>SDBU01002265.1_pt1 | contig 25905 bp, 18 predicted proteins | sample 2277071 | NCBI WGS metagenome assembly SDBU01 (sample SAMN10397929, study PRJNA504765) | marine sediment metagenome | isolation source: marine sediment core GS08_GC12, 126 cmbsf | place: Arctic Ocean: Gakkel Ridge, Loki's castle | collected 2008
GGCGTACACCGTGCATGGGCTGGCGCGGAGCGAGAAGGACGTCGAGGCCGCGCGGGCCCACGCCCGTTCGCTGGGGCTGTACGGCGCCGTCTCGATCGAGAAGCTCTCCGGCAATCGCCTGCCGTACGCCGATAACCTGGTGAACCTGCTGGTGAGCGAGGACCTCGACGGCGTGCCTGCCGCGGAGGTGATGCGGGTGCTGGTGCCCAACGGCGTCGCCTACGTCAAGGCCGGCGGGGCGTGGCGGAAGACGGTCAAGCCGCAGCCGATGAACATCGACCAGTGGAGCCATTTCCTGCACGACGCCGGCAACAACGCCGTCGCCGCCGACACCGTCGTCGGCCCGCCGCGGCGGCTGCAGTGGGTGGCGCCGCCGCTGTGGCTGCGGAGCCACGAAACCGCCTCGGGCGTCCAGGCCCAGGTGGCGGCGGGGGGGCGGCTGTTCTACATCTTCGACACCGGCCCGATCGGCATTACCGACGAACGCCTGCCGGGGCGGTGGTCCATCGTCTGCCGCGACGCTTTCAACGGCAAGGAACTATGGAAGCGCCCCATGCCCGACTGGGGCTGGCGCCAGTGGAACCCGTCGCGATTCGAGGGGAAAGACTGGACCGTCCTGCGGGCCGCCCGCGTGACGGCCCCGCTCAACGTGCAACGCAGGCTGGTGGCCAATGCGGATCGGCTGTACGCCACGCTGGGCTACCGCGCGCCGCTGAGCATCCTCGATGCCGCCACCGGGAAGGTGCTGACCACCGTCAAGGGCACCGCACCGACGCAGGAGATTCTCCACAGCGACGGGGTGGTCGTGGCGCACGTGAAGACCCGGTCGGGCGGTGGCGAGAAGCGCAGGGGCGGCAAGCCCACGGGCAGCTCGACGCTGGTGGGTGTGAACGGCGAGACGGGCAAGGTGCTGTGGCGTCACAAGGCGGCCGGGAGCATCCGCGACCTGTTCATCGCCATCGACGACGGGCGGGTGTTCTACGTGGCGGGGGGCAAGCTGACCTGCGTGGACCTGGCCACCGGCGAGCAACGCTGGCAGACGCAAGCGAAGACGCCCAACGGGCGGACGATGGTGGCCGCCGGCGGCGTGGTGCTCATCCTCGGCAGCGCCACGTTGGAATCCTACGACGCCGCCGGCGGGGAGATGCTGTGGCATAAGAAAGTCCACCGGCGAAGCGGGTTCGAGTCGGCCGACCTGTTCGTCATCGACGGGATGGCCTGGCCGGGCATGTGCGCGGTGGACAAAGACCTCAAGCCGGCCGGCAAGAGCGATGGGGCAATGGCCATCGGGTACGACCTGCGCAGCGGCGAGGAGCGCCGGCGGATCACCGTGACGAACTTCCGCAGCCCCGAGCACCATCACCGCTGCTACCGCAACAAGGCCACCAGCCGGTACGTCATCAGCTCGTTGGAGGGGGCGGAGTTCCTCGACCTGCGGGCCGGCGAGCACGGGCAGAACAACTGGCTTCGCGGCCCCTGCAAGGAAGGGATGATGCCGTGCTACGGCATGCTGTACGTCCCGGCCGACCAATGCTTCTGCCAACCCGGCGGCAAGCTGCTGGGCTACACGGCTGTTGCACCGGCGTCGGCGGAACCGTTGAAGCCCGTGGCCGACGGCCAACGGCTGACGAAGGGCCCCGCCTACGGTGGCGCTGTTGAGAAGCCGCGCGCCGGCGATGCGTCCGCCTGGCCCACGTACCGCCACGATCCGCGGCGCCACGGCGCCACCCCAGCGGCCGTGACGGCCGAGGTGGCGCCGGCGTGGCGCAAGAAGGTGGGCACTCGGCTGACCGCCCCGGTGACGGCCGACGGCAGGCTTCTCGTGGCCGACATCGACGCCCACACGGTGCACGCGCTGGACGCCGCGTCGGGGAAGCCGCTGTGGACCTTCACCGCCGGCGGCCGCGTGGATTCGCCCCCGACGCTGCATCGCGGCCTGGTGCTCTTCGGCTCGGCCGACGGCAGCGTGTACTGCCTGAGGGCGACGGACGGGGAGCTGGCGTGGCGGTTCCTCGCCGCCCCGGTCGACCGGCGTATCGCCTCCTTCGGCCAGATCGAGTCGGCCTGGCCGGTGCACGGCAGCGTGCTGGTGGTTGGCGGCGTGGCGTACGTTGCCGCGGGGCGGTCGACGTACCTCGACGGCGGTATCCGCCTGTATGGCCTCGACCCGCTCACCGGGGCGATCCGTCACACAGGCCTGCTGGCCGGCCCGCACCGGCGGATCGAGAAGGATCGCGACGTGGCCTTCCACGTGGCGGGCGCCAACGCCGACGTGCTGGTCGGCGAGGGCGAGCACATCTACATGCGGCAGAAGAAACTCACCACCGCTCTGGACGAGGTGCCGGTGAACGTGCTCTCGTCCAAGGGCGAGGCGGACGTCGGCCTGCACGTGTTCTCCACGTCGGGCCTGCTGGACGGGTCGTGGTACAACCGCACGTTTTGGATGTACTCGAAGCGCTGGCCGGGCTTCCAACTGGCCAACCAGGCGCCCAAGAGCGGGCAACTGCTGGTGGTCGACGAGAAGACCACCTACGCGGTGAAGGTGTTCTACCGCCGCAACGTCCACAGCTCGATGTTCTTCCAGGGCAGGGAGGGCTACCTGCTATTCGCCGACCGCAACGGCAACGAGCCGCAGATCGTCGGCGAGCCGGGTTCGCGTCCGCCGCTGGCGTGGCTGCCGCAGTCGGACTACTCCCGCGGGCGGGGCGGCCAAATGGTCAAGCTCGGCAGCAAAGCGTTCGGTACCGACAAGATGATGGGCTACACGCGGGCCGAGCCGCCGCTGTGGACGCTGTGGCTGCCGGTGCGCGTGCGGGCGATGGTCAAGACGCGCGACGTGCTCTTCGTCGCCGGCCCGCCGGACGTGTACGACGAGGCCGACCCCTTCGCCGCCCTCGAGGGCCGTCGCGGCGCCGCGCTGGTGGCCGTGTCGGCCGCGGAGGGCAAGAAACTCAGCGAAACGAAACTCGACTCGCCCCCCGTCTTCGACGGCATGATCGCCGCCGCCGGCCGACTGTACGTGTCGCTGCAAGACGGCAGCGTCGTCTGCCTCGCGGGGGGTAAACCGTAGACGGCCGGGAGGCGAGCAACCGGCAGTGCCGTCCCGGAGGCCCCTCTGTCGCCGGGTGCCGTGGGCTGCGGAGCGAAGCGACGCAACCACGACGCGGCCCGGCGGATGTGAATCTCGCCCGGCGACGGAAAAGGAGTACCAGGTCATGACAAATCCGATCACGCGACGCAGCTTCCTTGACACGTCGGCACGGGGGGTGGCGGCGTCGCTGGCGCTGCCGACGATCGTGTCGGCGACGGCGCTGGGCGCCGACGGCAAGGCGCCCGCGAGCGAGCGGGTCAACGTGGGGGCCATCTCGTGCGGCAGCCGATCCGGCGTCGTCATGGACTACCAGCGCTACGAGAAGTCGCAGATCATCGCCGTGTGCGACCCATTCACCGACCGGCGGCTGCGAAGAAAGTCCCAGTGCGGCAACTGCGCCGACACCAGCGATTTCCGCGAGCTCCTCGCCCGCAAGGACGTCGACGCCGTCCACGTGGCGACGGCGGATCACTGGCACGTGCCGATCTCCCTGGCCGCCGCCAGGGCCGGGAAAGACATGTACACCGAGAAGCCGCTCGGCATCAGCATCGAACAGTGCAAGGCCGCGACGGAGATCGTCGACAAGCACAAGAGGGTATTCCAGTACGGCACGCAGAACCGGTCGATCGCGCAGGTCCGGCTCGGCACCGAGCTGGTGCTCAACGGGCACATCGGCGAAGTGAAGGAGGTGTACGTCTGGTGTCCTCAGGGGCATTCCGGCGGGTCGGCAACGCCGGTGCTGCCGGTGCCGAAGGGCTTCGACTACGACATGTGGCTCGGCCCGGCCCCGGAAACGCCGTTCTGCAAGGACCGTTGCCTTCTCTCGGGGAACGCCAGAAACGGCATCTTCCACATCTACGACTACGCGATCGGATTCATCGCCGGTTGGGGCGCCCATCCCATGGACCAGGCCCAGTGGTGGGCCGACGAGGTGGGCCTGAAGATCCCCGTCGAGTACGAGGGGACCGGCACGATCCCCAAGACCGGACTGTTCAATACGCTCACGCACTGGGACATGACCTGCACCTACCCGAACGGCCTGAAGATGCGGTTCCTGGACAACCAGACCGCCCGGAAGGACAACCGCGTGCCACAGATCAGCGAGACGAAATTCAACCACGGCTCGCTCTTCGTCGGTGAGACCGGCTGGGTGGCCGTGTCGCGGTACGGATGGAAGGTGTTCCCCGACACGCTGTACAAGAAGGCGCGGGACGCCGGGCCGAAGAAGCTTCCGGTCAGCCGCAGTCACACGCGAAACTTCATCGACAGCGTTCTCAGCAGGGCCCGGCCGGTCAGCCACCTGCACTCAGCCGTGCGCTCCGACATAATCTGCCACCTGTGTGACATCGCCATGCGCACCGGCCGAAAGATCAAATGGGACCCCAACACCGAAACCATCGTCGGCGACCCCGAAGCCGCCAAACGCATGCACCGGCCCATGCGCGCCCCGTGGACATTGTGATCGACGGGTGGCGAGGCAAGGCGGGTTGGGTGGCACCTTCAAGCGTAGCCGCGATGCAATCGGGGCGAAGCTTGTGGGTGGCGAAGGGGGAAGATGCATACGGGCGGGCCGGCGCCACTCCGCGTGATCGTGGCCTCCTGCGGCACTCGATCCCCAATCGCACCCACAAGCCTTCGGCTTGAAGGTGCCACCCAACGGATGGCTTGAGTTGCCACCCCGCAACCACGACGGCCCGCCGGCGGTCTGCCGGGACCATCTTTCAGCCCACCGAACTACCCGGTAGGGTGTGCAGCGGTTTTTCTGCTGCACACGGAACGTCGTCGGCCGACGCTGGTGTGTGGGCCTTGTGACTGCCCGGCTGAGGAGGCCGGAGCGTTCCTACCGGAGGCGCCCTGAACTTCCGGCAGGCGTTTCCGCCATCGTCCCGTGTGCAGCAAACAAATGCTGCACACCCTACGCCATTACCACCCGGTAGGGTGTGCAGCGGTTTTTCTGCTGCACACGGAACGCCGACCTGACCCCGTTATCCCGAAGGGGCCGTCGCGGCGCCCTCGCTGCGTTCGGCGCGGCCGGCCGGGGAGAGCTTGCGAAGGGAGTGCATTCGGGCCATGCACAGGCCCCCAAAGCCGATCACGAGCACGAGCGAGTAGCACAGGGCCTGGGTCAATGCGGGCGAGGCGCCATGCCGGGCGGCGTCGTAGTCAGGGCGATAGCCGGGCATCTCGTAGGCAATGACGTGCCGCGTTGCCAGCTTGATCTCCTTGCGGAGCGTCCCGAAGGGCGTGGCGTTGCCGACCGCCTCGTACCCCGTAATGTTGGAGAACGCCATCGGCAGAAGCACCAACAGGCCCATCAGCAGCAGCCCGAGCCAGCGCCCGCCACGGCGTGCGAAGGTGCACGCGAACTGGTGGGCCTCGAAGTACGCCAGCAGGAACAGGCCAAGGATAAGGCCCAGCAGCGGGACACGGGTACGGAAGGCCGTCGCTTGCCACTGGGCGAAGTCCGAACTGCCGGACGACGCGGTGCCGGTGTACAACTGGGGGATCGCCATCACCGCGGCCATGGTGATCACCCACAGCAGCGCCAACGGCAGCAGGGGCGGAACGCGGGTGTCGCTGAACGGGTCGGTCAGCAGTTTCACCGGCCAGAGGCGGCGTCGGCTGAGCCATTCCATCAGTGGCCCGTAAGGCGTGGCCGCGAACAGGGCCCATCCCAGCAGCAGGGCGAAGAACGCCCCCATGTACAGCACCGCGCTCAGCACGAGGAACATGCGACTGAGCGTGTCGGCCAGGAAACCGATCAGCATCACGTGGAAGACCGCCCACCCCAGCAGCGTCGCCCAACGCGGCAGGGGCTGGGGAACCGGCCGGGCGAGCTTGCGGGCGGCGGCGGCGAAGCCCACCACGGCGAAGAACACGTAGAAGCAGATCGGCGCCAACGGCCACGGTACACTTGCGCCGAAAAAGTGGTACTGCCCCGGGGCGAAGATGCTGGGGCGCCCCCGAAAGCCGGCGTAATCGTACGGACGGACGGACAACAGCTCCGGTGGGGACAAGCAGGGCGACACCGTGCTGAAAGGGCCGATCGCCATCAGCGGCACGGCCGAGAAGCCGCGGGATTCCACGGGCTTTGCCACGACGAAGCCGATGGCAAAGGCGCCCAGGACGATGAAGAAGGCCATTCGAGCCCGGCCGATGCCGACGCCGAGGGCGATGCCGATCAGGGTGAAGGCCAGCCAGCCGGTCAGCATGAGCGCGTGGAGCCACAACAAGCCGCTGAAGGGCACATTGCCGAGCGCGCCGGCGAGAAGGGCGATCGGCACCGTCAGCACCCACAGCAGCATCGGCAGCAGGCTCACGCCGCCGAACAGCCCGATCACCTTGTCGACCGGGCTGATCGGCAGCGTGATGAGGAACTCGTGCGTGTTGCCGAGGCGCTCGCTGGGGATGGCGTCCAGGGCGAAGCCCAGCACGCCGTAGATGGCGATGAAGATCTGGGCGTACAGGACAACGTGGGTGAAGGTGCGAAAGACGAGGACCCAGTCAAACGGCCGGCGGGGGGGCGCCGCCGCTTGTGCCCGCAGCGCGATGTACACCAGCGCCAGGGCCAGCAGGCCGAAGTAGACCGAGATGGCGGCCACCAGCTTGACCGGCCGGGAGGCGATGCGCCACTCACGATAGATCAGCGGGTTGCGGTGTGGCGGCAGCAGGGGTGTTCCTTTCGGTGATGGCGAAGTACAGCTCGTGCAGGCTGGCGCGGCCCTCTTCAAGGCGGGCCACGCCGACGCCGCCGGTGACCAGGCGGGCGTTGAGGGCGGCCAGGGCGTCGTCGTCGCCGTCGAAGGCGAATTGCAGGTCGGGCGCCTCGCCGGAGAGCTCCGAGACGGCGGCGTCGGCCGAGAGGATCGCGGCGGCCTTGGCGGCGCCGGCGGTGACGTGAAGGCGGATCTGTCGATTCGGCATGATCCGGCGAATGATCTCGTCGGTACGCCCGGTGGCGAGGAACCGCCCCTCGTGCATGATCGCCACGGCCGTGCACAGGCCGCTCAGCTCGGCCAGGATGTGCGAGGAGATGATGACGGTTGTGCCGTCGCCGTGGACGCCGCGCAGGATGTCGAAGAGCACCTGCCGCGCCATCGGGTCCAGCCCCGAGGCCGGCTCGTCCAGCAGCAGCAGCGTCGGGCGGTGGAGGATCGCCCGGGCGAGGCCCAGCCGCTGCACCATGCCGCGGGAGAGCCCCCGGCAGAAGGCGCCGGCCTTGTCGGTAAGCTCGGTCTGGGCCAGCACCGTCCGCACCCGCTCGTCAATGGCCGGGCCGTCCAGCCCGTGGGCGATGCCGAAGTACCGCAGCAATTCCGTCACCGTCAGTCGGCCGTACATCTGGAAAAAGTCGGCATGAAGCCCATTCGCCCGCGGAGGCGCGTGGGGTCACGCCAGATGTTTTGCCCCTCGAAGAGCACCCGCCCGCTGGTGGGTTCCAGCGTGGTGGCCAGCATCCGCAGCAGCGAGGTTTTGCCCGCCCCGTTGGGGCCGATGAGCCCGTAGATTTCCCCGGCGTCGACGGCCCAGTCGACGTCGTCGACGGCCAGCACGTCGAAGTACTCCTTGCGGAGCGCCCGGGTCTCGATGATGTGTTCAGACATCGCGCCTCCCAGTGGGTTGACGCACAAGCGAGGGCGGCGAGGGTACAACGCCGTCGGCCCCGTTGCCCCGATGTGCGAAGGTTCCCATAATGCCGGGCTCCCACGCATCACAGCCGGCCGGAGGCATTATCACCAAAACGCCCGGCGGACACAAGAGGCGTCTCGGCGGTTAGGAGCCATACCGAATTGGCCACAGATGAACACAGATAAACCCAGATGAGGCCACGGCACAGCAAGACGACCCACAGCAGCGTTTAGCGGCGGAGCTTGCTCCGCGTGGCCGGCTCGGGCGGTTAGCGGGTCGCGCGCAGGTCGCAGTCGAATCGCATGAGGAAGGGGCGGTCGCGGCTGTGGTCTTGGCAGAGGCCCCAGGTGATGCCGGGGCCGGGGCCGTCGCGGTAGTGTCCCTGGCGGTACGGGCCGGGGGCCGAGGGGGGCTCGATGGTGGCTTGGACGCTGAAGTGGACGCCGTCGTCGCTGTATTGGATGGTGCTGCCTTCGGGCCCGACGGGCATGAACATCGCGGCCACGCCGGGCCCGTGGGGCCAGACGCAGACCTCGTGCCCGCTGGCGACGACGGGGTTGCCGCCGTGCTTGACGAACGGGCCGGTGGGTGCATCGGCGATGGCCAGGCCCATCTTGGTTTCTCGCGGCGTGAGTCCGAGCTGGCGGCCCTTGTAGTACATCCAGTAGGCCCCGCCGCGGACGATCATGCAGGCGTCGTCGACGCGATGGCTGTCCCACGCCCCCTCGGGCCCCGGGCGGAGCAGCGGGTTGCCCTCGTGCCGCCGCCACGGGCCGTCCGGGGAGTCGGCCGAGGCGACGCCGATCGCCGTGGGCGTGCCTCGCGGGCCGCCGTTGTCGTTGTCGAACGGTTTCGGCACGGCGGTGTAGTACAGCCAGTATCGCCCCTCGGCCACCAGCGTCGTCGGCGTGAAGACCCCGTTGGCATCCCACGCCGGCTCCTCCGCCGGGGTGATCGCCGGCCCCCGCTCGGCCCACGTCAGCCCGTCGGGGGAGACCGCGTGGAAGATGCTGCCGAAATACCCGGAACCATCGGCGGTGGCCTTGGTGTACCACACGTGGTACCGCCGGTCGACCCGGATAACCGGGCTCGGGTCCCGCCGCGTCACCCCCGCCTCATGCGCGATCGCCGGGCGGTACGTGAACGTCGCGTCAAACTCACCGGGGTGCCGGGTCATAGTCCGATCGCCTCTCGCTACGTGCCTGTTCCCTTGCTCGGCGCAGCCGGGTCATCGCGAAGCGTAACAGCGCCCGGTCGCCACACCAAGTGTACCCCCCAGCCGCCTCCGCTGCCATGGGCCTCCGCGCCCGATACCATAGCCTCGGCGCCTGATCGCATGCCCCTCCGCTGCGCGTAGGAGCATGGCACCGCAGGCGCTCATCGGGGGACGGGCTGGTGCCATGTCCTACGCGAACCGGTGCCATGTTCCTACGCGCAGCGGAGGGGCATGCGGCGTCCGTCGGGACCTACGCATGGCCGCTCACCCCTTCCGGAGCGTAACGATCGCCAACTCCGGCTGCCAGTTTTCACTTGACACAGACGGGAATGGGGATACAATCAAGGACGCTTAAGCTCGCTCCGCTCACTGGGGGGCGGCATCACATGAAGGCATCGCACATTCTGCTGGCGGCAGTAGCGGTATTGGCCGTACTGGCCGGCTCCGCCCACGCAAGCATTGAGACCACATTCGTCCACGTCAACACCGTCGAGATTGATTCCGCCACCTACAACGTCTATGACATGATGGTGACGGACACCTTCCAGGATTGGTCTACCTGCCTACTCAATGTCACGCTGACCACCGGCGACTTCTACAACGACAGCTCGGGCAGCGACACCCAGCCTACCGCCGCGGCCATCGCCTTGGTCCCGGCTCTTGAATGGGACACGTACGCGGCGACCCCGTCTGGGGAATCGGTGCTGGCCTCCTTCACCCTTGATTCGCAGTTTGGGCAGAACCCCGACACAACCGGCCCGCCCATGGGTAACACCGTCATCAAGGCCCACTGGTTCGATACCGTCACCACTGGCCCCGCGACGTTCAGGGCGGCTCGGCTCACACTGTCCAGCGATGCGGCCGGGACGATCGGCGGCTGGTCGGATTTCTGGCCCCCCGGCGGCGGGCCCATCAGGGATATCTTCGACGGGCGGTACACCATCATCGGCGGCCACATCGTCCCCGAGCCCGCCACGCTGGCCCTACTGGCCCTGGCTCCCCTGGCGGTGCTTCGACGGCGCTCAGGACAAGTGCTGCGGCGGAGGAGAGCAGAATCCGGCGGCGGGCGATTTCCGCAGATAATCTGACCGCCGGCTTGCCGAAGCCGATGTCATTCGCGAATAATTACGATTGTTCAGGCCGCTAACGTAGGGAGCGGGGGAGCTATTCATTTCATTTGTTTGGGCGAGTTGCGTGCTCCCTCATACGTTCTCGCCTGAGCCTGCTGCCTTTGGGCGGGCTGGCGCTGATTCGCAGGCGGCGGCTGCGGGTATGGTACGTTCGGCCAACAGGTGTCTCTGATCGGGCCAACGTGGGCGGTTTCAAAAAGGGACCCGCCATGAAAGCAAGATGGCTAATGGGCGCGGGGGCGCGGGGTCGGCTTTCTCACAAGAGGGCAAAGTGGAGATGCGATCACACGGCTTCGTAAGCAGAGGAGAACCGACATGTACTTGAGAAGGAATTGCGCCCTGCTGTGCGCAGGTGCCCTAGTCGGCATAGTCGGTTTTCCCACCCCGAGCGAGGCCGAGGCCGAGGCCAAGGTAAAAGCCCGGGTGTGGCCGAATGCGGCAGCTTGGGAGGCCGACATGAACTCCCTTCCCAAGCCGCCCAACTATCAGATTGTCTGGAACGATCTGTGGGGTTGCTCTTCGGGCGAGAATATCGACAACAAATGGGTGCCCTACGGGCCTTTGGCTGGCGTGTGGTTTCGCAAGACCAGCGGCCGGGCTGGGCTTGTGAACGAGCAGCCCGGTCTGTACCCAATGACGGACCTTGTCATGATGGACGGTGTGTCGTTCATATTCGGCGAGCCCCTCAGGACAGGCGGGGACATCTGGTACGAGCCGCTGATGTCGTTTGGCTTGCACGTTTACACGGACCAAGCGCTTCTGGCGGAGGCATTTGGCACAAGCGGCGACAAACTTGGCGAGTGGACCATCGAGCCGCACACGCAGGGGATTTGGGGCGTGGTTGCAGACGACTACATCATCGGCAAGCTCGTGATCACGGAAAAGGTTCCCCCGACCACCTGGCCTTTTATGCTTCCGATCGTGATCGGCGCGCGAGTGCCCGAACCCGCCACGCTCTCCCTGCTGGCCCTGGCTCCCCTGGCGGTGATGCGGCGCAGGCGCCCGGTCGTCCGCCGATGACCCGGTGCGGTGCCATGTTCCTACGCGAAGCGGAGGGGCATGCGGGGTGCGTGTGCCGCTCACCCCTGGCGAAGCGTGACGATCGCCGGTTGGCCCCCCCGGTGGCATGCCGCCCATGTTTCGGTGCCATGGGCCTCCGCGCGTGATCGCAGGCCCCTCCGCTGCGCGTAGGAGCATGGCACCGCAGACGCTCATCGGGGGACGGCCTGGTGCCATGCTTCTACGCGAACTGGTGCCATGTTCCTACGCGAAGCGGAGGGGCATGCCGGGTGCGTCGGGACGTACGCGCTGGCGCTCACCCCTTCCGGAGCGTCACGATGGCCAGTTCGGGTCGGCAGTTGAAGCGGGCGCGGATGCCGATGGTGCCTAGGCCCACCGAGACGTAGACGGGGCAGTGGGGGCCTTGGGCCAATCCGGCGGCGTACTTGCGGTGGCGGATGGGCAGCTTGGGCCGGGGGCCGAAGGGGATCTTCATCTGCCCGCCGTGGGTGTGCCCGCAGAGCATCAGGTCCACGCGCGGCGAGCCGGTGAGTTCCTCGGCGAAGTCGGGGTTGTGGGCCAGCAGCACGCACGGGGCGTCGGCGGCGCGGTCGGGCAGGTTCGCCAGCGCGGCGGGGAGGTCGGGGCGGCCGGAGTGGAAGTCGTCCACCCCGGCGATGCACAGGGGCTGCCCGTCGCGGTCGAGCACGCGGTGGGCGTTGGTCAGCACGGCGAAGCCGGCGGCGGTGAGGCAGTCGGTCACGCCGGCGGGGTCGGTCCAGTGATCGTGATTGCCGAGGACGGCGAACTTGCCTTCGCGGGCGGTCACCTCCCCCAGCACGGCCGACAACTCGTCGGTCACCGCGTCGCTGGTGGAGACCACGTCGCCGACGAGGACGCTGATGTCGGGGTCGGCCTCGTTGGCCAGGGCCACGACGCGGCGGAGGTAGTCCATATCCATCATCGGTCCGGCGTGGGTATCGGCGAGCAGGGCGATTCGCACCCCGTCCCACGCGGGCGGCAGGGCCGGCAGAGGCAGCACCGGGCGGGTCACCTTCAGCCAGCGCGGCTCGATGGCGAACGCGTCGATCGCCCCTCCGACCAAGGCCGCGACAGCGGCGCCGCCCGCAAGGCGGAACAGCCAGCGACGGGTCGGTCTGGTCTTGTCGGCTTTCGTCATGATGCTCCCGATTATACGCGTTACTCCACGAAAGGGTTCGATCGGTCTCTGTAATCGAGGACCCACATGCCACCGGTGCCGTGGCTGACCGAGACGTAGACGGGGCAGGGGGGCCTCCACGAGTCCGCCGGCGTACTTGCGGTGGCGGATCGACAGTTGGAGCCGGGGCCCGAAGGGGAGCTTTATCTGGCCGCCGTGGGTGTGCCCGCAGAGCATCAGGTCTACACGCGGCGAGCCGGTGAGCCGCTCGACTTCCTCGCAGTTACGTGACGCCGTTGCATCGCCAATGCGGCGGAATAGGGATCGCTCAGCTACATGAGGCGCAAGATGATGCCGCCAAGGACCGACGCTCCGGTCGCGAGAACAACCGCTGTCCAGAACAGCTTTATTCTGCTCTTGTACGTGTCGAAGCAGACGATGTAGTCGCCCCAGTAAAAGTTATAGGTGCGGTTCCCCCGGACTACGGCGTAGAGGAGAAGCACAATCGCCACGACACCGAACGCGGGCAGAAATGTCATAGCCAGCAACGACCCGGGGCTAGGTCTTTTAGCCTTCTCTCTCTCAGCGAGAATAATGGCGTCGACAGGGTCCTTAATATCCCCCTTCTGACGAGCTTCTTCAAGTCGTAATGCTATGTCGTGCTTCATCTTTGCACTGTCTATCAGATAGACCATGGTAGTCAGACCCACACCCACGCAAACGACTATGAGCAGCAGAAGCATCCAAGTGCGCGATGCAAGGAACGCCCACGAGAGCGTCTGCACCTTCTTCAGGCGTTCCTCCAGGTCAGCTCCAGCGAGGAAAGCCCAGTCGCGAGACTGACCCGTGACGATGAGTTCTTGGGAGATCCAGGAGTCAGGAGTCGTGGCGGCATTCTCGAATGTCACATGAATGCGCCACGTCGGATCATCTGACACATCATGGAATTCAAGATGGACCTGTACCACCGCCGTCGTGCCAATGTTCTCCAGGTCTAGGATCTGGCCAAGGTCATCTGTTTCTACGACTGCCCCATTCTTGAGCTTTGCTTTGAAGGACCGCGTTACTTGGTCCTCGGGCAGATTCAACTTGCCTACGTGCTCGTTGCATGCCTGCACGATACGGCGCAACTCTTGCTCATCTAGCACGAACCCACGCTTGAAACGTTTTTGCACTTCCGTCTTCATGTTGTTGCCCCTACTCTCTGATGCGAACCACAAATTCAGGATTGTACGCTATGTTTAGGATAATACAAGGTCCGAGCTGATTTGTAACTGTCCCAACGATTGTGGAAGAATCTATCGGGGCTTGTTTGGCCCGTCGCCAGGTCGCCGGCCGCTTCACCCACACCGGCTGCAACGTGGTTGCGGTCTTCGACCGCAGCCCACGGCACCCATCACTGAAGACATTTCCCGCACGTACGCATCAGGCCAGGTTCACCGGGTCCACGTCGGCGGTGAGGTCGGCGGGGGTGAGGCGTGTCAGGTCGGCCATGTGAGCGGCGAGGTGTTTCTGGATGGTCCCGGCGGTGGGGCACTTCAGCAGGATGTGCCAGCGGTGCTGCTTGCGGATGCGGGCGATGGGGGCGATCAACGGGCCCATCATCGTCACGCCGCTGTCGGCGGGGAGGATTTCCGCCAGCCGTTCGGCCACCCGCATGGCGGCTTCCTCGCACTGGACGGGGCTTGGGTGGCGGATCAGCAGCCGGACCAGTCGGCCGTACGGGGGCAGGCCGACCTGGCGGCGGCTGGGCAACTCGGCCGCGGCGAAGCCCTCGAAGTCGTGCTCGACGGCGCGCTGGATGGCGGGCTCGTCGGCGTGGAGGGTCTGCACGATCACCTCCCCGCCCCGCTCGGCGCGCCCGGCCCGCCCGGCGACCTGGACGATCAGCTGAAACGTCCGCTCGGTGCTGCGGAAGTCCGGGATGCTCAGCGACGTGTCGGCCGAGACGACCCCCACCAGCGAGACGCCGGGGAAATCGAGCCCCTTGGCCACCATCTGCGTGCCGAGCAGGATATCGATCTGCCCGTCGCGGAAGTCGCCGAGCAGTTGGGTGAACTGCGCCGCCGAGGACATCGTGTCGCTGTCCATCCGTGCCACGCGGGCGACGGGGAACTTGCGGGCCAGCTCGTCTTCGATGCGCTGGATGCCCATGCCGAACAGCAGCAGCTTCTTCGAGCACGCCGGGCAGTAGTCCGGCAGGGCGGCGGTGTGCTGGCAGTAATGACACATGGCCATCTGCGTGGCCTGGTGGTACACCATCGTGCGGCTGCAGTCGTCGCAGTGCAGCTCCCACTGACACGACGGGCAGAAGACGTAACTGGCGTACCCTCGCCGGTTCATCAGCAGGATCGCCTGCTGCTCGGCGTCGAGCGTGGCGGCCAGCCGGGCGGTGAGCGTACGGCCGATCAGCTCGATCCTCCCCGGCGTCAGGTCGCGCCGCAGATGCACCAGCTTGAGCTTCGGCATCGGCAGCCCCTTCACCCGGTGCGGCAGGCGGATCAGCTCGTACCGCCCGCGCTGGACGTTCAGGTGGCTCTCCAGGCTCGGCGTGGCCGACCCGAGCACCACCGGCACGCCGGCGAGGTGCGCCCGCATGACCGCGACGTCGCGGGCGTGATAGCGCGGGGCGTTGTCCTGCTTGTAGGAGCCCTCGTGCTCCTCGTCGACGATGATCATCGCCAGCTTTCGCGTCGGCGCGAACACGGCCGATCGCGGGCCGATGACCACGGCGGCGTGCCCGTCGCGGATCTGCCGGTAGTAGAACGCGCGTTGGGCGTCGGTAAGCCCGGAGTGCAGCACGGCCACCCGCGGCAGGCGGCGGGCGAGGCGATCGAGCGTCTGGGTGGCCAGGGCGATCTCCGGGGCCAGCAGGATGACCTGCCCCCCGGCGGCGACGGCGACGCGGATCGCCCGAATGTACACCTCGGTTTTTCCGCTGCCGGTCACCCCGTGCAGCAGGATCGGCCGGAAGCCGCCGCCGAGGTGGCCGGCGATGGTCTCCGCGGCCGCCCGCTGGTCGGCGTTGAGTTCGAAGGGGTCCTCCTGGTCGGCCTCGTGCAAGTCGGCCAAGATGACCGGGCGGGTCTCGGTGCGGATGAGCTTGTGGCCCACCAGCCGGCGGATCGTGTCTCGCCCGGCCCCGCTGTGGCGGCGTAATTGCTCCAGGGGGATCGGCTCGAAGCCCTGCTTGCGGGCCTCCAGCAGTTCATCGAGCACCTGCCGCTGGCGCAGGCCCAGCCGCGCGGGCCAGTCGACGCGGTCGGCGCTGAGGTACGCCACCGCCTCGGTCTTGGCGGCGTGTCGACCGACGGCCGACGGCACCATCGCCGGTAGCACCAGCCCCAGCGGCGTGAGGTAGTAGTGGGCGATCCACCGGGCGAGGGCAAGGCGTTCGGCGTCGATCACCGGCCGCTCGTCGAGCCGTTCGGAAACGTGTTTGAGCTTTCGCCCGGTGCGCGCGGCGCCGATGCGGACGACGAACCCCGCCGTGGTGCCCTTGCCGCGTCCGAAGGACACGCGAACGCGCTGCCCGACCCGCGGCGCCGACCAACCGGCCGGCCAGGCGTAGTCGTAGTCGCCCCACACGTTGGCCGCCACCGCCACACCCACGACGCCGGCGACGGCCGCGTCCTCGGCCGCGGAGGGGTCCGGCTGAGTGTCCGCGAAGAGCTCTGCCATGCCCGCATGGTACGCCCGGGCGGGGGAAATGCAAAGGACGCGGGTGATGGCAAAGAGCGAAGGCTGCCACGGGTGACATTGCGTCTCGACGCGACCGCATCAGAGCAGGCGGGAGTACGTCGCAGAATAGGCATCCGAAGGATCTACTTCCTTACGCTCACGAGCCAGGCAAGTCGCTTGCGGATACTGTCGGTGATCTGCTTAGACTTGTATCTCCCGTCATCGCTCTGAGCGGGGTGTTTGCGGATCAGATCCAAGCCGGATTTCATAAGATTCTCGAACCGACCAAGGCTCGCCTCACGGTAATGCCCCCCCCGGTCTGCCCAGGTTACCCGAAGGAGCGCGTCGGCTTGCCGAGTGAGCACGCAATAGGTTTCTTGCGTGGTGTAGTTTCCGGGATCGTCCGCCAGCGCATCCAGCCCTTCTTTGATCTCATCGATAGCCCGTTCGATACGAGGCATGCTTGCGTCAAGAGCCGTCTTTTTGTCAGTGCGATGCGAGTGCATGGTAGTCCTATCGTCGCTTCTACACTTAATCATTGGCAGAATAAAGTGCCTTTTCAACAAGATATTTCAGCAGCTTCACTCTACGGGATGGCAGATTCTGGCATACTTGGATCCAACATCTGTCGATCACATCGACGATCGGCTTCAGTTGAGATGACGCTTGGTCACGCATCGCTTCTGCTTCGATATCATTGTTGACGTTCTTGTTCAAATCGTCGTAGACGCCCTGTAGCGAGACTATTATAGCACGCATGTCTTGAGCCACCTGCAGCGAAGGGCCATCGTACAGATCCTTCTCGAGGCGCCCTCGGATCAACGTCGTTTGCATGTCCTCTACGAACTCTTCCAGGGTCTTCCGATGAACGGCCATCCTAGGCGGACTAGGATGGAAGTCGCTCTGCAGGTTCCAGAGCAAGAGTTTCAGCCGGACTGTTGGGCCAACCATTGTCCGCCCGAGCATCTCCCAGGGCAGATTCATAACTGGCGCGAGCGCGTCGGCCAGAAGAAAGAAGCAGATATCCGAGTAGCTGAGTGCCCGCTCGTAGATGCGGTCTAGGTCGTTCGGGAATAGCCCCATCCTCAGAGTAGACACGATTCTCTTCGTAAGAAGGTAGCGCCGAACCGGTCCGATGTCGGCCGTGCGTCCGTTTTCGTGGATCGCCAGCTCCGCTGCAATCTTTGCTGTATGGATTCGCTTGGCTCTAGTGGATGAACGATAGGCCATCCTGTGAAGCAAAACGTCACTAAGTGACTTGTGCAACGTTTCCAAGTGATTCACGACCTTGACCAATGCTGCCGGTACACGAACAAGTCTCCGGATCCACTCTCGAAGCAAGGAAAGGGGACGAAAATACGAATGGACCGCGGACATTGCGGCACTAGCGGTCAGCCGTCCAAAGGAATGCCGACTAGTTTGCGTCAGAGTTTCTTGATTGCTCGCCATGTCGTCTTCACCAAGAAAACAAGGAAAAGGAAAGTGTCGGCTATAATCAGAGAGCACTCAGCGGTCTGGACAAGCAATACGGTGAGCCAATTGACGTCCGAGCTCACCATCCACTTGACCAGGAGGTTCAACCCGACGGCCGGGGCATAGATGATCAGGAAGATTCCTGTTCCTACGATGATATGTACCGCGAACTCCCAGAGCGCCCCCCGCCAGCCTGACGACTCTGGTTTGGTCACATCTGCTGGCACAGCCCCATCGGTCATTTCCGATCCCTTATGTGCACCGCCTTCAAGAGCAGATTGTGACACAGCTCTGCGGCCGGCGCACTTCGTTCGAAGCATGATTATTGCACGCTTCTGTCAGGTGCGTCAAGGCATACTCTGGACTTAAGCGACATTTCCCATATGGACTCTTGTTACCGACCATTGCCGCCCTCTTCGATGATTCTATCACGTTTCCGAACGTCACTGATGTCTTTCCAGACGCCAGCAAGCAGGCATTTGCCTGCCAGCGGCCCGTGATGCTGTCTGAAACGTCCTTCATTTGGGCGTTTCGGCCAGGGCGGGCAGACTGTCCCCGTCGCCCCGGCATGGCCCGCCCGCTCCGGGCTCCGCTGCGCTCCGCCTACGCAGCCTGGTAGCGGAATGAAGGACAACGTAATGCTTCTCTCATAACAACTGGATCAAAGAACCGGGTCAAGCCGGCGAGCCAGGGGGGCATCCTCGAACAGCTCTGCCATGGCCGCATGGTACGCCCGGGCGGGGGAAATGCAAAGGACGCGGGCCATCCTACGTGGTTGCTCCGCTTCGCTCCGCAGCCCACGGCACCCGTCCGATGGCAGCGCCCGATGGCATGCTACGTGGTTGCTCCGCTTCGCTCCACAGCCCACGGCACCCGATTCGTTGCGTCGCTCAAGAGGGCCGTCGGGTGCCGTGGGCTGTGGCCGACAGGCCGCAACCACGCGATAGGGCCGGGCGGTCCCGCGCGACGCGGAAGCGCCAATGACATCCTACGTGGTTGCTCCGCTTCGCTCCACAGCCCACGGCACCCGCGCGATGGGCAATCCGAAATCTACTTGGCGGGCAGGTCTGGGTCGTAGACCTTTCGGCCTTCGCGGATGGCCTTTCGGCTGCGGAGTTCGGCCTGGCGGCGGAGCTGGTACTTCTTCTCGCGCTGCTGATCGAGGGGGCAGGGCACGTAGCCGGGCATGTCGGCGCGGGGGCGTTTGGCGAGCATGTCGCGCCCGGCGCGAATGATGGCGAGGGCCTCGACGTACTTCGGGTCGGCCTTGTCGGCGAGCTTGCTCAGGCACGGGCTGATCTCCGGCCGATCGAAGCTCACCTGCGGGCGGCCGCGGCCGTTGATCTTCACGCCGGTCAGCGCTTGCAGTCGCGAGTGCTGCGCGCCCGTCAGCGGTGATCGGCCGGCGGGGTGGGTCGGGTAGGCGCTGGAGTAGTGCGGGTAATACACCGCGTTGATATCCAGCCAGGTGATGATGCGGTCGCGATCCTCGGCGCTGAGCTTGAGGTCCTTGTGTTCCTTGGTGAGGCGGGCGTCGCCGGTGGTGCCCCGAATGACCGCGGCCAGCTTGGAGGCATGGGAGCCCCAGGCGTAGGCCTGCTTGGTGTGGGCCGGCCCGGCGCCGACGACCTTGATGGCCCCGCGCTGCCACAATTCGGTGTAGGAGGCGTTGAAGTACGGGTTCCGGTCGCCCGCGAGGATGAGCTTGGCCGCGCCCGGGCCGTTGAAGTCGTGGCATTTGAGGCAGTGTTTATCGAAAACCGGCTGGACCTCGGCGGTGTAGTTGAACAGCCTCGCCGGGCCGTGCCAGCCGGTAAGCTCGCTCGGCGAGCGGCGCATCGCTATCGTCACCTCGCTGGCGTCGGGCAGTTGGTCGATACGGGTGCGGCTCTCGTGGCAGCCGACGCAGCCTTGCCGCTCGCCGGACTGCACAATCGTGCCGCTCCGCATCGACTGGATCATCATCCCGTTTTCATCGAGCAGTTGGAAATACACGAACCGGTCGGCGGGCACCTGGAAATTGGCCGAACCGTCGGCCTCCACCGGCACGGTGCCGAGGATTCGCTTGTTCTCGAAGCTGTGCCAGTTCATCCCCGGGCAGTGGACGCCCTGGCCGTTCCAGGCCGGCTGGGTCCAGAACTTCTTGGGGGGCGATTCCACCACGCGCAGCGCCTTGACCGACCCGGGCGCCACGCCTTTCATGTGCGTGCCGAGGTAGACGTTCTGCACGTAGAAGCTGCCGTTGGCGTTGTTGAAATCGCGCCGGGTGGGCACCACCGTCGGCCGTGAGCGCGAGGCGACCGGCATGGGGTCGAAACAGCCCGGCCCCTCGGTGTGCAGCAGCAGTTCGTTGCCGAAGGTGTCGAGGAGGTAGATGCCCATCTGCTCGCCGCGGCCGGTCTGGCGGGCGACGAGGAAGTAGTTCTCGCTGAGGGGGTAGGGGTCCTCGTACTTGGGGGTGTAGCGTTTGAAGGCGTCCCAGCCGCCCCGGCCGACCTGCTTGATCGCCGCGGCCGGCCAGGTTCGCACGACGGGTTCCCGCCCGTCGACGCCGAGCCGGCGGTCGATGATCGCCAGCGACCCCCACGGGCGGTCGTGGCAGGAGCCGAAGATGCACAACGCCAGTTGGGTGCCGGGAATGATTCTCGCGTCGATGACGGCGCCGGGGCTGGGGGTGTTGTTGCCCCAGTAGACCGCGTGGTTGGTGCCGTCGGGGTTGACCGTCCAGAGCCCCTGGGCGTCGCCGAAGTTGCGGTCGACGTATTCCCAGCGGTCGTACAGGATGCGCCCGTCGGGCGTCAGCGTGCTGTGGCCTTCGTGCAGCGTGCTGCGGCCGATCTGGTGGATGTTGGCTCCGTCGGCGTCCATGCGGAAGAGGTTGCCCATGATGTGGCGGTTGCACATGCAGTACTTCGGCTCCCGGGTGGAGCTGAACACGATGCTGTCGTCGGGGAGGTACAGCGGGTCGAAGTCGGCGGCGCCGGTCGCCGAGGTCAGTTGCGTCAGGCCCGTGCCGTCGGCATTGATCTGCCACAGGTGGTAGTCTTCCTTGATGCTCCGCCGCCAGGCGAAGATGATCTTCTTGCCGTCGAAGTGGACCTCCGGATCGCGGATGCCGCCGGTGGTGCTCTCGAGCAGTGTGGTCACCTTTCCGCCGGCGCCCAGGTCGATCATCTTCAGCGCCGCCCCCGGCCGGAAGCTGCGGGTGTTGATCTCCCCGGTGACGAACATGGTGGCCGTGTTGTGATGGTCGCTGCGATACTGCGGGCGCATCACGAACAGGATCGGCCGGCCGGAAACCAGCGGGTTGGCGATGAGGGCCTCGCGATGCAGCACCGCCATCGCGGCGGGGTCGCCCTGGGCACCGAGTCTCGCCAGCCGATCGAGGAATTCCGGCCCACGCGGATAATCCGTGGCGAAGGTGGCGGAGAGGTCATCGATGGCCGCCCGGAGGGCCTGGGCGGTGACCGGCGTCGGCGGCGCCACGACGCGCTTGGCAGCGGCGGCGCTTCGGCCGACGGGAAACACCGTCAACACGGCGGCAACAACGGCGGTCACGAGTCGCTTCGTGGTCGGCACGAGCCCTGTCCTTTCAAGCATGTCGTTCCGTGCGGCCCGTCGGGCCGGCACCGTCAGTGTACCCGCTGTGACGGCGGCCGCCCAAGAGGCTCCGTGACTTCAACCGATCCGAAGGCCGGGGGTTCCGCCCGCACTGGCGGCCGCGGCGGGGAGCGGGGAACGTCCCGGGACGAAACCTGTTGTGCTGCCTCGGCCGAGGCGCTAGAATGCTCCGCATGAAAACGAGAATACTGGCGATATTGGCGACGGCCGCGACGGCGGCCGCGATGGCAGGCTGCGGGCCGGAGGGGGGATTGCTGCTGCGGGTGGTCCCGGTCGACGGCGAGCTGGCCGAGAGCGTGGTGCAGGCGGACCCGGGCTGGTTCGTCACCGATAAGATCGCCGTGCTGGATGTCGACGGCCTGCTTATCAACGCCCGCGACAAGGGCCTGTGGGGCTGGGGCGAGAACCCGGTGAGCCTGTTCCTCGAGAAGCTCGATAAGGCCCAGGCCGACCCGGACGTCCGGGCGGTGATCGTGCGGATCAACTCGCCCGGCGGCGGGGTGACCGCCAGCGACATCATGTACGAACGGCTGATGCGCTTCCGCCGCCAGCGCCGCGTGCCCGTGCTGGCGGTGATCGAGGACGTGGGCGCCAGCGGCGGCTACTACATCGCCTGCGGGGCCGACGAGATCATGGCCCACCGAACCTCGGTGACCGGGTCGATCGGCGTGGTGGTGCAGACGGTCAGCTTCGCCGGGGCGATGGCCAAGTTGGGCATCGAGGCCGAGGCGATCGTCAGCGGCGACCGCAAGGACATGGCCAGCCCGCTCAAGCCGCTCGATCCGGTCGACCGGGAGATTCTCCAGGGCATCGTGAACACCTTCTACGCCCGGTTTATCGAGGTGGTGGACAACGGCCGGGCCAAGCTGAACGCCGAGCAGGTCCGCGCCCTGGCCGACGGGCGAGTGTACACCGGCGAGGGGGCGCTGGCCAACGGCCTGGTGGATCACCTGGGCACGATGGACGACGCGATCGCCCTGGCCAAGACGCGGTGCGGGCGGAAGCGCGTCAAGGTGGTCATGTACCATCGCGCCCCCGGGCACCGAGCCAACGCTTACAGCCGGGCGGCAGTGGCGCCGCAGATGAACCTGGTGAACATTTCCGTGCCGGGCCTGCTGTCGGTGTTGCAGCCGCAGCCGCTATACCTGTGGACCGGGCGAACGACCGGGGCCGTGAAGTAGACCGCGATGAAGATCCGCTGCGACACGTGTGACAAGAAGATCGGTATCGACGATGCCTTCGCCGGGGGCGTCTGCCGCTGCCCCTACTGCAACGCCATCACGTACGTGCCGAAGGCCGACGACAGCTCGGCCCCTCGCTCGCGTCCGGCGGCGCCGGGGGCCCGGCCGGCCAAGCCCACCGGATCGGCGGCGGCGGGGGTGGCGGATGTTCCGGTGGCCCACCCCGTGCGGGTGCAGGCGTGGCTGGGCATCATCGCCCTGGCGGCGCTGATGGCGATGATCGCGACGATCGTGACGATCGTGCTGCTCCGCGGCGACGACCCGAACGACCAAGAGGGGCCCAGCCCGGAACAGGCCAAGGAGGAGGCCGAAGAGCATTATCGCCAGGAAGAGGAGCGAACCGCCAAGCTCAAGGCGCCCAACGTGCTGGGCGTGCCGCTGACCGGGCCGGTGATGTATTGCATCGACGGGGCGATGCGGCCGTTCGACAGCGCCCAGTTCGCGACGCTGAGGAGCGTGGCGACCCTGTCGGCCGAGCACAAGTTCAACGTGATCGTCTGGCGGGCCGGCGGGTACAGCCGACTCTCGGAGGGCTGGACCGGCGGGGGCGGTGTGGACGAATCGGAACTGTCCGAGTTCATGGTCGACAGCCTCGTGGGGGACCTCGCCCAGCAGGGCGACGCCTTGGCCGCGGCCGCGGAGGCGGGGGCCAGGCAGATCGTCATCTTCGCCAGCCAGTCGTCCGGGGCCCTGACGGACATTGCCGCCACGTGCACGGGCAAGACGGCCGTGATCGGCGTGCTGATCGAAGCGGACATACTGGGGGCCACCGAGGAGGCCGCCGAGAGCCTCAAGGCGTTGGCCGAAAAGACCGGGGGAACGTTCAGGTCGCTTACACCGACCGATGTGGCCGACGCACTGCGCACCGGTTCGGATTAGTACTCCGTCCAGGCAACTTTGTGTGGTGCCATGCCCACGCTTGCGTGGGCATGTTCGCGGGGGACGGTTGTCCGGCATGGCCACGCAAGCGTGGCCATGGCGGTCAGTATGGGGGGATAGCGTACTAGAGCTGCAGGCATAGGGGGAAGAAGGATTTGCCGAATGCTGATTATTGGCGAGAAGATCAACGCGACGCGGAAGGCCGTCAAGGCCGCCATCGAGCAGCGGGACGAGGCGTACATTATCGAGCTGGCTACCACGCAGGCCGAGGCGGGGGCCGATTACATCGACATCAACGGCGGCGACCCCCGGCCCGGCGCCGAGGTGGAGAACATGAAGTGGCTGGTGAACCTGGTGCAGGCTCACACCGACAAGCCCATCGCCATCGACTCGGCCGACCCGGAGGCGATTCGGATGGGGCTGTCGCTGGCGAAGGCCAAGCCGATCATCAATAGCATCTCCCTGGAGGCCGAACGGCTGGAGTCGATGCTGCCCATCGTTGCCGAGGCCGACTGCAATGTCGTCGCCTTGTGCATGGCCGACGACGGCACCCCGTGCGCCGTCGACGACCGCGTGGCCCGCGCCGGCGACCTGATCGACAAGCTCACCGCCGCGGGCAAGCAGCCCGAGGAGATCATCGTGGACCCGTGCTTCTTCCCGGTTTCCTCCGATCCGGCCAACGCCAAGGCGGTGTGCGAGGCGATCCGGCAGATTCGCGAGCGGACACCCGGGGTGCGGGTCGGTGGGGGGCTGAGCAACTGCAGCTTCGGGCTGCCCGGGCGAAAGCTGGTCAACTTCGCCATGATCTCCGCGGCTATCTATAGCGGCATGAACGCCGTTATCGTCGATCCCTGCGTGCCGGGGATGGTGCCCACCATCCTCGCCGCCGAGGTCGTCAGCGGCGCCGACGAGTGGTGCGCCAACTACATCACCGCCTTCCGCGAAGGCAAGCTCGATTGAGCGGCCGAGGCTTGCACTCGGGGTCGCGGTGCCATACGCACGCTCGCGTGAGCGTGTCCGATAATTCAGGCGGCCCAAGGAACTCATGGTAGCCACGGGCGCGAGCCCGTGGAAGGCCGGCGACCCCCGGAACGGAGCTGCCGGAGGCAGCGATTCATGCGGGCCGGACCGGTCGGCATGATTCGCCCCCTGCGGGGGCTCGTGGGTCCGGGCGGGCGAGCGTCCACGGGTTCGCGGCTGTGGCTAACATGAAGGTCAACCGACGAACCACGTTGGCCCGCACGAATTATCGGACACCCTCACGCTCGCGTGGGCGTGGTGGTCCATGCAAGCGGCACGGGTGGCGCCTTCAGGCCGTCGGCTTGAATGTGCCGCCCGATCGATTGTGCGGGCACGAAGGATGCCCCCTTTGGTGACAGACTATCTGTAAGGACACTCGATGATGCGGTACACCGAATACGGAACGACGGGTAAGCAGGTCTCGGTGGTGGGCTTCGGCGGCATGCGGTTCGACCAGGAGCTGCCGGACGAGGCCAACGCCGAGCTGGTGCGGTACGCGTGCAGCAAGGGCGTCAACTACTTCGACACCGCACCCGGCTACGGCAAGAGCGAGGCCATCTACGGCCTGGCCTTTGCCGACATGCCGGGGGAGTATTACGCCTCGACCAAGGCGATGCCGACGGGCTTCCCCACAGCCGAGAAGGCTCGCGAGGCCGTGCAGATATCGTTGGACCGGCTGAAGATTCCGATGATCCACTTCTTCCACGTCTGGTGCCTGCGGAAGATGGAGCATTACGAGCTGGCCATGAAGCCCGGCGGCATGTACGACGGGCTGCTGAAGTGCGTCGACGAGGGGCTCATCGAGCACATCGTATTCTCCTCCCATCAGCCGGGGCACGAGGTCAAGCAGATCGTGGAATCCGGCAAGTTCGCCGGCGTGCTGCTGGGGGTCAACGCGCTGAACTTCCCGTACCGATGGGACGGCGTTGAGGCCGCCGCCGACGCCGGAATAGGGGTGGTGGCGATGAATCCCCTCAGCGGCGGGGCGATCCCCTCCCATCACGACGAGTTGGCCTTCCTGGCCGGGGAGGGCGAGACGCCCACCGAGGCGGCCTTGCGGTTCGTGATCGGCTGCCCGCAGATCACCGTGGCGCTGGTGGGGTTTAGCAACCGCGAGCAGGTCGACCAGGCGTGCCGCACCGCCGAGAAGGCCCAGCCGTTCACCGACGCCGACATCGCTCGGGTTCGCGAGCATATCAGCACCAACATGGACGCCGTGTGCACGGCGTGCGGGTACTGCAAGGGCTGCCCGCAGAACATCCCCGTGGTCTCGTACATGCAGTACTACAACGAGAAGGCCATGTTCGGCAACAGCGACGAGGACATGGCCAAGGCCGTCAGCTTCCAGCACAACTGGGGTCTGCTCGTCGGCCGGGAGGCCGAGGCCAACGCCTGCACCGAGTGCCGCGAGTGCGAAGAGGCCTGCACCCAGCACCTCCCCATCGTCGACCGCCTCAAGGAGATCGCCGCCTGGGAGCACGCCCACGCCGCCGCCCAAGCCGACGCCGCCAAGAAAGACGGGTAGTACCCCGTCCCGCCAACCCTGTGCGGTGCCATGCCCACGCTTGCGTGGGCATGTTCGCGTCGAATTGTCCCCCGGCTGGGCACCCGGCTTCTGCTCGCAGAAGCATGCGTTGGCGGACCTCCTGCACGCTGGACGCCTGCCCCCATGTGTCGCTGTCGGTGGGTGAGCGCATGCTTCTGCGAGCAGAAGCATGGCACCCGGCTTCTGCTCGCAGAAGCATGCGTTGGCGGACCTCCTGCAC
>SDBU01002266.1_pt1 | contig 25899 bp, 22 predicted proteins | sample 2277071 | NCBI WGS metagenome assembly SDBU01 (sample SAMN10397929, study PRJNA504765) | marine sediment metagenome | isolation source: marine sediment core GS08_GC12, 126 cmbsf | place: Arctic Ocean: Gakkel Ridge, Loki's castle | collected 2008
CTCTCCTTGGTAGGTATCCCTGCCTTATCCCATCCCCTCGCTTCATAGAACTTGTCCAGCTCCTTTTCAAACTCTTCTCGTGATACCACCATGCCTTTCCTGGCACCGGTGGGTATGGGGAGTGTATAGTGCCGTTCGGGCAGAATGTCATCTTTACGCCCCATGCCCTCTCTGACATTGAACAGTCGTCTTAAAGTCCACAGCCTCTCATTAGTAGTCTTGTATTCCTCCAGACTGTAACCCTCCCAGCCAGTGGCCAGTCTTATTAGGCTAACCATCTCTTCTGGAACATTCACGCCTGCCATTTGCATGACGGCAAAGTTACATACGCCCGTGGCATCCTGGTTACAGGACTGGTCTGTGATGTGGTCTCCCCCCCGGCTAGCCGTGGAATAACCAATGGCTGTGCCGACCAGAGCCCCCGGTCTGATTGATTGGCTAAGAGGCCACCCTCTGGGGTCCCAAGCAGCCACCTCCAATCCTTTTATCTGCATGGCATAATTCTCTGAGCCCTTGCCGATTTTCTGTGACGCTATCTTGGTTCCTTCAGCCAGAAGGTCACCAACACCCTCCCGGAATGCTATCTTCTTTATAAGTTTGTCCATGGCTGGGGTATTGCCCCAGGTTAACTCCAGACCATCAAGGTCTTCTTTGGTCAGTATCCCCTTCTCATAGCACTCCATAGCCCAAGCAATGACGCTTCCAGTGGAGGTGCCATCCAAGCCCAGTTTGTCACAAAGTCCCACATTATTAAGGAATCCGAACAGGTCGGTGACCCCACAGCTGAGCCCTAAAAGACTGGTATCGTATTCCGATGATTCCCCCACCCTGCCGGTAAATGGCCCTTGCCTAATTACTCCCCGCCTGAAGCATACAGAAGGACAACCTGGACAAGAGAAATCTCTTACCCAGAACATTTTTTCTTGCGCCTCGGCTGAGCAAGCTCTCTGAACCTCAGGCCAGCAGGACAACAGAAAGTTCTTACAATTGTTCGCCGGACTGTTGTAAGTGCAGGTGCCCCATCGCTTAAAGCGCGGAAATGGCACTTGTATAAGAGTCTTTCTCAGCCTTGTGGCTAATTCATTGTATTTCTCTGGGTTGGCTAGAGGTACGGTTTGGGTCCCGCGAATAGCCAACGCCTTGAGGTTTTTCGAGCCCATAACCGCGCCACCCCCAGTTCTGGCCCCGGCTTTACCCAGTTCACCCATTACGGATGCAAACCTAACCATGTTTTCTCCCGCCGGCCCGCAACAGCTCACCTTGGTAAATTCGTCCCCCACCTCCTCCCGTATCATGACGCCGGTGGCCATGGTGTCTTTGCCCCATATCCTGCTGGCGTCCCTGATTTCAGCATCGTTATCTTTAACATAAATGTAGACTGGTTTGTCGGCTTTGCCAGAAACAATCACCCCATCCCAGCCGGCAAGCTTGAGTTCCCAGGCCGTGCCGCCGCCGTGCTTGCAAAAACCGAGATTTCCCGTGAGGGGGGACTTGAAGATGATATACATCTTCTGACCATGGAATGAAGTCCCGTTGAGCGGACCCATCATCCACATTATTATGTTTTCAGGGCTCAGGGGATCGGTACCCGCCGGGACCTTGTCATAAAGAATCTTATTCCCGAAGCTGACACCCCCGAGAAACTTCCTGGCGAATTCATCATCCAACTCCACCGTCTTGATGGAACGTGTCGTGAGGTTAACGTCAAGGAACTTACCCCAGTAGCCGCCTGTAAATGTCACTTTAATCCCTCCAATCTTCTAGCCCTTTCCAGGGATAGAACATGTGATTCTTCATTTTCTCCGCCACCTGTTCCGGAGAGTCACTCCCATAAAAGCGTTCCATACCCATAGGGACTATATAGCCCTCAATGGCGCCTGTAGGGCAGGCTTTGACGCACTCAGGGTCGCCATTGCACCGGTCACAGACCATAGGAAAACCTGTTTTGGGATTAACCCTCATTGCCTTGGCTTGACAGGCGTCAACGCACATCAGGCATTGAGTGCACAGTTCCTCGTTGACGACGGGTATATTGAGCATCTTATCTCCCTGATACCAAGATAGAGCTTCGGGCACAGGGCAAGCTTCTATACAGAAGGCTTCCTCGCTAGCCCACCGGCTCCGGCACCCCCAACAGGTTGTTGGAACCTGTATTAAGCCATTATAGAAATCATAAACCCTTATTCTCGAAAGCTCAGGATTAAATTCACCAAAATGCTTTATGGAGCAAACACCCTCACAAATTCTGCACCCACAACACTTGTCATAGTCAAAACACAATTGAACAACGGGCACCGCAGTATTTTCTGCCATTCTATTCCCTCTTTATTTTGTTCGTTGAGTTTAATGCTCTAACTTGAACTAACACATATTTAGCCTCCTGTAATTAGTAGACCAACTAGTATTCTATCCCCATCTTTTAACCGAGTATCAATCCCGTTTAATGCCCTGAAATCAGTGCCATTCACTGATACCAGAACATAGGGATAAAAGCCCCCATCAGGAGCGATGATTTTTTTCTTCACGCTTTCTCCATACTCTCTTCCTACTTCCCTGAACACGTCAGACAGGGTGGCTCCTTCTTTAGACTGAACATCCAGTTCTGCCTTACCTATAAAGTCCGTCATTGATTCCATTAGTTGGATTTTGAAACGCGGCATAGAACCATACTCCCCAAAAAATAACGGCCTTTATCCGAAAACATCTTACTACTCAGACGTCTACACTGTCAAAAGCGCACACTCGTCCTCTTATGTATTTGGTTAGATCAGGTTCTCGATAACAAGTCACTTTTTGACGAATCGTTCAATTATGAGCCCCAGTTCAACGTCTACAAGTCGATGTTATAAAACTCGCAAGAAGCTATCTCTAAAGACGTGGAATGACTCGGCCGGTTCGGCTCATGTGCAAGCGGTACTCTTCTCCAAATTGCTCAAGCATCATTTGCTCTTCGCGTTTGACCCTTAGCAGATATAGAGGAAGGAGAATGACGAGACTAGCCAAACCTGCGATCCAGTTGTGTATTAACAACGCTTGGGCGATTCCCCAGAGCCAGTGTGCTGAATACATAGGATGCCGGATATGACGGAAAACCCCGCTGGTTACGAGCGTGTGCTCTTCTCTTAGTTCCGTTGTCATACGCCAGTTTTGCCCTAAGTCAGCGTGTGACCTCCAGAGCAGCCACAACGCTATGGCAAAAATTACGATACCAATCCAGCCAGCCCAGGCTGGTAAGTCATAATCTGCAACACTAAGCCATCGAGTAAACATATGCACAATCGGAATTAGTATAGCCACCCCCCAGAGGGATGCCAGCAACGCATAAGCAAATCCTTCTTCGCGAAATATCGCTTTTCTATCCTGCTTGTACTTCCTGCCGTACCACACCCGGAAGAATGATCCCACGACCAGACCGATTAAGTAAGAAATTGGGAAGAGATTGTCAAACATAAGTAGCCCCCCTGTTGTTCCGATTGCTCCGCGCCATTGTAGCCTACATTACAGTGAGAATGGTGAATCTGTGGTAACAGAAGCTTGCTTTGTTAGGTCAGCCACAAGAACGTGAGGTCGCAGGAATAGAACCCCACCAACCTTGGGGTTCCCTCCGTAGTAGATCAGCCTGTTCATAAAATACCTGTGAAGTTAGAGCCCCCGGCGTGATAGCTGAGAGTATTGCTTAAAGAGCCGGCGGTCGGTAACCCGGAGAGCACAACCGGAAATCGAGGGAGCTTGACAAGGGTAATTCAACTGGCTAAAGTGTCTATTATCAAGTTGTGCCATAAATGCTGACGACCCACACCAGCACACAATAGTTGAATCATGGCAGCCTCATTAGAGAGTGAGATTCGAGAAAAGATGGAGGTAAAACTATGACCGGTGGCGAAATACTGCTTGAGGCTTTCAAAGCTAACAATATTGACTGTATCTTTTGTGCCCCAGGTTCGGAATGGGTTTCCCTTTTGCAATCACTGGCAGCCCGTCATAGCCGGGGGGAAAAGGAGCCACGATACATTAACTGCCGTCACGAGACTTTGGCCGTGGCTATGGCGGTGGGTTACTCAAGAACTACTGGTAAACTACCAGCCGTAATACTTCACGCTAACGTTGGACCTCTTCACGCCGCCATGGCAATTAGAGCTGCCCATCACGCAGAGACCCCAATGCTTATTTGCTCCGGTGTTGCCTCAGAACACGGTGATAATGACTTGGATCCAGTAATAGGCTGGATATGGATAAGTCGCCTTGCCGATACTAGCGGGGCCGATTCACTAGTCAAGGGCTACGTGAAATGGAGTGAGCGGGTTATTGCCGGTGAGGCTCTTCCCGATGCCATAAATCGTAGCTGTCAGCTTGCTCAGCAGACTCCGAAAGGCCCAGTTTTTGTGGCCATTTCCTGGCCATTGCTGGTCTCGCCGTTAGGCAAGGTAGACGTTGCAACACCGCTACCTCCGGCAACGCCAACCAGTCCTCAACCCCACGACTTACAAGAAGTAGCCAGGTCACTGATAGAAAGTGAGCAGCCGGTCATCATTACGGAGCACGGTGCGCGGACTCCACAAGCTGTCTCCAAGCTTGTTGAATTGGCTGAAATCCTGTCTATTCCTGTATTTGAAGGCGTTGACCCTAAGGTGTCAAATTTCCCGCCTGAGCACCCCCTTTATCAGGGAAGTCAAACGGGCGAGGCACTGGAAACGGCCGATACGGTACTGATAGTGGGCGCTACTACACCGTGGTATCCACCTCCCGCTTTTCCCAAGAACAAGGCGAGGGTAATACTAATTGATGAAGACCCCTTCAAAACACGACTGCCCTGCTGGAATTACAAGGTTGATATGAAACTAAGTGGTGATACGGAGCAATGGCTTATTGCTCTGGTCAATACGGTGCGTACTATTCTCAGCGCTGATAGCCGGTCTGAGTTTCGATACCAAGCAAGACTTCAACGTTGGCAAAAAAGGCACGAGCAAATGGTGGAGAAATGGCACGACCAGGCGCTGGCCGAGGAGAAAAGTTCACAGCTTTCATCCATACAGTTCCTGTACCGGACAAACAAGCTTCTCCCGGAGAATTCCTTGATACTTGATGAAACGGTCAGCCACAACGCTCTGGTTCGCCGGTACCTGGCTAGACCTGGCAATTATCTGAAGGTTGGGAGTGGAGGCTTGGGCATCGGGCTCGGGGTAGCTGCCGGGGTGAAGCTCGCATATCAGGATAGACCGGTACTCTTTTTTGTCGGGGACGGAACTTTCAACTATAGCCCCGTGCTGGCGGCCTTCGGAGCCTTCCAGGAATACCATCTACCTGTGCTCACCATTATTCTGAATAATGGGGGCTATCAGGCGATAGCAGGTAGCTTTCGTAGATTTTGTGCCGACAGTTGGTCGGTAAGAAGCGGGACATACTTGGGTGTCGATATTACACCACAACCAGACTATACCAAGATTGCTGAAGCTTTTGACTTTTACTGCAGTCGAATTACAGAACCGAAAGACATTGAACCGGTGGTTACTGAAGCCTTAAAGCAACTGTCTGGTGGGAGATCTGGCTTGCTTGATGTCATATTCGAAGCATAGGGGGCTATGAATTCTCTAAACTCCTCCTTGATATAAGCCAGCCTTTTGGTCTTGATTTCTCCTGTCTCCGTATCTGACCTTGTATCTCAAACATGGTGTTAGAATGTTTACCGAAGGCTGGGCGTGGCAGGCCGATTGACCTTAGGTCCCCCAAGACCGTGGGGCAGCGTGGTCGCCACACCCGAATCCTCACCAGAAGGCACAGATTCGATTTTTACCTAATTACGGGGATATCTGGGGGAAACACATGTGGAAGTGCACAATTGACAGTCAAGTTTGTGATATTGGTCTGCTCCAAATAGATGATCTGCTCCGGTGTATAGGTTTTCTTGACCATTTATACCCCTTTTTCTCAATCCTTAGTCTAACATTACAACTGGAACAGATTCCGTAAAAGACCATCGGGTTCCGTTTAAGCATTTACTCCTAAATCTACTACAGATATTGTTCCCCCCCATTCTGGCTACTACCAGAGGCCGGAAATGAAACTTGTACCCGCGACGTTGATACCTCTTGGCTTAGTGAAGCTCTATCCAGGGTTCGATATCGCTGCTTTGGGTACTTATCCGCGTAGTAATCCTATCTGTGTATTGGCTGAAGTATTTAACACGCTGCGGAAAAGACGTGTCGCCATTCTTGATTGCTTACTGGCTGTCAATCTCTCCAACAAGTCCAAATGTAACCAACCGTCAGAGTGTTCAACTCAGAACCCACCTTGGATAAGTATAATTCGCCTGATGTGTCCTGAGTGATATGTGTGCTAGTACCTGAAGCCTGCAGAATACGTATGTGCTGTCGTCGCCTTGACCACCAGGGACTAATCACATATTATTGACGCAGTTCAGGATGGCAATACCCTAAGAATAAATCGAACCAGGAAATGCCGGATTAGATGAAAAAGATTGTTAGCAGCGAGTTGGTAACAGTAATAGCTATCATGGGACTGGGCGTTTCAGCTATGAGCATTCTGCAGCCTATTCTGCCCCTTTACCTAACCTCCATCGGGGTTACCCCTGAAATATTGGGCTTGATGCTTTCAGTGGCAATGGTAGGCATGGTCATTGGTGAGAGTTCCTGGGGATGGGTAGCCGATAAGGTGGGACTAAAGATTCCCCTGAGCACGGGGACCTTTATTTGCGCCCTGTCGGTGTTTTTCTTTGTCTTAACCCAGAATGTTCCCGCCATTTTTCTCATTTTCTTCTTTTGGGGATTAGTCCGTTCTGCAATCTTTGGGCCGGGCCGGGGGTATATTGCAACCGCCGCACCTCCATTGAAAAAGGCTACCTTCATGGCCATCATCACCGCCATGCTATCTGCTTCTAGAAGCCTTGGAGCTCTCCCGAGCGGCTTTATAGTTGATACCTGGGGATACCACCGGGTCTTTTTAGTCTCCAGTGGTATTAGTTTCCTGGGTGGCCTCGTAGTGGTAACAGGCTTGAGGAAAATTCGGCTGGCGAAGCCTAAACCACCAGCCGAATTTTCCTCTTCCCCCACTGATGAGCTTCCGTCTACAGACCAGGGACTTAGTTACCGCCCCCTCGCCTTTCAATGCGCAGTAGCAGCCCTTAATTATTTAGGACTGGGGGTCTTCATGACTTTTCTACCGCTTCTAGCCACCCAAGTGGTGGGAGTGGAGGCCACTGAGGTCGGTGTCCTCTTTACCATCAGAGGACTGGGTACTATGGTGCTGGGCATCCCTATGGGAATGCTGGCCGACCGTAAGGGGAAAAGAACTTTTATGATACTCGGTCTTCTGGTGTCAGCCGCTGCTATGGCGGGAATGGCTTTTGTCGAAAGTTTCCCCTGGCTTATCGTATTCGTTATTACCAGCAGTTTAGGCTTGGCGATGTTTAGCCCCGCAGCATTGGGCTTGCTATCGGACTCCGTATCACTTCAACGGCAAAGCACAGCCATGGGGATCTACGGAGGACTATGTGAGAACACGGGGATTATCGCCGGGTCGGCATTGGGGGGATTTGTCTGGAGTGCTTTGGGGCCGCGAGCAACCTTCTTGATGGGCACCGTGGCAGCCGGTCTGGGAGCAGCGATATGCTTCTTCGGTTTGTTCAGAGACAAAGTCTCTGCAAATCTGTAGGCTCGAGCCCTTTATAGACGATGGTTGCTGTTAGCATTATTAAACGCCGTCTTCTGGATTTAGCCAATTCATCCAACATAGAGCCGAGGCTCCACGTTGCACATCTGCTCGCTTTTCGTCAGCAATATCGGCATAACCTGGTAATAAACAATTTAGTGAGCTACCTCTTCTTTTGTCAAGACTCACTAGGATTTGATTGGCAGTGAGAGGGCGATAAAACATTAACAAATTCGGAGTAACTAAAAGCCACTTTGTTCAATCTGCACATGAGGAAGTCATTGCTCCAGTCGGGTTAAGGTTGAGAACGCTTAGCAACATGTTCCAAGCCGTCGCGTGCATTTTGTCTCAAGACTCCTAGCGACTTTCCCAGCAGAGCAGCATCACCCTGGCGAAGGCGTGGGTTACCGTGCTCAGGTCAAGAGCCCTGCCGTCGGGATAGCAGAAGACCAGGTCATCCCTGCCCAGTTTCATCGTTTTGTTGCACAATTCGAGAAAGTGCAACAGAAGCGGCTTGACAAAAGAACAATAATTTGGTATTTTATTTATTAGAAATATTTTACTATTTAATATATCAAACATTGGTTTGATACGGCATAGGGATGTATCGCTTTGTATCAAAAAGTCGGTTGTGCAGTATTTCTATTGACTTAACAGGCTAACAAACAAGTCTTACTTTCATATTTTCAAATTAACTAAGAAAGGGGGATCAGCAAAAATGAAACTGAAGGACAAGGTGGCTATTGTTACTGGAGGGGGACGAGGGATTGGCAGAGCTTATGCTTTAAGGTTTGCCCAAGAAGGCGCAGCACTTATGTTACCAGACATCGACATAACTGCGGCTGAGCAAACAGCCAAAGAGATTAGAGACTCTGGTGGAAAAGCTATTGCCATGCTTGTAGACGTGCGGAATGAAGAACAGGTCAATGCTATGGCAAAGAAGACGGCAGATGAATTTGGCGGGATTGATATCCTCATCAATAATGCCGCCCTCTATGGCGGGCTTGCATACAAGCGCTGGACTGACTGGTCTGATGAAGAATGGTCAAACAATTGGAATATCAACGTGGTAGGTGGTTGGCGATGCGCCAAAGCAGTGGTGCCATATATGAGAGAACGCGGTAAGGGGAAAATTGTTGATATTAGCTCCGTTACCTTCCAGTTCGGTTTTCCCGGACTACTTCCCTACACCTGTACCAAGGCGGCTGTCATTGCTTTGACACGGGGTATGGCCCGGGCTCTCGGGCGCTACAAGATTAATGTTAACTGTATTGCTGTGGGATATACTATGACTCCCGCCAGCACGGATATGCCTGGAAGGAGTGCCGAAGGAGATCAAGCGCTGGTAGCCAAGCGATGTATCCAACGAGAACAACAGCCTGAAGATCTGGTTGGTACCGCTTTATTCCTTGCCTCCGACGATTCCGACTTCATAAGCGGCCAGACCATCGTAGTTGATGGTGGAGACGTGATGCCATAAGTGGTTAGAGAAAGGAAACCAGTAAGCATTTATATTGCGTGTGCTTCCGTGTGTTGAGCTAGCATGCTCAGGATAGGGAATAGTTGAGGCTGATTTGGCCACGGCTAACAACCCCTAAAAAATAAAAACTATGGAAAGGAGGCATAAAATGGCGACGGAAAAACATGAGGTGGTGGTAATTGGTGGGGGACAGAACGGGCTAGTTGTTGCCGGCTATTTAGCCAAAGCGGGAGTAGATGTTTGCGTGGTAGAAATAAGGGACAAGGTGGGCGGTGGCGCAATATCCGAGGAGTTGACCTTACCCGGCTTTATTCACGACCCGGGTGCAGTCATGCACGGCATGATATCATTAAATCCGGTTATCCGTCGGGATGAATTAGGACTTACGTCCAAATACGGATTTAACTACTTTTTCGCAGAGAAACAGTTTGCTCTTATCTTCCCTGATGATAGAGCACTGATTTTCTACCTTGATATCGATAAAACCTGTGAATCAATCAGCCAGTTCTCGCAACATGACGCAGAAGCCTACCGCAATTTCTACAAGTCAACGATGGATATGCTCAAGGTAGCTTCGGTGGCCGGGTTCTCTCCTCCACCTACGTGGGGAGCCATGATGTCCCTTTTCGATTCCAGCGAAGAGGGCCGTGAGTTCTTGCGGACAATAATGTCAAGCGCCGTAGAGATAGCTGAGGACTGGTTTGAGAGTGACCAGGTGAAGATAGCCTTAACCAGGTTTGCTTCCGAGGTCATGGTCGCCCCCCAGGAAAAGGGTACAGGCCAAGCCATGTTCTTCATCGGCAGCCTCCACGCCCGGGGTTGGGGGTTACCAATAGGCGGCTCAGGAGCACTCACCGATGCCTTAGCGGCTCAAATCAAGGACAACGGTGGCACCATTAAGGTGTCCAGCCCGGTCAAGTCGGTCAAGGTAGAAGGCGGAGAGGCCAAAGGGGTGATTCTTGAAAGTGGCGATGAGATTTTGGCTACCAAAGCCGTAGTCGCTAACGTCAATGTGAAGCAGCTCTTCCTTGACATGCTGAAGCCCGAGGAGCTACCAGCCGGGCTACCGGACAGAGTTAGACGCGTCAGACATGCCACCTTCTCCGCCATAAACCAGGGGCTTGCGCTTAATGAACCACCAAAATTTACCTGCGGGGAAGATATGAATGACGTGTTCCACGTGGAGTGGGCTCCCTACCCCATGGAAAATTTCTTGCGGTCTTTTGAAGATTATAACTATGGCATTTGCAATTTCGGGACACCAACGCTGGTAACAGCTACCATCTTCGACCCCAGTCGTGCTCCTGAAGGCAAGCATACCGGCTGGCTCTACCACTACGCACCCTATAATCTTAAAGATGGTGGCCCGAGCAAGTGGGATGAGGTAAAACAGGAGGTTGCCGATGGTGTCCTGGCAACAGTCCGCAGGCACACTACTAACATGGGAGATGATAATATCCTGGGCCGGTGGATACAGAGCCCCCTGGATATGGAGAGGCGTTTCCCGTCCATGCTGCATGGAGACCTGGGCCATATTGCCCAATTTATCACCCAGTGGTTTGCCTACCGGCCTCTTCCCGGTTTGGGACAGTACCGAACCCCGATACGGAAGCTGTACCTGAGTGGTGCTGGCACGCATCCTGGCTTAGGGGTAAGCGGTGGTGGCCGGGCCACGGTGCAAGTGATAATGGAAGATTTGGGCATTGATTTCAGGGCGGTAGCTAAAAAGTAAGCAAAGAGACTGAGAATGTAGCTGGAGGACGACTAAAGTTTGACCGCACCGATACTAAAACTGAAACGGGGTGTTAAGGCTTATTCCGATAACGGTGAAATCATTGCCGAGTTCTACTCCATCGAGCGACGAGGAGACAAGCTCATTATAGATGGCAAAGCTCTCGGGGTGATGAGGATGGACATGATCCTTCCCCTAGGAGAGTTTCTGCGGAGCTTGAGCATACTAATTTGCTGGGCGACTGTATCCTTTATCTTACTCCTCCCATATTTTGGTGTGAAACGATTATTCGGTAGACTGCGGCAACAATCAAAGACAGCTTAACCTAGCTTTTTAAAAATTAAAGGAGGAAAGTATTAATGGATGGTTGGGTAGGTAGTATCTTAAGGGTGAACCTAACCCAGGGCGACTACTCTGTTGAGGATTTAGACTACGATTTGGCGGAAAAATTTCTCGGGGGCCGCGGACTGGCCTCGAAGATTCTCTTTGACGAGATAGACCCCACGGTCGACCCCTTGAGTCCTGAGAATAAGCTGATTGTCGCCACTGGCCCGTTAACCGGGACACATATCCCAGCCACTGGCAGAGCTATGGTGGTAACTAAATCGCCATTAAGCGGTGCTATTGCCTGTGCCAACTTTGGTGGCTCTTTTGGCCCTGAATTGAAATTCGCCGGCTACGATATGATTATCTTTGAAGGTAAATCCCCTGAACCGGTGTATGTATCGATCGAGGATGACAAGGTGGAATTTAAACCGGCAAAACACATATGGGGTAAAAGAACCACCGAGACCGATGAGATAATTAAGGCAGAGATGGAGGATGAGTGGAAAGGTAGAGAGACTCAGACAATCAGGATTGGTCCTGCCGGCGAAAACCTGGTGAGGATAGCTTCTGTTATCTATTCTGGCGGGGCAGCGGCCCGCTCTGGAGTAGGGGCAGCAATGGGGTCAAAAAATCTGAAGGCGGTAGCAGTCAGGGGAACAAAAGCGATTACCATTGCCGATATTGATGGTTTCAAAGAGGCGGTAAGAGCTTCCTGGGATAAGGTCATGGCATCAAAAGCTTCAGAAAGAGCACTTTCTCATGGCACCTGGGATTTAATCTTTCTCGCCAAGAGGATGGGTGCATTGGCTTCCTTTAATTCTCAAGCCGGTGAGATTGAGAAACTAGGGGACTTTGATGGCAGACATGTGAAAAGACAGATCTACGTGAAAAGCAAGTCATGTTTTGGCTGCGGTCGTAGCTGCTTTAATGTAAGCAGGGTAAGCGACCCCGAGTTCGAAAGCGAGGGATATGGACCGGAATTTGAGGGCTATGATGAATTGGGCCCTCAATGCGGCATTATTAACATTTCGGCCATAACCAAAGCTGCTCACCTGTGTGATGAGCTGGGCATGGATACTATCTCAATGGGAGTCACCATTGCCTGTGCTATGGAGCTCTATGAGAGAGGGTTCCTGCCCGAAAAGGATGCAGGCTATAAACTAAATTTCGGCAGCGATAAAGCTATGGTCAAGCTGGTAGAAAAGACAGGATTGCGCCAGGATTTTGGAGATGTATTAGCTGAAGGAGCCTACCGGCTGGCTGAAAAATACGGGCACCCTGAGTATTTTATGGGGGCAAAGAAACAGGAGATACCTGCCTGGCACCCGCAATACCATCCAACTACCGGGCTTGCTTATGCCACCGCAAACTGTGGTGCCTGCCATACCAGATCTTGTTTGAACGTTTTTGAGGTTGTAAGAGAAACAGCAGGCATGGCAGCCAGGGTTAAGTGGGACCAAGACTACTTTACTGCCATCGACTCCATTGGCGGATGCTGGTCTCTCTATATGACCAATTCGGAAGATTTCGGAGATATGGTAACCTCACTGTCGGTGGTTACCGGTGTTGACTACACTGAGGAAGGTCTACTGAAGGCTGGCGAGAGGATATGGAATCTGGAACGGCTATTTATTCTAAAGGCGGGATTTACCGGGGCGGATGATACCCTGCCCAAGAGGCTGCTGGAGGAACCTTGCCTCAAGGGTGAAGCCGAAGGCCTGGTAGTCAGGCTTGACGAGATGTTACCCGAGTACTACGAGCTCAGGGGATGGGATAAAAATGGTGTTCCCACTCCGGAGAAGTTAGCGGAGTTGGGTTTAGACTAGGAAGGAGATTGTAATGACGACCAGGATAAAAATAGACTATACCAAATGCACTGGCTGTTTTCTCTGCGAGATAGTGTGTTCACTGCACCATACTGACACTATTAACCCCAAGAGGTCACGAATAAGAAGTTTAATAGAAGGGAATCTGTTCTATCCGGTACTCGCCGGACCATACACAGATGCCGAGTGCACGGTGAAAGGTACCGTCATAATCGATGGCAAGGAGTACAATGAGTGTGCCATATGTCGCGCTTCTTGCCCGGCCAAACCTGTTTTCAAGGAGCCTGATTCTGAAATCCCCTTGAAGTGTGATGCTTGTGGAGAACCACCTGACCCCGAGTGCGTCAAATGGTGCTTCCCCAAAGCCCTAATCCTTGTCGAGGAAGAGAAAGAGAAAAAGGACTAGAGGTTCAGATAAGGGTTAATACCTGAGCACTGGTTCAGGGCTAGGGCCTCTCCTCTTTCAGCAACAACCAGAAAATTGTGAGGAAGGTGACGGCTTATTGTGCAAACAGTAGTTCCATCTAAAGAAGTATCAGATATTATTAAGGAGGCAGGTGGAGAAGCATTCAAGTTGTGCTTCCAGTGCAGCCTTTGTGCCACCGCTTGCCCTTGGAATATGGTCAGAGGTTTCATTATACCCAGGATGCTCCGCCAGGCACAGTTTGGTCTGGTCGACTTTGAAAGCGAAGAGTGGTGGCTATGCGCTACCTGTAATGCCTGTGTTAAGCGTTGCCCCCGCGGTGTGGAAATAATAGATATTATGCGGGCTCTGCGTAGAACCGTTGCCGAGCTTGGCGTAGCCAAGGTCCCTGATGCGCTACGGATTACAGTTAAAAACATCTCCGGCATAGGTAATCCGTTAGGAGAGCCACAAGAGAAACGGGCAGACTGGGCGAAAGACCTTGACGTTAAGACGTGTACCCCGGGAACTGAGATATTATACTTTCCGTGCTGTATTCCAGCCTACGACCCCAAGGTCAAAAGAGTTGCCCAGGCTACTGCCAGTATTCTGAAAAGGGCAGAGGTAGATTTCGGCATCCTGGACACCAAGGAAGTTTGCTGCGGGGAGAGTGTGCGTAAGGCGGGTCAAGAGAGCCTGTTCCAAAGCCTGGCCCAAAGTAATATTGCTGCTTTCACTGAAGCTGGGGTTAAAAGGATTGTGGTCACTTCTCCCCATTGCTATCACACTTTCAAAAACGAATATCCCGAGCTTGAGGGCAATTTTGAGGTGGTTCATTTTTCTCAGTATCTAGTTGAGCTCATTAAAGAAGGAAGGTTAGAGTTCACCAAAGAATTGAATAAAAGGGTTACCTATCATGACCCCTGTTACCTGGGGCGTCATAATGGTATTTATGATGAGCCTCGGCAGGTTCTGGAGAGTATCCCTGGTTTGGAACTGGTTGAGATGCCTGATTATCGTGAGAATAGCCTGTGTTGTGGTGGTGGAGGGGGGAGGATCTGGATGGAAACCAAAAAGGGGGAAAGATTTTCTGACCTGAGGCTGGAGCAGGCTCTTGAAGTAGGAGCCAGCATATTAGCCGTTACCTGCCCTTATTGCATGCTTAACTTTGAGGATAGCGTGTTGACTGCAGATAAGAGCGACGTCATTGAAATTAGAGACATTGCAGAATTGGTTCAGGCGTCAATTTAGCCGCCGGAGAATACTATGATAGAAACAGGGAATGAGATTCAAATCCCAGTTGTAGAGGAAGGTAAGATCGGTGCCGTTATGGTGGTGGGTGCCGGCATCAGTGGAATACAAGCCGCTCTGGACCTGGCTAATTCTGGTTTCAAGGTTTATCTGGTGGATAAGGAACCAGCAATCGGTGGCAAGATGGCCAAACTGGATAAAACCTTTCCCACCAACGACTGTTCTATGTGTATCCTTTCCCCCAAATTTATTGAATGTGCCAGGAACCCGAACATATCAATCATAACCAATGCCGAGGTTCAGAGCGTCGATGGTGAGGCGGGAAATTTTAAGGTAACTGTGCTCAAACACCCCCGGTATGTCGACGAGGAAAAGTGCGTTGGCTGCGGAACTTGCGCTGAATACTGTCCCGTAAAAATCCCGGATGCTTATAATGAAAACTTGTCCACCTATAAATGTATCTTCGTCCCCTTTCCCCAGGCAGTACCAGCCGTCTCGATAGTAGACCCCGCAACGTGCCTTTTCTTCCTCAGGAGGGAGTGCCAGATATGCCCGCCGGTCTGTAAAAATAAGGCCATAGACCTTCATCAGCAAGAGACAAAACTGGAAATTGAAGTAGGTAGCATAATTTTAGCCCCGGGTTATGAAATATTCGATCCCCAGCTACAGAGTGAATACGGTTATAAAAGGTTGAGTAATGTAATCACCAGCCTTGAATTCGAGCGGATATTGAGCGCTTCTGGTCCCTATCGTGGAGAAGTAAAGCGGCCTTCGGATAAGAAGCGGCCAAAGAAGATAGCCTGGATTCAGTGCATTGGTTCCCGGGATACTACTACCGGCAACACTTACTGTTCAGGGGTGTGCTGCATGTATGCTACCAAGCAGGTGATTCTGGCTAAAGACCATGACAGTGAGCTTGAGGCTACCATATTCCATAATGATATTCGCGCCTTCGGCAAGGGCTTTGAGCGATATTATGAAAGGGCAAAAAATACCCCAGGGGTCAGGTTTATATGGAGCAAGGTATCGATTGTAAGGGAAGTGCCGGAGACGAAAAATGTAGTGATCAGGTTTCGCATTAGTGACACTGAAATGGGAGACGAAGAGTTCGATCTTGTGGTGCTATCAGTGGGACTTGTCTCCTCTCCCGGCATAAAAGAGCTGGCAGACAAACTGTCGGTAGAACTTAATCCACATGGATTCTGTAATAACCATGCTTTCTCACCCGTTGAGACCTCTCAGGCGGGAATGTATGTTTCCGGGGTGTTTCATGCCCCTATGGATATCCCCGACTCAGTTACTATGGCTAGTGGAGCTGCATCGCTATCTGCGCAGCTTCTTGCCGAGAGGCGGGGGACATTGGTCACGGAAAAGGAGTATCCACCGGAGCGAGATGTCAACGCAGAGCCGCCCAGGGTGGGGGTCTTTATTTGCCGCTGTGGTACTAATATTGCATTGGGGGTAGATGTGCCAAGGGTGGTCAGATATGCCAATAGCCTGGAGAGCGTTGTCCATGTTGAGGAGAATGTCTTCAGTTGCTCCATTGATGCCACCACCCAAATGTGTGAAACCATCAAGGAGAAGGGGTTAAACCGGGTTGTGGTCGCTGCTTGTACCCCGAGGACACACGAACCCGTGTTTCAAGAGACACTGAGAGAGGCCGGGCTAAACCCGTACCTATTCGAGATGGCTAACATTCGGGAGCAGTGTTCCTGGGTGCATGCCAGGGATAAGGGAGCAGCCACCAGAAAGGCACAAGACCTGGTGAGAATGGCGGTGGCTAAGGCAAGGCTGATTAAGCCATTGAAACAGTTGTCTATAGGCATTAACTACTCTGCCCTGGTTATTGGTGGTGGAATCTCGGGGATGGTAAGTGCCTTGAGTTTAGCTGAGCAGGGGTTCGAGGTCCATCTGGTTGAAAAGAGTGAAGCTCTTGGAGGAATAGCCAGGAGAATCCCTTATACCCTGGAGGGGGGAGATGTCCAGGTTTACCTTCAAGAAATTATCGGAAGGGTTTATGAAAATCCTTCTATTCAAGTACATACCGAAGCCAATATCACTGAAGCCACTGGTTATGTGGGCAATTTCACCACCAAGGTAACAGTGGGGCAAGAGAAGACAGTCAAAGAGATAGCCCATGGCGTAACCATCGTTGCCACCGGGGCTGAGGAATTCAAACCCGCAGAATATCTCTATGGTAAAGACCCCAGGGTAATGACCTCGTTGGAATTGGAAGCAGAAATAGTCAGCGGCAGTGAAAGGATTGCCAATTGTAATAGCCTGGTGATGATTCTTTGTGTGGGTTCGAGGGATAGTGAGAGGCCCTATTGCAGTAGAGTGTGTTGTAGTCAGTCTGTAAAGAACGCCCTGAAGCTAAAGGAGATGAACCCGGAGATGGAGATCTATATCCTGTACCGGGATATGAGAACCTATGGGTTTAAGGAGGATTACTACCAGGAAGCGGCGGAACACGAAGTGAAGTTTATTCGCTACGATTTGGATGATAAGCCTGAGGTGGAGACAGTCCAGGAAAACGGGCAGGACGTTCTAAGGGTCAGCGTAACCGACCCCATGTTGGGGCAACGCCTCGTGATAGATACAGATGTGTTAGCTTTGGGAGCAGCCATAGTTCCTCCCGCTGATAACAGGGAATTGTCCCAACTATTCAAACTACCCTTGAATGAGGATGGCTTCTTCTTGGAAGCCCACATGAAGCTCCGTCCGGTGGATTTTGCTACTGACGGTGTTTTCATGTGTGGCCTAGCTCATAGCCCGAAGTTCATAGATGAAAGTATCGCTCAAGCCCAGGCAGCGTCTTCTAGAGCTGCCACAATTTTGGCTAAGGATTCCATCACCACCGAGGGGACAGTTTCCTCGGTGAATGAAGACATTTGCAGTGGCTGCGGATTCTGTGAGGCGCTTTGCTCTTATTCAGCAATACAGGTTGACCCAGCAGAGAAAGTGGCCAAGGTCAACGAAACCCTTTGCAAAGGCTGTGGAACCTGTGGAGCTGCCTGCCCATCCGGGGCAATATCAATGAACCACTTTACCATTGAGCAGATTTTAGCTCAAATAGAGGCGCTCACAGTATCATAGATGCTTATGGATATTAATATGATATTAGAAGGAAAGTATAGGGTAAATGAGTGCAGATAAGTTTGAGCCTGTAATACTCGGCTTTTTCTGCAACTGGTGTAGTTATGCGGGTGCGGACCTTACTGGGACAACCAGAATTCAATATTCGCCTGACATAAGGATAATAAGGGTGATGTGCTCCGGCAGGGTGGATGAAAGGATGATACTGAAGGCTTTCGCTGTTGGCGTTGATGGTGTCCTCGTTTGTGGCTGTTACCCCGGTGAATGCCACTACCAAAAAGGCAATCTTGTTACTAGAAGGAGGGTTACCGGCTTAAAAACTCTCCTCGAAGCCGTCGGCATCGGCGGCGACAGGCTTAGACTGGAATGGATATCAGCGTCCGAGGGACCAAAGGTAGCTGAGACAGTTAACAGTTTTACCGAGACTATCAGAGGGCTAGGGCCGAGTCCACTTAAGGGGAAACGAAGTGAGCATTGAGTACGCGCCTACCATATGCCCTTATTGCGGATGCGGCTGTGGTCTATATCTTGTAGTGAAGGATGGCAAGATAGCAGGAGTGGAGCCTTGGAACCAGCATCCGGTAAGTGAAGGCAAGCTCTGTATAAAGGGAAGATACGCCCACCAATTTATTCACCACCAGGATAGGCTGGTGAAACCACTAATAAGAAAGACCAACTCATTCAGGCAAGCTACCTGGGATGAAGCTCTAGCCCTCGTCGCTGCCAAGCTAAATGAGGTGAAGGCAAAGTATGGAGCTAATGCGATAGGTATGCTTTCATCAGCTAAGTGCACCAACGAGGAGAACTATCTAATGCAAAAGCTGGCGAGAGCTGTTGTTGGCACCAATAATATAGACCACTGTGCCAGGCTATGTCATGCGTCTACTGTTGCTGGGCTGGCTGCTGCCTTTGGTTCAGGCGCCATGACAAATTCCATAATAGATATTGAGGAATCAGATTGCCTGTTTATCATCGGCTCCAATACCAGTGAGCAACACCCAATTGTAGCCAGGAGAGTAATAGTAGCTCGTGAAAAGGGTGCCAAGATTATTGTAGCCGACCCAAGAGATACGCAGCTTGCCAGGATGGCTGATTTACATCTGCAGCACAAACCGGGTACAGATGTTGCCCTGATTAACGGGATGATGAAGGTAATTATCGACCACAATTTGCAGGATAAGGAGTTTATTGAAACCAGGACTGAAGGGTTTGATGAGGTAGCCAAGATAATAAAGGATTATCCACCGGATAAGGTTGAAGAGGTTACAGGAGTACCGGCAGCGGATATAGAGGAAGCTGCCTTAATGTATGCCCAGGCGGAGAGAGGCGCCATATTGTTCTCTATGGGGATAACCCAGCATACCACAGGGACAGACAATGTGAAGTCATGCGCCAACCTGTCTATGTTGACCGGCAATATTGGGAAAGCCGGCACCGGGGTAAATCCACTGAGGGGTCAGAACAATGTTCAAGGGGCATGTGATGTTGGCTGTTTATCTAACGTGTTTCCCGGGTATCAGGCGGTAACGGATGGTAAAAAAAGGGCGAAGATAGCCGAGGTTTGGGGTGTAGCCGAGCTCCCGGCTGAAGTTGGTTTAACGGTCGTTGAAATGATGAATGCCGCTTCAGAAGGAAAGATTAAGGCGATGTACATAATGGGAGAGAACCCAATGGTCTCTGACCCGGACCTGACACATGTAAAGGAAGCCCTGGAGAGTCTTGATTTCCTCGTTGTTCAGGATATATTCCTGACCGAGACCGCCAAATTGGCTGACGTTGTATTGCCCGCTGCTTGCTGGGCTGAGAAGGATGGAACACTTACCAATACAGACCGACGGGTTCAGATATTAAGAACGGCTATAGAGCCACCTGAGGAAGCCAGGCCAGATTGGGAAATTATTTGTATGCTGGCTAATGAGATGGGAGCGGGTAACCTTTTCTCCTTTAAGTCTGCGGATGAAATATTTGATGAACTAAGAAAGGTGACGCCGCTGTATGCCGGTATGACATACCAGAGAATGGCTGGCGATGGCTTGCAGTGGCCCTGCCCGGAGGAAGGGCATCCGGGAACGCCTATTCTACATGTAGGCGAGTTCTCACGGGGATTGGGCAAATTTCACCCGGTCGAATATAAACCGCCGGCAGAAGTGCCCGATGAAGAATACCCCTATATTCTAACCACGGGCAGGATTATGTTCCAGTTTCACACTGGTAGTATGTCCCGGAGGTCACCAATGCTGGATGGTGAAGTTAAAGAGGCTTACATAGAGATAAATGCAGCGGATGCAAAGGAACTGGGGATAAAGGGTGGAGACACAGTTGCAGTAAGCTCCAGAAGGGGCAGGATAGATACAAAGGCACTTATAACCAATAGGGTTACCAGAGGAGTGGTATTTATGCCCTTCCACTTCGCTGAGAGTGCTGCAAACGTGTTAACTAACTCAGCTCTTGACCCCATAGCCAAGATTCCAGAGCTTAAAGTGTGCGCTGTCAATATTGAGGCGAAACGATGAAAGGGGATATGTACATTGCGCGCTCGTCAGACGATAACATATTAGCCAAGGCTGGGTGTGGCGGCGTGGTCACTTCCCTGCTCAAGTTCGCCCTGGAGAGTAAGAGGGTGGACGCTGTGCTTACCATAGAGGCGAGAGACGGCAACAGGTATGATGGCATTCCTGTCCTAATCACTGAACCAGATAAAGTGGTAGAAACCGCGGGAGCATTGCATTGCGCTTCCCCTAATATTGCCCGCTACCTCACCGAGTACCTGGATGGTGCCTCCGACCTGAAGATAGCTGTTGTCGTCAAACCATGTGATGCCAAGGCAATAATTGAGCTGGCCAAGAGAACCCAGATTAATCTTGATAACCTGCTCCTTATCGGTTTGAACTGTACCGGTACTCTACCCGCAGCAAAAGCAAAGGCAATGATGAAAGAAGAGTTTGAAGTAGACCCATCTGATGTCGTTGCTGAGGACATTGAAGACAATAAATTGATAATCAGGTTAAAGGATGGAACCGAGAAGGAGAAGGATTTGGCAGAGCTGGAAGGGAGGGGATATGGAAGGCGAGAGAACTGCCGCAGATGCGAGACCAATATTCCAATAATGGCTGATGTAGCCTGTGGTAGGTGGGGGGCTACTGACCAGAATACAACCTTTATCGAGGTTTGCTCTGAAAAGGGGAGCGATTTCATTGGCGCAGCAATTGAAGCCGGCTATATTAAAGTGGAACAACCGAGTAGCGAGGCAATAGAAACCAGGCAGAAAAAGGACGAGGCAGCCAAAGAACTGGCGCAGCGGTGGCAGAAGAACGATTTTACCAGCTTCAAAGAAATGAGTGCTGAGGAGAGGTTCAATTACTGGTTTGGTCAATTCAGCCGCTGCATCAAATGTTATGGTTGCCGCGATGCGTGTCCCATATGCTACTGTAAGGACTGCTGTCTGGAGGCAGATAGAGGCTTAGTAGCTGCCGGTGAGGTCCCGCCCGATGTCATGTTCCCTATGGTATGGGTTACGCATGTCATGGACTCCTGTGTGAACTGTGGGCAGTGTCAGGATGCCTGTCCTATGGAGCTGCCTCTCGCTCGCTTGACATTCCTGCTTAATAGGGAACTCGCTGGCATTTTTAAGTATGAGCCCGGAATGGACGTGAGCGCTCTCCCACCATTGCGGACATTCACTGATGCGGAGTTGGCCGTAGAGGGTGTCGAGTTCACCTTGTAGCTGCTGAGAAGAGGCAAGCACTTTGACACTGCTGTAAATCGTCAGAGTTTGTTAATATAATAATGTCGGTAAGGAATATCGTAGAACCACATTAGAATCAGGAGGTGTGCCGTGGCATTCAAAGATAACCGAGAATTCATAGATGCTCTCAAGAAAACTGGGGATGTGGTGTGTATCAAGAAGGAGGTAGACTGGGAACTGGAGGCAGGGGCTATCACCCGGCGAACCAATGAGCTTTCGGGTCCGGCCCCTCTCTTCGAGAAGGTCAGGGATTACCCCGAGGGCTATCGGATTTTTGGCGGTCCTCTGGCAACCTACCGAAGAATAGCCGTGGCCATGGGACTTCCGGCTGACACCCCGATTAAGGAAATCTATGACGAGTACGAGCGGAGACAGGAACGCCCAATACCTCCCGTGGTGGTTAAAGATGGACCCTGCAAAGAGAATATGATGCTGGGGGATGACGTTGACCTTTACCGCTTCCCGGCTCCTGTGTGCCATGATGGTGATGGGGGCAGGTATATAGCTACTTGGGGCTTCTGCGTAACCAAGGACCCGGATAGCGACTGGGTAAATTGGGGTATGTACCGCTATATGATTGTCGACCAGAAGTCTTTAACTGGAAATCCCACCCCTGCCAGCCACCTCGCCATGATTTTCCGAGAGAAATATCTGCCGAAGAATTTGCCTATGCCGACAGCCCTGGTTATTGGTGCTGACCCTCTCTCCAGCCTGGTGTCACTGGGGGGCTTCAGAGTCGAGCAGAGTGAGGCTGATATCGCTGGAGCGCTTCATCAACAACCCGTAGAAGTCATAAAGTGCGAAACGAATGACCTCCTGGTTCCAGCCCATGCTGAAATAGTGATAGAGGGAGAGATTCTGCCTGATGAGACAGCCGATGAGGGCCCCTTCGGGGAATACACCGGGTATAGAATTGGTGACCGCAAAAAGAGCGCGCTCTTCCGGGTAAAGGCTATCACCTACAGGAACTCACCAATAGTCCCCATGTGTGTTCACGGCATACCTTCAGACGAGGGTCAGGTAGCAGCGGCAATGGGCACGGCGATAGGATTAAGAAGGATGTTTCGAAAACGTGAGCTTCCAGTAAAAGACGTTTATCTACCACCGGAGGGAGCCAGCCATCTAGTGATAGTAAGTGTTGAACACGGGGGCAGTGAGGTGGCTCGAGCAGTGAAAGAGGCGATGACGGCACGGAGGGCATGGTACAACAAGGTCGTAGTAGTGGATGATGATGTAGACATTTACAACCTGGGCGAGGTTATACACGCTCTTTCAGTTAAATGCCATCCCTACCACGGTATATCAGCCAGTGAGGAGCCGGGGAAAGGAGCCCCAATGACCCCTTGTTACAGTAAAGAAGAGAGAGCCAAGCTGTATGGGGCAGTGGCCTTGTTTGATGCCACCTGGCCTAAGGAATGGGCAGAAGAAGATATCCCGGCAAAGTCGTCTTTTAAGTCCGTCTACCCCCAGGAGCTTCAAGACAAGGTAATTAACAGCTGGAAAGAGTACGGGTTCTAGGTTAAACCCCATCGAACGAGGAAAAGCGGTTGGGAGGTAGGTAGGTAATGAGCGTAAAGATAAGCATTCCTTCAGACTGGCAGCGCTTTACCCATGGTCAGGAAGAAGCCAAAGTAAACGGAAGCACGGTGGGTGAGTGCCTTAACCATCTGGCAAAGCAGTTCCCAGGTATTGAGGGCGAGTTCCTTGATGAGGACGGGAAGGTGCTCCTTTATGTTGATGTTTACATTAATGGGACGAGTTCTTATCCCGAGGAATTAGCTAAACCCGTTAAGGATGGAGATGAACTCTACATACTGCGAGCGGTTGCTGGGGGATGAGAAGAGGGCCACCATTTGGTTATTAAAATGTATTATGATGGTTTTATGCACCTATTGATTCAAAACAGTCAAATCTAAGGAGGCAAGTATGCCCTATATCAGAGATAGGGACTTTGCCCGAATAAACGAGCTGGTGCAAACCCTTAGGCAACTCGCCGAAAAGGAGGGACATGTTCCTATCCCTGATATTGCTGATAGGGTGCTTAGAATCATGGAGAAATACATCACGGAGGCGGAGGAGCAAGAGAAGGAATTATGAGTAAAGAAGAGACCAACGATATGCATAGTATCCGTGAGCTAGGATATCTTTCACTATCTTCACTTCACCAGTTCCCAGATCGCAGCCCAGCACCACAAACACTCCCCGATGGACAGGTTTCACGGCGAAGAGGGCGGACTTAACAGCACACAGCTACCATTACCGGTAAGCAAATAACACCTTGAACCTGAGTCAGGGTATTATTTGTAAATCGCAAGGGAAAATGGGACACATTGAAGACATAACGTAATGGACACTTTACAGGGTATAGATTTCTTTACCAAAGGTATGAACCCAGTTCTTTTTTAGAACCTCTATCGCCTCTTCGGTTCTGTCCACGCCTAAAATAACTATTGGTTGCCCGCTTTCTCCCCTGCCCAGATAGGGATAGAAATACAGGACATTAATGTTGGCCCCCTTCAGCGGCTTAAGTACGGCTCGAAGACCGCCGGGATGGTCAGGGACCTCCACCGCTATTACATTGGTCTCTTTTATCGAATAGCCATGACTTCTTAGGACGTTGGCGGTTTTCTGGGGGTCATCAGTGACAAATCTCACGGTACTAATATCGGACGTGTCGGCTACGGAAATGGCCCTTATGTTTATCCCTTCAGTTCCTAGACATTCGCTCACATCCAGAAACTTGCCGGGCACATTTTCCAGACTAACCGAAATCTGTGTTACGCACATAAGTTACCCCCCAATTAAAAAGTTACCGCAAAGGATTCTTCCTCGGTGGAAGTTTCCGTGCAACATGGATTATAACAAATCGTACCCTGCCGTTAGTGCCTCTTCATTGATGGCGATCAATTTTTGTTTTTTCTTTAGAGTGTGTCTTAACCCTTCAATTACGCTGGAAAGGAGAACTAGATTGCTTCTTTTGATGAGTGCGCCCAACATCACCATGTTGGCCGATTTTGGACTACCTAACCTTTCCGCGATACTATTTGCCGGAACACTGACAACGTCAATATCGCCTCTGGAGACTTCCGTTGCTATTAGAGAGGAATTGATGAAGAATACACCTCCTGATTGAATCTGATTTTGAAATCTAACCAGAGAAGGTTGATTCATGGCTACAACGAACTCTGGAGAAGAGGCAACCGGAGATGCAATCTCTTCATCTGATATAGCTACCGTGCAATTGGCAGTACCGCCGCGAACCTCGGCACCATAGGAGGGTAAGTAGGTTACATTCTTTCCCTCTAACATTGCTGCCTGGGTCAGATTGAGACCCATGGAGAGAACCCCCTGCCCCCCGAAACCCGCAAAGATTGTTTTAATCAGCATCTTTCTTACCGATTATATCCTTTATTACGCCTAAGGGAAATTCTTTGGCCATTTCTTTATCGACCCACTGCCACGATTCTAATGGACCCATCTTCCAATTTGTGGGGCAGGGAGAGAGTATTTCCACCAGAGAGAAACCAAGATTGTCGATTTGTACTTGGAATGCCTTGCGGATGGCCTTTTTCGTTTTTCTAATATTTGCTGGGGAATTGACCGCCACCCGCTCAATATATACGGCACCTTTTGTCAGGGCCACTATCTCGCTCATTCTGATGGGGTATCCCTCTATCGCTACATCCCGTCCGTAGGGGCTGGTGGTGGTCTTCTGGCCGGAAAGGGTAGTTGGGGCCATCTGGCCCCCGGTCATTCCGTAGACAGCGTTATTGATAAAAATGGCGGTCATAACCTCCCCTCTATTGGCAGCATGTATTGTTTCGGCAGTGCCGATGGCAGCGAGGTCGCCGTCCCCCTGATAAGTGAAGACTATTGCCTCAGGAAAGGCCCTTTTTATGCCGGTAGCTACCGCTGCCCCCCTGCCGTGTGCCGTTTCTGCCATATCTATGTCAAAATAGTTATAAGCAAAAACGGAGCATCCCGGCGGTGGTATACCGATGACTCTGTCTTGAAGATTCATCTCGTCTATCAGCTCAGCAATAACCCGATGAATCACGGAGTGACCACACCCCGGACAGTAATGGAAAGGATTTCTTTTCAGTGATGTGGGTCGGGTGTATGTCTTTTTCATTTACCTAGTTCAAACCCTTCTGATAATAGAGGCGTGAGATTACTCGAGCAACCTCGCTTGGCGTGGGAATTACGCCTCCCGGCCTCCCATGGAAGGAAACTTCTCCCTGGCCTTCCAAGGCCAGTTGCACATCTTCTATCATCTGGCCCATATTCATTTGGGCCAGATGATAGAAGATGTGCACCTGGCCTTGGAAGGCCAGGGAGAAGTTTCCTTCCATGGGAGGCCGGGAGGCGTAATTC
>SDBU01002267.1_pt1 | contig 25896 bp, 25 predicted proteins | sample 2277071 | NCBI WGS metagenome assembly SDBU01 (sample SAMN10397929, study PRJNA504765) | marine sediment metagenome | isolation source: marine sediment core GS08_GC12, 126 cmbsf | place: Arctic Ocean: Gakkel Ridge, Loki's castle | collected 2008
TATTTAATCGCGGTGCATAGAGGTGAATTAATTTGCCAAATTTCTTATTGGAATTCAATACATCGATTTCTTTATCTACCGTCAGAAGACTTTCCGGGGCTGAATGAAATATGCTTCGAAAATTTTCTTCACTTGCCCGTAGCGCCTGCTCCGCCTGCTTGCGCTCAGTCACTTCACGCTCTAAATCTGCTGCATTGCTTTGACTGGCTTTATATAACTGTGTGTTTGCGATCGCAAGACTGGCAATATTAGCTAGAGTAGAGCAGGATTCAATCTCCGAATCAGTAATATCACGGGGGATTCCCGTACTCCCAACAAGTAGAACTCCGATCACTTTCTCTTCGGCTATCAGGGGTATATATAATAGCGAGCGTATATTTCTGGCTTCGACGATTGCTTTCTCGGGAGAAGAAAGTGAAGCGGATTTTGTATCGAGGAGAAATTTAGTTTGTTTTTTGGAAATTGTCTCTTCTATATGGGGGTGATCCGATAAAGGAGCGATGCGAAATGAATCGGGCATCGCTGGTGGTAATGGTGGCATAGTCGCTCCTAGATACAACTTATCTCCTTCAAGAAGGTATACAGCAGAAGTTTCAAGTTCCAAATATCTAGCGATACTATCGGTTGTTGCCTGTAACACAGTCTCCATATTCAAAGTACTAGCCAAGGTTTTACTCACCTCAAGCAGGGTTGTTAGTTCCTGATTATGGCGGTGTATCGCCTTTTCCGCCCGCTTGCGCTCGGTGATGTCTAATAGAGCGACACTTATCAACTCTTTATCCAGTGATGCACTTAGGAGGAATTCCTTCTCTTCCCCGGTTTTTGTTAATAGGGTTACTTCAAAATTATCAACTTTACCTGATTTTTTAAGTTGCTTGATAAACCGCTGGCGATCATCAGGGTGCTTGTATCTTGTGACAGCGCCAACGGTTTTGACCTCATCAAGAGAATCATATCCAAATATTTTCAATGTGGCTTCGTTTGCATACAGAATCTCGCCACCTGCGGTAGTATGAGCGACACAAACAGTACTGCTGTCCACCAGGTTGCGGTACTTTTTCTCGGATGCTCTCAGCTCCTCTTCTGCGGCGAGGAGCCGTTGTTCGTTTTCCCGTTCGCGGAACAAGCGCCGGAATGCGCCGGGCAGACGCTCGACCAGGTCCAATTCCTTCACCAGGTAGTCGCTGGCGCCCAGTTTCATCATCTCGACGGCTGTTCTCTCGTCGCCATGACCCGTCATCACGATGAAGGGGACCGGGCAATTGCGTTCGATTAAGGTGTTGATGATCTCGCTCCCGGTCATGTCGGGGAGTTTGATATCGAGCAGCAGCACCACCTCAGGATCGGCCATGACGTGCTCGATGGCCTCGGCGCCGTTCGAGACGCCTTCGGTGTCATAACCGGCTTCGCACAGAGCTTTCTGTGCCAGATTGTTCAGCCCCTCGTCGTCCTCGACGACTAGTAGGCGCCTGGGCCTTGGCTCCTCGGCCTCGGGGCTCTTGTTGTTCTCGACCATTATGCGACTCCTTCTCCGTTGATTCTCGGCACTTCCATAGCAGCCAGGAAAAGACCCAGTCGCCGAACGGCATTCACGAAGTCTTCGTAGTCGACAGGCTTGGTGATGTAGTTACTGCACCCCATGGCGTGGCAGCGCTTCACCTCTCTTGGGTCGTCGGTGGTGGTGATCATTATCACGGGCAACATACGCAGTTCCGGGTCGGCTTTCACTTGCGCCAGTACTTCAATGCCGTCGAATTTTGGCATGCGGATATCGAGTAGAAGAACATAGCCCGTTCCCGGTTGCCGTTGGAGTCCATCACCTTTTTGAAACAGGAAATCCAGGACTTCCTGTCCGTCTTTGAAGTGCAGCACCTCATTCACGATACCCTCACGGCCCAGGTTCTTCCTGATTAGACCAGCATGTCCTTCATCATCCTCGGCCAGAAGGATCACGACGTCTTTTCGCATATCAATCTTACCCTTAGTTATTGGCTTTTATGCACGGCTGGCAGCGCCACGTAGAAACGACTGCCCTTGCCAGGTTTCGATTCTACCCAAATGTCTCCCGACAGTCTATCAAGCACCTGCTGAACTATGGTCAAACCCAATCCTTCCCCCTGGCTCCTTACCGGGTCAAGACGATGGAATATTTCGAAGATGATTTGCCGACGTGCTGGTGCGATGCCAATCCCATTATCTTCCACACAGTATACAGACCGTTCTCCCTCGACTTGACCGCTGAACCGAATGGCGCCGGGGCGCTCAGGATCAAGGTATTGCAGCGCATTGCCGAGGAGGTTCGAGAAAACTTGGTTCACCTGAACGGCGTCACCTTTGCAGGGCGGCAATTCGGTGACGTTAAGTTCGGCACCGGCTTCCTTGATTTGAAACTCGCTGGCGTCAACGACCTTGGCAATCAACTCATTCATATCAAGCGAATCGATCGTCAGTGCCGCACGGCCCGAGCGCGATAGTTTCAGCAGTCCGGCAAGCAGCGCGTTCATCTTTGACGCGCTGGTCCTGATGAAGCGCAGGGCGTCGGGGATGTCATGCGCCAGCAGCGGGGCCACCGTCTCGAGCGCTTCAGTTGGTGTTTTGTCACTGTCGAAAGCGCTACGGAGATCATCGATCGCGTGCTCCAACTCCTTCCCGTAGCCGTCGATGTTGACGAGAGGAGAGCGTAAATCGTGGGATGCTACGTATACTATCTGTTCGAGTTCTTTATTCTTCGAATCGAGTTGGGCGTTAAGCCTGGCGCGCGCTTCCTCCGCCTGCTTGCGCTCGGTGATGTCTTGCACCTGCACGAGGTAGCCACCATTTTTATTGCCATTTTCGGCTCTCAGAGGGGTTATCCGCACATCAATAAAGTACTTCCCCGACTTGGATGTCTTGTATAACCCCAACTTTTTGATCAAATCAAAATCGAATGCCGTTTCGTATTGAACCGCTTCGCCCTTTTGGAACTGCTTTTTGGCATCTTCTGATACATTGGGGTCCTCTAACAGCTTGAACCCTTTCACCTCGGCAACTTGATCGACGCCGAATAAGTCCAGACAGGCCTGGTTGACCTGAACCAGCAGACCATCGGAATCGTATACCTCAATAGCAATGGGGGATTGCTCATAGATACCGCGGAATTGCTCCTCACTCTCTTGCAGGGCTGCATTCAAGACCCGTTCGGTTTCAATGCCTGCCACCATGGGGCGGAATAATAAGAAATAGAGAGCGGGAATCAGCAGTAATACTAATGCTAAGCTGTCAATCAATGTCTCGGTAGGTTCACTGATCCGCGGAGTTCTATGAAGGATGTTCATGATCAAGAATTCTACCAGAAATACCAATATGGCTAAAAAGACCACTGTACGGATTGGCGAGCGCACCAACTTCCTGCTGCCGATTAAATGCTCTTTCAAACGATCCATAGCGCTGTTGAGGGGCCGCTCCTTGGAATTGCCGCGCGGATTAACCATTATTATCTCCCGATAGCGAGGGCGAGATCAATTTTAGAATCGGCATCAGTGCAGAAGCGCTCCAATTCCGATAACCTAAACTAAGATAAATAGGTCTCATCTCCAAGAATGTAGTCCTGCATACCCTACCGGACTAATTAGATGTAAAGCTCATGTACGCGGCCACATTAATATGGGATATAACCCCGCCATCGGCCTACCCGGGGCTCCCCGTGGGGCCTCGGCGGAGCCGGTACGGCGAGTCTCCGCCCAGGGCCAGGGCGGTGTCCCGAGCCACTCGAAGTGTGGCGAGGAGTTTATCCCGACAGAGCGTAGCGAACGTCGGGAAGCCACGCTTCGACGAGCTCAGCGCAGGCTCGTAAAAGCCCCGGAGGATTCCGGGACTTTTCAGTTTCTGGTTACTGGTTTCTGGTTCAGCCTGCTTCAGCGGCCCCGCCGGCGGCGATTCTCCAGGACAAGCACCAAGGATTTAGGCGGCTGTCAGGTAAGCTCTCCAGGTGGAATCAGGATAGCGCCTGCTGAGAATCTCCCTGTGATGAACCATCCGGCCATAGATCGGAAAGGTCATAGTCCTGCTCAGATATTATTATTGATTCAATTGGAGGACTGAATCCCGATCATTGGATTGGTATTAAACCTGAACGGGATTAAACTTGCGGGACTAAAATACCGGAGGATTACTGTGGAAGTCATTATAAAAGCCGATAATAAGCAGATGAGCGTAGAAGCGGCCATCAGGATTGCAGACCTGGTTTACCATCAACCCAAAGCGGTGCTGGGCTTGGCCACGGGCAGTACTCCCTTGGGTCTGTACAAGGAGCTAATCCAGCTCCATCGGGATGACGGTCTCGATTTTTCAAAAGTGATTACATTCAACCTGGATGAATATATCGGATTGCCCGCTTCACACGAGCAGAGCTACAATAAATTCATGTGGGAGAATCTTTTTAACCATATCAATGTGAATCCCAGCAACATCCACATCCCCAACGGGATGGCCAGTGATATTGATGCCTATTGCATGTGGTACGAAGATGAGATCGAGGCCTACGGCGGGATCGACTTGCAGATCCTGGGTATCGGGAGTGACGGGCACATCGCATTCAACGAGCCGGCCTCATCACTGGGCTCGCGCACTCGGCTCAAGACCCTGACTAAGCAGACCATAGACGATAACGCCCGCTTCTTTGACGATCCCGCTGAGGTCCCGCGCTATGCCATCACGATGGGGGTCGGCACGATTATGGAGGCAAGAACCTGCATTCTACTGGCCAGTGGCAAGGGTAAGGCCGACACGGTAGCCAAAGCAATCGAAGGCCCCGTCACTGCAATCATAACCGCTTCGGCCCTGCAACTACACCCGGATGCAGTATTCATTCTCGATGAGGAAGCTGCCTCATCGCTGCAGCTATATGACTACTATCAGTGGGTTTATGAGAATAAACCGGCCTAATGCCAGGTTAACCGGTTTGAGATGAAGCTGACCGTGATGGGATTAATACTGAGCCCGCCTGCTGTGATCGTATGACCTGCTCATGACAAAGAACTGAACACCACAGTATACTTCTCAGCAGCCGGTTCTTTTCCCGCAGCATCCCCGCAATGTAGACCCTCCACCTTCGTGGGCCACCCCTGCGAGCAGGTGGAGTAGGCTAAGGGGCTGCTGAAATGATTATAAGAATGAAGAATTGGTGGTATAACTTTAGTGTGTATTTTCGAAAATTCCGGGAGGTATAGAAATGAAGTATACTGCGAAATCATTCTCAATCTTGACCATTTCCCTGCTTTTCATCAACCTCTCCCTGCTGAATGCCCAGATAGTTGGTGGCGATATTCTAAACGAAGCCCCTTTAATGCCAGTTCCCGAGGAGATGACCTTTGAAGAGTATAGAGATATGAATCGGCGCCTTACAGTCGGTTTAGTCTTGGCAGCGATACCGATTCCGGGGATGATTCATTTCTATGCTGATGAGCCGAAAACCGGTTGGCGAATATTGGGAACTGCAGCCGGGGGTGTCTTAGGTATTGCAGTGGGCGCCCTTTCGATGGAGGAGGGTGATTTCCCTGACTCAGATTATGAGACCGTGGTGCTCAACGAAAGGCATTACGAAAAAATTCCTACCGGGATTTCTCTCAATGATACAACTTACAGACTCAATGAAATCACACGAGAGCGCGAGGGTGCCGGTGGCTTACTGGTATTGCTGGGCGCAGTTGTACTTATATCCGATATTGCCTACGATTTCATTCATGGTATAAAAGTCATCGAGGAAAAACGAGATAGGGTTCGATATAAGTACGGCCAACAGATAAGTAGCATAGGACTTGAGCCTTCATTTGATTCAGAGGCAGGGGCAGTGGGAGTAAAGTTCTCGTACGCCTTTTAGGGATCAGTGGACCTGCTTAATTGCTGAGATTATGATCTAGTCCATCAAGATGCCTTTGGCCCGCCGTAGGCGGGGTCGCTATTGAGTTATGCGCAGAATCCCGTTATGATCCCGCCAAAGGCGGGGCAGCGACCAAGCTCGGGATCATAGTACCGCGCCCCGAAGTAGTATAGCCCGTGGCCGTCATCTTCCTTACCCGTGAATTTATACTCGTTGCCGCTGCCGGTGGCCGCCCGGTCCTGGCCGAAGGGGTAGTAATCCCGCTCCCAGCCTGAGACACTGGTCATCCGCCGGGCCGAGCCCAGCATATCGTTGTGGTAGTAGTCGATGTTACCGCCTTTTTTGCGGGCGATCCGCTTGCCATTGGCATAGATATAATTGTAGATCAGGCTGCCGCTGCCCTTGTATTCCGACATCACCTGCCCCTGGCCCATGATGTAGCGCTTGGTGCCGCCCCCGGGGTGACCTGCTCAACGCGCTCGCCGGCAGAGCCTGCCCTGAGCCATGCCCTGAACGAAGTCGAAGGGGCAGTCGAAGGGTTGTGCTTTATCGTCGCCAGGGGCTGGCTATCGATGATGGGGCCGTCGAAGTGGTCCTCGTAGTAGGGGGTATTCCGCACGGCCTTAATCTACAAGCCGGGCGTTATGAAAGCAATTGCATGTTATTATAGCGATTATTTGTGGCGGCCGGGCTTGTCATCGCGATCCCGTCTTAGACAGGGGTGGCGATCCCACCTGCCTGAGCACCTACCCGTGAGACTGCCACGGCCCGTGCCGGCCTCGCAGTGACAGGTCCGTTTATAACCGGCACCAGCAGGAGGTTTGTCTCAAGCCCTTCATCCCGAAATTTCGGGATTCAGGATAAACTCCGTCGAAGAGGGGTGAGTTCTCCGGCTGACTAGTTTACCCCGCAGTAGGCGGGGCCACTGCTTCTACCACGGACCACGAACCACGGACTGAAGCAGAGGCTAACTTCTGACCAGTCCGGCGGGGTATGGCGGACTATAGCTTTGTGCAGAACATAATAAGTTTTGAAGGCCTGAATATCCATTAATTAAATTCATAGCGTGAATATCGGCCTCACAGGCGCACAAGCGGCAATGACTATCGTTTCCACGCGCCAGAACTTCCTTGATGCAACCGAAAGTTTTCGATGAGAACTTTTCATAAAGGTATTCATCCGGCTGATTACAAAAGCCTTACCAACAGCAGGCCCATTGAGCCCTTGCCGATGCCCGACGAAGTCTTTGTGCCGCTTCAGCAGCACATCGGCGCCCCTTGCATTCCGGTGGTGAGCAAGGGTGAACAGGTAAAAACAGGACAATGCATCGGCCAGAGTGCGGAATTTGTCTCGAGCCCGGTCCATGCGCCGGTTACCGGGAAAGTGAAGGCTATCGAACCTTACCCGCACCCCCTGGGTGGGCTGGCCGCTATGGTGCATATCGTGCGTACGGGGGAGGATGAGTGGGAATATTTGCCCCATACCGGGACCTGGCAGGCTCTGTCCGTATCGAATCTACGGCAGACCATCAGGGATGCGGGGATTGTGGGTCTGGGGGGCGCCGCATTCCCGACCCACGTCAAGTTAGCCCCACCTGAGGACAAACCGATCGATGCCTTCATCCTCAACGGCTGTGAGTGTGAACCTTACCTTACGGCGGACCACCGGGCGATGGTGGAACACTGGCAGAAAATCCTTTCCGGGATGGCCATCATTATGAAGGTGCTCGGAGTGGATAAAGGCTATATCGGGATTGAGGACAACAAGCCGGATGCCATCGACAGGATGAACAGGGCCGTACAGGAGTGCGACTTGAAATACACGGTCGTGCCCCTTAAAACTAAATATCCTCAGGGCGCAGAAAAGATGCTGATCCAGGCGATCTTGAACCGGCGGGTTCCATCCGGGGGGCTGCCCATGGATGTAGGTGTGGTCGTTCATAACGTGGGCACGACCCTGGCGGTGGCGGAGGCGATTATCGAGGGGAAACCTCTTATCCAGCGTATTGTGACGGTGACCGGGGATGGGGTTTCGGTCCCCGGGAACGTGCTGGCGAGAATCGGCGCCCCCATCCGGCAGCTGATTGCGTATTGCGGCGGATTGAAGGCCGACACGAGGCAGGTTTTCCTGGGAGGACCGATGATGGGTATGGCCCAGTATGACCTGAACGTGCCGGTGCTCAAGTCCACCAGCGGGATTATCTGCATCTCCGGTGGGAAGATCAAAAGCATCCGGACCTATCCCTGTATCCGGTGTGGGACCTGCGTGAACGCCTGTCCGGTTTATCTGCTGCCGACGGAGATCGCGCGAAGTGTTGAGATGAAACAGTGGGAACGGGTGGATCATCTCGAGATCGATAGCTGTATCGAGTGCGGGGCCTGCGCTTTCGTTTGTCCGTCCCGCATTCCCCTTGTGCAGTGGATCAGGGTTGGTAAGCAGGGGCTGCGGGCCAGGGCAATTCAGCCGGCGGCCTAGCGGGATTTCAGCCGATCAAGGGCAGAGATGGAGCCAGACAACCTGAAAGCGACAAGTCAGCGCGAGAGAACGGCGCCGGAGGGTGCGCCAGACAGCCAGGCATCCGATCCGGGCCTGCTCATCCTTTCACCGTCGCCGCATCAGTACAGTATCGGCACGGTCCGGCATATTATGTGGTCGGTGGTGGGTGCCCTGGTGCCTGCGGCTGCCATGGCCGTCTATTATTTCGGGGCGCGGGCATTGTGGATGATGGCGACATGTGTCCTGACGGCGCTCCTGGCGGAAACCATCATCAACCGGGTCAGGGGTATGCCCAACACGGTGCTGGACGGCAGCGCGGCCATTACGGGGCTGCTGCTGGCGCTGACATTGCCCCCTACCCTACCCTACAGCGGGGGGGCCATCGGAGCGGCCTTCGCTATTATCATCGGCAAGCACGTTTTCGGGGGGTTGGGCTACAACATTTTCAACCCGGCCTTGCTGGGAAGGGCTTTCCTGCAAGCCAGTTACCCGGTGGCCATGACCACCTGGACCTTCCCCGGCACCGCCCGGTATCATGCCATGGACGCCGTCACCGCGGCGACACCGCTCGGGCAGTTCAAGTTTGAGCGGATCATGACCGATTACATGGATTTGTTGATCGGCAATACCGGTGGTTCCCTGGGGGAGACATCCACCGTCGCTATTCTGGCCGGTGGTCTATATATCTTGATCCGGGGGTACGCGGATTGGCGGATACCGGCCGGTTTCCTCAGTACCGTCTTTCTGCTGGGGGGCCTGTTCTGGATCGTCGATCCCGCCCAGTATCCCGATCCCCTGTTTCACCTGCTTTCGGGCGGGCTGATGCTGGGAGCGTTTTTCATGGCGACCGATATGGTCACCTCGCCCATCACCCCCAAGGGCGTGTGGATCTACGGTGCCGGCGCCGGTTGCATCCTGATCCTGATACGCCTGTTCGGCGGGTTGCCGGAGGGGGTGATGTACGCCATCCTACTGATGAATGGCCTGACGCCGCTCATTAATCGCTACACGCGGCCGGGACCTTTTGGAGCGCGAGTGTCATGAATACATCGTCGAAGATGGTCGTGGTGCTGACCCTCATCACCATGCTGTCCGGGGGACTGCTATATTCGTGGGACCGGTTCACACTCCCGAGAATCGAAGCGCACAGGCTCCGGGAGCTGCAGGCGGCCGTAGCCGACGTATTGCCGGCGCACGCTCATTATGAGGAACGGACGGTCCGGGCAGTAACTTTTTATGTAGGTAAAACCGGTTCCGGGGAACCGGTCGGGGTTGCTTTCAGGGCGGTCGGCAGCGGGTTTCAAGGCCCCATCGCCCTGATGGTCGGCGTGAATCCCGGTTTCACCAGGCTGACCGGCATTAAAGTGCTTGAACAGATTGAAACGCCGGGATTAGGCACCCGGATTGTCACCGATCCCACCAACAAGGAGAACCCATACTGGTTTACCGGCCAGTTCACCGGGCTGGGCGCCGACCGCGAGATACTTGTGGTGAAGAACAGGCCACCCGCCACGGACACTGAAATCCAGGCGATTACCGGCGCGACCATCTCGTCAAAGTCGATTGTGGAGATACTGAACAAGGCCTTGCGGCACGCCAGAACTTTGTATTACGAACAGGAAACAGGTTAGGGGACCGCATGGGCAAAAAGACCATTCCCGTAACCCAGGAGTTTGTCAAGGGACTCTGGCAGGAGAATCCGGTATTGGTGTCGCTCCTGGGACTTTGTCCGACGCTGGCCGTGACCAATTCGGCCCTTAATGGGCTGGCCATGGGGCTGGCCACCGCCTTTGTGTTGATCTGCTCGAGCATTATGATTTCCCTGATGAGGAACATTATCCCGCGCCAGGTGCGGATCGCCGGTTATATTGTTGTGATTGCCACTTTCGTGACGATGGCGGACCTGTTTCTGGCGGCGTTCTATCCCGGGCTCAGCAAGGCGTTGGGGCCTTACGTGCCGTTGATCGTGGTCAACTGCGTGATCCTCGGCCGGCAGGAGGCCTTCGCCTCCAGGAACAGGGTCCACCGGGCGCTGTTGGATGCTTTGGGGATGGGTTGCGGGTTCTTGCTGGTTCTGTTCGTGCTGGGCAGTATTCGGGAGTTGTTGGGGTCCGGATCAATTTTGAATGTTCAGCTCCTGGGGGCCTGGTTTCAGCCGTGGCTGGTGATGATTCTGCCGCCGGGCGCCTTTTTCACTCTCGGGCTCCTCATCGGCCTGACCAACTGGATAAACGCCCGCAGGGTGCAGCCATGAAACTGTTTCTCATCTTTATGTCGGCCGCGGTGGTCAACAATTTTGTGCTCAGTTATTTTCTGGGCATATGCCCCTTCGTTGGCGTTTCCAAAAAGGTATCTTCGGCGGTGGACATGGGTCTGGCGGTGACCTTTGTCATGGGTATATCCGCCTCCGTGACCTGGCTTATATACCACCTGCTGCTGGTGCCCTTTCACATGGAATTCCTTGAATATGTTTCCTTTATCTTGGTGATTGCGTCGTTGGTCCAGCTGGTGGAAATGTTTATTCGGAAAGTGAGCAAACCACTCTATGATGTTATGGGGATCTACCTGCCGCTTATCACCACAAACTGCGCGATCCTGGGACTGGCGTTGTTCGCTGTTCTGCGGGAATACAACTTTGAGGAGAGCCTGGTTTTCGCTGTGGGCGCCGGGTTGGGATTTACCCTGGCGCTGGTGATCATGGCGGGCATCCGGGAAGAACTGGAATTGGCGGCCATTCCCAAGCCTTTCCAGGGCGCCGCGATCACCATGATTATCGCGGGAAGTCTCGCCTTGGCCTTTATGGGATTCAGTGGACTGATTTCCATATGATCGGGACTGGTGACGGAAGACGACTGGAATTGATTGGCAGTCCGGGAAAAATGTGATGGAATTATCGGCGTTACTTGTTGCGATGGGCTGTATGGGCGGTTTGGGTGCCCTGTTTTCGGTGGGGCTATCTATCGCCAACAAAAAGTTGTATGTGGAAGAGGACCCCCGGGTTGTCCTGGTGGCTGACAGTTTGCCCGGCGCCAACTGTGGTTCGTGCGGGTTTGCCGGGTGCGCCCATTTTGCGGAGAACCTGGTGAATGGCCACGCCTCGTTGTCCGATTGCAATGTGGCGTCCGATGAGGCTATCGAAGAGGTCGCCGGGACCCTGGGAATTGAGGCCGTGCCGGCCGAACGGAAGGTCGCCCGCATCCTGTGCCAGGGCGGAAACCTGGAAACCACCAAAAAGGCCGAATATGTGGGTATCCATTCCTGTCTGGCGGTTCAACTGCTGTCAGGGGGTGAGAAACTGTGCGAGTATGGCTGCCTGGGCTATGGCGATTGTGTTGAGAGCTGCCCCTTTGATGCCCTGGGTATGAATGATAACGGTCTGCCGGAAGTGATTGATAGCAGGTGTACCGGTTGCGGCAAGTGTGTTGTGGCCTGTCCCAGGGGAGTGATTGAATTGCACTCGCCTGCCCACCGGCTTTTTGTCCTGTGCGGAAATCACGATAATCCCAAGGCTTCCAAAAAGATATGCACCAGGGCCTGCATTGGCTGCCAGATCTGTGTACGCGCCGTCGATGAGGGACAAATGGTCATGGACGATAATCTGGCTGTCGTCGACTACACGCAGTACGGGCAAGACGGGGTTTTGCCAACCGACCGCTGCCCAACCGAATGCCTGGTGATCCTGGGCCGGCAAAGCGCACAGAAAGCGGAAGCCTGATGTCAGCAACCGGGCAGGAGGCAGGTGTGGTACGGCGGGTCGCGGGGCGGGTGGCATTTGTGGAGGTGACCAATACGGGCCAGTGCAAAAGATGTGGCGCACGGCTGATATGCCAACCCGAGTTGGACAGCCCGGTGACCGTGCGTGCGGCCAATACCATTTCGGCCCGGCCCGGGCAGAAGGTAAACGTGCACATGATACCCGGTTTGCTCACGAAGATGACGATGATCCATTACGGGCTGCCCTTACTGGGATTTGTCATGGGTGTGTTTGCCGCGTCTTATAGGGGGCTGACCCTGATTCCCGCGGCCCGGGAATTAGGACTGTTTTTGGCGGGCATCATCGGGCTGCTGGCCTGTGGTCTTTTCGCCCGGGTCTGGGCAGGCCGGATTGCCGGACAGGTAGAGGCGCCTTTCGAAATATCTGACGCTTATTTAGAGGGTTGAAGCAATGAAAAGGTTTGATAGACGGCGGTTTTTGCAGATGGCAGCCTGGACAGGGGCCGGTGCTGCCATAGGAGGTTTGGGGATGCTGCCGGTTGCAGACGGACCCGAGTCCCTTTTCCTGATAACTTCGGATCCGGATCGCGATCGGGAACGGCTACTGCGCATCACCGGTCCGGGTAAGGGCGCGGCCGTAGACGTGCAGTTGATCCAGCCTGCGGGACAGGATCTGGGGCTGATCCTAAATGGCCGACTCGTGGACCCTGTGCAAAATCGTGCCTGCAACGGCCTGCGGGATATGGCCTATGAGCTGCGCCGGCGCAGTGAGCAGGGCTGCTATCTTGTGACTATATCAGCTGGTAATCAGGCGCCCTCCGACGAGATTGTTATCGAAGTGGACGGCCGGGTCGTGCGCCGCCTTGGAATGAATGGGACGGACACCGAGATCGTCGTGCCGGGTACCTGCGGGCAGACGGTCTTCAATCTGCGGGACGGGGCTTTGGCGGTCACCGGATTTTCATGCCGCCATGGCCTGTGCCGCAAGCTGGGGTGGGTACGCACAGGCATGATTGTTTGCGCCCCCAACAGGCTGGTGACTTCCATCGGGGGGAATGGGGCCGGGTTGGATGCCCTTACCGGCTGATAATCGAAACCCCTGATGCGGTTCGGTCGGTACATAGCGCAGCGGAAACGGCTCCTTACAGGGGCTATTTTCATTTTCATTCTGCTGATGATTGTCCTGCCGCCATCAAGGAGCAGGCCCTACGTATTCACCCGCTTTGCCATGGGTACGGTGGTCGAGTATACGATCATGGCCCCGGATCACGAGACGGCCCGGTCCGCCATGCAGGTTGCCCACCGTGAGATCGAACGGGTGGAGCATCTTTTCTGGGAAAAGGATACAGCCGGCGAAGTCTATCGGTTCAATCGGTCGCCACAGGGTATTCAGACCACAAAGGAAGTTCATCAGGCTATCACCCGGGCCTTAGCCTACAGTCGGAAAACGCAGGGTGCTTTTGATATCGCCATAAAGCCGGCCAATGATCTCTATGACTTTGACGACCTGTCGCCTGTGCCGCCCTCTGAGGGGGCCATTCAACGGGCCCTGGCCAATGTGGGATACCGGCTGGTGGAAACGTCGTCGAGCGATGACGGACGGTCATGGTTCGTCACTAAAACCGTGGGCCAGGCGGGACTGGTTACCGGTGGTTTTGCCAAGGGGTACGCCGTAGATCGGGCGGTCCAGGCCCTGAAGGAAATCGGTATCGGGAACGCGCTGGTCAACGCCGGTGGCGATATAGTTTGCCTGGGCCGGAAGAATGGCAAACCGTGGACGGTTGGCATTCGGCATCCGAGGAAGGATGGAGAAATGATTCGCATCCTGGCGCTGTCTGACCGGGCTGTGGCGACGTCCGGCGATTACCAGAAATATTTTATGGCCGGGGGGACCAGGTACCATCATGTTCTCGATCCGGGGACCGGGAAGCCGTCCAGGCTGGCGCAGAGCGTGACGGTAATTGCACCTACGGCTGAAGCGGCGGATGTATGGGCGACGGCGTTGATGGTCATGGGCGTTGACGAGGGTATGCCGGCAGCCCGGGCATTCCCCGACCTCCACGTCTGCATGGTTGATTCGGCGGGGGCGGTGCATGTATCGGATGGTTTTGGCAAGTTCACTGCGAGCGGTCCCTAGCCCCTAGCCTCAAGTTTCGAGCCTTCGATCCGCCAGCTGGCGGACTCAGGCCAAGGTTTCAAGTTTCGGTTTTCGAGTTTCTGGTTTCTGGTTCAAGAGCCCAGGCAACCATTCTCCTTACTGCTACTGCCTACTGTTGGAGCGTAGCGGAAATCCCGCCATCGGCGGGGGATGATACATCTGGCTGAAAACTGCCCAATTACTGCACACTTAATCATCGTCGAGAGCCACAGCACTCCAAATCCGATGTGATCCAAACACCTGCCGAAAATTGCACACCTGGCCTCATCGTAAAAGCTTTTCGACATCTTCAAAACTGGGCTGTAGGGATTCAACACGCTATTTTCCCAAATACTGTCGCATTATCCAGCAACTCGTGATGGAAAACACAACACCAACCTAACGTGAATTATATCAAGATCTTATCCCTTCACTGCTGCAATCTGCCTCAAAATAGCGTTGGATTATACGACGCTCCGATATTCCAAATTCAACAATCCCCGCGAACTTAATTCCATCATTATTTATCATAACAGCAACAATAACAATATCATAAAATATGGTCGCCGTATCTTCGCCAATTACTGGCACGCGGTTTGATTAGTTATTTAGTAGCGCCTCGTTAATTGAATTCAGGAAAGGAGCAAACCATGACCGTTATTCTGGTCATACTAACCTTTACCCTGCTGCTGCTGGCCGATTACCTGATCCGTCGAAGGCATGTGGCCAAAGCGGATGACTCCATTACTGCGAACCAAGCGGTGCGGGGTATATCTTTATCGAACTTGCACCTGCCCAAGGGAGTCTTCTTCCATCCCGGTCATGCCTGGGCTGTCGTGCGTCCTGAAGGGAAATTGCGCGTGGGCATTGATGACTTTGTCTGCAACATGGCCGGGCAAATCGACAATATCGAACCGCCGCAGCCCGGCACGAAAGTAAAGCAGGGTGAGCCGCTGCTCAAACTGGGACTTGATGGCCGGACGCTGACTTTGGAATCACCTGTTTCCGGTACTATCACAAACGTGAATAGAAACATGTTGGATAATCTACCGCGGATGGACCAAGGCGATCTGAACACGGTATGGATAGTGGACCTGCTGCCTTCCCGTTTGTCGGAGGAGCTCCCCGGCCTAAACATTGCTGAGCAGGCCAGGGACTGGATCCTGAAGGAGCTGGAGCGGTTCAGTGAATTCATCAGTGCTCAATCGAACCGACCGGAATTGGCGGGGATAACGCTCCAGGATGGTGGAGAACCGATCGCCGGAGTGGTCAGGATGCTGGATGAGCAGGCCCTGGAACAATTTGAGCGCGAGTTCCTGCACACCGATGCCCAGGTCTTGGTGGGCAACAAATCAAAGCAATAAGGTTATTCCATGGATCGAAAATCATTCCTGCGGACCGCAGGTGTAGCCGGTCTGTCGTTGGCCGGTATCTCGGGGCAAGCCCATGCCCGGACCCGCACGCGCAAGCCCGAGTGGGTAGGTATGCTTACCGATTTGAGTCTTTGCGTTGGGTGTCGAAAATGTGAGTGGGCCTGCAATGAAGCCAACGGGCTGCCCAACCTCCCGCTACAGGCTTATGAGGATGACAGCGTCTTCGATGATCTACGCCGCACCACCGCTCAGCAGTTCACCGTGGTAAATCGCTTCCGGCCTGCGGAATCAACCGATGGTTCCGTTTACGTCAAGAAGCAGTGCATGCATTGTATCGAGCCGGCCTGCGCGTCCGCCTGCCTGGTCAAGGCCTTCCGTAAAACCAGTGAGGGCCCGGTGGTTTATAATCCTGATGTATGCATTGGGTGCCGCTACTGCATGATTGCTTGTCCGTTCAATATCCCGGCCTACGAGTTCGATGATGCCTACTCACCGGAGGTGAAGAAGTGCACCATGTGCCACGAGCTATTTCTAGCCAGCGGTGAAAAACCGGCTTGTGCCGCTATCTGCCCCAGGGAGGCCATCACATTTGGTCGCAGGGAGGATCTGCTCAGGTTGGCGCGCGAAAAAATCCGTAGCCATCCGGATCAGTACGTGGATCACATCTATGGCGAACACGAGGTTGGTGGCGCCAGCTGGCTATATGTCTCCCAGGTGCCGTTTGAGCAGCTCGGTTTTCGCATGGATCTGGGCGAGACGCCTTATCCTGAATTGACCCGGGGATTCCTGTCGGCCGTTCCCCTGGTGCTGACTATCTGGCCCATGTTGCTGATGGGAGCCTATGCGTTCCGCAACCAGGAAGATGACGGTTCACAAACAGGGAGGAGCGAGCATGACAACGTTGAACCGTAGTGTGGAACAGGAGGCTTCCTGGATTCGATCGCAGGTATTTCTCGGGATGTCCTTGAGAGACTATTGGCGGTCCCTTCAGACTCCCTTCAATTACATCGCAGCGGCTATTCTGGCAGTGGGCCTGCCCATAACTTGGCTACGGTTTACCAGGGGCCTCGAAACCGTCACAAACCTGACCAACGATAATCCGTGGGGGCTGTGGATCGGTTTTGATGTGCTCTGCGGCGTGGCCCTGGCAGCCGGTGGGTATTGCGTGGCATCCGCTGTTCACATCTTTGGCTTGAAGCAATACTACCCCATTGTACGGCCCGCTATCCTGACAGGTTTTCTCGGGTATTTCTTCGTGGTAGTGGGCTTGTGCTTCGACCTGGGACGCCCTTGGCGCTTGCCGTATCCCATGTTTGTATCGTATGGGGTTACATCGGTCATGTTTCTGGTTGGTTGGCATGTGGCCCTGTACCTGGCGGTTCAGTTCCTGGAGTTCTGTCCTGCGATTTTTGAGTGGCTGGGTTGGAAGAAAGTGCGGGCCTGGGTAGTCAAATTGACTATCGGGGCCACAGTATTCGGTGTTATTCTTTCGACGCTCCATCAGTCAGCCCTGGGCGCCATGTTTCTATTGGCGCCCGCCAAACTGCATCCCCTCTGGTACAGCGCCTTCATCCCTGTGCTGTTCTTCATTTCAAGCATGGCGGCGGGATTATCCATGGTCATCTTTGAGAGTACTCTCTCCCACCGCTTGTTCGGACATCAGATCAGCCGGGAAGATCATGCCAATAGCGACAAGTTAACCATCGGGCTGGGACGCGCCGCTTCAATAGTGCTCTTCACCTATTTCTGCCTGAAGTGGATCGCTTTGGCTCATGGGAACCATTGGGACCTGCTGGCAACCAACTACGGCCGGCTGTTTCTGCTGGAGGTGGTTGGGTTTGTCCTGCTGCCGTTGATGCTGCTGGTAAGGGGTGTCCGGAATCGCCATGGCGGTCTTATCCGCCTGGCGGCGGTCTGGACAATTCTGGGCATTATTTTCAACCGTTTGAACGTGTCGATATTTGCCTTTAACTGGCAGCTGAATGATCGCTATTTCCCTCACTGGATGGAGTTCGCGGTCACCATCACTATTGTTACAGCTGGGTTATTGACCTTCCGCTGGATTGTCAATCGCATGCCGGTTCTTTACGTACACCCCCAGTATCCAAAGTCAGAGTGAGGCGCTATGGAAACATTGCATGAATTCATGCTGGTTACAAAAGCTAATGAGTATCTCATGGCCATCGGCTTTCTATTCCTGTTCATCCTGTTCTGGCGCCTGGTGATGTCGGAAGCACCGGCACTCGCACCTGCTATAGAGGCTGCTGTCTCATGGATACTGCCTCGCGGCGCCCGGTTGCATTTTGGCCATACCTGGAGCCAATACCGCCCCTTAGGAGCCTCCCGGGTCGGCCTGGATGGATTCCTTGGCAACCTGGTTGGAGCGGCAGAGATTATAAAGAGCCCTGAGATTGGAGCGCACGTCAGACAGGGCGAGCCTGTATTGGGGCTGCAGATCGGGTCCCACACTTTGCGGATCCCGTCTCCCATAACGGGCAAAGTCATCAGAGTTAATCATGCTGGACGGCCAGATGAGGAATCCGGTGCCTTGGGTGGGGTGACACGAGACTGGCTACTGCAGATAAAGCCCACTGGCCAACCGGACGAAATCGCACCCCATCTGAATAGGAAACAGGCGAAGGTCTGGCTACATACCGAAATGTCTCGCTTGATGGATTTTCTGGAAAACCAGGCGCAACGTCCCGCTTTGGCCGGTATGACTCTGGCAGATGGCGGACTACCTGTGGGAGGCGTTCTTAGCATACTTGATGCCGAAGGTTTGGAACTCTTCGAACAGCAGTTTCTGGCGGTCAACACAGATGTTGGTGCAGCGAATTCTATCTGATTGCATGGCCTCCTGTAAGGCACTTACATACCTATCGATTTGAGGATCGGTTATGGGAAATATGATCACGCCAAACGCTTCCAGACAAATCGTGCCTTGTGTGCTCGGTGTGTTGGGCATAATGATCGTGGCAGGGGGATACCAACGCCTGGCAGCTCAATCGTCTGCTGATAATCCATACCAGCCTAAATGGGCACAGAACTGCTTTGATTGTCACCAGTGCGATCATCCCACCGCCACTGATCCATGTCTGAAGAGATGTCCTTCCGGACAAGCATCAAATGGAGGTCATCTCGGTTCTGAGGATGTAGTACCGGAAATCGTGATGATCGGTGGATTGTCCGATTTATATCACCCTGTCGAGTTCAACCACCGTCTGCATGCGGAAATGAGTTTGATGGATCAAGGCTGCAGCCAGTGCCATCATTCCACTACCGGATCCACGATGCTACCGTGCCGGGACTGCCACGCCGTCACTCCTGATCAGGTGAGCTTGAACCAGCCCGGATTGAAAGGGGCCTATCATCGCCAATGCCTGGATTGCCACATCGAATGGAGCCATAGCCAGGGCTGCGAAACCTGTCATTTGCCTGTTGATAGTGCCCAGCTAACTGGTGCTCCTGAGGGTGGAGAATCAGGCAGATTGGAACAGTTCAAAGCTGCTGCCAGTCCCACAATTTCATATCAGACGAAGTATACTGAAGCCCCCATTGTATCCTTTCACCATAAAGAACACTCTACAGATTTCGGACTGGATTGCACCGCCTGCCACCAGAGTGCAGGTTGCACGGAATGCCACGACGCTCGCCGGCCTGTATCAGTCGGAATCGACCGGACTGTAACCTGCTTTGGCTGCCACCAGGAGACCAATTGTAGCTTCTGTCACAGTACCAGTGAGAGAAAGGCAAGTCATCATGAGCGGGCCGATAGCTGGCAGCTGAAGGAATATCACGGGGAGTTATTGTGCAGCGTTTGTCATGGCTCTGCCCCAGACTTTGCAACGCCATCTACTGATTGTGACCGATGCCATGCAGATTGGGGGCCGGATTTCAACCATGCTGTGACCGGCTTGGTAATGAATGAGGATCACAGTGACCTCGAATGCGAGAATTGCCATCTGGACGGAGATTTTGCCCGCCGTCCGAATTGTAGTGCCTGCCATGAGGATGAAATCGCGTTCCCCGCCCAATTGCCAGGTTCAAGAGCGGGACGCTGATGATTTGCCACCGACTAGGGTTGCACTAGTGTCTGCTCGGGAGACATAGGATAGAATGAATAGCTCAAGTAATGAAATACCCACTAGGCACGAAAGGGCCGCTCAGTCCACAACAGCGCAGCTGCTGGTACCTTATAAAGAGCTAAAAGCAAATCCGGATCTGCGCTATAGTCGCAACCACCTGTGGTTCAAGTCCATGGAGAAAACTAATCTCTGGAGGGTAGGAATCGACTCCTTCGCAGCATTGCTTCTGGGACAGGTTGCCGATATAATCTACCCCGCTTTTCGAGGGCGCCAGGATACCGGGACCCGCCTGGTCTGGATCAGCCATCTGGACGGCCTGCTGGGTCTGAAATCGCCCGTGCCAGCCAAGGTATTGCAGGGCAACAGGCGGTTGCGGGAACACCCCGCGCTGCTGCTATCCAATCCCTTGGATGCCGGCTGGCTTCTCGAGGGTGATTTCGACCTGGCCGATGATGCCATATTCCTGATACCGCGATCTGATCTACAGGCATGGTTTAGCCAGGAGATCGAATGGTTGGGCCGTGAAGTAGAACAGCGTTTGAGCAGGAAACTGGTCCCGGGCGTCGGCGAAACCCTTTCTGATGGTGGTGTTTACGCCACAGATATTTGCAGTGCCCTGGGACCGGTATGCCATCAGGAATTGCTGGAACAAGTCATGAACTTGTGAGAGAACAACTGCATCATGCTTAAATTCGTTGCAGGACGCGATGCGTGTCCATAGCGGAAAGTCTGAGCGCGGGAAAATCCTTGAAGCTCAAGTCTATCACTGTAAAACTCCTACTGTTGATTGTGGGTCTGCTACTGGTTGGTGAGTTAGTCCAGACCGCAATATCCCTACGAATACATCAAAATCACCTCATGACTCGCATGGAGTTGCATAATTCGCGACTCAGTGAGGTGATCCTCCGTTCCATCTACCACGGTATGCTGCAAAACGACAAGGAGTCCATCCAGCGTACAATCGAGACCATTGGGCAAGGCAAGGGTGTGACCACCGTGCGCATATACAACAAGCTGGGCCAGATTATAGTCTCTACCCTACCCGATGAGGTGGATACCCAGGTTGACATGGCCGCCGAGGCATGCGACGGCTGCCATATACCAGGGAAACCACTGCCGCTGCAATCAGAGGCCCATTACGCCCGGGTCTACCGGCAACAGAGTGGTGCGCGTCAGCTGGGCATCATCAGTCCGATTCAAAACGAACCAGCTTGCACCCAGTCGGCTTGCCACGCGCACCCGGAATCCAGTACTGTGCTGGGCGTATTGGACGTGCAGGTTTCCCTGGCTTCGGTGGACCTTAGCTTGGCGAACGAAACAAAGCAGCTACTGACCTTATCGACGGCCATCATTCTCCTCGTGATTGTCCTGGTAGGTTTATTCCTGTGGAAAACCATACACCGACCCATCAGCCGGCTGATGCACGGAACCCAGGAAGTAGCTAGAGGAAATCTGCGTCACCGTACGAAGATCGACCAAGCAGATGAACTTGGCCAATTGGCAGAGTCATTCAACTCCATGATGGCCTCTCTCGAGGGTGCTCAGATTGAATTGCGACAATGGGCTGATACTCTGGAGGACCAGGTGGAGGGTAAGACACACGAGTTGGAACAGATTCAACACCAGATACTCCAAGTCGAGAAGATAACCTCCCTGGGGCGCCTGTCAACTACAGTGGCTCACGAGCTGAATAATCCCCTGGCGAGTATTCTCAACTACAGCAAACTGATCCTGCGGGCGTTGCAGAAGATCGAACTGCCGAAAGGTACACGAAAGACTATCGAGAAGGATCTCAATTTCATTCGGGATGAGAGCAAACGGTGTGGGGGAATTGTAAAAAACCTGCTGTTATTCGCCCGGCGTACCGGCGGCAGCTTCAGAAAGGCCGCAGTGAAGGATATTATCGAAAGAAGTCTTATGCTGGTGGCCCACAAGATGGAACTGCATAATATCGAGATGGAGCTGGAAATTGATCCTGAAGATGACGTTATCGTCTGCGACCCAGCGCTACTGCAGCAGGCCTTTGTGGCGATTCTTATCAATGCGCTGGAGGCCATGTCCAGTGGAGGCACACTGACCTTCACCTATCGCCGCAATGAACCACCCAATACGGTAGAATTTCTGATCGCCGACACCGGTGGTGGGATCACTGATGAGGACCTGGAGCATATTTTCGAGCCGTTTTTTACGACCAAGCGTGACCATAAAAGCGTGGGTATGGGCCTATCGGTAGTGTACGGTATTATCAGCAGTCATAAGGGCACCATCGATATTCATCGGGGCCTAGAGGGCGGTACCGAATGTGTGATCGATCTTCCTCGGGAGCCAAAACTGGCTGAGGAACAGCACTTGATGGAATACGCAAATGTCTAGTAGCGCCCGGAATCCTATCAATGAGTTTGGAATCCTGGTTGTGGATGATGAATTTGGAGTCCGGGATTCGCTGACACGCTGGCTGCAGGAGGACAATTACCGGGTAGGAGCGGCTGAATCGGCCCGTGAGGCACTCCATCAACTGGAGCAGGCGCCATGGGATATTGTGCTGGTTGATCTGAAAATGCCCGGCATGGATGGTATAGAGCTGCTGCAGCGCATCCGAGAGATCGACAATCAGATTGTGGTTGTGATTATCACTGCCTACGCCACGGTCGATTCCGCTGTTGAAGCGATGAGGATCGGTGCTTATGACTATATCACCAAACCGGTTGATCCTGATGATATCAGTCTGCTGATTAAAAGAGCCCTACAGCATCGCACCTTGGCTAAAGAGAATATTCGTCTCAAATCAAATATTCAGGAGCTGCAAGGCGAATATCAGATTATAGGAAAAAGTCCCCAGATTCGACACTGCCTGGAAATGGTAGCTACCGTTGCCGACACAGAATCGACCGTGCTAATTCGCGGCGAGAGTGGTACCGGTAAGGAACTAATCGCCCGGGCCATCCATCAGGCCAGCCACCGGCAGTTCTGCCCGTTGATCACCGTGAATTGTGGTGCTCTGCCCGATTCATTGCTGGAAAGTGAGCTGTTTGGGCACGAGAGGGGTGCTTTCACGGGCGCGCAGTACCGCCGTAAAGGCCGCTTCGAACTTTCTGATGGCGGCACCATTTTCTTGGATGAGATCAGCACCATATCGCCCAAGACGCAGATCGATCTGCTCAGGGTGCTGGAAACCAGGCAGATTATCCGATTGGGGGGCTCTAAACAATTGTCCCTCGACTTTCGGGTGATTTCGGCTACCAATGAGAACTTGGAGACCCTGGTTTCTGAAGGAAAATTCCGCGAAGACCTGTATTACCGGTTAAACGTGTTCATCATCCATATTCCACCCCTCAGAGAACGCCGCTCGGATATCCCGGACCTGGCAGAATTCTTTTTAAACAAATATGCTCAGTCCATGAACAAGGTGGTGCACGCCATCACTTCCGAGGCGATGGATCTGCTGGTAAGATATAGCTGGCCCGGGAACGTACGGGAACTGGAGAACGTAATTGAGCGGGCCATGGTAATGACCAAGAAACAGCGGATTGATCTGGATGACTTGCCGCTGGGGGTGTCATCTTCGATAGAAGTGGGGAACAGGAATTCCCTGGACAATGTGGAGCGCGCTCACATCCAACGAATCCTGCATCGCATGGGCTGGAACATCACACAAGCGGCCCATTCGCTGGAAATTGACCGCTCTACCCTCTACAAGAAAATCAAAAAGTATCAACTCAGCAGGTAGACTTTTCCGATGGCCGCCATTTATTGCGTGCCACTGGACGGCTTCCCCGACACGATTCTGGCCAGAATCGCGGATGATATAGCCCGGATAATTCCCTGGGATGTTCAGATACTGCCTGGACGGGACACACGAGAGTATTCATACGATCCCTTTCGCGGCCAGCACAACTCCACGGCTATTCTGCAAATGTTGATTGACACGGTGCAAAAACCGGACGATCGCATACTTGGGGTGACTTCCGTCGATCTATTCATCCCCATATTTACTTTTGTTTTTGGTGAAGCACAGCTGGCTGGCCCGGCAGCGGTAGTTTCCGGCATCAGGCTTAAAAATGAATATTATGGCCTCAAGCAGAATGCAGCCCTATACCATGCCCGGCTGTTGAAAGAGTGCCTGCATGAGCTGGGGCACACCTTCGGCCTCAGGCACTGTGTATCGTCACCGTGTGTTATGAGTAAATCCACCTACGTGGAAAATATCGACCTTAAACCGGATCATTATTGTACCGATTGCAGGCTGGTGATTCTTGCAGAATGAGCAGATTTCTCGGGGTTCTTTATCATAACTTCCTTCGATGGAGGACTCACTTCGCTGCTGTCCCGTCGTGAAATACATAATGGGGGCGGGAAATGGGACCGGCCGCCGCCTGGCTCGCCGTAGGTTACGACGTGGCTTGGCGGGGTACAATTTGACCTATGGTGACCAATCCTGACCAGCTTTACCATCAACTGATGCAGGAATAGTCCTGTACAATATATAGGTTTGAATCTTTACTAATTATTTGTACCTTCGCATTGCAGTCTTCCAACGAAGACTCCAAATCGTTTTTTCTAGAAGCTATACACGGTGCCTTGCACTGGTCATCGTTCTGCCTGATTAATCAAGCTTCGCATCGCTAATCATCCCGACCTGACGAGGCGCCTACGGCACTGGTGTATAACTAGGTCCACCTTTAGACTGGGGGATTGAGGCATGGCTAATAAAATCAGGTTCGTACTCATCATCCTGGGATCCATATCGATCAGCAGCGCATCCATTATCAATGTATCCGCAGATTCAGCCACCATACAAGCTGCCCATGATGGTGCGGTGGGCACATTAACGGGCCGTGAGGATTCAGCTGCGAAGGAGAAAAAAATCCATTTCACCCTTCGACTAGGCCAAGGAGGATTTTCTGATGATCGATCCCCGATAGGCAAATTAGGAGGGGGCCAACTTACCCTGGATATCAAACCCATCAATTATCCTATCGCTATTTCGATCACCAATGAGTATTACACAAACTGCCCCGATCCAACCCATTCATATGAAATAAGCAGCTTGGTCGCAATTAATTTGCTTTACATAACAAAACTGTTTAAAAGTGGGAAGACAGATATTTTTCTGGGAGGAGGTATTGGGCAGCTCGAAGTCCCAAAAGGTGAAAATGAACCTGATGCTATGGTGAATGGAATCGTGTATAATTTCGAAGGAGGATTTAATATCAAGCTAATTGGGCCGATCGGTTTCTACGGTATAGGCAAGTACTTATATGCTCAGAAAAAAGCCGATAGCATAAAAGTGATTGATTTCAGTGAACGTATTGTTTTATTGGGATTTACCTTTAACTTTAGTTTGTAGGCTCTTGAGTATACAAATTAAGACCATTTTGGTGTTGTGAACTGCAGGTTATAACTAAGAGAGATATCTTCCTTCCCCAAGGCTTTACTCAGTCCCTCTGCGGCCTCTACATCGCCCGGCTGCTCGTCCCGCCAATCCGCCAGTAGGCGGACCAAAGGCGGGGCTGCTGCTGAAGAAGGGGAGCGGCTCATATTGAGGATATAACATGGTAAATATAGTGAGTTTCGGTGTGCATCGGTCGGTGACCTGACCCCTGAAAGTTGACCCAAGGCTTAAATACGGATTTGGCTATCATTGCAGGTCTCCCCAGATCAGGACCTGCTTAGTGGGAAAACTCGGCGTCATAGCGAATGGGATGTGGAAAATGACAACGATAAAGGATATTGGGGATATCGCGATTAATGATAGTACCAGCAGGAACATCACCGGGGGTAGCCGAGTGATCGAATTTCAGGTGCCGGGAATATACTTCGTTTTCAGCATGGGGGAGCCTTACCGTGTATATAGCAGAGGCGGATCCGATACTTTACCCCTGAATAGCCGGCAGCTGTATATTCCGTTGAATACCCGGCGCTATCGGGTTTGGGGATGTGATCAGAGTCACCTAAATAGATAACAGGACCTAATTATCATCATATGTTCACTTAACTGTAGTAATTTTGGGTGCGACTATTAAGAACTCTAAGGGGTATTACCCTGCGAGCGATTACCAAGAGTTGGGGGAGAACTGAATGCTGCACAAGACCATCAGCAAACCGGAATTTAGAAAGTTCGTCGAGCTGCTTCTGGCTGATATTGAAGTGATTGCCCCTCGGAAGGTAGGGACTGACCGGGAGGGTAAGCCGATGCACCAGTACCTGCCGGTAAATCGCTACGAGGATATCGAC
>SDBU01002268.1_pt1 | contig 25896 bp, 26 predicted proteins | sample 2277071 | NCBI WGS metagenome assembly SDBU01 (sample SAMN10397929, study PRJNA504765) | marine sediment metagenome | isolation source: marine sediment core GS08_GC12, 126 cmbsf | place: Arctic Ocean: Gakkel Ridge, Loki's castle | collected 2008
ACTTTGTCCAGTTGCGCCATCCAACTGGCGGCAACGGTATATGTCTCGGGATTTCTTGAGCAGCTATCCAGCGCCTCTCGCAGAACCTTTGTGACTTGCGCGACATAGACTGGGCTGCGCTGCCTTCCTTCTACCTTGATCGCCGCCACGCCTCCGCGCAACAATTCAGGCAGGATTTCAAGAACATTCAGGCTTGTGGGTTCTTCAAGGGCATAATAAATATTGCCATTTACCCGGAAGCGGCCCTTGCACAATGTAGGATAACCGGCTTTTTCTCCTTGCTGATATTCGTCTATTAATACGCCATTCAGCCGGGACTGCCTGCCGCTGGGGGTTTCTACCCAGCGTACCGAATCAGCGGGTGAGCAAACGCCATTGGAGTTTGGCGACTTGCCCGTGACGTAAGACGACAAGGTACACCTGCCTTCTGCCATGATGCAGAGGCTGCCGAAGCCGAATACCTCGACTTCGACATCCGTGCTATTGATTACATTTTTCACCTGGGAAAGGGACAGCACGCGCGGCAGAACCACGCGCTTGATCGAAAAATGTTTTGTATAATAATCGATGGCATAATGACTGGTAGCCGAACCCTGAACCGACAAATGTATCCGCATACCGGGATACCGGGCCGCGGTGTACTGCATGAGTCCCGGGTCTGCCAGAATGAGGGCGTCAATGTTATTTGCAGCCGCGCGATCAATTGCGTCGCACCAACGCTTCCACTGGTGAGGTCGCGGGTAGGTATTTATTGCCACAAATACCTTGGCACCCGCACCATGTGCATATTGGATACCACTTTTGAGTTCTTCCTGGTCGAAGCCAAGGCCGGGAAAATTCCGGGCATTGGTGCCATCGCGAAAGCCCAGGTAAACGCAATCGGCACCGTTGTCCACTGCTGCCTTTAGTGCAGGCATATTGCCTGCAGGACATACCAGTTCAACATTTTGTATGGCATTTTCCATCGGTTAGTCCAGCCCAAGTATCAACATAAAGCCTGCTGGGAAATTAGTTCTGATTGCCTGTTAATCGGCAAAAACGTTGTGTAGCGCTTACAACCCTGTCGCGTGCCGCGCAAACGCAGTTCCAGTTCAATAGCGTTAAGCACACTCCACTTGCGCGAGCACCAGCCAGGTGCGAGCAATATATCGGGAGACGCAGTTCCTGTGACACGATGGTAGATAACTTCCGCCGGCGTGCGCTCAATTAAATTGGCCGTAATAGAAATATACTCATGAAATGTAATAGGCCGATAGCTACCCTGGCGCCAACTGTTGGCGAGTTGTGTGCCTTTGACGACATGCAATGGGTGTATTTTGAGGCCTTGCACTCCCAACATGAGCACATATTCCAGCGTCCTGCGGACATGGCTTTCGGTTTCACCTGGCAGTCCGACAATGAGATGTGTACAGATATTTATATTGCGCGATTTCGAATTCTGCACGGCGATTTCGTATTCCAGACGTCCGTGTCCACGGTTAACGCGGGCCAGTGTATGGTCGAAGGCAGACTGCAAACCAAGTTCCAACCATACTTCGTGTCCCTTGTCCTGATAGTCTGCCAATAAATCGAGCACAGGGAGTGGCACACAGTCCGGGCGTGTTCCAATACTGAGTCCGATGACATCAGGTTCAGCCAGGGCCATGTCATATTGTGTCCGCAGATAATCAACATCGGCATAGGTGTTTGTGTAAGCCTGAAAATAGGCGATAAATTTTTGCGCGCCGGTGCGCTTACGTATCACTTTCTTGCCGGCTGTAATCTGGTCTGCAATGGATGGCGGTTTGCGGCCATTGGGACTAAAGGAGCTATTGTTGCAAAAAGTGCAACCACCACGGCCTATGCGACCGTCGCGGTTGGGACAGGTAAATCCGGCATCAATGGCGATTTTGTGTACACGCTCACCATATTTATTTAGCATTGACTGACCAAATGTATTTATTCGATCGGCAAGTGTCATGTCCTACTCAATACTTCTGAACAGAGGAACATCGTGCACCCCCGTATCTTTAATTCGGTCAAAATACCTGGCCCGATACAGCAGTCGCTGCGAATGAGCATCGTCAACGAAGCTTGTGCGATCATGCAAGACGTTGTTGCTTATGAGGCCCATGCCAGGTTCCAGGCGACCGCGGAATACATAAGTCGAGCCACTGTTGAGGCAGGCTGACAGAAATTCGACTGCTTCCCGGGTAAGGGGGTCATCGTTCCAGTGAATGGAGTGGGTGCGTGCGGTGTAACGCATGTGCAGGTTTCCGCTGATCGGATCGACAGAAAATACCGGTCCGACCTGGTCGGGTCGCGCCACACCGGATTCATCAAGTCTTGCCGGAATCGTCATAGCATCGGGAGCCATTAACGCCCGGATATAATCGGGATTTTCGTCGCGGATTTTAATGTAGGCGATTTCATGATCCAGCAACGCGTTCTCTCCACCACTGGCGGCACTGCTCACACAATGCAGTAACAAACTGCTAATTTGCCGATGAAAAGGATTGTAGTAGCCGTCTGTATGCCACCGGATGCGTCGATTGGTGTAGGGGATATAGTGGTTATGCTCGGCTTCCTTTCGTACTGTCAGGCTGGTGACGCCTTCTTTATCAGCAAGCCAGTTGTGGTCCAGCTGATTCAGCCCCAATTGCCGCCCAAGTGACAGTGGAATTTGCTTGTCCGCGTCGCCTTCGGTATGACTGCGGTACAACACCATGTTGGTTTTACGGCAGGTCCGTACAATCAGGAACATCTCATTGGCGGTGAGCGCACGCGGGTCGTCGATATCGATAATAAGTTGTTCAACAGAACCCGGATAATTCCTCAGCTTTTTCTGTCGCCAGGAGCGGTAGGTACCGTAATCACCCAATCTGAACGGACTACGTTTCGCAGGCTGCTTGCTGGTGCTCGGGACCATAATCAGGGGGGTATCAAGTGACTGTAGACGCGCGCCATAGTCTCAAGAAGAGTGAGAATCTACATTGACATAGGTCAAGTGGAAATCGCTGGAACCTAATAATTTTGCTGAAGCGTACCGGCAGAAATTTTGCCGTTAAACCGGATCATTTGTAAAACCTGAAAATTGGTGATTGCAAAGCTGTAATCGCTGTCAATTCTCCATCTACGGAACTGCAGTTTTGCCTTACTATAATAGGATCAATAAGATACGGATGAATCTTAAGGAAGCTGCCTAGTTCATTATTTAACATAATATACATTATACGAACTACACGGTATCGTTGTCCCCACGGTAATTTATTGCGGCTTGCCTGCCCTTTGCTAGATTTAAACTAATCGGGGTTCGGGTCTCTCCACAGCTTATTCGGGTTGAACGACATGGGGAAATCAGGCAGCTTATTTATTGGTTTTACAGGTTTATTTTTTGGCGTGTTTACGTCTTTCACCGTAGTCGCAATGGATCTGCTTCCAGTGGATGTTAATCCTATCAAGGTCGGAGCTTGTGCTCATCAGTTACGATTTAAAGTTATATTTGTAACCAGCGCCAACGAATATGGCACGAAAAACATTCGGGCAAGTTATCGCATTGGGATATATTCGTCTCGGGACAAGGCACCGCTGACGACTTTTTCTGTATTAGAGCAGAAAACTGGAGAAAAAATTGTTTTCGTCGTACCGTCTGAATTATTGTCTTGTGTACACAATGTCACTATTGTGGTTGACGATAAGAAACAGGTCAGGGAAAGCAATAAATCGAATAATATTATCAAGGTTAAATGGAAACAACATGGGAAGACATTTGGCAGCACTTGTGCCGTCCAGCTGGAAAGGTGTTCTAATTAATCTGTTTTGAATGATGTTGATAAATTACTCGCGGCGGAATTTCCAGTCGAACATGGACTGACTTACCTCAATCACGCGGCGATTGCGCCGTGGCCAAAACGAACAGCAGTTGCAGTCAATCGATTTGCGAACGAATGCGTCGCCGAAGGTTCGCGGCATTTTACATCGTGGCTGGATATTGAATCAAGATTACGTCAACGTGTCGCAGAATTAATAAATGCGCCCGGTGCAGATAATATCGCTTTTCTTAAAAATACCTCTGAGGGGCTTTCTGTTGTGGCCCATGGCTTTCCCTGGAAGTCTGGCGACAATGTGATAATAAGTGACGAAGAGTTTCCATCCAACCGGATCGTATGGCAATCACTTGAACGCTATGGCGTAAAGGTGCGGCAAGTATCTTTCGCAAATGGAAAGACACCGGAGGACGCCCTTCTCGACGCTATTGATAATCGTACGCGAATACTTTCCATCAGTGCCGTGCAATACGCCAGTGGATTACGCATGGATATAGTTCGACTGGGTGAAGAATGCAGGAAACGCGGCATTGCGCTCTGTGTCGATGCTATTCAGTCATTGGGTGCGATCACGCAGGATGTTCAATCGTCGCATATCGATTTTCTGGTTGCCGACGCGCACAAGTGGATGCTGGGCCCGGAAGGTATTGCGGTGTTTTTTTGTTCACACGAATGGCGCGACAGACTGAAACTGCATCAGTACGGCTGGCATATGGTTGAAAACCACTTTGATTTCCTAAGGCAAGATTGGGATCCTGCAGCGAGTAATCGTCGCTTCGAGTGCGGCAGCAATAACATGTTGGGGATCCAGGCGTTAACAGCCAGTCTGTCGTTATTGCATGAAATCGGTATGGATGAAGTGGAGCGACGTGTGACCCGGAATGCCGAAATTTTGATTGATGCTATTAAAGAGAGTGCCAATCTGGTGCTGGTATCAAACCCCTCCCCCGGCCGGGTCGCAGGTATTGTCACCTTCAAACATCAATCGCAGTCCGCGCAAGCGCTGTACGATACCCTGGTAGAAAATGGTGTTCAGTGTGCGGTTCGAGGCGGAGGAATAAGATTTTCTCCCCATTGCTACGCCACGGAACAGAAACTCATTAACGCAGTTCGGCAGGCGGCAGAGCCGTAACTCTCTCACCATTACATGGAGCGCCCGACTTAAGGCGCCGTATTAAATCAGTTAAAAAAACAATTGAGTTAATTCAGAGGATTTTTAAGAGACGGCAAACAATTTGCAGAAATTTGTGGTGGTTGCCTGCGATATTTCCTCTGTACTGATGCCACGCAATTCGGCGATAAAATCCGCAACATGCCTGGTAAAACCGGGTTCATTGGTCTTGCCTCGATGGGGAACCGGTGCGAGGTAAGGTGAGTCGGTTTCCACAAGCATCTTGTCAAGCGGCACTTGTTTTGCCACCTCCTGCAGGGCTTTGGCACTGTTGAAGGTAACGATGCCCGAAAACGATATATGAAAACCCAACTCGATTGACCGCTTTGCCGTAACCCAATCTTCGACAAAACAGTGCATAACACCACCGGCCTCACCAGCGCCCTCCTCTTCCAGAATATCGAGAGTGTCCTTTGCTGAATCACGCGTATGGATGATGAGGGGTTTTTTGCATAATTTTGCCGCCGCAATGTGGCGCTTGAAGCGATTAATTTGCCATTCCGATTTCTTTTCAGTACGAAAGTAGTCGAGACCGGTCTCACCAATGGCGACAACATGACTGTCGCCGGCCAGCTCAACCAGTTCATCGATGGTCGGGTCCCTGCCCTCCTGTTCATTGGGATGGACCCCGACTGACGCATAAACATTTTCGTAACGCTGGGCGAGATCCAGAACTTGTGGATAATCCTCCATATTGACGGATACACACAACATTCGATTGACGCCAGTGTCATGCGCACGCTGTATTACCTGATCAACTTCCTGACCAAGCGGATCAAAATTAATATGACAATGGGAATCGACGAGATCGATCACAACCGGGGGAGTGTTACTACATCGTGTGGGTAGGACGCTCTGATTTGAGTGCGCCACCCAGCAGGGTTTCAATTTTATTTCGTGCGGCGCCGGAGTCTTTGTCGCTGAACTGGATACCGATACCGGCAGCACGGTTGCCCTGTGCTCCCTGCGGTGTTACCCAGACGACCTGCCCTGCTACCGGGATTTTCTCCTTGGAATCCATCAGCGTCAGCAACATAAACACCTCTGCACCAATCTTGTACGACTTGCTGCTGGGGACAAATATGCCGCCGTTCTTCAAATAGGGCATATAGGCTGCGTAGAGTGCGTGCTTGTCTTTGATGGTGAGGGAGAGAACGCCGGGGCGTCCTGCCGGCCGCCCCGCTCTACTGGGCGGCGCCCCACTTGCTACCGGACCTGCCATGAAACCTCACGTTTTTATGCGTATACCTTGTTCCAGCGTATCAGAATATCTTCGAGAAGCAAGCGCTGGTCGACTGGCGTTGTAATCAGTCGACGGGCTTCGTTTACCGCGTCCAGAAGTTCTGCAACTTTGTTGGCTGCTATACGACTTGCTGCCACACTTGCGGCAGAAGCAAAATTGGTTGTGGCCAGGTTCTCTGATTCACGGGCACCCAGTGCCAGCTTCAACACATCCAGCAGAAATCCGTAGAACCAACGAAGCGCAAGTTCTGCCCCCGTCTTTTGCCATTGTTCGGCGCAGCGTAACGGGGTGCTGCTGTCAGAAATTTGCAACAGCTCATCAAGCAGGGTTTGTCGTATATCAGCGTACCCCTGTTGTGCAAGCGACAGCGCTGCCAGGGGTGCGCCTCCGGCAGTGGATAATACGGCGGTAATATCATTTTGATTGACATTCTGCTTCGCTAACCAGCGTGCTGCCTCTTCGACTGCAGGTGCCTTAATTTCGATACGGGTACAACGACTGCGTATGGTTTGAGGCAATTGATGAGGCGCCGCGCTCACCAGAATCAGTATGCTGTTGCCGGGCGGTTCCTCCAGTTGTTTTAGCAGACTGTTGGCGGCCTGCAGAGTCATGGACTCTGCAGGCGACAGGATCAGAATTTTGCAATCGGCGGTGTGCGGTGTCAGTGCAAGATAGGAAGCAATTTCCCGTATCTGGTCGATAGAGATCGATTTCCCCTCTTCGGCCGGTGTAATAATTTTAATATCCGGATGTGTCTTTGCCGTAAACAATTTACAGCTTTTGCAATTCCCGCAGGGTTTACTCTTTTGTAATTCAGAGCAGAGCAGTATTTCAGCAAGGTCGATGGCGAACTGGTTTTTTCCGAGTCCACTCAGGCCAGCCAGCAATATGGCATGCGGCATGCGGTCAAGGCGGCTGGTCAGTTGTTGCCAAGGCTCGAACAGCCAGGGATAACGATCAGTCTGGTCGGTCATTGCAGTTCTTGCGAGAGAAATGAAGAAATAATGCCGGAAAGTTGTGATGTGACTTCGTCAAACGGTTGGGTAGCATTAATCACTCGAAAACGATCCGGTTGGGCGTCGGCAGCATCAAGATAAGCTTTGCGAACGCGCTCAAAAAATTCCAGCTGCTCCCGCTCAAAGCGATCCGGTTCACTGCGACGATTGGCACGGGCCAATCCTTCAGCCACCGGAATATCAAACAATACGGTGAGATCGGGGCGAAGATCGCCTTGTACCCACCGCTCAAGCGTTGCAATGCGTTTATTCGCGATGCCCCTTCCCCCGCCCTGATAGGCATAGGTCGCGTCGGTAAATCGATCGCACAACACATATTTGCCTTCCTCCAGTGCGGGCAGGATTTTCTCGTTTATGTGTTGCGCACGCGCGGCGAACATTAATAACAGCTCGGTGTCTTCATGAATCGGAGTACTGGTCGGCGTCAACAGCACATTGCGAATTTGCTCTGCCAGTTCGGTGCCTCCGGGTTCGCGTGTTCGCAGAACATCAAATCCAGCACTCTTTATTTGTTCCTCAATTAGCGGGATGCAGCTGGATTTGCCCGCACCCTCACCGCCTTCCAGAGTAATAAACTTTCCGTTACTCATTGGCGCCCCTTCAATTGATATTTTCTCACGGCCTGATTATGTTCCTTGAAGGTGGCGGAGAATTTGTGGGTTCCATCTCCCTTTGATACAAAGTAAAGATATTTGGTTTTGGCCGGATGCAATGCCGCATTAATCGCATCTGCGCCCGGCATAGCGATGGGTGTTGGCGGCAGGCCTTTGCGGGTATAGGTATTGTACGGCGTATCGCGCTTCAGATCGCGGCGGCGAATATTGCCATCAAATTTTTTCCCAATACCATAAATCACCGTTGGATCTGTCTGCAAACGCATGCCTATTCTTAATCGATTGACAAACACTCCCGCTATTTCCGGTCTTTCACCAGGCACACCTGTTTCTTTTTCAACCATGGATGCCATGACAAGTGCTTTATAGGCCGTATCATACGGCAGACCGGGTTCGCGATCCTTCCACTGCCGGTTCAGGTGTTTCTCCATGCGCTCAAACGCATTCTTGAGAATAGCAATGTCACGGGTACCGGCATTGTACTGGTAGGTGTCAGGAAAGAAGCGGCCCTCCGGATGCATACCGGCAACTCCAAGGCGTGCCATGATGGCATCAGGGGCGAGATCCTTCAGTGTATGTTCAATTTTTTCGGCTTCATTAAGTTTGCGCATGAGCTCAAAAAAATTCCAGCCTTCCGGAATCAACAAGCTGTATCGGATCGAGTCGCCACGAATAACCTTGTCCAGCAACTGGCGCTGCGAGATACCCGATTCAAACAGATACTCCCCCGCCTTCAGTCCGCGATGCTGACCACGTAAATAGGCAAGCCAGAGAATGGAATAGCGGTTGGGTAATATCCCGTCGCGATGCAAGTCAGCGGCAAATCCTTTTAATGAGTCACCCCGTTTTACAACGTAAATCTTGCCACCGGTATCGAGACCGGTGTTCCAGATTACAAATAAATAAATCATTGCAACGGCAATCGCACCACCAATACCGATCACAGCTTGTCTGATTTTTTTATTCTGTAACGCAAACATTGCTAATCGCGTCCTGAAGTTGCCTTTCCAGATCGGTAACTGGAAAAGACTTGTTTTCCAGCGATGTCACTGGCCACAAACCTATGAGACTGTTACAGACAAAAATGGCATCGGCCCGGTATAACGTCTGTGGGTCTATCTGGCTTTGCTGGCAGAGAATGTTTGCGTCCGACAGCTTATTCAAGATTACATCACGCATTACACCTGCAACACCGCAATTATTCAGCGCGGGCGTGATCACCTCGTTTCCGATTTGCATAAATATGTTTGACATCGTTCCCTCAATCACGTTGCCTGCCTGGTCCAGCATCACGCCTTCCTGGTAATCGTCCTGCCATTCTGCACGCGCCAGCACCTGGTCCAGTCGGTTCAGGTGTTTTATCCCGGCGAGTTTTTTGTTTTCCGACAGCCGAGTATCGCATAGTCGCATCGCAATACCTCCGACACGATAGTCCTTTGGATATTGCGGCCATGGCGTTAATGACAGAATACGTGTTGGCTTAAGCGCCTGGTCCGGGCGATAACCGCGTCCGCCCTGTCCACGGGTAATGATCAGTTTAAGCACACCTTTTGATGTATCGCGAACAAGCTTTTCCGCTTCGTGTGCAACCTGGTCAAGGACGCCGTTCAGGTTGATCCCGAGGCGTGCACAACCGGTTTTCAGGCGTTGCATATGCTCACCCCATAGAAGCGCCTGCCCGTGTTGAACTGCGATGGTCTCGAAACAGCCGTCACCATATTGCAAGCCCCGATCATGGATGGAGACGTGATCGGCCATCTTTCCGTTTACCAGAACGGCGGTGCCCATGTTCACTGCGCTTCCATAGCCCGCAACATGCCTTTGGCCTTGGCGCGGGTTTCAGCCAGTTCCCGCTCGGGAACCGAGTCGGCGACGATGCCGGCGCCGGCCCTGAGTATTGTCGTGTCGCCATGACTCACCAGGGTACGAATCAGAATATTCAAATCCAGCGAACCATCACGATTGATATATCCCATTGAACCGGTGTAGGCGCCGCGGGGACTGTGTTCCAGTTCGTTGATGATTTCCATGCATCTGACCTTGGGGCAGCCGGTGATTGTGCCGCCTGGAAATACCGCCATGATGATATCGATCGGGCCAACGTCGGGGCGCAAACGTCCTTTTATCTCTGACACAATATGATGTACATAGGTGTAGGTTTCCAGCGCCATTAGTTCGTCAACGTGAACGCTACCCGACTCACACACACGACCAAGATCATTGCGCTCGAGGTCGATCAACATGATGTGTTCCGCTTTTTCCTTCGGGTGCCTTAACAGCGCCTCCGCTAACGCCTTGTCTTCCTGTGCATTATTGCCCCGCGGATAGGTTCCGGCAATGGGTCGGGTGGTGACGATACCGTTGCCCGCGCTAACCAGTCTTTCCGGGGATGAGCTGATAATGGCGGTCTGATCTCCCAACAGCACCAAACCGGCAAAGGGCGCCGGGTTGCTGATTTTGAGGTCTTCATAGAGACGGTGCGGGTCGACCGGATGACTAAACCGCCCTAGCCAGCGTCTCGATAGATTGGCTTGAAAAATATCCCCATCGTGTATATAACGTTTCGCCTGCTGAACCGAGGCAAGATATTTGTCGGGCGCTTCTTCGTTGACATGGCTTAATTCATTTCGATAATTTTTGTCGGCAGTCAGTTCTTGCCGGAGATCCCGCAGGCCTTGTTCAAGTTGCTCACTGCTGACACCCGGGTCGCCAATGATCGTGGTGGTAGCGTTGGCCCGGTCCACCACGATCCCCATTGGAATGCGTTGCGCAATCGCCAGCGGCAAGGATTCATCCGTTGGCAGGTCCGGCAAAGTGGGCTCGATCTCTGTCGCCATTTCATAACCAAGGTAGATAAACCAGCCACCGCTGAAAGGTATGCGGATAGACGCAGGATCGGTCGCAACAATTTTTTCGGCGTCAATGCGTACCCTGAGCCGGTCAAAAAAGCCGCCGGGTATTCTGCGGTCGTTAAGCAGCAATGCCTTCGCCGCGGTTAACTCAAGACGATCGCCGGGAAATCCAAACAGGATGTCATAGCGCCCGTTGGGGCCTCTTGACGGACTTTCCAGCAAATAGGGGTAGCGGGACGGATTTTCTCGCTGCAAGCGCGACAAGTCGCTGGCAGCGTTGATTTGCAGAAAGTGGTAGCCGCTTTCGCTCTCCTGAAAATCAGACGGGGATGGAGACGACCGGTGTGCCAAGGTGCTTACTCGTAGCGCCGCAGAACCAGCGTGCCGTTGGTGCCGCCAAAACCAAATGAATTTGACAGCGCAACGTTAATGTCCATTTCCCGAGCACTGCCTGGCACGTAATCCAGGTCACAATCAGGATCCGGATTATCGAGATTAATCGTCGGTGGCGCGATCTGTTTATAGATCGCCATGGCAGTGTAAATGGCCTCAATGCCGCCGGCGGCGCCAAGCAGGTGGCCGGTCATCGATTTGGTCGAACTAACGGCAATTTTCCTGGCACCATCACCAAAACATGCCTTAACGGCCTGGGTCTCGGCGGCATCGCCAAGTGGCGTCGAGGTACCGTGCGCATTGATGTAATCAATATCATCAACATTGACGCCTGCATTGCGCATGGCATTGGTCATGCAGCGTGCTGCACCCTCACCATCTTCGACCGGACTGGTAATGTGAAAAGCATCACCACTCATCCCGAAGCCAATGAGTTCCGCATAGATTCGTGCACCGCGCGCTTTGGCATGCTCCAGTTCTTCAAGCACCACCACCCCTCCCCCTTCGCCAATCACAAATCCATCACGCTCGGCATCCCAGGGGCGGCTGGCTGCCCGGGGGTCATTGTTTCGGGACGATAATGCCTTGGCATTGCCAAAGCCAGCCAGACCGGTAGGTGTTACCGGTGCTTCCGAGCCACCAGCAACCATTACATCGGCGTCACCGTATTCGATCAAACGACCGGCATCACCGATGGCGTGGGTTGCTGTTGAGCAGGCGGTAACCATAGCTAAATTGGGGCCCTTGAGGCCGTATTTGATAGAGAGATTGCCCGATATCATGTTGATAATGGAACCCGGGACATAAAATGGCGAGACACGACGAACGCCTCTTTCATGCAGGGTAATCGTGGTGCTTTCGATGGAATCGAGACCGCCGATGCCGGAACCGATATGAACACCAATGTGATAACGGTTTTCATCCGTCACTTCCAGTCCGGAGTCTTCCATTGCCTGCATACCGGCAATGATGCCGAGTTGAATGAAGCGATCCATGCGACGGGCATCTTTGGCGAGCAAAAAGTCGTTGATATCGAGGTTTCTGACTTCGCCGGCAATGGTGGATGGATAACCGGTAGCATCAAAACGGGTGATTTGATCGATGCCGCTATTACCGGCAATGATATTGGCCCAGTTTTGATCCAGGTTGAGACCCACGGGAGAGACAATGCCTATACCCGTTATGACGACACGACGCTTTGTCAATCGTTTTACCTCGTATGGAATATTTTACCAATCACGAAATGTTACGTGAGAAAAAATGAAGGGTCGCCGGCAGATGGTGCCAACGACCCCTCAGCTACCCTGTATCAATCAGCTCTGATTTGCGTTGATGTAGTCAATCGCAAGTTGGACGGTGGTAATCTTTTCAGCCTCTTCGTCTGGAATCTCGGTATCAAATTCCTCTTCCAGCGCCATCACCAGCTCGACGGTGTCGAGTGAATCCGCGCCAAGGTCGTCTACGAATGAGGAGCTGTTGGAAATTTCACCTTCAGCGACCCCAAGTTGTTCAGCGACAATTTTCGTGACGCGTTCATCTACACTGCTCATATTCTGGTTTCCTCCGGTATTGCAGTAAATGGCCTTGTTTCAAGTGGGCGCATAATTATCACACAATACGCAATGCCGTCCAGCGCCCAAGAGAACATATTTAACTAGTTGTATCGTAAAGTCTTTTTTGATCCATTTAAGATCAGTTCATGTGCATGCCGCCATTGACATGCAGAGTTTGTCCGGTTATGTACCTTGCTTGCGGTGACGCCAGAAATGCCACGGCGTGCGCTATTTCGTCAGTCTGCCCCAGTCTGCCCAGGGGGATCTGGCTCAAAAGGGCCTGGCGCTGCTCTTCCGGCAAGGCCCGGGTCATATCCGTATTAATGAAGCCGGGGGCAACCACGTTAACGGTAATGCCCCGGGATCCTATCTCACGTGCCAACGCCTTGCTAAATCCGATCGCACCGGCTTTGGCAGCTGCATAATTGCACTGTCCGGGATTGCCGGTTGCGCCAACCACTGAACCGATACTTATGATTCTACCGGCCCTGGCCTTCATCATCGGGCGCAGGCAAGCCTTGGTCATGCGATACAGTGACTTCAGGTTGGTTTCAATGATGTCATCCCACTCATCTTCCTTCATACGCATCAGCAGATTGTCGCGGGTAATGCCGGCATTATTTACGAGGATGCTGGGGCTGCCCGCCCAATTTTCGGTGATTTCCTTCAGGGCCGCCGTAATGGAATCTGCGTCGGTCACGTTGAGCGCCAGGCCCTGGCCGTTGATTCCCTTTTCCTTCAGATACACGGAGATGGCGTCGGCGCCCTTGGCGGAGGTCGCCGTGCCAATTACAGTGGCGCCATTTTCCCCCAGCTCCAGCGCAATCGCCTGACCGATACCGCGACTGGCGCCAGTGACCAACGCAATTTCATCTTTAAGTATCATTGCTAATTACTCCGCAAAAGTTTATTCGCTTACCGCGGTCAACGCCTCACCCAGCGTGGTGATATCGAATACCGGCCATGTTTTGGTCGCCTTGTTGATGCGGCGATTGAGTCCGGCCAATACCTTGCCGGGTCCGCACTCAATGAAAGTCGTTATGCTGTCATTAGCCATTTTATCAACCGTATCCACCCAGCGCACCGGTGATTCGATCTGGCGTACCAGCGCGTCACGAATCCCGTCGGCGCTGGATTCTGTTGTGACGTGCACATTATGCAAAACCGGGATATCGGGTATCGCAATATCAACGCTGGCAAGACGTTCTCTCATGCGCTCGGCTGCCGGACGCATCAGTGCGCAATGCGATGGCACACTCACCGGTAATAGTAATGCGCGCCTGGCACCTGCATCCTTACTGATAGAAATGGCGCGGTCGACAGCGGCCCGGGTCCCGGCAATAACTACCTGACCCGGGGCATTGTAATTTACCGGGCTAAGCACATCGCCGTCAGCGGCTTTTTCACAAACAGCGGTAACGGCATCGTTGTCCAGACCGATAATGGCCGCCATTCCACCCTGCCCCACCGGAACTGCTTCCTGCATATAACGCCCTCGATCGGCGACCAAGCTGACCGCATCGCTGAAACCGATCGCCCCGGCGCACACGAGCGCTGTATATTCACCGAGGCTGTGTCCCGCCATGATCGACGGTGCCAAGCCTCCTCTGCGTTGCCAAACGCGCCAAACCGCAACGCCGGCGGCAAGCATGGCCGGTTGCGTAATTTGTGTCTGGTTAAGAGCGTCTTCCGGACCGTTCTGCGTCAAATGCCAAAGATCGAGATCGAGTCTTTCGCTTGCTTCGTCAAATGTGTTTTTTATTTCACTGAAATCAGCAGCAAGTCCATTCAGCATCGCAACCGATTGCGAGCCCTGCCCTGGAAAAACAAAGCCTAATGCCATTCAGCTTACTCCAAATTTTCTATAATAACTTTCGACGCAAAGACGCAAAGAAGAACATCAGGGCCGGCTAAAAGCCGGCAAGACAAAGGTAAAACCTTAATTTAGCGGTCTGATAGACCGCTTTTTTATTTTCTTCGCGCCTTCGCGTCAAATATTAGTAACTAATACTTAAGCAACACCGAACCCCAGGTAAACCCGCCGCCAAAAGCTTCCATGAGAACGGTATCACCCGATTTAATACGCCCGTCACGCACGGCCTCGTCGAACGCCAGCGGGATCGAGGCAGCTGATGTATTGCCATGCCGATCGACGGTGACCACTACATTGTCGAGGGACATGCCCAGCTTTCTGGCGGTGGCATTGATTATGCGCATATTTGCCTGGTGCGGCACCAGCCAGTCGATGTCCGACTTCTTTAACCCGTTGGCCTCAAGCGTTTCATCAACTATGCGTCCGAGGGTGTTGACCGCCATCTTGAAGACCTCATTACCCTCCATCTGCATGTAAGCCTCACCATCAATCAGTTTCTTGTAACCCTGGGAGATTCCAGAAGGTACTGTTAACAGTTCTTTGTATTTTCCGTCGGCGTGCAAGTGCGAATTGATAATTCCGGGTTGGTCAGACGCTTTAACAACAACGGCACCAGCACCATCGCCAAACAAGATACATGTGGATCGATCGTTCCAGTCGATAATACGTGACAGGGTCTCGGCACCGATGACAAGCGCGCACTTGGCCGAATCGGTTTTAATGAACTTGTCGGCAATACCCAGTGCGTAGACGAATCCGGTGCACACCGCTTGCACGTCAAATGCGGGGCAACCGTGAATGTCCAGCCGCTCCTGCAGCAGGCATGCGCTACTTGGGAAAATCCGGTCCGCGGTGGTGGTGGCGAAAATAATCAGGTCGATTTCATCTTTGGTAACACCGGCAGCATCCAGCGCTTTTTTTGATGCTTCCAGCGCGAGATCGCTGGTTGTTTGATCCTCTGCGGCCACACGTCGTTCGCGAATGCCGGTGCGGGAAACAATCCATTCGTCCGAAGTATCCACCATTTTTTCCAGATCGGCATTGGACAATACCTTTTCTGGCAGGTAACTACCGGTTCCAATTATACGAGAATACTTCACGTTAACCATTCTCCATCGCGGCTTCACCGAGCAGATTGCTTATTTTTGCAGGCACGTTATTTCTGGCTTCCCTGGTTGCTTCATCAATGGCGTATTCAAAGGCCAGTGCATCTGCGCCACCATGGCTTTTAATAACGGTTCCGCGTAACCCCACCAGGCTGGCACCATTATAACGGCGCGGGTCCACGCGTTTGCGAAATGCTCTTAATACGGGTAACGCCACCAGCGCCGCAAACCGGGTGAAAATATTTTTGCTAAATTCTTCATGCATGAATACTGAAATCATTTTGGCCAGACCTTCCGTGGTTTTCAGCGCCACATTGCCGACAAACCCGTCACAGATAATGACATCGATATTGCCGGAATAGATTGCGTCTCCTTCGACATAGCCGACATAATTTATCGGCGCCTCGCGCAACATCTCGTTGGCCTGTTTGACAACTTCGTTACCTTTTATCTCTTCCTCGCCTATATTCAGCAGGCCGACTTTCGGATTGGTGATTCCTTGTGTGGCACTCATCAACGCCGAGCCCATGATGCCGAACTGACGCAACTGGTCTGCACTACAATCAATATTGGCGCCTAAATCCAGCATGGCGGTCTGGTTTTGGATAGTCGGCAGCAGTTTGAGTATAGCGGGACGCTTAATGCCTGGCAGCATCTTGAGTACAAAGCGCGCCGTGGCCATGAGCGCGCCCGTATTGCCGGCAGAAACCGCGGCATTGGCCTGACCGGATTTCACCAGATCAAGGGCAACACGCATCGACGAGTCCTTTTTATTTTTCAACGCCTGTGCCGGTGGTTCGTCCATATCCACTGTTTCAGAAGCGTGGTGTACGTCAAGCCGCTCCGTTTCCGTGGCGCCAAGGCGTGTAAGTTCAGCGCGCAACGCATCTTCCCGTCCAACCAGTATCAGTCGGAGATCGGCTTGTTTGGCGAGAATCGAGAGTGCGGCCGGCACGGTGATAGATACACCGTGGTCACCTCCCATGGCATCAAGGGCTACCGTGTAGGTCACGGTCTGATAACAATCGATTTAAATTCTGGCCTAGCTGGAGCTGCCTTTGATCACCTTCTGCCCGCGATAGTAGCCATCCGCGGTAACGTGATGACGACGATGCGTCTCGCCGCTGTTGGGGTCGATCGACAGGGTCGATGCCGTCAGCGAGTCGTGGGCGCGGCGCATGCCTCGCTTGGAGGGTGTTTTCCGGTTTTTTTGTACCGCCATGTCAAATCCTCATTCTTTTAAGTCTATTTGCGATCAGATCGCTTCAGTTTTGCCAGTGCCGCAAAAGGCGATGCTTTGCCAATATCCTGAGGCTCCGGTTCGGCAGTGCCGCGTTGGGAAACCGATCTCCCAACCATATCTTTTGCAGGACATTTATCCAGCTCATGCTTTGGATACATCGGCATTACCAGAATCAATTCATTTTCAACCAGTTCAGTCAGGGATACGGATCCGCTGGCCATGAGCACACCATCTTGGCCTTCCATGCTCTTCTGGCCGGGTCCAATCACCAAAAAGTTAATGCGGCTTTTCAGGGCCAGCATCATGGGCTCCATACAGCGTCCACAAGTGGCTGCAATCTCTGTTTCGACCTCGCCCCGCATCATACGCGTATTGCGCGCCCGATCACGGCTGAATAGCAGCTCGACAGCAACAACCCCCTCGCCTGACCCGCAGAGGGTCAGCAGACGTTTCATCCGACGGAGCGGAATCACGCCAGAAAGGTGGGTGCCCAAATCGGCCAACCGGAGTAGATCGATGTTGGCGGGTAAGCCCCCTGACATAGGGCGCGCATCATATAACCGGTTGTAACTTCTGTCAAAAAAAGGTTTTTTTGGTAATTTCGAATCAGCTTCGTATTGACACTCTGGAACCCATTCCGTAAAAAGCACTGCCGGCGCCAATATGGTGTCTGCTCGAATTCGCAGGAATCTTGGGGGTTTCATTTGATCAAGAAGATACTGGTAGCCAACCGTGGCGAGATCGCAGTACGAATTGTGCGCGCTTGTGCCGAAATGGGCATCAAATCGGTAGGTATCTACTCTGATGCGGATCGTCACGCGTTGCACGTCAAAAAGGTCGATGAAGCCTACAGTCTGGGGCCGGACCCCATTAGCGGTTACCTGAATGCCCACCGTATTGTGAATATCGCCGTCGCCACCGGTTGTGATGCCCTGCACCCGGGTTACGGTTTCCTGTCAGAAAACCCCTTGCTGGCCGATATCTGCAATCGCCGCAATATTACATTTATCGGCCCTAGCGCCGACGTTATCCATCGCATGGGTGACAAGACCGAGGCGCGCAAGGCCATGATTGCCGCTGGTGTGCCGGTGGTACCAGGGACAGAAAACAATATCGAAAATCTTGATGAAGCGCTGTCGATTGCCAGTGAAATCGGTTATCCGGTAATGCTGAAAGCCACCTCCGGCGGCGGCGGTCGCGGTATTCGTCGTTGTAACGGCATAGAGGAGCTAGAGAACAACTACGAGCGCGTGGTTTCCGAAGCCACCAAGGCCTTTGGATCAGCTGACATATTTATGGAAAAATTCGTTGTCAATCCGCGCCATATAGAAGTACAGATCCTCGGTGACAGTGACGGCAATGTCATTCACCTGTTCGAGCGTGATTGTTCCATACAACGCCGCCACCAGAAGCTGATCGAGATTGCGCCCTCACCTCAATTGAATGATGCGCAACGCAATCACGTTTGCGAAATGGCAGTAAAGGCAGCCCGGGCCGTGAACTATGAAAACGCCGGCACCGTAGAATTCCTGCTCGACCGCAACGGCAAATTCTACTTTATGGAAATGAATACGCGCCTGCAGGTGGAGCACACAATAACCGAGCAAGTCACCGGCATTGATATTGTCCAGGAGCAGATCTCCATTGCCAGCGGCAATCCGTTGTCGTATCGCCAGCAGCAAATTACAATGCGCGGTTTCGCGATGCAGTTCCGCATCAATGCGGAAGACCCGAAGAATGATTTCCTGCCCAACTTTGGCCGCATAACACGCTACTATTCGGCAGGTGGCCCGGGTGTGCGCACCGACGCCGCAATTTATACCGGATATGTATTTCCGCCCTATTACGATTCACTGTGCGCCAAACTCACAGTGTGGGCATTAACCTGGGACCAGTTGCTGGCGCGTGCCAGCCGTGCCCTGAAAGACGTCGGCTTGTATGGTGTCAAAACCACCAAACCTTTTCATCTGGAGATTCTGAAAACACCGGAATTCCGGACCGCAAATTTTGACACCAGCTTCGTGGAACAACATCCGGAACTGGTAAACTACTCTATTAGACGACCACCGGCTGATCTGGCAGCAGCGATTGCGGCTGCCATCGCAGCGCACCATGGTCTGTAAAATATCAAAAAATAAATTTATGACCAACAAACAAAATAAAGTATTCGTAACAGATCTAACCTTGCGTGACGGACATCAGTCTCTGATTGCCACTCGCATGCGCACCGAAGACATGCTGCCCATTTGCGAAAAAATGGACGCCATTGGATTCTGGTCACTGGAAGCATGGGGCGGTGCCACGTTTGACTCCTGCTTGCGTTTTCTCAAGGAAGACCCGTGGGAGCGGCTGCGTAAATTGAAAGCGGCTCTGCCGAATACGCCAATTCAAATGTTATTGCGCGGACAGAACCTGCTGGGTTACCGCCACTACTCGGATGATGTGGTCGAAGCCTTTGTTAGCACAGCCGCAAAGAATGGCGTAGATATTTTCCGTATATTTGACGCGATGAATGATGTGCGCAATCTTGAGACCTCAGTAAAAGCGGTAGTGTCCAGTGGCAAACATGCACAAGGCGCTATCTCCTACACCACCAGCCCGGTACACACCGTCGAACATTTTGTCGAACAGGCCAAAGAACTGGAGGCCATGGGGTGCCACAGTATCTGTGTCAAGGATATGGCCGGTCTGCTGACTCCGGCAGACAGCGGAAAACTGTTTGCCGCCCTGTCCAAGGCGACCAAACTACCGCTGCATTTTCATTCCCACACCACTGCCGGTGTGGCCAATATCGCCATGTGGGAAGCAGTCAGGAATGGCGCGCGCTATGTGGATACCGTCATGAGCCCTTTCTCCTGGGGTACCAGTCACTCGCCTACCGAGAGCATGATTGTGGCCTTCAAGAATACAGACTACGACACTGGCCTCGACCTTGAAGCGCTGCAGGATATCGGTATCTATTTCCACGAAGTGCGAAAGAAATATCACCAATACGAGAGCGAGTTCACGGGTATTGATACACGAGTGGCGATCAGCCAGATCCCCGGCGGTATGATTTCCAATCTTTCCAACCAGCTCAGGGTACAGGGTGCTCTGGATAAAATGAATGACGTGCTGGCCGAGATCCCCAAGGTGCGAAAAGATCTGGGTTACCCGCCGCTGGTCACGCCAACATCACAAATCGTGGGTACACAAGCGGTGCTCAATGTCATTACCGGCAATCGTTACAAAAGCATCACCAACGAAGTCAAACTTTACCTTCAAGGACGTTACGGCAATGCGCCGGGGATAATAAACGAAAGCGTGCGCAAAAAGGCTATTGGTGATGAGGAAGTAATTACCTGTCGCCCAGCCGACAAACTCGAGCCTGAAATGGATCGACTGCGCAAGGAAGTTGGCGAGCTCGCCCGGTCAGAGGAAGATGTATTGACCTACGCCATGTTTCCGGACGTTGGTCGTACTTTTATGGAAGAACGAGAAAGTGGCTCACTGCAGCCGGAAGAATTGATACCACCCAGTGATGGCAATGGCCCCGGGGAGGCGTTATCGCTGGCACCGACGGACTTCAACGTCACTCTCCATGGCGAGACCTATCATATTAAAGTGACGGGTGCCGGACATCGCAGTGATGATGAACGCCCGTTTTATCTCACCGTGGATGGAGTACCGGAAGAAGTTCTGATTGAGTCATTACAGGAAACTGTACCCACCCAAAGCGGGTTGGTGGATACCGGGCGCGTGTCCAAGGGTTCCAAGCGGCCCAAGGCCACCCGGGAAGGACATGTTACTAGCTCCATGCCGGGCACCATTGTTGAGGTGATGGTGGCAGAGGGCGACACGGTAACTGCCGGCGACTCCGTGCTTGTCATAGAAGCAATGAAAATGGAGAACGAAATACCGGCACCCATCGGCGGTACGGTAAAGGTAATAAATGTGAGCAAGGGTGACAACGTTAACCCCGACGAAGCGTTAATGGAGATTGAGTAATAATTTCTGACGCAAAGGCGCGAAGACGCAAAGAAAAGAAAAATACAGGGCCGGCTAAAAGCCGGCCTTAGAATGTATACTACTCATCCTGGCGGTCCGTAGGACCGCCCTTAAGAATTTCTTTGCGCCTTCGCGCCTTTGCGTCAGATTATAGTTCCATGAAGATCATCCTTGCTTCCACTTCTCCTTACCGCCGGACGTTACTGGAGCGCTTGCAGATCCCCTTTGAGGCGATCGCGCCAGACGTCGACGAAACCCCTTTACCAGGTGAAACCCCGCAGCAGCTGGTTGAGCGACTGGCCGTTGCCAAAGCGCAGGCAGTTGCCCGCAAGGCGAAGTCGGCACTGGTTATTGGTTCGGATCAGGTTGCCGTGCACAACGGCGAGATCATTGGCAAGCCGCGTGATCATGTTCATGCAGTGCAGCAACTCCGCGCCGCCTCTGGCAACACCATTACGCTTTATACCGGACTTGCTTTGGTCAACAGTGATACCGGCTCGACGCAATCGGAGGTGGTGCTCTATCGTGTCACCTTTCGCAGGTTGACAGACGAACAGATTGAAACTTATTTGCGCAAGGAACAGCCCTACGATTGCGCCGGCAGCGTCAAATCAGAAGGCCTGGGGATTGCACTGCTGCAACGCTTTGAGGGAGAAGATCCCAATACCTTGATCGGCCTGCCGTTGATACGGTTGGTGAGTATGCTGGAACAAGAAGGCGTCTTGCCCCTCGGCGAATGAATTACTGCGTTGGTCCCAGGCGAATTGTTCTGAATGACGCGCTCAAGGCCTCGCCAGCAGAAGCGCCAAGTTGACTGGCAAATCGGTCTATCCAACTGGGCCGATAGGTAAAATCAACAATACGATCGGCACCCACCACTTCACGTGCAACATAGGAAGAAGAACCAAATTCATCCACCAGCCCCATTTTCCTGGCAGTCTCGCCACTCCAGAAACGCCCGCTGAACATGTCTTGTGTCTCTATCAGTGCCTTGCCCCGGCCACTGCGAACCGCTGCAATAAACTGCTGATGCACTTCGCGCAACATTTTTTCAACATTACGCTTGTCGCCAGCCATTAATGGCAGGAAGGGATCGAATGATCCTTTATGCTTGCCGGCGCTTAACAAGCGTCGTTCAATACCGATTTTTTTCATCACTTTGGTGAATCCAAATCCGCCATCGAGTAAAACACCGATCGACCCGACAATGCTTGACGGGTTGGCATAAATTTTATCGGTCCCCGAGATGATATAATAGCAGCCTGAGGCACAGACATCACTTATCACACCATAAACAGGTTTGTCGGGATATTTTTTCTTTAGCCTACGCACCTCATCGCTGATGTACGCCGACTGCACGGTTGCGCCGCCGGGACTGTTGGCGCGTATGATCACCGCTTTAGCTTTGCTCTTGAATGCCTCGCGCAGTCCAGAGATGACATTGTCTGCGCTGGCAATTCGATCCGGCGCAATGACGCCTTCAAGATCAACCAGAGCGGTAAATTTCCCGACCACCGGTTTCTCGCCAATATCACCTGACAGCGCCACTATCAGGATCAGCACCAGATAACCGGCAAAGAAAAGTTTGAAGAAAATACCCCAACGTCTGGCTTTGCGCTGCTCATCAACGGAAGCGAGCAGGATGCGTTCCATGGTGTCACGCTCCCAATCCTGGCGAGATTCTTTGGGCGTGTTTTCTGCTTGCGCGTGTTCGTTATTTGCAGAGCTATCAGTCATTGGGTGGTTGTGTCTCAGGTTTTGATGTTAAGTCTATGCCATTTTCACTGTTTAGCAGGATTTCCCCCCCGGCTTCCGATACACCAAGTGCGATCAAGCCACGACCATCACAGCGTCCATACGCACAGCCTCCGGTATCGGGGTAATAAAGCGCACCGTGGGTTGCGCACATGAGATAGTTTTTTTCGATATCAAAGAACTCGCCTTCCTGCCAATCCAACTCAACCAACATGTGCCCACACTGATTGAGATAGGCGCGTGGCGTACCATCATGTCTGATAACAAAAGCTGATACCGTGCGCTCTCCGATCTTGACGTAAAACCGGTGGCCTCTCCCTTTTTCCGTCAGAAGCGTGGAGGCACACACAATTTGTTTCCCGCTCATGGACAAAACCAGTCACGAACATCTCGGAAGGAATGCATGCATTTGTTTGATGTGTACTCCGCTAGCCGGTCGCAAGGGTGGACACCGTAACTCACTGCAAGGGAATCTATACCCGCATTGTTGGCCATTTCCAGATCGTACACTGAATCACCCACCATAATGGCGCGCTGCGCAGATATACCGGTTTCAGAGATTATTTCTTCCAGCATCAGTGGATGCGGCTTGGATCGGGTTTCATCCGCACATCGGGTGACACCAAAAAAACGTTCTAGAGGTGAACCCCCGAGCACACGATTCAGACCCCGCCGCGCCTTGCCAGTGGCCACGGCTAATTTATAACCACGGTCTGCCATGTCCGCCAGTCCCTCGGGCACTCCGGGAAACAGCGGCATCTCCGTATTATCGTGGACCAGGAAATGATCCCGGTAGCCCTCGAGTACGGCGTCGCGAGTGGCCTCATCGGTATCCGGAAAGATAGCGTCGATGGCCTCTTTTAGCCGCAGGCCGATAATATTGCGTACCGCCGCATCGCCGGGGTAAGGCGCGCCGGCGTCTTTGGCGGCCTCGCGAAAACAACGAACAATTTTGGCCTCGGAATCCATCAGGGTTCCGTCCCAGTCAAAAATTACCAAATCATACTTACGAGCCACTGGCCAATTTCTCCACTACGGCGGCGAGTTCCCCTGGTAATGGGGCCTCGATGCGTATTTTGCAATCCTTCGCCGGGTGGGTGAATACCAGATGAGCAGCGTGCAGAAACAGGCGTTTTAATCCGAGTTGTTTCGTTGCCGCATTGAAATTCTTGTCGCCGTATTTTTCGTCACCGGCGATGGGCCGTCCAAGATGCGCGGCGTGTACGCGTGCCTGGTGCGTACGCCCGGTGATCAGCTTGATCTCCACTAGCGCTGCACTGATATTGTTAATCGAGAAATTCCTTCGAGGTGTAAATCGACTGACTGCAGGTTTCCCTGTTTCACTGACCTTAACCATGCGCTCACCAGATTGCTGGCGATTCTTTTCCAGCGCCACCTCCACTCGCTGGGCCTTGCCGGGCCATGTGCCCATTAACAAAGCAACATAGTGTTTCTGAATCTGCCTGCTCCGCAACTGCTCATGCAACTGGCGCAGCACCGGCCTGCGTTTGGCAATCAGCAACACGCCGGAAGTATCGCGATCCAGCCGGTGCACCAGTTCCAGAAAGCGACATTGTGGCCGCAGCTGACGCAAGGCTTCAATTAATCCAAGGCGTATGCCGCTGCCCCCGTGGACAGCCATGCCCGATGGCTTGTCAATCGCCAGAAAGTCATCGTCTTCATAGAGAATGCACGCATTCAGCCAATCGAGACCGTCGGCTTTGGGGGGTGCCTGACGTGTCGCTGTTCGCACCGGGGGGATACGTACGATATCGCCCGTTTGCAAACGATAATCCGGTTTCGATCTGCCTTTGTTGATGCGCACCTCGCCCTTGCGCAGAATGCGGTAAATGTGGCTTTTGGGGACACCTTTGAGGTGACGCCGTAAAAAATTATCCAGACGCTGGCCGGCATCGTTGTCGACGATCTCGATTAGCCGTACTTTTACACCACTATCTCTTTGAGATTGCTGCCTATTTACCATTAATACCAGTTCAACAGATTGTTCCGGTGGACCGACGCTGTTATAGTCTGGTGCAGCGCGGCAACCGCAGACGGCGGTTCAGGAAATTGCGCTAACTATACGGTAAAAAAGGTTTTTCTTCCTGCCATCTTGGTCAGGCAACCCCGGAAATCAGCGATCCACAATGGCTGTTCGCGATTAACAGGCCGGCATAATAACTGCTGGCCCCGGGTGTAAAAGCAAGGGTTTCGCGTCACTCCCCTATCAGAGTGGCACAATGAATTAAGGCAGCCCCAGGCAGCAATACTGCCTGGAGCGTAGCGCTTGGCATCGCCGCTGTAATGCGGCAACTCGCGATGTAGCGAATCGTAGCGCTTGCACACCAGGAGAGTAGTACTCCCAGGGCGCCAGGGATTTAGTAATGAAACGTATTTTATTTAACGCAGCTCATTCCGAAGAGTTGCGTCTCGCCATCGTTGATGGTCAGCGTCTTATCGATCTGGACATCGAATCTACTGCCTACCAGCAAAAAAAAGGTAACGTCTACAAAGGCAAGATTACCCGCGTTGAACCCAGCCTGGAGGCCGCGTTTGTGGATTACGGTATGGACCGTCAGGGTTTTCTGCCGTTAAAAGAAATTTCACGCATCTATTTTAACAACCTGCCCGAAGGCACGCCGATGTCACAAGTGCGCATCAAGGACGTGATCAAGGAAGGCCAGGAGTTAACCGTTCAGGTTGAAAAAGAAGAACGCGGTTCCAAGGGCGCTGCCTTGACCACGTTTATCAGTCTTGCCGGCCGCTATATGGTGTTGATGCCAAACAATCCCAAGGGCGGTGGTATCTCCCGCCGCATTGAGGGCGAAGAGCGCGCCGAACTCCGTGAGGCCATGGCTCAACTGGAGGTTCCGGAGGACTGCGCCATCATTGCGCGTACAGCCGGTCTGGGCAAGAGCGCCGAAGAGCTGCAATGGGACCTGGATTACCTGATCCACCTCTGGACTGCTATTTCTTCAGCTGCCGTACAACCTGCACCTTTTCTGGTCTACCAGGAAAGTAATCTCGTGGTACGCACAATTCGCGACTATCTGCGCTCGGACATCGGCGAAATTGTTGTCGACAACCAGGAAGTCTATGACCGTATGTTGAAGTTCATGGAACAGGTTACGCCGCACAATGTGCAGAAATTGATTTTGTACAACGAAGACACACCGCTATTTTCGCGTTTCCAGATTGAAAACCAGATTGAGTCCGCGTTCTCACGTGAAGTTCAGCTCCAGTCGGGTGGGTCAATCGTATTTGATCGCACCGAGGCGTTGATC
>SDBU01002269.1_pt1 | contig 25894 bp, 23 predicted proteins | sample 2277071 | NCBI WGS metagenome assembly SDBU01 (sample SAMN10397929, study PRJNA504765) | marine sediment metagenome | isolation source: marine sediment core GS08_GC12, 126 cmbsf | place: Arctic Ocean: Gakkel Ridge, Loki's castle | collected 2008
AGCGAACCTGCACCGAAGACTAGAGCTGTTTGCGGATCCTTTCGGGCTAAGTATTGGGCAGTCACCGCGGTAGAAGCCGCAGTCTTCAACCCTGTTACCCATCCTGCTTCCATAATGCAAGCTGGATAGCCTGTTTCAGCTTCGAAGATCAGCACCAGAGACGAAGTCGCCGGCAGGTCGAACCTGGTGGGGTTGTCCTGGAAGAAGTTAAAAGTCTTGACAAAAAAGTATTCTTCACCGTCGATATAGCCGGTAAAGGGTTTCACAAATCCATGCTCGCCGATGGAGGTATAAAATTTGTTCCCGGCAACATTACCCTGCGCATCCGCCTGGACACCAGTGCGGGCCAGGTCGATCGCTTCAGAAACACTCAAGGTACGCTCAACTTGATCCTCGGTGAGATATAAGAAAGTATTTGGTAGGGGCACGGTCTTACTCCTTAGATGAATATTTATGGTAGGGAGAATTAAGTTTGCAGATGATATATTTTAACGTAATTGGGTTATAATGCAACAGGAAAAATCAAGTTATCGGTGAACTGCTCGCCGAAATAAAACGCCCCCGTAGCTCAATGGATAGAGTGCCTGACTTCGAATCAGTAGGTTGTGCGTTCGAATCGCACCGGGGGTGCCTGTGTGGGAGGGTAAATAATCCCTAATACGCCAGGTATATGGGTTTGAGAGCCTACTCGGATGGTAGGCTCTTTCTATTTACTGCAACCTTACTGACCTTGAGTATGTGAAATTTATGGTCGATGTAGCTAAAGAGTACGGTCAATACGAATAAGAAGTCTCACCAACATGCATAACCAAAATGACGACAGGGGTGTGGCGAGTTTGTGCCCTCCCATTCTAAAAAATCAAACTTCTCATTACCAGTTGAACAGTTGATCCAATTCTTCATCCGGAACGTCAAACACGACATTGTGGGGCGCCAATGGCTCACGCGTCATCCATTCAGGAAGGCGATCATCGGCGGAGGTAAAGCCAGCCCGGCGGTTGTATTCCCGCTCAAGTTTTAAGGTTTCGCGCCCCAATTGCTGGAGTATGTCATCTTCAATCTGCCAACCATAGCGAGCCCGAATCATGGCGGGAATTGTTTGCGGCACCTGCGAATATCCGGTTCCAGAGAAAATGCACGCTCCAATCGTATCATAACCAGCCATATTTATCTGGGAGTTGCGGGACACTTCAACCTGACCTTTCGGATCTAGATGGTTAATCTTTGCTCGAACAGTATGCCCGCAAGTTTGATCTCCTCCCTGTGGTGAAGTGGCGTATGTAACCCCGGTACCTTTGATTGAACGTGGATCGAAAGCAGGTAGCGCCAGGCCTTTAACGGCAGGCACCCGCTCAACGCCATAAACCTTACCAGTGATGACTGCGCCATTTCCTAAGATACGCCCCAATGGGGATCCGGAACGAATTTCATCGATAAGTTGTAAAGCTCTCTCACCATCCCCAAATTGCATCAGGCCTGCTTCGGCAGCAACGCCCAAAGCAGCCCCGATTTCGATTGAATCGATACCTAAGTCGTTTACTTCCCAGTTCATACGTGCAATCGTATCCAGATCATCGATTCCGAGGTTAGAGCCCATCATACCAATTGTTTCATATTCTAATGGCGAAACGATTGTTTTCCCATTTACGTCACCATATACATTAGAACTTTGGATCGTACATCCCGCCATACAAGCGTGAGTGGTCTCGCACTCACCACCGCGGTTTAGCATGGTTTGGCGCAAAATTTCTCCTGAAATCCTCTCAGCGCCTTCAAATTGCCCAAACGAGAAATTATGAGTCGGTAATGCCCCAAAATCGTTACACATCATAGTCATGGCTGCTGTCCCGTAATCATGGTAGACCTTAGTTTGTGGGTGCGCCATCAGGGCCTTGGTAAACTCCTTTTTCGCTTTTTGAAAGTCTTTCGGATTTTCCAGTGGCGGGTTTTGTCCGCCACTGCCATCAATGATGATAGCTTTGAGACCCTTACTGGCCATCACTGAACCAAGTCCACCACGGGCAGCGATACGAGAAGGGACCTTATCTTTGTCAAGGTTTTGAATTCCAGCTGATGCCAATTTCATTTCCCCACCGGGACCGATTAGGGCAATAGCAACTTCATCTCCAAAACGCTCGACCAATAGTGACGCTGTTTCGAAGACACCCAGACCAGCGTATTTATCGGCGCGTTCGAAGCTCGCACCTTCTGAACTCAGGTGAATTAGCCACAAACCATCGTCCCGGGGCTGACCTTCGATGATCAATGCCTTAATCCCTAAACGTACAATCTGCATCCCCGTGCGCCCACCGGCATTGCTTTCTTTGATTCCCCTGGTTAGCGGGCTTTTTGCGCCGATCGAAATGCGGTCACCGCTGGATAATGTATGCCCAACGAGTAAGCCTGGCGCAAAGATCAATTTGTTGCCTGGGCCCAGCGGTTCGCAACTTGGATCGGTATTATCAAGCAGTATGGATGCGAGTAAACCCCTTCCCCCTAAATGTTGCCAATTATTTGGTACAGGTTCATGGGTCAACATTTGAGAGCGAACGTTGATGCGCCAGATGGAATAGAAACTCTCCCTGTTTTCTGTCACAAGAATCTCCTTTCTAGCCTTATATAAGTGAATCGGCAATGATAAAAAAAAAAAACTTAACTTTCAAGAAAGAATTCTAACGAACCTTTTAGATTAAAAGCCTCAACGTAAGTTTGGATATTTTCAGCTATACGGTTGACCACATAACCATTAGCGTCAGGTAGAACCGAGCTGAGGTTAGCATACAAATCTTGCCGGGAATTTAGGACATTTTGGTCTGTCCAAATATAGCGCGCTCCAGTGCTGACCAGCCAATTCTGTCGTTCAGGAGTCAACTCATCAAAGGGTTTTCCGTCTTCCTGGGGAGACAACCACTTCTGCCATCGATTTGAATCAACCACCGTTTTTCTCAAGACTTTACGGAATTTGGAGGGGGAAAGAAAGGATCCATTGTTTAACAGCTTATCCTCTTTATCACATAGTTCATACAACGCTTCCAATTCTGTGGCTGTTAATTCCGGACCGACATTTGCGCCTCCCATGCCGGAAGCCGGATAATCCGATGGATTAGCTACCCAGTCGGTGTAATGACCTTTGATCAAAGAACCCAGTGGGGAAACCTGGTGGTATAGATTGAGCGCAGTATCTGGATCAAAGAATGTTGTGTGTAAGTCCGTTCCAACTTTTGCCACAATAAAACTAGGCCACACATCCAGTAAATCTTCTTTCTCTAAGCCTTTCTGTAGACCATCCAGGAAAGAAGTGAAATTATCCGTATCTACCAAGCCACCATGCACTTCCTCGGTACCTACTTCGTAGCAGATTTTTGAGCGCCCTAAGCGCCGGCGTTGCTGCTCTGCATGTACAATCAACTCGACCGTACGTGTTACAACTGTGGAAATCTCTTGTGCATGTCCATTGGGGAGCTCGCGGTCGACAGTGGGATCTATATGTAGCAGATCATATCCCGATTCCAGGCAGGCTGTAAGGGATTCCTTTACTTCATGCATCGTCTCTGCATAGTTCAATCCATCTAATGTGTGCAGGTCTTTTAACCACGGACCACCGTGATCCAGACAAGGATACAATGGGGATGTACAGTTGTAATCGCGGGCTAGTTCTTCCATCCTGGCTACGAAAGTATGTGGCGTCCAGCTTGTGTATCCCCCTCCTCGGTCCACCTGATTTAACGTGGCGGCGAACAGCATAGGCATCTCATTATTAGCAGCTACTTTAACTGCCGCTTCCAATACAGCATCAGAATTTGGACAGATGGCTAACATTGTAACGTTACCACCTTGATTGCGAAGAGAAATGATCTTTCTAATAAGTTCTTGAATGGTAGGTTTATTCGACATATTAAACTCCTCGACTCAGAGTCTGATCAATTTTTCAACCAGCGATTAAAAATACTGTTTTATAACTTGCAACGCTTCTTCCATAAAAGGTTGGGCAGCAGTTCCGCCGTGATCCCTTGTGGATAATGAGCCACAGACAATCCCCAATTGAGTACATCGTTCCAGCGACCAACCCTGCAAATAGCCGTAGACATAACCAGCATCGAAGCTATCACCTGCTCCAACTGTATCAGCAAGACTCACAGGTATCGCTGGTAAACGGATTACAAGGTCATTCCGCTGAACAATGCTGCCCTGTGAGCCTAATTTTACAGCAACGGTTGTTAACTGGCTTAGCTTTGAGATACCATCCTGAACATTTTGAGATTTTGTTATCGATAATAACTCGGCTTCGTTCGGAAAAAAGATATCTATCAGGGGGAGCAACTCATCGAATCCTTCCCAACGTTCTTCTGGGTCCCAATTGGGATCCAGCGAGATCGTCACTCCAAGCCTGCGAGCCCGCTGGAATAGATCTGGCAACCCTGGTTGCAAAGCAGTTTGCAAGAAATAGCTTGCGACATGCAAATGGCGAACTTCAGAAAGGATTTCATTGGTCACATCTTCTGCCTTCAAGGCATCCATTGCGCCCAAATAAGATAGAATGGCGCGATCTGTGGTGCGGTTCAGGATGACACTAAAGCCAGTCTTAATCTCAGAATCAACGATTACATACGATACGTCAACCTCACGAGCTTCCAGAGACTGGCGCATGAACGATCCAAAGATATCTTCACCAACTACTCCGATCATTGCAAGATTCAATCCCAATCTTGCCGCGCCGCATGCGAAGATAGCATTCGAGGACCCAATTGTGAGGGCGGCTTCCTCAACGAGAATTTCCTGCTGCCCGAACTTTGGTACCAGGTTAGGATCGGAGAGGATAAGATCCGGATTTATCTCTCCGGCGACAAGTAAGTCAAATTTTTTCTTCATGAACATTGAGCCAGCGATTTTGTGATGTTTTTCTGAAAATTGCGTTCTACGAGCATGAAAAGGATTAGACTGATAAAGATGACCAAACCAACAGAACGGTACATCACAGCCGCTCCAAAACTTTCATATAAAGTCCCACCGATCAGATTGCCTGCTGTAACCCCAATTCCTATAAGCACGGCAGAGAATAAGCCTTGCGCTGAGGCACCCAATCCAGGTGGGGCGATCTCATCTGCATACGAGACACCTGCGACCAATAATACAGAGTACGAGGTCCCATGTAGTAATTGCAGAAAAAGTGCGGTCCAAGGGACAATTACCAGGGAATAGGCCAGAACACGTACTAAATATCCGATTGTGGAAAATATTAACAATCCACGCGCCCCCCAACGCTTTAGCAATCGATCAGCGTAATAATATATGGGTATTTCAGATAACGTCGCCATTGTTAAGGATAAACCTATCAGAGTTTTGCTTGCACCGATATTATCCAGATGGAGGATAAAAAAAGTGCCGACCGTTGCCTGTGCAATTCCGGCTACAAAAACCATGAAAAGAAAAGAGAGCCACCATGGATTTACCAGAAGATGCCGCACCCCCGTGAGAAATGATTTCTGCAGCTTTCTTCCCTTGAAGGGTAATCCAAATGTAAAGAACAATCCTGTAATCATCAATGGTCCATAGCACCAGAACAACCAACCTAATCCGCTTTTTTCTATCAAGAAACCGATGATCGGAGCTGAGATTCCCCAACCGATCGCACCCCATAGACGCTGACGTCCATAATAACTCTTTTTGTCCTGCAATACTTGCATTACAGCATTGTCTACTAATGAGATAATTGGAGAAGCAGTAAACGCATACAAGCTGATGACGATTATTAAACCCCTTAAAGTTCTTGTCTGGGAGAGCACGAGAACCAGGAGAACCGCGCTGCAAATTGATATTGTGAGCAATAAGCGGTGCTTATGGGTCGAATCTGCCAGAGCGGTCCACAACGGCGCAGACAGCAACATAAAGAATGGTAGTATCGCAGCTAACAGCCCGATTTGCCCCCCTGACAGCCCTAAATGTCTGTAATAGATAACCAGATATGGGATTAACGCGGCGGTCGCCGCGTAAAAGCAGAAGTAAAAAGCTCTAGCTTTTTTTAGATATTGGTCTTGTGTATTAGGACTCATTGTAGGAACAACACCAATCAGGACTCTCTTTATTTTCAATATCTGGGAAAAAGTCACTCAACGGGAGGGAATACTTGGCAGCAATATTTGCTATGGTATCTCGGCGACGAACGGCAACTTCTTTCACCAAATACCTCTCTGGAAGCAGTAGGGAGAGACCCTCTTTCCATTCAGTGCGACCATTCAAGTATCCTGACTCCCCATTACGACATGCTATTGCCAGTAGGCGAGTGGACATTTTGAAGTTAACCACTGCGCTCAAGATGGTCCGCGGGTAGGGAGCAGCTTGCGACAATGCCTCAAACGCACGTTCCCAGTCAGTTCTTTTAGGATTAATATTTACATCGATGGGGAACTCCAATATTTAATACATCTGGTCTCAAGTTTTCCAAGCGCAGTGCAATTTCTATAATTATCCGTGGTCTTCGAGCTGCAAACTCGGCTGAGTTTTAATCAATCTCTTGGTCGATGTTATAGCTAACGGGTTCAAGAAATTGAGCCTGGTCAGCCCGTTGGCATTCATCGATGACATCGACAGTTAATCGTTCCAAGCATTCGGTAAGCTCACCTGCATCCGGATGATATAAAATCAACAACATTACTGCATCAGCTCCCAAACGCATTGCCCTGTCTATGCCCCACCCAGGTAATATTCCAGTGGTAAGAGCAGTCGGCGATCCAGCATACCTTGTTTTTTCAAGGGCTACCACCAATCCGGTTTGGCCTGGTAAGGCGCGATTGGCGATTGATTGAGCAGCGTTATACTCAGGATCGGACAGCATCGCACTGACATAAGGAGAGCAAATATTCTCACCACGTCAGCCTACGCGGAAACAACTTGTTCGTAGCTGCTTCTACCCTTGATCTAAATCGGGTAGCGTTTTAGCAAATGATGGTCGAATTCAAGAATTGCAAATACATCATCTGATGTTGACGTCGAAGATAAACCGCGTGCCTTTCCAATTGATAAGTTTTGTTTTGACATAATTTATTATTCAGAATAGCGTTTTTCTGCCTCGTTTATCTCGCAAAGTCCCCGCAAAACGCCATCTGGAGACGAAAGATGTTGCGATAGATTTTTACTGATTTTTAATGACTAATATCGCCAAACGGGATATTCACTTGCCCGAGATTCATTAAATTATTAACCCAATTTTGCAGTTCGTCAGCCAGGTGTTGGAAACCACTTGAGGCAGCAAGTTCGTGGAACTTTTTTATAATTTCTTCTTCAGTCATAGGATTTTCGGGATCCCCTTTTGGGTAATTAACAAGTTCTAGGATAAACAAATCATCGTCATAATTGATGGACACGCGAGCGGGCCATTCTTTTGGATAGCGGTTGTCTAGCTGACCATCCACATTAACATAGATACGCGGCATTAACTCTTCAATTAAAGGATCTGAAATTGAAGCCATCGAGAAATCGGTCAATTTTACATGACCTCTCAAAAGAGCTGAGGCTACACAATATTGCAAACTGAATTTTGCTGCGAATGGGGTCAATGGAATAGGATTGTCACACAAGTCCTTAGCAGCAGAATAGATTTGTATCTCAATGTCATTTATATGTCGATTGATAATCTGATCTCTCAATAATAATGCAGCGTCGATGGTGGCATGGGTATGCCTGCATGAAGGATATGGTTTTATAGATACATTGTTGATTTTGAACTTCGGTTCGAAGTTATCTAAACCATCGATCACAGTCTGTGGAATTGCGTCGGGAGCAGTAGCCGCAAAAAGACCGCGCTCACCATCTAATATTTTTCGTGCTCCGGTAAAATTTCTCTTAGCTAGATCGGATGCCAGAATCCCATTTGCCGACGCACGACCTGCGTGGAAATGTTTGCTCATCGCTGCGTCTGAATTAAATTCCCAAAGCCCAGAAGCTTGGGTTCCGGCATTTCCAAGTGCCCAAACAATTTGATCCACATTGAGATTCAGTAACCATGCAACTGAAGCTGCAGCCCCAAAAACCCCGCAAGTAGATGTGTTATGAAAATAGTAGTAATGCCTTTTGCCTATAGCCTCCCCAACACGAATCCCAATTTCATATCCTGCGACAACTGCAGAGAGAAAATCCAACCCATTCTTTCTTTCACGCTCGCATACTGCCAGTGCTGCGGGAATTATTACCGTGCCAGGATGGGTCACGGAAACTTTATCTAAATCATCCATCTCGAGGATATGGGAAAGACATCCATTTACAAAACCGGCGACTTCAGCTGAGCGAGGCGTTTTAAAATTGATTATGCGAGACTTCCCTAACGGCTGGGATTGAGCGTAGTCGATTAGTCGTCTTCCAATATCTGTGGTTGAGCCCGCAAGGGACGAACCCAACCAGTCTAAGATATATTTTTGTGATGATTCCAACACATCTGGGGGAAACCCCTTCTTGCGCCAATTTTCGATCCAGATCGCAAGGTGTTCAGTTAATGATTGAGTGATCATAAAATTTACCCTTGGTTGAGAGTATTATAGCATAATGTATCATTTATAGATCGTTTAATACCGTTTACGACCGTTTTGCTTGTTATTTATGATCTGGTATGGTAAAATCTCAAGTGAAAATGAATAAATACGGGCATTATACGTATTAATCGTAAGTATTCTCAAAATGGAAAGAGACTTTTAAACTCCGGGTTGAGTATGAGTTCAAACTGTTTCTGGATACGATATCTTGGCACAGTGATGCAGTTTATCCCTTGGTCAAAGGGACATTGGGAGTGTTCCTGGTGGGCAACGCCAACACACATATCCTATCAACTCTCAAGAACATAAAATCTAAGCTAATAACGGTCAGATCCTCATATCAATTAATCGAAACAGGAGCCTATCATGTCAAAAGATCTACTTCTATCCGAATATCAGCCACGTTCTCAACTTGTAACAGAAGATAATACACCCAAGAGAGCTCGATTCGAAGTCATTGATGCTCACAATCATCTTGGATTATGGGATGTTGATCTACCCCACTACCAGCCAATGTCACCCGAGCATTGGATGATGAACGATGTCACTTGGATGCTGGACAAAATGGATGAACTCAATATTAAGTGCATTGTAAATCTTGATGGTGGTTGGGGAGAACAACTCCAGCTAAACCTTGATCGTTATAAGAACCCGCATCCAGACCGGTTTTGTGTCTTTACATGGGTCGACTGGAGTGAATATGATGATCCGGGTTTTGAAGATAAATGGTCGAAAGAGTTAGAACGCAGTGTTTCAGCTGGAGCTCAAGGACTTAAAGTTTTTAAGGATCTTGGATTAGTTTATCGTGATCGTACTGGAAAATTGATTATGCCCAACAATCCAAAATTAGATCCGATTTGGGCAATGGCTGGCGAACTAGGTATTCCTGTATTGATACATGTGGCCGATCCTGTAGCTTTCTTTTTGCCATTGGACGAAACAAACGAACGCTGGGAAGAATTGCATAATCAGCCTAGTTGGCATTTCTATGGAAAAGATTATCCCTCCTTTATGGAATTAATGGAGATTCAACAGGATCTATTAGAGCGTCACCCCGGGACAAATTTCATTAGCCCACATGTTTTCTCTTACTCGGAAAACTTAGATTATGTTGGTGAAACTCTAGAAAAATATCCAAATCTTTTTGTGGATATATCGGCGAGAATAGGCGAATTAGGACGTCAACCTTATAAAACTCGCCAGTTTCTTATAAAATATGCTGATAGAGTATTATTCGGAACCGACGAACCGTTTCGTTCTGATAAACACTACAAAATCTACTTCCGGGCTTTGGAAACCAATGATGAATATTTTGAATACGGGAGGAATCAAGGACGATTTCGTATCTATGGTTTTTATCTTCCGGATGATGTGTTGAAGAAAATGTATCATGAGAATATTCGAAAATTGATCCCAGGATTGGGGTGATTATTCCCAATTCGTTTGACTCTTAAAAAGAGAATTACACATTTCCTAGAAATAATTATGATGAATGTAGGAATTGTGTGGGGAAGATTTCCCCATATAATTTCTATGCATCCCTTCTGTGTGGAGCATATTAATGGATTTTCAATTTACCCAGGAGCAACAACAGATCCGCCGCGTCATACGCGAAATATGTAGCGATTTTCCTGGAGAATACTGGCAGGAAGTGGACGCAAATCATACCTACCCTGATAAATTTGTAGAGGCCTTGACGGAGGGTGGCTGGCTGGCTGCGCTCATTCCCGAAAAGTATGAGGGCATTGGTGTCGGATTGTTAGAAGCATCAATCATCTTAGAGGAGATTCACCGGTCGGGCGGAAATTCGGCCGCCTGCCATGCCCAAATGTATATCATGGGTATTCTCCTGCGGCATGGAAATGAAGACCAAAAGCGTAGGTACTTACCTTCGATCGCAAGCGGTGAATTGCGTCTGCAGTCTTTTGGTGTAACAGAACCCAATGCAGGTAGTGATACTACACGAATCGAGACCTATGCGGAACGATCGGGTGATGAGTATATTATCAACGGGCAAAAGATTTTTATATCACGGATGCCTCATTCAGATTTGCTTCTATTGTTGGCGCGAACTACACCTTACGATGAAAATAACCGAGCAGGTAATCTAAGTGTTTTTTTGGTTGATTTGCGAACCGCAGGGAAAAGTATCATTGTAGAGCCTTTAGAGACCATGATCAACCACGAGACAACTGTCGTATTCATCGAGGATCTGCATGTACCAGTGGAAAACAGAATTGGGGAGGAAGGTCAGGGCTTTCGTTACATTTTAAGAGGCATGAACGCCGAAAGAGTGTTGATCGGAGCCGAATGCATCGGTGATGGGCGCTTTTTTATTGATAAAGCCAGTAAATACGCAAACGAGCGTATTGTGTTCGATCGCCCTATCGGGCAAAATCAGGGTGTACAGTTCCCAATAGCGGAAGTGTATGCCCGAATTGAAGCAGCGAGCCTTATGGTTTATAAAGCGGCATCGATTTATGATACGGGTCAAAAGATCGGTCCGGAAGCAAATATGGCCAAATATCTTGCATCTGAAGCGTCATGGGCAGCAGCCGATGTGTGCATGAGCACTTATGGCGGTTATGGAATGGCAGTCGAATATGATATCGAAAGAAAGTTTCGGGAGACCCGGCTCTATAAAATCGCACCAGTGGCAAATAACTTGATCCTGGCTTATTTAGGGCACAATGTGCTAGGTATGCCTAGGTCATATTGAACGAGAAGATGACATACCCTCTCACTGGTATAAAAATTGTAGCTCTGGAACAGGCCGTTGCCGCTCCATTAGCATCGCGCCATCTCGCCGATTTAGGTGCGGATGTTATTAAAATCGAGCGCCCTAATCACGGTGATTTTGCCCGCCGTTACGATGGTAGTGTCCATGGTGTAAGTTCGTATTTCACATGGTTGAATCGTTCGAAAAGGAGTTTAACTTTAAATATCAAACAAGCACAGGGAATAGAAATAATTAAAAAGTTATTGGATAATTCCGATATCTTTCTTACCAACCTATCACAGTCAGCTTTGGACAGAGCTGGACTGAACTCTGACAAAGTACGCGCTAATCGGTCTAACCTAATTTATTGCTCCATTTCGGGATACGGGTCAGATGGACCCTTTCGTGATCGAAAAGCCTACGATATGCTCCTTCAAGGGGAAAGTGGCATTCTAGAATCAACTGGCACAGAGGATCAGCCGGCGAAGGTTGGAATATCACTATGTGATATAGCAGCTGGCATGTACGCTGCCATGGCAATTCTTGGGGCAATTCTAATCAAGCAAAATACCGGGGAAGGTACAACGATTGACATCGCAATGCTTGAGGCTGCCGCTGAATGGATGGGATCACCTCTTTACTATTACTTGGGGAGCCATGAAAAATTACGCCGCACTGGGATGCGTCACAATTTAATCGTTCCATATGGGTCCTATCGTTGTGGCGATGGGAAATTTGTCAATCTGTCGATTCAAAACGAAAGTGAGTGGAAGAGTTTTTGTGAAATCGTACTCAAGCAACCTGAATTGTCAGATGATCCTCGTTTTAGGAGTAACGAATTAAGGTTTTCAAATCGCGAAATAGTAGAGTCGATAATTGAATCATCATTTTCTGGCTCGACTCGCTCAGAGCTAATCCTAGAGTTGGATTTAGCAGGCATAGCCTGGGGCAATGTCAATGATGTCGAAGAACTCGCCAATCACCCTCAGCTACAGGCCAGGAATCGCTGGTTACCAGGTACAGTTTTAGGGAAACCCTTCGATATGCTTAAGCACCCGATGAACATTGACGGCATGCTGCAACGCATGGAACCAGTCCCTGGGCTTGGACAACATTCTGCGGATATTCTGAAGGACCTGGGCTATGACGATGGCGATATTCTTAATCTGAAACAATTAGATGTAATTTAGGGCTATAGAAAGGAATATGATATGACAATCAAACCGGGATGGACTGGACGGTTTTTTGAGGACTTTACTGTTGGTGACATCTACCAACATCCTTTGGGACGTACGATCACTGAAAATGACAATATCTGGTTCACTCTAATATCAATGAATCCAAACCAATTACATTTCAATCGAGAGTATGGAGCCCGAACACCTTTTGGGAAGTGTCTTGTCGACAGTACATTGACAATGGCAATAGTTACGGGATTAAGTGTCAGCGATATCAGCCAAAATGCTGTCGCAAATCTCGGTTGGGACGAGGTTCGCCTGCCGAATCCATTGTTCCCAGGTGATACGATCTACGCAGGTTCTGAAGTCTTGAGTAAAAGAGAATCAAAATCCAGACCCTATGCTGGTATCGTTCAAGTAATGACAAAAGGTTACAATCAAAAAGGGGAAGTAGTAATTTCATTCAAACGAACGATCATGGTTTACAAACGAGACCATGCCCCTCAGGAAAATCTCTTCCCGGTTCCATCCGAAGAGATGTAAGAACTTAACAATGGTGATAAATATGAACCAAGGATTTCCCTGGTTCGATCCAGGATCGTTGTTTTTACTAAGGTACCTAACCAAAAAAACTGGATTTCTTTTAGACGCGTAAGCCTCATTAGATTAAACGACAAGCATTATTCAGTAAATGGGTAATATTGTTATGGATTTTATTACGAGAATAAATGCCGTATTGGATGGAGAAGAACCGGATCAGGTGCCTTTCGCTCCATATGACAATTTGGTTCCAAGAGGGGATTTTAGCCGAGAGATGAGAAATAGAGGTATGGGATTGCTCGTTCGACGAGCCACAGTAACAGAAGAAACTCCCAATGTGAGGACCGAAAGAGTGATAGATGGAAATACAATTGTTCACATTTATCATACACCGGTTGGGGATGTTTCAACCCGCAGTCGAAAGCATATTCGCCGTATAAGCGATGAAGATATCTTGCTAGATATCGAGGGTTTAATCAAAAGCGAGAAAGATTACGATCCAGTCATCTTCATGATCGAGGATACCGAATTTAGCTTTGATCCTTATATCTATTACGACACTGTTTCCGACTTTGGAACCGATGGGCTGGTAAGAGATGTTGGTATGTATCCCCCTTACGGACTTTCTAAATATATATTTGGAGGCAGCAGTGGTCTGAATTTATGGGCGTATGAACAGTTTGACCACCCAGACTATTTCGAACGTTTGACGAATGCCCTTATCAGAAGAGAAGAAAGGCGCCTGCAACTTGCGATCAAATCGCCAGCAAAATTGATCAGTTTTGGCGATTTGGATGGCACATGGGGGCCTGAAAAAGTGATCCAATATGATTTCCCACTCTATAAGGAATGGGTTCCACGCTTCCAGGCAGTCGGAAAAAAATGTGCCCTTCATGCCCATGCATTAAATTTACACTTATTCAAAGAAATAATTGCCGAGATCGGGTTCGATGTGATTGAAGCCTTTACGCCTCCCCCTGTTGGTAGCCTTTCTATTAAAGAAGCCAGGGATGCGTGGGGGAAGAATGTAATCATATGGGTGAATTTTCCAGAGACAATTTTCTTTAACGGGGTTGAGGAAACCAAACAATATACGAGAGATCTGCTGCTGAGCGACCCTCCAGGGAATGCTCTTGTTCTCGGTTATACTGAGATGGGCACTTGGGGTAGTATATTGGACAGAGAAACCGAAGTATTGTTCAAAGAGGGAACCAGGGCTATCATTTCAACTATCGAGGAATATGGGAATATCCCTATTGTCCCTTGATAACAGATCCACTAAAAAAGTGAGATCGGTTTAATTAATCAGTTCTCGTTATAAAGAATTCACGTTAGTAAAACAAGGGGTGGCTATCCTTATGAAACGATACCACCCAAAATTCCATCTTATCTACAAATTATTATAAGTCCAGCTCCACGACGGAAGTCAAGTTTTTTGGCTGATCTGGATCCAATCCCTTTGCGATTGCCCGATAATATGCCATCAATTGTAGAACCGGCAGGTAGAGAACATTACGGATCTCCTCCTGCAATCCGCTATCAAAAGATACGTTTGTTCCGCTTTCTCCCAATGTTAACAAATGCGCTCCCAAGTTCCTCATCTCCTCCAGCACAGCTACCTCATGCGATCGATTGGAATCAGATAGTAACCCAACAATTTGGGTTGTGTCAGTTACCATTGACATCGGACCATGACGGAATTCGAGGAAATGAAAAGGCTCAGTGTGTGTTAGAGTCATCTCCTTCATCTTGAGATTCGCCTCACAAGCTAAGCCATACCTCGATCCGCTACCCAAGAAATAGAAGCGATCCAAGTCCAAATTTCTCCCCACCGAACGCGCTAGATCATCATAATCTGCGAGCAGACGCTCCCCAATACCCGGCAACCCATCCATGGCACTTAGGTAATCTTCTTGCCCACTTAAAAGCATCGTCATCGCCAGTACAGCGACATACATGCTGGTGAATGCCCGGGTTTGAGCCACGCTCTGCTCTTGCCCTGCAGGCAGCCCCAAAACTATGTCTCCTAAACTTGCCAATGGCGAATCAGGGTAATTCGTTATCACCACCACTCGTCCACGCCTCAACTCTCGAAACTCTTTCAACACCTGAATTGTCTCAGTTGTGGTCCCAGACCGGCTTATCGCTACTAACAAGTGCGCATTTACGCAAGGATAAGTTGAATTTGGATTAAATACCAATTCACCTGCCGGGACCGCCTGGGCTGGCACTCCGGTAAATTGCTGGAAAAGATTTGCACCTGCAATTGACAGATAGTATGTCGATCCACAACCTGTAAACATCACCTGATTAATCTCCCCAGATTGCCATAACTTTTTCAAACTTCTGGTCTGCAATGTCACAACTTGAACCGCTTCAGCCCATGCCTCTGGTTGAGAACGTATTTCCTGCAGTGTGTAATGATTCATTTTCATATATTATCCACCTTTATCGATATGTTTTGCGTAATTACTAACATTTCCCATTGAGCATAATAGCTCAAACGTCAATAATAATAAAAACCACAATTTATTAGTTATCAAACCATGAAGGAAATTGTAAATCCAATTCACCCAATTCCTCCGTGTTCAATTTGCGAAACTCTGTATTTTCATAACTTGTGTTGTTGTTTTCAACAATCAACCATTTTGCATTACGTGTACCGACTACATTGTGCCAAGTTCCAGCTGCCACATTATAGAGAGTCTTGGGTTTCATATCCACTAATTTTAATGTCGTCTCTTCAATGACAAAGAGAATACTTTTGCCGCAGATGAGAACGAAAACTTCATCTGTCTCATTATGCCTTTCTACATTACCAATTTCACTTTTATCAAATCGCAGCTCCCAATTCATTAGAGCTACTAACCACTCTCCATACACGACCAGTGGTGAGAATCCTTCGCCATCCCATTCATAGATCTCTAAATGCTCAGAATCAATATCGTTCATCAAGATACCCTTTCATATTATCAAGAATTATAACTATTATTGACAAACAAACCATTATTCGGGTTCCCATCCATGCTCAATCAATATTCGCTCAAGATTCCCTCCTAAAATCTTTTTACGCGTCCCAAGATCAAAGTTCGAGGTATCCAATCGGGCGATAACGCCTGCCGGGTCATTGATGGTGAAATCACTTCCAAAGAGGACACGGTCTGCTCCTGCTATTCGCACGGCTCGCTCGAGAATCCCCATGCGCTGGTAACCATGTCCGCTGATATCCAAGTGTAGGTTTTGATGGAGCGTCGTAAGATCGATTCTATCTCTGACTTCCTCAGGTGAGTCGCCTAAGTGCGCAAGGACAAATGTGACATCGGGGAATTTTCGACAAAGCTGATCCATGTCTTGCGCATCATCATTGTGGATGTGGACGACCATATTCAACTCATCAGCGAGTTGAATAGCAGCGGAAAAAGCAGGTGTGTCATATGTGTAGCCGCTGGCATAGCCGCACAACTCCCCAATCCAGATGATATTCAATTCATCATGGCATCTGCCAAGCTCATCCAACGATGCTTGGTGAAAATTGGTGTTGATCAAACATGCAGGAACGATGTAGCCTCTTTGATCTTTAGCTGCCTCAACGATTTCATTATTGGCGGCAACCATTTCATCCACAGATGTTGCTAATTCGCCACGTACGGAATTAGCTACGATTTTGTCTACACCACACCGCTGCAGATAGTCGATGGCCGTATCGACATCTGAAGTGAAGCTATCCCACTCCCAGGTATATTTCAGCCCAGGTGAAGGTAAATGAACATGGCAATCGAAGATCATTTCTTTTGAACCTTTGAAAGATTTTTCTACTTGACTGCACCCATAGTGATACCAGAGATCATCTTTTCAGACAAAAATATAAACAAGATGATGGTGGGTATCATAACAATGACAACACCAGCCATTAAACCAACCCAATCCCCGGTGTACTGCATAGCATTTTGTAGGGAGTAAAGGCCCAATGACAATGTGCGGATTTCTGGATCGTTGGTGAATACCAGTGCAACTTGATACTCATTCCACAAGAATATAAAATTGAAGATTGCAGCGGTGATCAAACCGGGTGAAGCCAATGGAAGCATCACTCTCCAAAAAACCTGGAAATCACTACAGCCATCTATGATGGCTGCTTCTTCCATTTCAACGGGCAATGACGCGAAAAAGCCCGTCAATATAAATACTGTGAAGGCAATAGAGATACTGACATATAACACCCCCAACCCGGGTAATGTATTAATGATATGAAGTGAAGACATGATCCTAAAAAGGGGAATGAACAATAGTGGAACCGGTACACCGATCCCAGCCATAAATACCATCGTAAGAAATTCACCACCCTTAAACTTTACCCTGCTGAGAATATATGATGCCGGTGCGGAAACCAGCAGAATCACTATTACCGATCCAAACACCACCAGGACACTGTTCATAAAATATGAGCCCATTTTTATTGTGGACCATGCTTTTACATAGTTCGCAAACTGTGGGACTTCTGGTAATGCCCAGACATCTCCAAACAACTCTCGGTTGGTTTTAAATGAAGCTATTACAATCCATATGATCACAAAAATAGTAAAGAACGACCACGAGAGCAAGACAATATACGCGGGTACCTGACGCAGATTCTTCTTGATTTTTCCTATTAGAGCTCGTCGAGATTGATCATCCGGATTTGAGGATACCGCTTCGGAATTCATTGATTCACCTCAGTATTGAATAACTTCTCTTCGTAATAAACGACGTATAATTAAAACAATCACTATTACCGATAGCAGCAACATGACACCAATCGCTGTCGCGTAACCCAATCGATAAATTGGGACGCGCTTACCAAATCCCATGATGTACAAATAAATTCCTACCGTGTACAGCTGCGGGGGTGTTTCAATTCCGCTGAAAGCATAGGGAAATTCAAATAATTTTAAAGCAAAGATGCTCCAAAGAACAACAGCCACAGAAATCACATCCATGAGGAGCGGCAGTGTAATATTTTTGAACATTTGGAATTGAGAAGCGCCCTCAAGTTTAGCGGCCTCATAAAACTCGAATGGGATTTTATCTACACCAGCCATGAGTAAGACCAAATAAAATCCGATAGTGATCCATATTAGAGCGATCATCATGGCATAAAATATTTTATTCGGCGCTAACCATTGGATTTTAGCAATCTCATCCATGCCAATTAGATTAAAAAAACCATTCCATAATCCAAATCGAGGGTTATAGATAAATGCCCACAAAGTTGTGAGAGCAATTGTAGCGATGACATTGGGGATAAAAACCAGGGCACGAAATAGCTTTTTAAACCGGACGCCCGAATTGATAACCACGGTCAAAAAGAAACTTAATGGAAAGATTATCACGCCGCCGATCACTAGGATTGTCAGTGTGTTTCGCAGGCTGTTCCAAAACACCTTATCCCCGAATAACTGCGTGTAATTTTTAAAGCCGATAAATTCCATATTGGTATTGAATCCTGACCAATCGAATGCGCTGAAATAAAAGGCCCAAATCGTAGGTATGACAAAAAAAACCAGGTAGAGTAAGCTAGCAGGTAGTAAGAATAGAACTATCATTCTACGTCGAACTTTCATGAGATCCTCCTGTCAAACAATACCTGACTGCATTTTTCGATATGAAATAATAACTAATGCTGAGAACTTCTATTTAATCTAATCCATCGAGTGCTCTTCGATGAGTATTATTAAGAGTGGCTAACATAGTTAGGCAAGGAAATCCTTTACGTTGAAAGTGTATTCAGAGTTAAGTAGTTTGTAAAGCTGCCTGCTGTTGAAACAAAACATAAATAAGCGGATACCACATTCAAAAGCCTGATGACAACCCAAGAAACAACGAGAGGATCTTGCCAGACTGCCATGCAGTGACGCAACTCCGCAATATCACCCTCGTCCGAAAGGGTATCTGTCTTGCCATGTGAAACTTCATACTGATCGAAGTGATACCAAAGGCGATCATAGGCATTTAAGGCATAGCTGTGATATATCTTTTGGTCTTGGGTGCATCGTTGATAGCATATTGAATGGCTTCCTGGGTGGGTTCCCAGACCACTTTCCAACCTGGAACACAGCATGTGTTTGCCGATCTACGATTGTGACGATGTAGATCCCGTTTTTTTTGTCGATAAAAGTGAATAATTCGTCTATTTAGGCGGCTTTCACTTCTTCCGCCATCTGCATTTCAAGTAAGCTGGACGCATATGTTATCGCCCACAAAGCAACCGACCAGAGATGAATGCCAAGGTGACGCCCTATCCGTCGCAAGCTCATACCATCCACGTACAAATCCACGGTTTTTTTTCGCACGTCATCGGGGTACCCTCTTGGCTTCGGTTCTGGAGTGTACTTGCAGCTACAGTGTATACAACGGTAGCGTTGACTGCCAGCGCTTGTCTTGCCAGCTCGATATTGGCGTGTTTCTCTTTGACATTTTGGATTATTAATCAAATCCCTAATTTCTTATAAGCCCATCATTTTTGCCACTCGCATTTTTATTTGCTTTGATTATATATGTCTTGTTATGCGAAGATATGATTATGGCACAATGATCGTCGCCGAGAAATCCAGAAGGTTGGTTGGAGAAGATAGCACTGCGCCTTTATTGTGTTTCCTTCTCCAAACAATAAACCCTAGAGCAATTTATTGATTACTTATCGGGACTCCCAATAAGCCTTTGCGTCTGCCGCCATATTTGCGGAGAATTCCTCTGGTGTAATTTCAACCAGGAACGCAGGTCGCAATTGTGCATAGAGCACATTCTTGACGAATTCAGGATACTTTGCTGTGCCGCCATCGAGGTGAGTTATAGCCAAATTGGCACTTTCCGATGCTTTGGCACCATCCGCGATAGCCTCATTCCAAGCAATTCCCTTCCGGGTAACGCCGACCAAAGCTTCATCTGCCATAATAGTCTGGCATTCTTCGGTCATCATGTACTTCAAGAACTCAAACGCCTCCTCAGGGTGTTCAGAATCTTTCAAGATCATAAATGACAAGAGCCATGGATGCAGGTCATCGACAGTACCAGCACCGCCTGAAATTGATGGGAATCTAAACCCTCCCCATCTGAAATCCGGGCCGGCTGCTTCTTTTAATTCGGTGGGCAACCAGCCGCCGTTGAGTCCCATGGCAGCTTCCCCAATTGCCAGTGTCTGCTGCCCTGCAGGCCAAACATACCCACGGGTCTCTTCGGGATAGTAGCCTTTATCCCATAATTCGTGAATCATGCCGATGGCTTCAACATACACGGGGTCTTTCCACATCTCACCCGTCTCGTCCTCAATGGTCTTCAACAAGAAGCCTGGGCCTTTGATACGCTCGACGGCGTAGTTGAGGAAGAAACCGTAATAGTCATCTACATCCGATTCGTTGTAAATTGGGGCAAACCCGGCCACTTTGATCTTCTCTAAGACTTCCAAGAATTCTTCCCAGGTTTCAGGAGGTTCCACACCAGATTCTTCAAAAATACCTTTGTTGTACCACCATATAACCGGGTTGGTAACATATGGCCAGAGGTAGTAATGCCCATCATCGCCTTTGTTCAAATCAAGCACGCCGGGTACAAATACATCCTTCACAGGGACATTCTCATCGAGGGCGGTTTGATCCAACCAATCATCCAGGGCATATCCTAACCCCTCGGACATCATCCCACCTGCAACCTGGTCGGCGTCTTGGTCCATAAGGTCAACTTTCGTTCCTGCGCCCAGAGCGGTTCTTAGCTTAGTTTGGTTTTCACGACCGTTCCACACCGAGCTAACGGTGATGTTGGGATTCGCATTTTCAAAAACCTCGATGCACGCAAGAATTGCCTGCGCCTGAGCTTCTGGCTCATTCCACATAGACCAGAAGACGAGGTCCACAGGCTCTTCTGCTGGCTCTTCCGCCGCAGGTTCTTCAACAGCAGGTGGGGCTTCCGTCGCTCCTGTTCCACAGGCTGTAAGAATCAGGGATGATACCATTATCAATACAAATAGAACCTTTATTGCTCGCATTTTGTTCTCCTCAATCTGATTTGAATCGACCGGAATTATCCTACGACACAGTTTTGGTAACGATTAAATATATAAAATTCACACCTCCTTTCATCTAAAGTAAGGTTAGGTCTTCTCCCGCAGTGATCTCAGTTTTCATTCAATCCAAGAATTATATTTTTAGCGTTTTGCCCGTAAACTTTTTTTAGAACCTCATCTGGGAGATTCACTCCATAAATCCTAAAACGCCCCTGATTTCTCCCGTAATCAAAATATTCATCCTCTGTTTCCAGACATCGGAAATAAATCTGGTAAGTAGATCGATTGGGTGGAATATCAGTTCCAAACAATATTCGATCTGAGTAATCGATCATAAATTGTCGGGTTGAGTAGGGCTGCCTACCCAACTCACCAATACGTTCGCCGATATCAACATATAGATTAGAGTAGCTATCCAGTGCATCCGCCACATACCGCAAATTCTCAGCATAGGACATCACGTGGGCGCTGATAAATGTGGTGTTTGGATGTCGTGCTACAACTCGAAGCTGAGCTTCGAGCGGTTCGATGAATGGAGGATAATCACTACCATAAAAATGCCAGTCCGGATGGGCGTGGAGCTCATCCCAACGTTCGTTGGTTTCATCGAGCGGCCAGAAAAAGGCTACTGGATCTGATGAATGGATCAAAACTGGAATTCCAAGTTCACCCGCCTTTGCCCAAACCGGATCGATACGAGGATCATCGACAGGTACTAGTTTTCCGGATTGATCACGATATCCAAGACCCAAAGTCTTGAAGATCTTCAATCCTTGTGCGCCTGCCCGAACTGACATCTCTAATTCTTTGGCCCACTTCTCACCAAAACCAGGTTGGTCAATTTCGGAAAAGTCAACCCAAGCGAACACACAAAATCGATCCGGGAAGGGCTCTTTATATCTCTCTAAATTTTCTTTCAATTGATCACCCCAGCCGCCATCCAGGTTTACTACACACTGGATATTTAATTCATCCATCAGAGCGACTGCTGCCTGGACATCCTTAACTGTCCACCCAGGCGACCCTCCATCTTGAAAGATATAAGGATCCCAATACCCTAAATGATTATGGGCGTCCACAACTGGAAAACGAGCACTTTTAGGGGTATTATCCTCTGTTACGAGTGCGGAACGCGGAATGAAATCCTTCAACAACACGTCCTCTTTCGACATAGTCACTCCCTTCAATTGCGTCTAGTGCTCTGTTACTTTGAATCTTGAACATTAATAACTGGATTAAGTCGAGTGAGCAGGGACAATATGACACTCTTCTTCGTTTTGACAAGATTAATCTTAACAATGAACTATTTAGAAGCTTTTTGCTCCTTGTAACAAATTCATCGCATTGTCGTAATAAATTTTTTGAAGAACATCATCGGGAAGATGAATTCCATATATTCTCCAGCGACCCTGGTTTCGATTGTAATCAAAGTATTCGTCCGATGTTTCTAAAAATCGGAAATAAGTTCGGTGGATCGTCTTATTCGGATTGAAAGAATCTGTTCCAAATAAAACCCGGTCAGCATATTTGATGAGGAACTTTCGGGCTGAATACGGTTGTCGCCCCAGTTCACCAACTCGCTCAGCAAAATCAACATAAAGATTAGGGAATTTGTCTAGGGCGGCCGCGGCGAAATCCAAATTTTCCGCGTAGGACAATACATGTGCGCTGATAAATATGGTTTTTGGGTGCCGAGCTATGACTCGCAATTGAGCTTCGATTGGTTTGATAAAAGATGGATATTCATCTCCATAAAAATGCCAATCCGGATGGTCGATTAACTCATCCCAACGTTCATTCGACTCATCTAATGGCCAGAAAAAGGCAACTGGATCTGATGAATGGATCAATACAGGGATTCCGAGCTCACCGGCCATCGCCCAAACAGGCTCTAATCTTGGGTCATCCGGCATGACCAAATTACCAGAACCATCCCTGTATTTGAGTCCTAATGATTTGAAAACTTTCAGCCCTTGAGCTCCGGCAGCTACTGCCTTTTCCAACTCTTTTGCCCACTTCTCCCCGAAATTTGGTTCTCCAACTTCAGACCATTCAACCCAACAAAAAACGGAAAACCTATCCGGGTAAGCATATTTATAGCGTTCCAAGTTCTGTTTTAGTGTATCTCCCCAACCCCCATCCAAGTTGACTGCGTGCTGGACATTCATCTCGTCCATTAAAGCTAGAGCCGCTGGGATATCCGAAATGCTCCATTCTCCCTGTGGATCTGGGAAGTGAATGACAGAATTCCATTCCGCTTCGGTATCTCTCTCTTGGGTAATCGTTTTCCATTTCCAACGACCAAAATGATTGTGAGAGTCAACTACTGGAAACCGCGCTCTTAAAGGTGTATTGTCTTCTGCGACCAACGCAGATCTAGGTTTAAAATCCTTTAGAAGTAATTCCTCTGTCATCAAAAACCTTCTTCTCTTAAAGATCCAACCCAAGATAAAAATTAATTCATCAAATATCTAAACCAGGTATCAATTTGCATGCGTTTTGGTAATAAATCTTTTGCAAAGCTTCATCTGGCAGATTGATACCGTATATCCTCCAGCGACCCTGATTACGCCCGGATTCAAAGTATTCATCATATGTCTCTAAGAACCTAAAATACGTTTGAAATATCTCTCTGTCAGGTGGATAATCAGATCCAAGGAGAATGCGATCGGCATACTTGATCATGAATTTTCTTGCAGAATAAGGTTGTCGCCCTAATTCGGCGATTCGCTCGGTGAAGTCCACATATAAGTTTTCATAACGATCTAAATACTGGGATACATATCCTAAATTCTCCGCATAGGAGAGCACATGGGAGCTGATAAAATTCGTCCCCGAATGCCTTTCAACGACCCGCAACTGGCTTTCAATGAGTTCGATATGGGAAGGTAGACCTTTTCCATAAAAATGCCACTCTGGTCTTTGTGAGAGTTCCTCCCAGCGTTCATTTGTCTCGTCTAACGGATGGAAAAAAGCGACTGGATCGGAAGAGTGAATCAATATTGGAATACCCAATTCTCCTGCCTTTGCCCAGATAGGATCGAACCGGGGATCATCCGGCATTACGATGTTACCTAATTCGTCTCGATATTGAAGTCCAAGCATTTTGTAAACCTTTAATCCTTGAGCGCCAGCATCGATTGATCTTTCTAATTCTTTGGCCCATTTTTCTGCAAAACCGCGATTGTTCAATTCAGTGAAATCGATATTTGCAAAAATTAAGAACCGGTCTGGGAAAGGTATCTTATAGCGCTCGAGGTTCATCCTCAACATATCGCCCCAACCTCCTGCTAAATTTACAACGCATTTCACGTTGAGTTCATCCATTAATGCAAGAGTACCCTGAACGTCTTTTACATTCCATTCAATATTTGGATCCAAGGTGAAGGTTTTGTAATTGAATTTCCCCAATTGATTATTGACATCTACAACCGGGAAGCGCGCTCGTGCAGGTGTATGGTCCTCAACTACTAGTTCAGACTCAGGTTTGAATTCGGTTAATCGCATGTCGATCAATTAATTCACTCCTCTTCGGCGACAATGACAGAGATGCCCAAATCTCTGATCTGACTCAAGATCTTTTGATCAGTCAAATAATCGGTCACCAAGGTGGAAACGGATGTGATGGGCGCTACGTAAGCGGAGGACACGATATCAAATTTTGTGTGGTCTGCCACTAGGATGAATTCTTTTGTCATGCTCAATAACGCCCTGTCAGTCATTACTTCCGGCAGATAGTCATTGGTCAAGCCCTTTTCGATGTGGATGGCCGGTATCCCCATGATGATTTTATCCAACCTTACTTCTTGGAGAGCTTTTTCGGCAATATGCCCCACCATCGATAATTCTAAAGAGCGCATCATACCGCCGATGATGATGACAGTTATCTGGTCAACCGTCGCCAGTTGTACCCCGATATTTAGCGCATTTGTCACAACAGTAATGCGGTTTTTGCTCATCAGGTATTGAGCCACGTATGCCGTCGTTGAACCTGACCCGATAAAGACCGAATCCCCGTCATGGACCAGATCTGCCGCCGCGCGACCAATGATCTTTTTATATTCTTCGTTTTGGGACATTCGCTTAATGACCGGTGGTTGCGATTGTTCTGGATTCGCGGCAACGGCACCTCCATAGGTTCTTCGCAGAAGTCCTTCATTCGCCAGCTCTCTTAAGTCTCTTCGAATTGTGATTTCGCTGACGCCGAATGCTTTGCTCAATTCCGTGCCAGTTACCTGACCATGGTTTTGTACTTCTCGGAGGATTCTTGAATGGCGTTCTTCTCTAAGTATTTTATTCATATTAGCCTACTTGACCAAGAATATCCTATCAGTATAGCATTTATAATCAAAATGTTCAAGTATTCAACAATAATTGATCATAAATATATCATAAACGATCATTAAAGTGTTTAAATCATAAAATATTAAATAGTGACATCATGGTCCGAAATGTTGGATGTTTGCTCTCACAGGCGCTATCGATGGCAAGTCAATCACCAGAGGGGATAGGTGAAAAGAGTTTTACGGGGGTATTACCTTATGCCACACACATTTGAGCATTACTACTGCAATCTACTGCAATCTACTGCAACCGGATCAGCAATTCATTTATCTTCTCGGCTGCTTCTTGCTGAATGGAAGGCATTACATGGGGATATGTATCAAGATTAATAGATGAGTGTCCTAAGCGTTATTGGACAACCTTAGGATGGATTCCCTGCTGAAGCATGAGCGTGGCCATTTTCAAGGATGGTCACTAGCGCACTGATTTGTCGCAGCGTTACGCGCCCAACCTGAACGGCCAGCGCTGTTTACCGCGTGAGGCTGCGGAACAAGCATTGGGTCCCCTAGCTGAGAGCGGTTACGGTGTTGAAATCGGATTGACTCTTTACGCGCGA
>SDBU01002270.1_pt1 | contig 25892 bp, 21 predicted proteins | sample 2277071 | NCBI WGS metagenome assembly SDBU01 (sample SAMN10397929, study PRJNA504765) | marine sediment metagenome | isolation source: marine sediment core GS08_GC12, 126 cmbsf | place: Arctic Ocean: Gakkel Ridge, Loki's castle | collected 2008
GATGCCGGCAGGTTCTCGTACTGCGGAGGCCCACGGCCGTAAACTGAAAGCGGCGTTCGGCCAGCGCCTCGATGAGCCTGTTTTTGCGACAAAAGCGGATCCGCGTACTTCGCAAATCCGCTGGGGGCAGGGTAAAACGGAAACAAGCCAGGGGCGCGGGTGGAACCCCCCAGCGTGCCTCACAAAGTAGGGGAGGGTCGGACTTACGGCGACCAATTTTCACCAGCCGAACCTCCATGTATGAGCCTCGCTATCCGGCGACGTTGGACTTGAAAAGCGGTCGGTAGTCAGCCACGCCGCAGTTCAGGAAGAACCGAGCTTTGATTCTCATCTCGTCGTTGGTGAACATGGAGCCGACGGAGTTCTCGTCAGCGACGAAAAGCTCAGGGGTCCTGTTCCCTCGGAAGCTGGACATCACGATACCCTCGCAGATCGAGGGGTCGGCGACAAGCGCCCAGTCGGTGGCGTCCGTCCAGTCGGGAACTACGACAACCTCGCACCAATCCTTGTAAGGGTTGATGTCGTTGTCTCCGGTCCCCGGGAGATTCGTGGACAGCATTAGGATCAAAGCCGCCGCGCGAAGCTCTACGGGCACGAGGATGAACCGGGGCAACAGGCCGATCACGTCCGAGGCTGAGTCTGCTTGCTCGAACATGATGGTGGCCGCGGCTGCGAAGCCCGCTGCGCCCAGGGCCGTCGAGCCTACATTCCCGCCGTGGTTGGCATGGAACACTTCGTCGGCGTCGGCCATGGCTGGCCCGATACCACCACCAGCGGTGAACACGTTGGACACGGCGGTGGCTATGGTCTTGTAGGCAGCGTTGGCGAGGCGGCGAGGAACGGTCCTGATGTGGGCCATGTCGTCGTTGGCGATCATCTCCAGGGTGATGCCGACATAGTTCCCCTTCTTGGTGAAGCTCTGGGTTTCCTCCACGTCCGCCCACGCCTTGGACTGATAGGTGGCGGCCTCAGCGACTGTGTCCAGGTCCCCGAAGTCGTTACCTCTGACCAGGGTGACTGTGTTGAGGGTCTCCCAATCGGCCCAGGTGATGATAGGCTCCCACCACTTCGGCCTGACGTCGTAGGCTTTGAGCATGAGCTTGGAAAGGGTGTTCTTCAAGATGCTGGTGACGTCGGTGGTCTTGGTAGCGGTGGTCGCCAGTTGCGCCCTGTCTGGCTGGACCATGCCTGTGAAGTCGTGGTCTCCGGTCGCCAGAAGATACAACTCCCGGATGCCTGACAGACGCGGAATGTCCAGCGCATCGTCTGGAACTTCGGCGCCCATCATCTTGTCCGTGGCGAGTTGCAACTTCGCCCAGGGGTCCCTGCCGACGATAACGCGCTGGTCGCCCATGCCGGTGATAACCGTCGGCTCGATGATCTTGCCAAGGGCCTTCCGCATGGTGTCGATCTCGGCGTCCAGCGTCTTTGAGTCCCACGGGGCCAGGGCAAGCATGACGCGCCGAACCTGGTCGGCGGCGGGCGCAGGGAGGCCCGAAGCTGCTAGGCGAGTTTCGAGCAACGAGGTCATGGCCTCCCGAGCGGCCATGACTACTTGTTCTTGGGTCCAAGGGCCTCTGTCTCCTCCGCCCACGCCCAGGCCAACAGTTTGAGATACAGCCCTTCCAGGCGATACCGCAGGCGAGTCTGTAGCGTTGGGGTCCGCCAGGTGGTGATCGGCAGGGGGTACGCTGCCACCTGATGCGTGGCCCTGTCCTGTCGGGTTTTCCGGCTCCGGTTGAACATTGGTCTGCCCTCCCTCCTTCGGGTCGGTCTGTTTTCCTGCCATCTCCACACTTCTCCTTTCGTGATCGTGCATGGCTTGCTGGATGATTCGGTCAAAAGAACCGCCAGCGGACGGACCGATAACGACATCTACGCTGGCGACGGAGGTTATATCCTTCACCACTCGGCCATCGGAAGCATTGGTGGCCTGGTGCTGGATGATCATGTCCGCGGACAGGCCGACATCGGGCATAGGGTCGCCGTTGTCCCGGGCCTCAATCACCTCACAACAGAGCTGGTAGATAGGCTCGGCAGCAGCCAGGAAGCGGAGCCTCGCCTTCAAGCCAACGCCTGGGACATAGTGAGGGTCGTGGTACACGCCTACGAGGTCCCGGACGTCCCTGCTGCCTCTCATCAAGTCGCCTGCTGCCAAGTGGTTCAGGAAAGCAGGGACGCCATCGAACTTGTCAGCGGAGGCTTGGAGTAGGGACTCATCGGAATAGAGCTGTGTCACCTTCCCGCCCAGGAGACACATCTTTGACCATCCTGGCTCGATCAAGGTCACTTCGATCTCCCGGGCGTGCGAGGTCTTGGGCTTGCTGTCTCCGGCCAGGGCGATAGCGGTCAGCGAGCGGTTAGGGTCTACCTTCAAAGTAGCTGGGGCCATGGTCTAGGATTCCTCCGTAGAGAGGCCAGCGAATAGCCGGAAGATGTCGGCAGCCTGGACTTGATCGATGTAGCCAAGGTTCTGTGCTGTCTCCAAGGCTACTACGATGTCCTTGGCAGATTCAGCCAGGGCCTTGTTGTCGGCGGTGGTCAGGTCAGGGAAAACGACAGGCTTGAGGCTGGCGGAAGGGTCCGCGCCCAAGGCGGTGTTTGTGACCTGGGCGCGGCGCAACACTTCGGCCAGGAGGTCGTTGAGCATCCATCCGATGTACTTCTGGCGGTTCTCGTAAGCTCTCCTGGTCGGCTCGCCCATCTCGGCAGCCGTGGCCTTGGTCGCGCTCTCTCCCTCGGATAGAAAATGTAGGGGAATACCGCCACCGGCTGCAATCATCAGCCGGATCGCCTTCCCGTCGGGCGCTGCGTGTTCGGCTCTGATCTCCGGCACGACAGCCTTCCAGATTTCGCCCTCTCCGTGGACTAGGACGCTGCCAGGGTTGGGAGGTTTCGCCAGCTGAGCTTGACGGGCAAGGATGTCGGACTGTGTGGCTCCTGTGAGCGTCACGTCCCAAAGGTAGGCTCCCTTGTAGCGGTTCATGCGGACACGATCAGTCAGCCAGTCTTTGTACCTGGTAAGCCACGGCAAAATAGGGGTTAGGTCTCCCTGGCCTCGCACCATACCCACCACACGATTGACTGCGTAGTGAAGCATGGCTGGCCTGTCTCCCTGGGCGTAAGGGGGTGCCGGCCAGGTGCGCCCGTCGCCTCCAATGTCATCATCCAAGACTTGGTGGTAGCGGACCTCGGTCTCATAGTCTTCGGCGGCGGTGTGGATAACATCGATGGCAGAAGAAGGAACTGCTCTGACATAGGTCATACGGTCCAGCGGATTAGTGTGCAGGGTCAAGAAAAGCTCTCCTGAAAGCGAAAGCTCGGTTGTCCACTGTCTCAGGCGGAGGTCCATACGGTTCTGCGGGTGGCTCCACCACTCTTGAATCCAGTCGTCAACGGCGGGGATCTCCGAGCCGATCTTGACACCCTTACCCAGGACGTAGTTCTTGGAGAGCTCCACGATACGAAACGCCAGCGGATTTATCCTGTACGCATCGAGGCTGTCCTTTCCCTGCTCAACGAGGTCGAACCAGGACAGGTCTTTCGGTCCAGCAGCCTTGTTCGCTTCCCGCCAGTATTTATCGTCAATGACTTTGGTGGCTTGGCGAACACGCGACTCGATGACCGAGTTGAAGAAACGATCCACAAACACCTCACGCCAGTCCATCACAGGCCCTCCTGGCTTATGGAACATTTGTTCTAATCCTATCACGGCCTTGTCCCCATCTGCCCGAATCGCCAACTCGTTCTCAGATTTAAGGTTGGGCAGGAGTAGGAAGTGCTGATAGCGTCGGGACGCGGGTCGAGGTGAATGACCTATACGGGCAGTGCGACGACTGCGGTGTGATCGTAGACTGCACGTCCTACGTCTACCGGCTGATCATTGCGAATGGCGACACACTGGCCGTGGAGGTATGGGCCAGCACTACCGTCTGGGTCGGCTCGCCCACCAAGAGACCAGGTGAGGTGGGCCTCCTGATCCTCCAAGGGAAAGGATACGCGCCAGACTGTGGGATCCAGCACGAATCTCTCTACGGCGAGAGGCTTCGGAGCGGACCGAACCAGTTCATCCTGACTCCCCTCGCGCTGACCGGTGTCTGCCACTCGACCGTGCCTTCTCGGGTTGCGTCTTCCGTGGTCTGTGTCTCTCCCTACCAGCTCATTGGGTGCGAATGTCGCTACACTAGCACTCAGGATGCTGACAGGCTATAATTTCTAGAAATGAGTTCAACCGCTGCCAGGCCTATCCTCGGCCGCAAAGTTTCCCTACAGAAGGGGGCATCATGGAAAGCTCGCTACTCCACATATTCCATCAGGAGATAGAACGCCAAGCCCGTTTCTCCATCCTAGCTTTCCAAGACTTAGGCGAGGCCCTGAAGCAGCTACAGAAGGGAGGTGCCGACCACGATCACAGCCTGGTCAGGATCGCACATGATCGCATATGGTACTCCCTCCAGGCCCTGCTAATTGCGGCTGGGAATCTCTCGAAGCTCTTTTGGCCCTCCAAAAGTCAATGCGAGGAGAGAGGTAGGGAGCTGAGGGAAAGCCTCAAGGTTCCGGGGGATTCACCGCTACAGCCACGGAAGTTCAGAAACCACTTCGGGCATTTTGACGAGCGCCTCCACGAATGGGCCAGCTCATCGCCTCACAGGAACTTCGTCGACTCGAACATAGGGCCGCTCAATGCAATCCAAGGCATTGACCCTGAAGACCTCCTGCGGAACTTCGATCCCCAATCAGCCACACTTACCTACCGCGGAGACACTTACGAACTGCTGCCCGTGATCGAGTCCATTCAAGTCATCCATCAGCGAGCAGTCGAGAAGATTTCCTTACCTCCCTGGCCTAGGTCAGAAGGACCAGCCGATTCCACGGCTACGGACAGGAATGACCATTCCTGAGAAACCATCAAAGCACCCAAGCACCAGTGCTCGTCGGCCAGCAGATCCATTTGCGCTGCGAGGACACCGATCTATCGTTTGTATCTGCGAACCTCCCCCGTTATATCGAGCTGCTCCTGGTTTAACTACCTCCACTGCTCATCTAGGTCATTGATTTCCCCTTGCAGGCTTTGATATACTGAGAGGGAACGAGGAAGCTGCACAGCCTTGGTGGCGACCAGGCAACCCTATACGCCCAACCCCCTACACAGCCCTCCATCAAGGTACGGTGGGCTGTGTGCTCTGGTCTTCGACGCCAAGGGGGACGTGATCCCCCAGTGGGCCTGGCTGGTGCGCTACCAGAATGGGGAGTGGGTGGAGGTGAGTTTCCAGGTCTCCCTGCCTCTGCTCCTCAAGAGGTGGGGATCGTAGGGCTTAGCCGCCCCGCCGGTGCCGGCAACGCGCGGTCAGAACCCCGATACACGATAATAGCTCCCTGCCGGAGTTAGTGACAAGGAGCCAGGATAGCGGATCGGCGTGTCTGCTCAGTCGAGCTTCAAGACCAGCGGCACGTGGACCTCATGCCAATCGCCCACCCTCTGAATATAGATGTCAGCGCTACTGCCTCCTTTTCACTGCCACAGGGTTGCTCCCAAAGCGGTTCTCCTCGACGGACCGGATAGCGTCAGTGCTCTGGTCGACCTCTCGCACTTCATCACAGCCAGGATGTGTGCCCTAAAGATACATGGTCGAAGAACTCCGAGATGCTTCCCGGTTGCGAGGTCGCTAGCTAGTCAAGATCGGGGGCTTGGACGGAAGGCGGAAACGCTTGCCTGGTCGTTCGACGAGGGAAGGGCAAGACACTCCTTTGTGCTCTACTTTACGTACAGTGTACGTACTATGCTATAGTTTTGCGCGTGAGTCAATACCATCCGTGTAATTGGCACGATGGCGCACCTGCTTCTGGCAGCCGGAGGAATAGGAATTGTATTGCGCCTGTGTAAAGAAGGCGCCACCAATTAGAGGCGCGTTGCGCTAGCTTCCAGGAAAGCCGAACGATCCAGTGACCCCATCTTGCTGGTCACCCGCAATGCATCGGCTCGATGTTTCAAGATGGAACGCGCAGGCAAGTACCGCTCGAAACCGATGCGGTAGGGCGCCGCAAAGGAAGTTGGCGCCCTACCCCACCTCCGATCGGATCACTTGTCCTTGGGTAGGAACCTGGTCATCTTCGTTCCGCAGTCGGGGCAGGTTCCCTGCATGGCTGGCCGCCCGTTCTTCAACTCCACCCGCTGAGCGTCCTTGATTCCCTTCTTGTCCTTGCACTTCATACAGTAACCTTCGTTACTTTCCATTGAGACTTCTCCTTTCTCCGTGCCTTACTATCACCACAGGCCACTCTTCCAACGGGCGGCACCTTCCACCTGCCTACCCGAAATTATAGCACGAACGCTCGCTCGAGGGAATTGCACAAGTGGCATTCCGAGAGGAGGAACCCTCTCATCGCCCACGGGTCGGCACGAGAGCCCACCCTCATGCCGCCCGGATCACGGGCAATGGCTCCCGAACTCCCGGTATTCCCCCACCGGCTGGGCGTGGTACTCCCGCACCGTCTGCTCCAACCGATCCAGCGCCAGGTTGAAGATGCGCTCACCCTTCTCGGCGCTGGCCACCAGGGCATTGCCCATGGTGCCGGTATGATCCCCGGTATCCCTGCGGCGCTCGGCGAACCCGGCGAAGCGCTGAAGCTGGGGGCTGAAGGGGTTGGGAAAGACATCCGCGTTCATCAGCTCTTTGACCACCAGATGCTCCCGCAGGTAGAGCTGGACGGAGTTCTCCCATTCGCCCCCGTGTCCCACGCCCGAATCTGCCTCGCCCCAGGCGAGCATCTCCTCCTCAACCATATCCCACCAGTCGAAGGCCACGATGAACACGTTGTCCTCGGAGATCATGTTCGCCACCAGGCGATTGGGCGCGGAGTTGCCCCCGTGGCCGTTGACCACCACGATCCGCTTGAACCCATTATCGTAGATGCTATGGCAGACGTCCATCAGGAGGTGCAAGTAGGTCTCGGCCCGGAGGGCGATGGTGCCCACGAATCCCTTGTTGTAATGGGCAAATCCAGACCAGATAGGCGGCGCCACTATGACCGGGAAATCGTCCACTCGCTGCGCCGCGCGGACGGCCAGGTAGAAAGGGGTAACGATATCCACATCCAGGGGAGAATGGGGGCCATGCTGCTCCACCGATCCTGTAGGGACGACCACCACTGGCTCGTGCTTTAACGCCTCCTCCAGCTCGTGTCGCCACATCTCCTGCCAGAGGATTTTCCTGTTCGTGCCATCGTAGGAAACCTTATACATAGATAGCCCTCCTGCGGCCAAGTCTCGCCGATCACCCGCTACGACTCCGGCGACCGCGGGGAACGTTCGTTGGACCTCTTGGAGCTCGTCTCCCAGGTGCGGCTGTGAACGTCAGGATGATCCAAGTCCACGTCAGCTTTCACCAGCCAGATGCAGGCGTGCATGACCTGTTCCGTCAGCTGCTCCGGCGCCATCGAGAGGAACTCCCTGTAAGAGCGAGCTGCCCTGTGTTTCCATCCCAGATCCTCTTCGAGTCGCGCCTTCTTGAACCAGACCGGCGGGCGGTTGGGTTCCAGCTCCAGCGCCCTCTCATAGCAGGATATGGCCTCCTCGAAAGAGTCCAGAAGCTGAAAAGTATCTCCCAAGTTGAACCAGGTCGCGGCGAGCTGCGGATCAAGCCGAAGGGCCTTATTGTGGCAGCGTATGGCCTTGCGGGGCTCGTCCAGCCTGTTGAAGCTGATCCCCTTATTGGTCCAGGCCTCGGCGTACTGGGGATGTATTTCCAGGGCCACGTCGAAGCAGCCCACCGCCTCCCCGAAACGCCCCAGGCCGTTGAGGCTGGCTCCCTTGTTGTTCCAGGCATAGGCGTTCCGCGGATCGATAGCCAGGGCCTTGTCATAGCAGCGGATGGCCTCCTCGAAACGCCCCAGGCCGTTGAGGCTGGCTCCCTTGTTGTTCCAGGCGCTGACGTCAAGGGGATCGATCCTCAGGGCCGTGTCGAAAGCACGGATGGCCTCCTCGAAACGCCCCAGGCTGTTGAGGCTGACCCCCTTGTTGTTCCATTCCCAGATGCTCAGCTCCTTCGACTCCGGCAGCCTGACGACCTGTCCCGTCTTGCGCCTGAGAAGGCGCTCCAGGTCTGCGCGCAAGTCCACGAAGGACTGATACCTATCATCAGGCCTCTTCTCCAGGCAACGCCGGATGATGGGAAACAGGGGCAAGTCCAATCTGGGTACGGGCGATCTGCTATGCAGGCTCTGCATCTCCACCACGAAACGTGCCGTTTCCTCCTCCGAGGAGTCCCGAGGCCGAGACGCGAGGAAGGGCAGTTTGCCAGCCGAAGCCATCTGGAACAGCACGACTCCGAAGGCGTAGATATCGGATCTCTCATCGCAGCCCGCGGAGTCGGTAAACTGCTCCGGCGGCATGTATGGAGGGCTTCCGGCGGCTACGCCCGTCGCCACCTGGTCCAGAACGGCGGCCAACCCGAAGTCGGTGATCTTGACCGCCTTGTTCTGGGTGATCATGATATTGGACGGCTTGATGTCACGGTGGCAACGGATGCTTCGCGAATAGGCGTATTCCATCCCGTGGCAGAATTGGATGCCCCATTTCAAGCTCTGTTCCATGTCGGGTGGGCGGTGTCTCAGATAGCCCCGCATGGAGTTGAGGCCCATCTCGCCCGGGGAGATGTACTCCATGACGATGTACAGCCTGCCCGAGAATTCCTCCACGAGATGTGCCTGCACAAGATGGGGATGGCGCTCCAGATTCACCCATGCGTTTGCCTCGGTGCGGAACCGCTCCAGCGCCGGCTCGTCGTCGAGGTATTTGTCCCGGGGGGTCTTCAGGGCGAACACGGAGTCGGATCCGTGCGCGTATACCAGATAGACCACCCCGAATCCGCCTCGCCCCAGGACCCCATAGATCTGGTACTTCCGGCCGATGATATCGCCTACCCTGTCGGGAGCGATGGTCGGTTGCTCTGAGGTCATAGCTCACGCCGCCCCGCTAGGGAAACCCTCGGGCCTCCCACGATCTTCCCGCCGGTGCCGCTCGGCGCATGCGGCGATGTGATCCCGGCCTTCGCATCGGCGCGCGTGGATGGCTGGCGGCGACCACGCCACACCGGGCTAGTCCTCGAGGCGCTGTTGGGCAGGTATCACCTCACTGGGCTCGGTGTAGAAGGCGACCACGAAGCCTACAATCACGAAGGCCAGAAAGAACCCCAGAAACACGGGATTTCCCCGGCTTCCCACCCACAGGGTGATGGTCACGAAAACCCCACAACCTATCAGAGCAGCGACAATCTGGTTCATTTTCCTCCTCCCCGCACATTGCCTTGGCCGTGGCTTCATCGGTTTGCCACATGTTACTCACAAGGGTTGGGCTAATTATGCCATATTTGGGGGACGATTGTGTCACACCGTCCAGCACACAGTCAGCCGCCGAAGATGGCTGGGACCGTGCGGTCCAAGGCCCATCGGGTCGGGTTGCCCACGGCGTGCTCCTACATGCGCTCATCCCCCTGCGGCAGCAGCTTCTCCCCCTCACGCATGCCCAAGCGCTGATTCGGGTGAACGCCTGCGCATAAAGATAGCCCACGTGGAGTCCGCTGCCAAGTTCTGCGGACCCCACGAGCTTCATAGGAACACAGATAAAGGGGCGGACCCATGAGGTCCTATCCTCACCCTCACCGTTGGTCCCGTCACATAAGCTAGCGAAGAGAAACCTCTCAATGCCAGAAGTGCACCAATCCGAAGCGATAGCTTCCCCCTCTGTGGAAGCCACCGTTTCACAGAAATGAACAAGCCCACCTCACCTTGACGGTGGGTGGGCGTCGTACGTCGCAGGTTTCGTCGAGTGGTCAGATATGCACCGCTAGAGCTTGCCTATCTTCGCAACAGGTGCGCCAGCTCCGCCTGGCACACTGCCTCGGTATCACGCAACTCTCTCTCAGAAATGCCATCATAAGTAACATAAGGCTCTAACATCCCAATCGAGGCCAGATTGGGGAACAAGTTCCGCCTTATGCGACCGGTTCCCGTCTGTAAGATGCCTCTCTAATGCTTGCCCAGGCCGATCACCTTGCCCAGGCCGTTGACCCGCTGGGTGACCTCCGGGCCGCCGTAGTAACCCACCCCGCCCACGCCGCTGAGGGTCACTTCCAGCTTCTCGGTGGCCCAAATGGTGGCACCGCCGAGGCCGGTGACACTCACGTCGGTCCGCTCGGTCTCCAGCCCGCCGCCCTCGTAGCCGCCCGCACCGGTCACCGTGACGGTTTGCTCGGTCGCCTCCCCTTTCACCCTGCAACCACCGGCGCCGCTGAGGGTTGCCGCTAGCATATCGGCATCCAGCGAATCCACGGTTATACTTCCAGCGCCGACCAGTATGAGATCCAGGCGCTCCGTCTGGATGTCCGAGGCGTTGATGTTGCCCGCACCTTTGAGCTCCAAGCCGGACACGTCCTTCATGATCAAGGAGTACCTGATGGGCTTGGCGAGACCTACCTGCAAGAACGTGGGCCAAGCTTCCTCGAAGGAGATGTGGAGCGTTCTGCCCCGAACCTCGGTCGTGATTTCGGGTAGCAGCTGCCTGTCGGCTTCGATGGTCAGCGACTCCTTCTCGCCCTGGGTGACCGTCAGATCGCCGATGCCACTAAGGACCACCCTATCGAAATCTCCGACCTCCCGGGTCTCAGAGGCCAAGCTCTCTCGCCCCTCCGCACAGCCGCCTGCGAGCGCAGCAACCGCCAGGAACACAATAACCGTCATGGTAGTACGTCCAATCATCGCCATGTCTCCTCCTTGATCACGACCGGTTAGCCGTAGGCTCCCCCTACGGCAGGAGCTTCTCCCCCCTCATGCGCGGCCAGGCTTTCACCTGGGTGAAGGCCTCGGCGTAAGGATAGCCCACCTGGACTCCGCGGAACTTGGCCACGATCTCCACGAACTCCAGTGGGGTCATGTCATATTGCGACTGAAGCCAGAACGCCTGGCTCTTATGCTTGCTGAGCATCTCCTTCTTGATCTCGATGGTATCAGTGATGTCCACGTAGTCGTCGGGCTGGCAGCGCACTCCCGCCAGGGTATCCATGAAGAACTGCTGTGGCAAAAAGTCCATGGCCGGGTGGCCAGTTTCCAGGTTGGGCTGGGTGACCATGATCCCGATATCGGTGACGATCACCCCGCACAGGCGGTGATCGGAGCAGTAGTAATCGTCGGGATAGTTGGCGAAGATCACATCGGGCCGTACCCTTCGGACTACGTCTATGAACATCTTGCGGGTCTCCACGCTGTCCACAATGAACTGATCTTCGATCCCCATCCAGATCAAGTCGGCTCCTATGACGGCGGCTGATTCGACGGCCTCCTGATGCCGTACCTCCGAGATCTCCTCCGCCGGCAGCGTCTCGGAGCCCTTGGTGCCATCGGTGACCACCGCCATGGCCACGTGATCGCCTCGCTGAGCGTACTTGGCCAGGGTTCCAGCGCACAGGATCTCCATATCGTCAGGGTGAGCTCCAAATGCCAACACGCGCATCTCTCAGTCCTCTCCTTTACATCGGTCTACGGTTTCAGATGTGGCCATCACCACCCAAGGCATCCTCACAAGAGCGAGAAGGTGAACTCGGAGCGCGTCTCGCCGTCTAGTCGCCGGCAAGGCACCCCAAACCGGACATGCCCAATGGGGGCTGCTGGAACAGCCAAACCAACGCCAATCCGGTGATCGCTGATGGAACCGCCCCTACTACGGCATATCCGTCAGCCCATCAAGGCGCTGCGCTGTTGAAGGAAGCTTATCAACTCGTTCCGCCTCAGGATGCCCACCACCTGCGAGCCGGACATGACCGGCGCCTGGTGGATGTCGCGGGCGCTCAGCCTCTCCAGGATGGTGTTGCCCTCGGTCTCCTCGGTGAAGGTCTCCATCTCCTCGCGAGGGGTCATGGCGTCTCGCACCCGGCTGGTGACCCATTCAGCGGAGGGCACCTCCTGCACATCGTGGGGGCAGATGATGCCCAGCAGATCGTCCGCGCTGCCCACCAGGAAGGCGTGCTTGCTGCTGCGCAGGAAGTATTGGTCCACCAGCTCCTGCAAGGAGAGTTGAGGGGGGACGAAGCTCAAATCCCGAGACATGATGTCTCGCGCGCTCACCCCATGCAGGAGCTCTCGCATCTCCAGTTGGCGATAGCCCGAAGCGGCGGCGTTGAACAGGAACCACCCTATGAAGGCGATCCAAAGGCCGTTCAGCAGTGAGCCGGTGACCGCTTGGGATACGCCATAGAATATGAACAGGAGGGCCACCCCCTGGCCCGCCCAGGTGGCTACTCGAGTGGCCTGCTTCAAATTGCCGGTTGCGCCCCAGATGATGGAGCGGAGCACCCTTCCCCCGTCCAGGGGGAAACCTGGGATAAGATTGAACGCGCCCAAAGCCACGTTTATGAAGGCCAGGTATTGGGCCACTGCGGCGATGGGCTCCCAGATACCCTGAAATACGAGCCACACGATGCCGAAGATGATGGCGAAGCCGAAGCTGGACACGGGTCCCAGGAGAGCCATGATGAACTCCTTGGACGGTTTGTCCGGCTCCCGGGTGAGCGCCGCTACCCCCCCGAAGATGAATAGGGTGATGCTCTTCACCTCCTCGCCCTGACGCTTAGCCACCAGGGAATGGGATAGCTCGTGGCCCAGCACCGAGGCGAAGAACAGCAGGCTGGTGACCAGCCCGATACCCCAGTAGAGCGGCTGACCCCAGCCAGGATACTGCCCAGGGAAATAGGACCCTCCCAGCGTCCAGGTGATGAGGAAAAAGATGATCAGCCAGCTCGCGTCGATTCGGATCTCGATACCAAAGATCTTGCCTATGGTCCAGGTCCCGCCCATGGTCGTCCTCCTTTGCTAACCAGCATCCACCGTGAAGGGGATCAGCGCGCCTTCGCTTCCATTATATCCAGAGGCAGATTGCCAGTCAACGACTTGATAGTCAGAGCGATGCATCTCGACATGAGAGTAAATACTCTTCCATATCCAAAAACCGCGTTCATCTCCTTCCTAAGTGTTTCGCCCCTGAGGCTCGCACATTGGTAACGAAATCGGCGGAGCGATTATAATAGATCGTTCTTGATCCTCACTGGCAGAGTGCTATACATGACATCATCCTGGGAACGCAACCGCTGGGTCATCATCTTCAGCTTCGTGGTCGAGATGATCGCCTTCATGATGGTGCGGCCCTTCGTGCCGCTTTACGTGCAGGAGCTGGGCGTAACCGACCCCTCGCGGGCGGCCCTCTGGAGTGGAGCCATCCTGGCAGTTGCCCCCATCTTGGTGGCCCTGATGCTGCCCGTTTGGGACCGGATGGCGGAGCGCACCGGCCGCAAGTTCCAGGTGCTTCGCGCCCTGTTGGGCTGCATCCTGGGGCTATCCGCTGCAGCCTTCGCACAGTCCGCGCTGCAACTCTTCGGCGCCTGGTTTTTGGAGGGCCTCACCGCCGGGTTCTATCCCCAGATGTGGAACCTGGTCAGCACCGGAGCCCCCACAGGCAGGGTGGGCGAGGCGGTGAGTCTCCTCCAATCGGCCGATCTGATGGTACAGGCCGTGGGGCCTCTCCTGGGCGGCCTCCTTGGGGACTTCCTCGATCCGCGTGTGCCCTACGTGCTGGGCGCATCTCTCTGCGCCATCGTACTGGTTGTGATGTGGTTCGCTTACCAGGAACCACAGATCGAGGGGGAGGCGATGCCGGCGGAGCCCGCACGCAGGATCTCCCTGAACGAGATCACTCGGATCCCCGGGGTCTTCCCCCTGGTGGCCATGGCCTTTCTGGTCGTCTCCCTGGTTCCGGGAATCTATCCCTTGGTACCACTATATCTGCAGGGCTTGGTAGAACCTGGTGCCCCGGTGGGCTCTCTGACCGGCTTGGCTCTAGCCATGGGGAACGTAGCGGGGGCCTTGGCGGCCGTGGCTGTCGGTCGAATGAGTCGACGCCGTTCGCCGCGGGACTTGTTGGTGGCCAGCTTCGTAGCCGGAGGGCTGGCCACCGCTCTGGTGCCCGCCTTCCCGGCTGTCGAAGTCACTCTAGCCCTGTGGGTCATTCGAAGCGCCCTCACAGGGGGAATCATAGCCCTGCTGTATGGAGTAGCCGATAGTCACTTGTCTCCTCCTATCGCCAAGGGCACCTACGCCAATCTGACCGGTGCCATGATCTTCGGAAACGCTGGCGGCCCTCTCTTTGCCGGAGTGCTCGGCGCGGTGGACCTGCGAGGAGCCTTCGTCACCGTGGGAGTGGCTCTTATGCTAGTAGGACTCTGGGCAGCGCGAGCGTTCCGGCCGGGTCAAGAGCAATTGGGGCGGACAAGCCACTCGAAGATTTAGATCCACCCGGTCAGCCGGTCTCATCTCTTCACACAGGAGATAGCAATTGCGATCACCCTGGGAGCGCAATCGCTGGGTCATACTCGTCAGTTTCTTCCTGGAGGCGATGGCCTGGAACATAGTCACGCCCTTCGTGCCCCTCTATGTGCAGGAATTGGGGATGACCGACCCGCCCCGGATAGCCCTGTGGAGCGGGCTGATCCTGGCGATCGGGCCTCTCGGGGTGGCGCTCATGCTTCCCCTGTGGGATCGGATGGCTGAGCGCACCGGCCGCAAATTCCAAGTGCTTCGAGCCCTGATAGGCTACTCCCTGGCGATGGTTGCCGCGACAGCGTCCCGTTCCGTATTGCACCTCTTCCTCTCCTACCTTTTCGACGGCGTAGTGTCGGGTTTCTATCCTCAGATGTGGAACCTGGTGAGCACCGGAGCGCCTGCAGGAGGAGTGGCATCCGCCATGGGCCTGCTTCAGTCCGTCGATCTCCTGGTGAGCGCTCTGGGGCCCCTCCTGGGCGGCCTCCTGGGCGATCAGCTGGGCTTTCGACCAAGCTATGCGCTGGCTGCCACCTTGGGCGCCATGGCCTTCATCGTGATGTGGCTGGGCTACAAGGAGGAGGATCAACATCGTGAGAGGTGGGCCGAGGATCGCCCTCAGGCCTCGTCCGGTGAACCGGGCCTGTCCGGTGAGCCGGGATTATCCGATAGACCGGGCCTGTCCGATGGGCCGGGCCTGTCCGGTGAACCTGGGATTCCCATCCGAAAGTTGCTCGCTGTCTCCGGCCTTTTCCCCATCCTGGCCATGAACTTCCTCGTCGTCTCCCTGGTGGGAGGCATGCGCCCGCTGGTCCCTCTCTACCTGCAAAGCTTGGTATTACCCGACGCCCCGGTGGCCACGCTGGCCGGGCTGGCCATAGCTGTCGGAAGCATCGCCGGTGCTCTGGCAGCGCTGACATTGGGACGGATGACTCGCCGCTGGCCGGCTCGGAACCTGGTGGTCATCTGTCTAGTGGCAGGGGGCGCAGCCACCGCCCTGGTCCCCGCCAGCCCCACCCTGGAGGTAGCTTTCTCCATGTGGGTCGCCCGCAGCGCCCTCACCGGCGGCATCCTGGCCCTCCTCTACGGGGTGGCGGACGCCCAGCTCCCTCCCAAGGTGGCCAAGACAGCCTACGCCAATCTCACAGGTGCCATGATCTTCGGCCATGCCGCAGGGCCGCTGTTCACCGGCATACTGGGGGCTGTGGACATTCGAGGAGCCTTCTTCGTCGTCGGCACCGCACTGGCGCTGATGGGCCTGTGGGCGGCCCGTGCATTCAATGGCAATCCGGCGTCTCCCCCCGAGCGGACCTAGCTCTCTACCATGCCCCGGGACTACGGCGCTGACGCGCTCGCCTTGGCGAGACGATCAGGCCGTTTTCAGGGGAAACGCTATCTGGGTTTGCAGCTCCTCAGAAGGAGTTTCGGAAGGATCGTTCAAATACACCTCATACGCCGCTCCCGTCGCCTCGTACCCGTTGTCCTGCATCCAGCGCGAGAGCGCATTGTAAGCCTGCTCGATCTCGCTGTATGGACCGGTGTGGAGGCATGTGGCTACTTTCCCCCCGGGGACCTCGCTGGCCTCAATGTCGTCCTTCCCGGGGAGCCCCCTAGAAACGGGGAAGCCGATCTCCACATCCAGATCCTGCATATCCTCGTTGTAATAGGCGGCGAACGGAGGCCCCGCAGGCTCTTCCCCCAACTCTCCCAGATATTGCCGGATCGCAGCGAACGATTTCCCCAGCACCTGGCCCAGTTCCTGCACGGGTGCCCTGGTGCGAATGGACATCGCCGGCTGGGCGGCCCTTTCCTGAACTTCACATTGGTAAGATATCATCATATCCTTCTCGCCCATATTTTGTATCAGGAAATTATACCACGCCTCGAGAACTCCCTTCCACCGACAGCCCCAGGGTCCGGCAGTGCCCTCAAGGGGCTCCAGCTCATTGAGGGCCAACTCAACTCCGTGGCCAATCGGCTATAATCCCTCCCATTACCAATTGCTTCGCGGAGGCACCGCATTGAAGTCGCCCTGGGAACGCAACCGCCGGGTCATAATCTCTACTTTCATCCTGGAAGCGCTCGCCTTCTACATCGTCCTGCCCTTCGTGCCACTGTACGTCCAGGAGCTGGGGGTAACGGATCCCGCCCATATACCCCTGTGGGGCGGGCTAATCCTGGGAATCGCTCCTCTGGCCGTGGCGCTGATGCTGCCCGTTTGGGACCGGATGGCCGAGCGCACCGGCCGCAGGTTCCAGGTGCTCCGCTCCCTGGTGGGGGTGGTCCTGGGGATGCTCGCCATGGCAGCATCCCAAACCGCCCTTCACCTCCTTCTCGCCTACCTGTTCGAGGGAATCACGGCGGGCTTCTACCCACAGATGTGGACGCTGGTCAGCACCGGCGCCCCCGCTGGGGGTGTAGGGCAGGCCATGGGCCTGCTCCAGGGTGTGGATCTCCTGGTGACCGCCTTGGGCCCCCTCGTGGGCGGCCTGGTGGGAGATTACGTCAGCCTGCGGTCGGCCTACGTGCTGGGCGCATTCCTGGGTGCCGCCGCCCTGGTCGTGATGTGGGTGGGCTATAGGGAGGACAAGCCAGATCGAGGGGTCGAGTTGCCGGAGCGTCCCCAGGGAGTCGATATCCGACGGGTGATGGATGTGCCAGGCCTCTTTCCTCTTCTGACCCTCACCTTTCTCTCCATCTCCCTGATACCGGGGGTGTTCCCCCTGGTGCCGCTCTACTTACAGAGCCTGGTCTCCCCCGACGCCCCGGTTGCCACCCTGGCGGGAATCGCCCTCATGCTGGGGAATGGGGCAGGAGCGCTGGCGGCGGTGGTCATAGGCAGGATGTGCCGGCGATGGCCCGCCCATAACCTGCTGGCCATCAGCCTTGTGGTGGGGGGAGCGGCCACAGCTCTAATCCCCGTCGTCCCCTTCGTCGAGGTAGCCTTCGCCATGTGGATCGCCCGCAGCGCCGCCACCGGGGGCATCATCGCCCTGATGTATGCGGTGGCGGACTCACAGTTGCCTCCCCAGGTGGCCAAGGGAATCTATCCCAACCTCACCGGCGCCAAGACCTTCGGGCACGCCGCCGGCCCGTTGGTGACGGGCGCTATAGCGGCCGTAGACCTCCGTGGAGCCTTCGTCGTCGTGGGGATGATGCTGGTGCTGATGGGCCTGTGGGCCCTCCGATCCTTCCGCCGCACGGAGATCCGCCGGAGCCTGGAAAGGAGTCCAGAAGCGCGCGATCCGATCGAATGACCCGCTGGGATAGCAGATTGGAGCCAGCCGCGATAGACTTCCAATGGATCTTGAATAACGATAGCTCATGCTGAGGAGGTAAGCAGTGTCGATGCTACGGACCCCAGACGAACGCTTTGCCAACCTGCCGGATTTCCCCTTTGAACCTCACTATGTCGAGATCAACGGATTGCGAGTACACTACGTAGACGAAGGTCGGGGCGAGACCATCCTCTGCCTGCACGGAGAGCCCACCTGGTCGTACTTGTACCGCAAGATGATTCCGATTCTCGCCGTCGACCATCGAGTCACGGCCATGGATTTCGTCGGCTTCGGTCGGTCAGACAAGCTGGCGGACAGAGACGACTATTCATTCCAGCTGCATCGCGACACATTGGCTGACTTCATTCAGGAACTCTCACTTGAAGACATCACTCTCGTTGTGCAAAACTGGGGTGGACTGATCGGGCTCACCGTGGCCAGTCAAATGCCGGAACGGATCTCACGACTGGTCATAATGAACACCGGATTGCCCACCGGTGAGGAGCCACCGAGCGACGCCTTTCTCAGGTGGCGACGATTCGCCGAGAGAATCGAGAACCTGCCCATCCGGCGGGTGATACGCATGGGACTGGCGCACGCTGACAGGGTCGCACCGGAGGCCATTGCGGCGTATGAGGCGCCGTTCCCTGATGTATCTTACAAGGCCGGGGCATCGGTGTGGCCGCTGCTGGTCCCCATCCGACCCGAGGACCATGGGGCCGCTGAGATGCGCGAGGTGCGTCGGATCCTGTCCCAGTGGGAGAAACCAGCTCTGGTTATGTTCAGCGATTCGGATCCCATCACGCGGGGAGGAGATACCTTCTTTCGAGGACTCATCCCCTCGACGAAACATCAACCCCGGATCGTCATCAGGAATGCCGGCCACTACCTGCAAGAGGAGAAAGGCGAGGAAATCGCCCAACACATCCTAGAATTCATCGCCCGGACCCCGCTTCGATAGGAGAACCAGCGACCCAAACGGGGGATGGCCATGGGTGCGCGGCGGCCGCCGGTGACAGGCGCCATGGCCCCGACGGACATCCGCGGCGCTCCCCTCATAGCGGAGACCCTGTTGGTGCTCATGGATCCTCGGGCCCGGGCGCCGCGCGGGACGTAGGCCAACTTTACCAAACAAGCTACCAGCAGGTCATCGAGTCCAGGAACAGGTGCTTGAGATCCTCGGCGCTGGCCGGGCGCGGCGACAATTTGGTGACCCGATGCTGGGGCAGCGTGCCGGCGACCAGTCGATCCACATCGTCCGGCCCGTAACCTACCGCGCTCAGCCCATTGGGCATCCCAGTCTTTCGCATCAGATCAGTTATCGCACTGGCGAGCAGTTCGCCTGCATCCTCTGGGACGACGCCGGACGCGTCCACGCCCATTAACTTGGCCGCATACAGATGAAGATCTGGGTTTGTGGGCGCGGTGAAGCGAAACACGGCCGGAGCGTTGAGCACCACTGCCATGCCATGGGGAATGATCGGGCGGCCTGCCGGATATCCTTCGGGCACATAACCGCGCACCATCCCAGACACCGGGTACGACATGCCATGCGGCAAGTGAACTCCGGCGTTCCCAAAACCTATACCGGCGAAGCTAGCCGCCAGTGACATCCGACCGCGCGCCTCGTCGTCAGCGGGGTCCTCAATCGCGCGGACGAGGTTTCGAGAGACCATCTCAATCGACTGCGACGCCCATATGTGGCTGATCGGATTGGCCCCTTGGTACACGGGGCGTGATTCGGGATCCTCGGGAGCCGGCCGCTTGTTGAACGGCAAGGCCGTCAGCGACTCCAAGGCATGGGTTAACACATCCAAACCGGTGCTGGCCGCGACCATCTTGGGAAGTGTGCGGGTGTTATTGGGGTCCACGATACCCATCACCGGGCGCAGGGCACCATGGGAGATGCCCGTTTTGGCGCGCATCTCCAAGAAGTCGAAAATGGCCGCGCCGGTCATCTCGCTACCCGTGCCGGCCGTAGTTGGAATAGCGATCATCGGCTTCAATGGTCCCGTCACCGGACGACCTTGGCCGACCGGGAGGTTAACATAGGCCAGGAAATCTGCTGGATAGGTAGCGTATAGGTTGGCCGCTTTGGCCGTGTCCATGCTGGATCCACCTCCGACGGCGACGTATCCGTCGAATGCGCCGTCGCTGGCGAATCGAATGGCTCTTTTGAAGGAGACATCCGTTGGCTCGATATGCACCTGATCGAACAATACGGCATCGATCCCCTCCTTGCGCAACGCTTCGAGTGCGACCGACACCGGTTCGCTGCTCGCCAGGTTGGGGTCGGTTACCACCATCACCCGGTGGGCACCCAGCCCTTTCATATCGTTCCCCACCTCGCGTGTGACTCCGGGGCCATACTTGATACTGGGCACTTTCATTGTAAAGGCGGTTTCGAATGTCATCGTCCTTGCCCCCTATCGTTCGAAGTCTGTCTCTCGTGCCAGTCAACTTGCCGACCGGCGAGGACCATCAAGACCTGTAAAGCGGTAGTCGTGCTCGCAAGGGCCACAGACTTTGAGCTAAACATCTATGCGGTCGCGTCCCCGAGGGGCTCATACTTCACCAGGATAGGCTTCTCGTACGATTCCACACTCGGAAATTGCAAACAGGAAACCATCGCTATGACTCCCGACTCGATGGCGAACCAGCCCCTCCTATTTCGGCAAGGAATTCTTTGAACCATGCTCGGCCACGCACATTGTCCAAATCAGAATCGTGCGTGATGTATTCAAGAGTCGGCAGAGTCGTTGATTCTCTGCTCTTCTCCAACCACTCCTTGCAGGCTGTCTCTTCGCCGCACAATGCGCTTAGGCAAGCCAAGTCGTATGCAGCTCTTCCGGATGAGAGAGTTTCAACCCCGAGCAACTTCTCTTTGGCCTCAGCGAATAGACCGTCGGCTTCCTCGCCCGCCTTCATCTTGGCCCGGGCGGCTAGAGCAGCGCCCCAGTTGCTGAGAGCCTCGTGCATATTGGGCTTGATCTCCAGCGCAGCATCGTACTTCTCCCCAGCCTCAGCGAACAGACGGTCGGCTTCCTCGCCCTCCTTCATCTCGGCCTGAGCGGCTAGAGCAAGGCCCCAATTGTAGAGAGCCTCGTGCATATCGGGCTTGATCTCCAGCGCAGCACCGTACTTCTCCCCAGCCTCAGCGAACAGGCGGTCGGCTTCCTCGCCCTCCTTCATCCTGGCCCGGCCGGCTAGAGCATAGCCCCAGTTGTTGAGAGCCTCGTGCATATCGGGCTTGATCTTGAGCGCAGCATCGTACTTCTCCCCAGCCTCAGCGAACAGACGGTCTGCTTCCTCACCCGACTTCATCTTGGCCCGGGCGGCTAGAGCATTGCCCCAGTTGTTGAGGGCCTCGTGCATATCTGCCTTGATCTTGAGCGCAGCATCGTACTTCTCCACAGCCTCAGCGAACAGATGGTCGGCTTCCTCGCCCACCTTCATCCTGGCCTGGGCGGCTAGAGCAAGGCCCCAGTTGTAGAGAGCCTCGTGCTTATCGGGCTTGATTTTGAGCGCAGCATCGTACTTCTCCACAGCCTCAGCGAACAGACGGTCGGCTTCCTCACCCGCCTTCATCTCGGCCTGGGCGGCTAGAGCATAGCCCCAGTTGTAGAGAGCCTCGTGCTTATCGGGCTTGATCTTGAGCGCAGCATCGTACTTCTCCCCAGCCTCAGCGAACAGGCGGTCGGCTTCCTCGCCCGCCTTCATCCTGGCCTGGGCGGCTAGAGCATAGCCCCAGTTGTTGAGAGCCTCGTGCATATCGGGCTTGATCTTGAGCGCAGCATCGTGATTTTTCCTAGCCTCAGCGAACAGACGGTCGACTTCCTCGCCCGCCTTCATCTTGGCCTGGTCAGATGCCAGGTTGCCGCTCATCGTATAGGCCCATGCCACAGTGACAAGAAGCTCCTGAGGAAGAGGGTCTTTGTACTTGTGGCGCAGGGATATTATGCTATCATAATCTCCAGCCAATAAGTTGGACTGTGCTGCAAGCACGTCATCCTGGGCTCCCCCAAGGTGCTCATTTGCAGCTCGAACGATACTCCGCGCGTTCTCGAGGATGTTGACCTCCGCATCCTGATTAGGTAAGGTATACGGTGCCACAGTTCCTAACAATTCGTCCAGATACTCAAATGGTTTCCCAACCAAGTCCGGTGGGAAGCAACCGAGCATTCGCGCCAAAGTAACAAAGAAGTCGTCTGAGTCAAACCCGCTAATGAAGAAGGCATCTTTGCCGTCCACTAACAAACGCTCCTGAAGGTGTTCCGCGGGCTCCCGATCCAAATAGCCTATCCAGTAGAGGCCGTTGTCGAAACTGGTTACCTTTGCCAAATGGTCAAATACAGGGTCATGGCTTCCACTGTAGCCCACTACCATCCAAACCCTGCCCTGTCCCGCATCTTCAAAAACAGGCGCGAGGAGGCCCGAGTGTTTTTCGAACTGCTGTTCAGTGTTTATCAGCACAAAGCCGGTGCGTTGACCATGCAGGTAGAAAACCGCTTGTTCAGGGATATCGGCTGGGCGATAGAGCTGGGAAACTCCAAAATCGTAGATCGCCGGGAAAAGCCCCAGCAGTGCGCATGCTCGTACGACAAGCAAGTCGAAATTGGTCGTTAAAACTCGGTCGATATAGCCAGCCTTCATCATCTGGGCAAGCGCGATGTGTGTCCAGTTTATTTTAGCGTTGTCCACATACTCCGCTATGAGATCCCGTCGTTCGCTCACTGAGAGTTCAGCCATGCATTTCGGATATTTCTTCTCTGCTGCTCTATCGTAGGCCCGTGAATAATCCTGCTTGATTCTCTCTACAAAGCCAGAGGCGGTGGGGATTCCGGCCGTTGCTGAACATCCTGCTCCAATCAAGACCGAACAACATTTGTTGCGGCGCTGTGCATTCTTTAGAGTCTGTGCCAGGTCTTCTATGCTTCGACGCATTTTTGCTCACTCCCAACAGAACTGCTAGAAAGGATGCCCTTTTCTACGACACCGCCGACTAAGCCGCGCCTGGCATTGGCCTTTTCATTTCCCCCTGATATGGCATCTCCACTCGCCACTCTATCGGACGGGATGCCCTAAGGATGAACGGCCCTGGTAGTTTCACTCATCAAAGAGTATCCCACAGGAGCACAAATGTCAAAAAGAATGGTACTTTAATGATATTACTAAACCTCGGTCAATTTATAGCAATATGCCAAAACCAGACTATCTCCAGCTTACTCCACGTAGGGGCGGACAGAAGTTCCGCATATTGATCTCCCTCGTCAGTCGTTAGCGCATCCCTCGATGCACATTTGGGCTATAATCGACTTCTTAGTTCACGGTAGGGAGACATAGATGACATCGTCGTGGAAGCGTAACCGCCTGGTGATCCTTGCCAGCCTGGCCCTGGCGCTGCTGGGCATCATGATGGTCATGCCTTTCGTGCCCCTCTACGTGCAGGAGCTGGGGGTGACCGATCCCTCGCGGGTGGCGCTGTGGAGCGGGGCCGCCCTGGGCATCTCCGGCCTGGAGATGGCGCTGCTCCTGCCGCTCTGGGATCGGCTGGCGAAGCGCACCGGGCGCAAGTTCCAGGTTCTCCGCTCCCTGGTCGGCTCCATCCTGGCTCTGTCCGCCATGTGGGCTGCCCGGTCCGCCTTGCAGCTCCTCGCAGCCTTCATGTTCGACGGCGTCATCTCAGGGTTCTATCCCCAGTTCTGGACCCTAATGAGCGTCAGCGCCCCGGCCGGAGGCGTGGGGCAGGCGATAAGCCTGCTCTGGTCGATGGACCTGGTCATAAGCGCCATAGCTCCATTTCTGGGAGGTCTGCTGGCGGATCAGGTGGGGTTCAGGCCCATCTACATTCTGGCCGCCATCCTGGTTCTCCTGGCTTTGATCGTCATGTGGGTGGGCTACCGCGACGAGCGAGGAGAAGTCGAGGGGACACCCGCTGATCGTCCGCAGCCCGTGCCCCTGCGAAGGATAATGACCGTTCCTGGCCTGTTTCCCCTCCTGGCCATGACCTTCGTGTTCGCCTGCCTGGCGATGGGGATCTATCCCCTGCTTCCCATCTACCTACAAAGCCTGGCTCCTCCCGATGCTCCGCTGGGAAGCCTGGTCGGGATGGTAACAGCCGTTGGCTACGTGGCGGGCGCGCTGGCTTCCCTTGCGCTGGGCAGGATGACCCGCCGCTGGTGGTCGCGAAACTTGGCCGCGATCTGCTTCGTCTCCGGCGGCTTGGCCACGGCGCTGATGGCAGCCATCCCATCGGTGGAGGCAGTCTTCGCCACATGGGTGGTCCGCAGCGCCCTCACCGGCGGCATCATCGTGACCATATATGGCATCGCGGACGCTCAACTCGCCCCTGGGGTAGCGAAGGGCGCGTACGTCAACCTCACCATGGCCTTGGTATTCGGCTACTCCGCGGGAATGCTGGTCACGGGCCTCATGGGAGCCATGGACCTGCGAGGCGCTTTTATTGCGGTGGGTGCGCTGTTAGTCCTGACTGGTTTGTGGACCCTGCATGCCTACCCTGCTCGTCCGCCAAATCCTCCAGGGACAACCGCGACGCTCGCCCCCACACGCGAATCCCGATAGGGGTAGGTGTCGCGGGCACGACAGGCGAACGAATCCAGCACGACGCCAACTGCCTCGCCTCTACGGTGATCGTTGGGCTATAATGCGTCCTTGATTCCCCCTGCTTGGGAGGCCGCAATTGACACCATCGTCCTGGGAACGCAACCGCTGGATCATCCTGGCCAGCTTCGGCATAGAGCTGCTGGCCTTCAAACTGGTGATGCCCTTCGTTCCCCTGTACGTGCAGGAGCTGGGAGTGACCGATCCCGCCCAGATCCCCCTCTGGAGTGGAATCATCCTGGGGATCATGCCGCTGACGGTGGCGCTGATGCTGCCCCTGTGGGACCGGATGGCCCAGCGCACCGGTCGTAAGTTCCAGGTGCTCCGATCTCTAGTGGGATGTATCCTGGGGTTAGCAGCCATGGCCGCGGCCCAGTCGGCTTTTCAGCTCCTCCTGGCCTACATCCTGGAAGGAGTTACGGCGGGCTTTTATCCTCAGATGTGGAACCTGGTTAGCACCGGCGCCCCCGCCGGCGGCGTGAGCGAGGCCATGAGCGTCCTCCAATCGGTGAGTCTCCTGGTGAATGCCCTGGGCCCCTTCTTGGGCGGCGTCCTGGGGGACTACGTGGGCCTGCGGACGCCCTACGTCATAGGAGCCGCCCTCTGCCTGGTGGTCTTGATCGCGATGTGGGTGGGCTACAGGGATGAGAACCCGGACGCTGAGGCGAAGACGGCAGAGCGTCCTGAAGGTGTCCCCATCAACAAGGTGCTGGAAGTGCCCGGCCTGTTTCCCATCCTAGCCATGGCCTTCCTCTCCGTGTGCTTCGTGCCCGGGCTGAACCCGCTGATTCCCCTCTACCTGCAGAGCCTGATCTCGCCCGGCGCCCCGGTGGCCACCCTGGCGGGGTCGGCCCTGACCGCGGGCAGCTTGGCAGGAGCAGGCACGGCCGTGGCCATGGGGAGGATGACCCGGCGCTGGCCGGCTGGAAACCTGGTGGCGATCAGCCTCGCGACCGGAGGGCTGGCCACCGCCCTCCTGCCCGTTATCCCCTCCGTGCAGGCAGCCTTCCTCCTGTGGATCATCCGCAGCGCCTTAACAGGAGGCACAATCGCTCTCCTGTATGGAGTGGCCGACACCCAGCTGCCTCCCCACATAGCCAAAGGCATTTACACCAACATCACCGGTGCCATGGTGTTCGGCGGAGGAATCGGAGTTTTCGTCACCGGCGCCATGGGAGCGCTGGACCTGAGGGGCGCTTTCGTGGCCGTCGGCGTGTTACTGATGCTCATGGGCCTGTGGGCAACGCGTGCGTTCGGCCCGCATAAAAGCGCACCACAACGATAGGAGGCGGGAAACATATAGGGGGCGACCCAATGGGTCGCCCCCCCAAGAGCCCCACTGCAGGGCCCAGCCCTGCCGCATTCGTTCAGAACGTCTTGCCCACCAGAGGCAGGTACATCTCCCACAGTTCTGGCGATGGAGACTGTCCGGATCCGAGCCACACCGGGTCGGTCACCTGCTCGTTCTGCTGATCGCTATTAAGAATTGCGAAGTTGGCGCCGATGGGCCCTCCGGAAGCCTTCGCCACGATGGTGGCGACCCAAACCTGGCCGGGCCCAAGGTTGCCGATATTCCACACCAGTGGGTTGGGTCCGGCGTAGCCGGAGGGCGTGGCGGACACGAACTGAAGG
>SDBU01002271.1_pt1 | contig 25890 bp, 39 predicted proteins | sample 2277071 | NCBI WGS metagenome assembly SDBU01 (sample SAMN10397929, study PRJNA504765) | marine sediment metagenome | isolation source: marine sediment core GS08_GC12, 126 cmbsf | place: Arctic Ocean: Gakkel Ridge, Loki's castle | collected 2008
ATGGTGCGCTTACTACCTCACAAAAAGCTGACCGTTGATAGATATTCCAAGCATAGGGACATATAAACATGTCCATCAGCTCCCCCGCCGCTTCCCGCAACCTATTCTTCAGTACTGACACACGGGCGGGCCTCTGCCTCTGCCTTTCGGCGTACCTGTCCTTTGCATCGTTCATCTCATCTATCCCTGTTCGTTCCCGCCCCTGCTCACGGGCTGGCTTGTAGTAATATTCACAAGGTTCTGTCACATCCTGCCCCGTCCATCCACAAAGGTCATGGGTACAAGTTTTGCATGACTTCCCTTCCCGCTCCTGTTTCTGCGGTGTAGCCCTTTTTTGGTCTTTATTCTCCACATCTGCTGATAATAGCCCCAAATCAGTCTGTGATTCGTGCCGGGTATTCCATTGCTGTATTACTCCTTCTCTTGTTGCTCCGGGCACTTGGGCAGAACAGGTACAATACTCACACCACACCCACCATGTAATTCTGTCACCGTGGTATTTTGTAGGCGTTACATCCTTGCGAACAGAAATCCTTTTATGCCCACAAAAAGGACATTCTCGCAATACTTCTACTGCGTCAATCATTTCCCTCTTCTCCTTTACCATTTTTACTGCCTCACGTATCTTCTCACGAGGTAAATTTCCCTCTACTGGAGATCGTAGTATTTTACGTTTCATTCTTTCTCCTTGCGTTCAATCCACTCTCCACCGTTGATTCGCTCCCACGTATGACCCTGAAAGCGGAGATATTCACTTGTATCTGCCTGAATGGCCAACGATGGGTTACCTCCTCTGTGTACTTCGTATCGTGACCCAAACAACCTAGCCCAAAAACTAGGTTTCATTATCTACTCCTCTCCTTCCAATGAGTATATTCATTACATACGTCGAGTGCTCTCATTTTCTCCAGAGTCACAGGACATGGGCAAACAATCTCTCTTAGTTCTCTATCGTATGTACCAAGATGAAAACAGTAATGAGAACAATTTCTACATACCTCTCTATACTCACAACTAGCACCCATACCGTAATCTGCCCACTCCCAGAGGGTCAAGGTTAATTCTGAGAGGAAAAGTCCCGCAGCAACGCTTACTACTGCACTAACAGCCAAAAATAAGTACATTGTTCCCTTTCAATTAAGAGTTTTACTTTCTCTAGTACTATACACATGAATCTGAAATTGTCAAGTGGTAATTCACAATATAAGCTCTTTCATGTTAAATCCGACGCATATTTATCTATAAAACATCTTGCGCCAGAAGGAGTTATATCCCATTTACGAGATAAACTAGATATCCAACCGTATTCTTTTGATTCTTTTTCTATATCAATACGACGCTGTTTTACTATTTCTTTAGATAATTTATTTGCCTCACTTAATTTTTTCTTCGTTTCCTCTGAAAGAATTCTTCCTAAACAATAAGTGTTCCCACGTCGAGATTCACTCAACTTCTTTCTGATTTCTTTAGAATGTTTTTTACCCCACATAGGATTATTTGAACCACTTACATCTGGATGATTCTCTCTCATTTTTTGTCTATTTTCTTTGGTGTGTTTTTTACCATAATTCGGATTATTTTTTCCACTTTGGGCTCTACTCAGTTTTTGTATAGTTTCTTCAGAAGGATGCGTGTTGTAACTAGGATTTTTTTCACCTAATTTTGATTCACTTAACTTCTTTCTGGTTTCTTCAGAAGGATATTCAGGAGAACATCCCCCGCTCACTAAGTTATAAGTATCCTCTCTTCTAACAAACTCCTCATTTACTTCTTCTGCTTCTTTTTCAAGAGCTTCTTTTCTAGTGTTGTACACGAACAACGTTTCTCTAGTAAAGTTTTCAACTCCATATTTCTCAACAGCTCTTGTAATTAGTATTCCTGAACCCCTATATCCATCGTCTATATCGAGGTTTTCTACCTGATGGTGTCCTTTGTAAATCATACCATTAAGTTTGTTAGTAACTAGATAGAATATGTAGTACATTCTTCCTCTTCTATGAAAAGGAGAATCGGTGGGAGAGTACAAAAGGCTGCACGAAACGTGCTGGACTTTTTCCCACCAACTCTCCAATATCTAAACATTGAACCTCCTGTACTCTTCATCTGTATATACAAAATCCAGACGATTTGAGGAAAACAATAAGCGTGATATTTTTGATCTCTTTACTTATCTTTCAACGTTTTAATGATTTCGTGCTTAAAATGCTCCAACTGTAAAATTATTCCCAAGTAACACACCAATACCACACCAGCCCATATGAATGAATTAGTCACAGCCGTTACTAGTATACTTGCTACAACTCCACCCAATATTACCCAATACTTCGTTTTCATGTTAACGATCCCTTCTCCTTAGTAACTTACATCGTCTAGGTTTGTTGATCCCAGTTATGATATGTGTGTCGCTGTAGCTTACAAGATTTTCTGCATCTTTAGGAATCTCGGAACCAAACGCCATTGTGTGTCGAAATGGCCAGATATATCCACTCTTGATGGTTCTGTACAAACCTTCTAAATCAATATCCCCCACTAAATAGTATCCCCAGTCCTTCCACGATTCTGTATCATAAACACCCTTAAAAACACTAGTGAATGGTCCCATAGGTTCCTTAAAACGTGTATATTCAATGCACTCATCGTAGTACCAATGTGCATCTCCATCTTTGGAAGTAACTTCTCTTTCTGCTACTAATTCGTCAAAGAGAACAAATCGTTTACGTAGATTAGGTTTGATGATAGGAGCTTGACCTTTTCTTACACGACAGAAACATGGTTGTGCGATTGTGTAACGAAAATTCATTTTGATTCCTTTTCTTTTAGAGTTTTACTTTCTTTAGTATTATATTTCCAAATCCGGTAATTCACGTTGATGCCTTTCAAGATTTGTGGCTAACTCTATAGCCTCGGATGCGATAGACCAGACTGTCTGATCTTTTTTCATTTGACAACTTTCATGAGCCTTAATTTCTGTCAACGCAAAGAGTAAACATTTCGCCTGAGATAGAAGTAACAGATTTGCTCTGGCTTCTTCTCGTGGTGGATCGTCTGTACCACCTTCACTAATAGGAAGTCCATTATCTACGTGTACTGTTGCTACTGCTCCCATATAACCTTCTGCAAACACACAACTGCAATCACACTTCAATTTGTTACTGATGAGACATCCGGGAAACCACTCACCGGGAGAGCCTTTGAATTTTTTCATGTACTTATTCATATCAACTTTTTCTCCTGTTCAATTCTTTGCGAAATCAAACTATCGGGATCAGGATAAAATTGGTCAAAAGTCCAATGAAATAACATACATAACATCTTGAAGGCAGACGGGTTGTCTAAAACCTTATAAGCATTTTTAATTTCTTGATGAGTTATTTTTTCTAGTCGTGCTCCACAATAAGTACTAATCCTATCAATCATAATGCTTCTTATCTCAAAAACTAATTCAATTCGTATCCAAGTAAATATGAACACTAACACCCATCCCACCATATACACTATCATTTTCCTATCCTTTCAAATTTAGGAGTTTATTCATTTCATCCGAACAATCTTTAAGCGTTTTCACAGGTCCATTACACGACTTACAGAATTTACTACTGTCTATGGCCCACACTTTCCATTCGTAGTGTTTGGGACGAACATAGTAGTGTACAAGACAAGCATAGTGTCCTATTTTCTGGCTCCATGTAGTACGATATTTCTGTCGTGAATAGATTGGGGGTAATTGATGAATGTTAAACACTTACTTACTCCTTTTTCCTTGGGGACAGGGCGTTGGAGTTGGTTTGGGAGTTTTTTCTTGATAGGGACATGTTTCTCCATTACAAAAAATAACACATTTTCTACTCCTAAACCACGGTTTCTTAACACGTTCATCTTTACACCACGGTCCTTGGTCATTTTGTTTGCAGTTAACATTAAGTTGCATTACTTCTCCTCTCTAAAGTTTTTCCATATGGTTTTTTCTGGAGCACCATAACCCTGACTTACAGATACTTTGTGGGGTGTGATCCACATACAAGTCTTACAACCGAATGTTGTCATACCATTAGCATTAATTCCTGCCGATGTTGCTGCGTCCATAAGAACATCAGGTGCATGGTAGTCTACGTAGACCTGTGTGGTTCCGTCACTACGTAACGTAGTTTTTAGATTGGCCTTCAAGGCCTCGTAGAAAGTTTCTAATTGAGTTTCTGTAGGGACAGCCTTGGGAAAAACCGAACTTAACGTAGAGGTAAAGGCGTTACAGCGGTCGTCACCATTATCCCATTCGGCTCCTTTACGCAACAGATCAGTCCACCACTTAGCGGCTGCAACTACTGGCCTTGAATTTGCTTGTGTGTTGTACGTGTCCATATAATCCTTGTCATTGTTATCCATTTTCTTTCTCCTTTTCTATTTTATCTGTAAACGGATTAAGTATTATTTCCCCTAATCCTTTCTTATGCAACTTATAAGCTCTAAAACTAGGTTCTGGATAATTACAAGCTGGGCAACGATCTTGAATTTCTTCAGACGCACAAACATGCCCACACATAGGACACACAAACCTTTTTACCACATGAAAATGTTGTTCAATTATTCTCCTACTTTCTTTGTTGAATTTAGGGAGTATTGGTTCAGGAATTTCTTCGTGTCCTTTAAGTGCTGTAATATCCATTTCACTTTTAGTTGCCATTATTTTCTCTACTCTCTTCAAGAAACTTTTTTGTTTTACGTTGTGCATTACGTGCCCGAATTTGAACCTTTATTTCCTTCGGCAACCACCCTTGGCCGTCATAATCCCTTACCTCGGTGATTCCCATACCGCAGTAATATCTGATCATTTTCCTCATTGTGCCGAGTAATCTACTTTGTCCTGAAAGGATTCTCCTAGCTTTTTCCATGTCGGTCATATCTTCACCAACATTCTCTCTGCAATACTTGTTGTATATTTTTCCCCATCGAATTGAATTTCATAAAATACTGATTTCTGTGCTGGAAGTACTCGTATGATTTTACCCTCTTTTCCATTGTAAGGATGTTGTGTACTTACTAGACGTACACGATCTCTATTGGAGTATTTAGGCAGTAAGTCAGGTACTAGTGGATAGGTTTTCCATTTAGACATTTCGCTCCCTTCTGTGAATAATATACTCGATATCTGAGATTGTCAAGGGCTGGCAGGAGGTTGGGGAGTTGAACCCCAATTCTCAGATTCAAAGTCTGGTGTCCTACCATTGGACGAACCCCCTATTCGGTTAAAGCTTTTCCTGCGGCGACTGCAAATGAGATACCTGCCATAAAAGTACCACTAGCTACCAACAAACTGATGCTCTCACCTATCTGTAAATATTTATGCAAACTCTCACCACAAAGTACCCCCATAGTAACAGCAAAAATATACCAGAGTATCCAAATCATTTTCATTTTCCTTTCTAAAGTAATGCCATCTCATCTGTAACCAATGATGATCTACGTTCCAGTGCTCTCTTGAGTAAGGGGTTGATGTCGGCTCCCTCTGGCTCATTAAGCCATTCAAATTTCCAAAAACTATTCAACCACGAGCAAGGTGGGGTTCTCCATCTTTCTATTTCAGAGAACAACAGCTTCTTAGTAAGTATTTCAAAAAGCTCTCTAGCTCCTGTGGAACATACTTCCCTACTCTCCCCGCAGTGCAGCCACTTACAACCCAGATAAATTCCGAGTAACTGTAAATAATCATACCGCTTGCCAGTATGCTTATCGAATTCAGCATAGTACTGATCAACGTCAAAAGTAAAAGGTTCTTTAAAACGCAAAACCCACGAATATGATTCAGTAAGCATCCACTCCTGAATAGGGAAACAGCGTGATTTTGGATGTGTCCACTCAAAACCTTCTGCCCAAGACGTTTGTGTTTCTTTATCCCACTTAGTACACTTCATAAGACGTATATGATTTGCTCTCCAAATTCCACCGGGATACAGCTTCTTACCATAGGATATAATTCCAGCATTCCCTATTTTCTCAAAGAAGTTTGAAGGTTCCTTATAAGATACGATGAAGTCAAGTGGTTGTAAGTCTTTAACTTGTAGCATTTACTCCTCCATTCCATGTAACATTCTAAACCATCTCCACATATCAAGTACTAATTGCTGTTCATCTTTCTCTTGTTTACTAGGACAACAACATTCACTGGGAAATTTTGAAGTATCTGGTTCTTTAAAAATAACTACACTGGGATGTACTGGACAATGATGCCAGACGTGGGCAGGTTCACTACAACTTTGAATTCCCCACGGACCTTCAGGAGCAGTGACTATTTCATTGTTACAGAATATACACTTATCTTCCATATTTTCTGTTACTTCAATATCCTGTTTTTCTCTATAGGTGGTATTACTCCACCTTCAAAAGATAGTAATTCCCCACACTTTACGCACTCATATGTCGCATTTCCACGGATTACTATTTTCTTATTAAGCTTCACATATAGACTGCTTTGGCAATGTGGACAAACTGGAATCCTTGGAATTCTATATTTCTTACCCATTGTCAACCTCCTCTGCTGCAATTTCGGTAATCTTGATATCTGATACCATTTTTATGATTTGATCACATGTAATTAGAAGACATGCATATGCTACAATTAGCCCAAATCCAACACAAACTGTCGTATACAATGGGCATAAACTTTCCAGCACTATAAACATACATATTGACATTACTAAGGCGAATATCTTCAGAGTTAGTAGTGCGTTTTTGACAATACTTTTCATTTCAGTTCCTTTCATTTTAGAGTTTGCTGTCTTAGGTATTATATACACGAATCTGAAATTGTCAAGTCCTTAGAGGGTAAGAAGCCTAATTCTCTCACAGCGTTGTACACCTTTCTCATATCTGATTTAGGAAAAAAGTCACTCAAGTAGCGCATGACTGTTGATTTAACGAAGGGATTTCTGATGATTTTACCACACCGTCTCCCACAATACATAAGGTAATCTTCTAACAGCTTTTTCACCTTTACAACTCTTTCTGCATGTTCCACTACAGCCACAATTGCTCTATCAATACGTGCCGTACTACTTTCAATCTGTTCATCTGAATACTCTTCTTCTAGTAAAATACGTACTGAATCTCTATTTATTTCCGTGTACTCCATATTTTCTAGCGCATTTACTACTGTAGTATATACACTATTGTAGGGAATAACTCCTCGACTCCAATGTATTTGCTCAATGATCTCAGGTTTACACTTCACAGGGGTCCAAGCAAATCCGTCACAGGTTACAAAAACCACATAACCCTCTGTTACAAATTCACCTTCCTCCAGCCCTTCATTGCGTTTCTGAGCCACTTCACGTAAGCGTTCATAACCTGCGGTGATTTCCTCAAACCCTTGGACTGCGTAGCCAGCAGACCAACCAACTTTAAAAGTATCCGGGACACCTATTTCTCCAGATTGTTGATTAACTTTGAGAAGAGGGACACAGGCAATATCAACATCGTACTTCACCAGATGAGGATTTTGATAACCATAAAGTTCATAGCAGTAAGACATCCAACCCTTACCCACCTCTTCTGGATCAATTAACGCTGGGTTTCTTTCTAGACAGATATCCCATAACCCTTTAAAATCCCCGTAAGCTGTGTTTGTTCTGAGTATTGGAGTTAGCCGGGTTTTGTGGGTAATGTATCTCAATCCTTGTTCGTCTGCGTAACTATATGAACAGATATTAGTACCGTCCCATTTGGAGTATGCTCTATATGATTTCCAATTCTCAGGCCAGTTGTATATCCTATCTCCTCCATCTGTTATTCCAAACGGATACTTAATCTTAGGCATACAGTAAATAACTTGTGGTTCAGTCTCAATGTCATTTACGTGCGTAATGACCAGCGAACCATACCTATTATCACTATAAAAGCAAATAAATCCCTCTATGTCGTTATTTTCATTGTATGGATCGTCTACTTCAAATGGTTTCATGAATTTTGGCTTGACACCCAGTAATTCAGCAACTCTTTCTTTTTCATTCATACTTTACCCCATCGTGTATCTAGTTCGTGACGGATAATTTCTAGCTCCATTATTACAGCATTTTGTCGGCGGGAAATTTCTTCACGTTCCCTTAAAAGGTCTTTCACTACTATACGAAGTTGTGTTGATGAAGTAGATCGTATCTCTTTATTTGTCATTTTCAATTTCCCCTTTCACTTTGAATATATACCCAAATCTCAGATTGTCAAGTACTAGTCGCCAATAACTTCAAGTAGCCGTGATCGGAAGTAATACTGTCGTCCACACTCAGGACAAGTTACCACTTCGTCAGTACACAGGAGATCAGCTTTCTCACAATTTGGACAGAGAAATGCAATAGCACTCTCAACCCAATCAGAAGATATTTTGGCCCAAGGAATTTCTTGTGTTAGCATTACTCACACCACAATTCTTAACTTAACAGCACCTTTGTAAGTACTTTCTTCTCGGGGAGTAAATGGGGGGTCCACCCACATGTCCATCTCATCTATGATGTTTGCCCAGTCTCTCCCTGAAGTACCCTTAGTAGTGTTCTTACGGCGTTTCTTACAGATTTTAACGGGAGTGTCCAGATATATAAACTCGACATTGTAACATCCTACTCTGTTAGCGATGTCCACCCATGATAACCGTCGTTTCTCTACCAGATTTGTGTCATCTATGATAACAGTTCTATCAGTACCAGCAGTTTCTAACAAACTCTGTCGTACACAAGTCTTTACCAATTTGAGTATAAGTTTTTCATTATACTTTTTGAACCTGTATTCCACACTCAACATCTCTCTAAGACTATCTCTACTAATTCTGAGAGTGGTAGGATGTTCTTCAATGTAGTTTTGTGCCCACGTTGTCTTGCCCGAACCCGGTAACCCCACAAGCAAAATAAACTTATTCATTTAATTTATTCCTTCCGCTCTAACCAATTGTTAAAAAGTTCTTCAGACCCAGAAGGCCCACAAAGTCTATGAAATCCCCTTTTTCCCTTTTGATGGCAATCCTCACAAAGAGTTATTCCATTACCCACACTCCAAAATTCCTTACATTCTAATGCTTCTTTAAGAGAACTTATATTGTTTTCATCTCTAATTTGGCAAAGAGGCTTTTTATGATGAGCATTCAAACTTATTTTGGATGAGCTTTTGGCCCCGCATTTCTGACAAATAAACCAATCTCTTTTAAAAACTTGTTTATGCCATTCTTTATATTTAGTAGATGCTCTAATAGCGTCAGACAACGGAGTTATTCCACCTTTCCAAAGATGACTCTTTTCTCCACTATTGGCCTCACTTGATCTTTTTCTACAATAACAGCCACATGAAATAATATCACCTCTTTTTAAAACATCAGTACGTGCTATAAAAACTTTTCCACACAGAAGACAAAGACATTCCCACCTAACACGTTTCCGTCCCGTGGGGCCTATGTGATCTTTTCCTCTCCTAAGAATAAGAGATTCACCATACATTTGACCCGCTAAACTCTTCACTACTGGACCTCTCATTTGTGGTGGAGCAAGAATTTTAAGTTTATGTGCTTTTGCAATGATAGCTTTTCTTGTTCTGTGAGGTAACCACCCACATACCAAAATAGGACCACCTTTTTGATAATCTTCCACAAATCGCTCTAAATCTTCCTCTGCCCATTTCTTACCGCCCATCAGCCCTCTTCTATAAAAAGAGCCAGTTGGGTGAGAGCAAAGAGAGGTGTGCGAAACGCACAAGAATCTTTTCCCAACTGACCCCACTCTTAACATTATTTCCTCTCACACTCTCTAACTATATATACAAAATCGAGTGAAATCTGGTAAAATTTACGTCGTGTCATTACCAATCAACTCCTTTAATTCGATGTATTTGATGCTGTAATTCAGGATGTTCTATCTCAGTATCTACCAGCAACATTCTCAAACTATAATAAATCTTGATTCCCATTTCTTCAGCCTTTTTTATTTCACCTTTTGTACCTGTACTATTTTCCCAACCGGGTACTACTAACAATATGTCTGATACTTCTAACCATGCAAGAGAATAGGCATAGAAGTCCTGTATGGTAAGTGTTTCCTCATCCCGAAGCATTAACCACAAGTGATAATCCAACCACGGGACAAATGGTGCAAATCCTGCTTGGAGTAATTGAGTACCTACACGCATTCCTATTCGCATATTTTCAAATAGTTTTAATGGATTATCTGCTGAATAAGCTCCAGCTACGTATACTCTAATCATTCTTTCTCCTGTTCGGTGTGTATACCCGTCCTTATTATGCTTTCTACCCGTTTGAAATGTTTACTTGGTTCCCTTCCCATATCGAAAGAAGCATAGTCTTCACTGTCAAGAATCTGTTCGCCGTTATACCAAAACGATACCCACGGAGAACCACAACACCCACAACCACCGACCGCCATGCGAATACCATGTTCCCGTAGGATAGCCATTACGCGCTCACAGGTTTCCATTCGCTGATCTAAGTCCATCATTTACCTACTTTCAGATTTCCAGTTAGCCGTTTAATATGTGCATGACAGTCCAAACAGTGTACATCTCCTCGATTCAAATTGACACAAAAAACATGAGATGGTGTTCTAGCACGTTCCCAAGCGTAGTAAATAGATTTCCGTCTTAACACCATGAAAACATCCGCTGGATTTACATCTCGTGCTTCAATTTCCCCCACACGCTGAAACAATTCCCTCACTTCAAGACTTCCCAGCATATTTCTTTTTAGTGGGGAGTGCCTAGTTATTTTCAGTTTTCCCATTTTCTTCCTCTTTCACTTTTAGATATGCATAAAGTAGGATACTGTAGTTAATTAAATCCCACAGAGAGTTTAATCGGGATTCCTCTTTCACCTCTAATTCAAATTCCAGATCAGTAGCATTACTGTATCGACACACTTTATCCGTCCATCGGAAAAAGATACCATCCTCTGTTTTACATCTAGGACGTAAATGTTCTCCTAAAAGAAAGTTAGTAAAGATAGCATACAAGTCGTCCCGTCCTTTAGGAGAAGCATAGTCATTATTTTTCTTCATCATAAGTTCTCTGGAATCGTCACTAATTTTCTTATGTAATGCTATTAGGTCTTCGCGTGTCATGTTCTACTCCTCCGTATAATCCCGGTTTTTGCCTTTGTCTTTCCATTCAAGATAAGTAGCACCTTTATACTTCAAGATTTTTCTATTGCCTCTAGGATTAGCAGTCTCGTGTTTTGGTATAATTACAAACCCTTCTATGATATTATCCGCACCTTCAACCCGTGACATTCCTTCAGCTAGTTCTTTAATCTGTTCAAAATTAAACTCGGTACATTCCTCTATTACAGGTACAGTAGGTACTCCGTATATAACTCCTATTTTGTTTACATCTTCCCAATCCAAATGCTTTCCGTCTACTTTGATACCTATGATTGCAAAACCATATTTTCCTTCTTCTATTCCATACGTTAGCTTTTGAATACCCGGTCCATAAATTTCCCCATACACTAAAACTTGTTTAGGTTTTTGAGGTTCAAGTTGGAAGTTTATATCCTGTATAGTCACATAAAAATAATGTTTAAGCCACTTAGTAAAATCTATAACTCCCTTTAAGCTCAACGGATAGGTATAAGGACTCCCCTCCAGATTATCCCAATCTATCTTACGTTGTACATTATGTGACCCAGCCACATATTCCTCGATAACTTCTGTACGATTCTTCCCAAACAATCTGAGGACTCTACTCCAAACATCTTTACGCTTTATCACAGTATCCACCAGACCCACACGTACATTTGCCCCATGAATCTTTTCGGTAACTACTACTGGTTCACCTTCTGTAAACGTTCTCATATTGTTACGTAGGTTCTCAATATTTGTATACTTATCAAATAGGGGATGATGTACTCGTGGTTTTCTTTGATAGGCTCCTCCTCCTCCACGTACAGGAGGTTCATACTTAGTGATACCAAAGAAATCCATGACATCCGTACCTACTTTTTTATCAGCTAATTCCTCTGGTAATTCCACAAGAAATCCGTATGATGGTTCTCCACGCAACTTTACACATTTAACTCTACTGTGAGTAGCACCAGCAAGATACTCCCGTACTCCCCATTTATCTGCCCATATCTCAGGTACAACAGAATCTACTGGTATGAATACCATTTTATCTCCAACACTCTGTTGGCCTTTACCTACCAGTGTTTGCCATCCCTCTACTTCAGCAATTTCCAACTTATCTGCATTGGGATGAGGTTTGATGTTAGTAATTTCTACGATTGGAACTACGTGTGTGCTACTCATTTCTATTTCCTTTCATTTGTCTCTACTATATACACGAATCTGGAATTGTCAAGTGGTGGTGGAGCCGTCCGGTGTCGAACCGGAGTCCAGCTAGTTTCCCCGTAGGGCTTTACCAACTGTCGAACCCCTCGCGGCCCCTAAGAATCCTTAATATTGAACCACAATAAGTCTAGGCCGAGAGTCATTTTTCCATCTCGTGTATATTTGAGCAGATCAATCTTGAATAATGCTCGTGGCCAACCTCTTCTAATCACTATCTTCAGCAGTGACAACTCAAAACCGTCTCCTCCTATATACAAAACCATAGGCCAAAACTTAAATCCCACACTACCCACGCCTTTCTATATCAATAGTCACAATATCTCCACTCTTACGAACAGCTACGTCAAAAATCCAACCTTCCGGCTCATTTACAAATTCAAGTCGATCTGCATGTCCAGCTTTATTCGCCAATTCTTTACGTTGTAAGTTAGTTAGTGGAAATCCTTTTACTTTCTCACCATTTAAAAAAAAGAATGTTTTACCCTGTGGAATAAATTGATGTTTCCTCTTTCGTACTCCATAGTCATTAAATTCAAAAGCCATTATTATTCCTTACGTAATTATCAACTCTTCTTCTTCTGGACTCTTTAAACATAAAAACACAAAAATATTCCCATCTTCCTGTAATTCAGTAGCTCCAACAAATCCTATCTCTTCTCCAAGATTACCACATATAACAGGTTTTCCACCAAGCAATAACGTCAGTTGTTCAGAATTCATTTTACTGTATTCTAATGGAGTATGTAATCTGAAATAAACTTCCGGGACAACTTTTTTACTTCCCAAAACCAAACCCTTTCTTTTTATTATCTGATTGGAGGAGTCCTGTTGGTATTCCATACAGCAAAGCATAAGAAATAACTTGAGCTAACATCGTCTGTAAATCTTCTATTCCTCTTAACGTAGTAGTAGCCCGAATTACAGACCCCGCTTTCTGATTGTGTACTATTTGAGAAACTACTTGTCCTTTTTCGTCTAACGTAATCACTACTTCAAAAGTACGATCTTCTGACATAGGAATAGCTAATCTTGATACGTCTTCCATATTACAAAACCTCTTCCACAACAATGTTAAGACACTTCAGCAAATTGTGCACATTTGGATAACATTCTCCATAAACAAAATCACAAATATGCCCGTCATACTCATCGCCAACAATTTTCTGCATAGACGCGCAAATACTATCTATAGTAGTCTTGTGCCCTTTAGCCAAAACTGCCAACCCCAGTAGTTGCAAATACTCCTCATTACTAATCGTTTTTTCCATTTTTCTTCCTTTCTAATGCTCAAGTAAACTACGAAATTTTATGATTTCACACAGGTAATAAGTTTCTTTCTCATCGAACTTAGTATACAACTCCTCTTGCGTATGTAACACAGCTATAGTTTCTTCTGCTGAAGTGTGTTCCAAAAGAAACCACGTATCAACACATCCCAAAGCCTCAATCCATCTAGGCCGTTCAAAGCACCACCATTCGTCATATATCTTTTGAAGGGCTGCTTCGATTATCTTATCTTTTGTTGTTAGAATGTAGTAACCTTCTCGTCCATAAGCGTCTATGAGTTCTTGATAAACAGCGTCTACCATAGCGGTGTCACAATCTGGAAAAAGGGATGCATCTGGTACTTCTATAAACTGCTCATCCCACAGTCCAAAATTCAGCATTTTGTAAACTAATTTCCGTCGAATTTGGAACCACACCTTTTGTAAGAGTCTCTTAATAGACCACCAGATATCCTCCTCCAGAAAATCCCATAGCCAGTTTGAATCCAGCGGTTCCTTCTCCCAGTATACTACCTCCCAATCATCTCCCACCCTACACCATTTTCTAATTTCCTCTTCTGGTGCATCATAAGAAGGAGCATCTTCAGGTCTTGGCCAGTCAAATATGGATTTTGTCGTATATGTATACCAGTAGATAATTTTAGTACTGGAATCTATGCGGTACGATCCATAGCAATCGTATAGGATCATTATTTCCTTTCAATTTTTAGTGGCTACTGGGCCGGGCGACTCCGGCAGTTATCTCATGAGAAGCGTCAGTACTCCGAAGGGCTGTGCACACCGCCAGTAGCCACAAACACAATTGCCTCGCCACGCATCTCTACTATATACTCATTTTCGAAATTGTCAAGGGGTCAGTTTCACTATCCTGTCCAAACTATTACCTGACAACGACATCCTCCGTGGAAAGGCGTTACAATTCCTAGTTTAGCAAGCACATCAGAGGATGCATCAGTACTTACTCTTTGTCCGGTAGCCAAAACAAACTCGTTAGTTTCCATATCTATACTGTTAATAAAAGGTGAAACAGCTATGAGTTCTTCTGGTGTGACCGCATTAACTATCCTATCAGCCGCACCTACTAAATCACTAACAGTGTGCACCGTACCATCTAACGCGGCACATCGTTCACATTGTCTCGCGTCTGGAACCCCAAGAATCTCTGCTGAAGTAATCCCTATACGATCATACTGATATATCCTTGAAATATTTCTAGCACGATTCATTACAATGCTGGCTAAGTTGTTATAATACAAATCTGATTTAAGTTCAGCTACCTTCTTTAATCCTTCTCTGAACAATTGACCCGCTGCTTCTGTACTTAATCCCTGCTCCAGTGCTACCCTAGCCAAAGAAGCTGTCGTGCCAGTGACTATAGTTCGTCTGGCTCCTTCAGTGATCCACACCACTCCCATATTCTGTAGTTGGGTTACTGCTTTCTGATCTACCAAATCAAATACGAAAGCTGCTGGATCGGAAATTCCAGCCATTCTGCTACCAGCTATTGCACCTGCTTCATAAATTCCTTCGACCATTTCTCGTATTTCCTCTCTATGAGCAATAGACCATTCAATTCCAAATGGTTCCGCCAATAGTGCTGATAAATCTGCCATAGCAGCTTCTATGTCTGCTGGATGTAGTGTAGGATAGTAGGAAATATCAAACGTGGTGTCAAATATTCCTGACATGATTAATTCGTCTAAATGCTGATTAAATCGTGCTGTAAATTCAGGTGTGATCATAGCAGCAAATGCGGTTTCATAGGGAAGTGGGGAATCGCTCTCGGTTCCCCGTCCCTTATTTATGTACAGTGAGCCAAGTAAATAATCGTGTCTTCTTAACTCGGCTACTAGCCGCTCTTTATTCAGGCTCTTCAGAAGATTCTTCATGTGTTTCCTCTGCGGCTTCCCACATAAGTCTATTCATCTTGTACAACGTATCCAGCCTTTTCATATTAACTGGACTGACTTCATGTTCTTTAAGAATCTCATCCATAGCTTCTCGGAACACTATTAAAGCTTTGACAGTAGCGTCTGTTTCGTCTAGGGTTTCCTCCAGAGTTCCTTCGTCGTCTTCATCCACATCCTCTGTTGATCCACCAGCAAATTCGTCATAAGGAGTGAGAGTAGCGATAACTTCAGGAGCCAATGCTGCCATCTGTATAGCAGGAACCAACAGGGGCTTACTGAGTTCGGCCCACCATCTGTCAATCTTAGGCAATCTATTCATAGCTCTGTAATCGTTAATAGTAAGAGCACCTGCTGAGAGTTCACTGATCTGTATTTCCTTGGCATCCTTCTCAGACATTGTTCTAGGAGTAAGGAAGTAAAGTTCTGCCAGTAGATCATCCTTAGTCAGTAACCCATTTTTATCATACTCTCTCAACCCGGTTTGTACTGCCCACTCATCCGTAAATGTGTCATTACAGAGAAAAGCCATAGCCTCGGATTCAGGTTTGTAAACCATTTCCACAGTTTGATCTCTGAGTGTGTAACTACTTGCACGATTAGAGTCTCCAGAAGTACCATAGAATGTCAAAGCCTGTCTAAATGCTTCACGAATTGTTTCTTCTGATCCTGCTTGATACTTCATAAAACTACCATCGTCTGTTTTTCCTACAGTTAAAGGTTCCAATTTGACTACAGGAGGTTTCGCATCTGGAGACAGTTGGTTCTTAGATGATACAGAAAGTACTAATACTCTGCCACTATTCTCTCTGCCTTTAATTCCTCGGAAGAACCTTTTAACTGCTTCTGTTGTATAATTATCCAGTGCCCCACCCATTATTAAAATAGCCATGCGGGGCGTGTTATGCGTAAGAATAAAATCATCTGTAACATAAAGATGATCTTCCACATCTACCATAATACATTGTGTTTCAGTAGTTTTAACTAATTCCGCAGATATTATTGTTCTCCATCTTAGTGCTGCTGAAGGAACATATTGCTTAACTTTTCTCGAAAGTCTGACAGGGATTATATCCTTTGGTAATTGTCGAACAGTCAACTGAAGTGTTCGTCTTCCTTTCGTTGCTCTAATAGTAACAGTACCTCCAAGAGAACCGACTAAATCTTTTATTCCCTCTGCTAGCTTTTTAGAAACAGTTACATATCTAATAGATTTATTTGTTTCAGTATTTCCAATAGTTCCATCTGAATCTATAAGCCCCTGTAACAAAGAAATTCTATCTTTGACAGACGCTCTTAGATATACTTCAGGGATAAATTTGTCATCCCCAAGAACATTTAACAAACCTAACTCTCTGATAAGACGCGTCATCTCATTATATTGTGTGTGATTACTTATGACAAAATTAAATTCTGAGATAACTTGTTTTCCATCTGCGTCTTCGGAAGAATTTATTCTAGTAGAAGTCATTTTACCTTCTACCCTATGTCTATCTCTTCTTGATAATTTAATGTCTTCAGGAAGCCTAGAAATAATCTCTGCTTGTGTCTCTTCAGAATCTGTACCACAAACAGACAAACCAACTCTGTCACCCCGAAATGACCCGTCTCCTAAAAGCAAACCCATTAAATAAGCATCTATAGGCAGAGGTGGTGCTACTTCATACTCTACAGGATCAACCATAGGAATAGCCCACTTTGCACTACCACTCTCATAAAAAAGCCCGTCGTTTAAAAGTTCTTCTAAAGTCATAGTACGAGTAACATTAAGTTGTCTGTCATAATTATTAGTGACGGTCCACAAGTGACCTAAAGTACATTCTGTCTCAGAATCGTCAAAGAATTTTATTCTATAAACATCTTTTTTACCTTGCGGATAAACTCCAATAACTGTACGAGCTTTACCATCTGACCCAATTACTTCGGAACCAACCTGCATTGCCCCCATAGTTGACCAACCAATAGGTGTCATTATTTTTGCATTTAGGGGTTGCGGTGCGTCATTGGAAAAGAAGTTCACATTTCTCTCAGCAGCGTATCTACTACCAATTACTTGTGGGATAGCTCCTGTCCACACAGGACAACCATATACATCAGACACCAAATTGAATTCCTTATAAGGAAGTAAACGAGTAGCCCGATTTGCCAGCTTCGTAGCCCCGGAGGAAAAGTCACTAACCCTACGAACTTTCTTGTCTTCAAATCTCTTGAAGTACTTTTTACTACCGCCATAGACCCAGATATACCTATCTCGTTTAATGGCCTCGTATAAGTATACAGCAGACATAAATTTAATTTCCCCAATCGCTCCCTTATTATTATCTATTACCTCAAAATATCCTTCGCCAATTCCAACTTTACCGTGTATAACTTCGTAGGCTATTTCAGCAAAAGGTGTCCCTTTTACAGCTCTAGTGTTGTACCATTTAATCAGGTCTACACCTTGTTTGTTGTATTCTACAGATTCTTCTTTGTCAAATTCCGCAACAGAATTACCGTATGTAGGTCTGTAAGCTATCCCTAACTTCACAGCATTAGTAGCATATACAACAATACTAGACTTGAGACGTTGACTCATCTCTGTCAACTCAACAAGACGTTCTGGATCATATATCTTTTCAATATATTCACCCTCTGCCACTTCATTTACAAGATAAGAAACTTCCACATCACTAGCTGGAAATGGGGGTGATGTTTCTGTGTAATACTTATTCCTCTCAGATTCAAGAGATCGTGCAGCCTTCTGGATTTTCTCCTTATCTTTAGAAGTTTTAGCTACTTTAAGACCAGCAGATAATTCCTTTTTCTTATTCTTATGCTTCGTCTCCCAAGCTTTTCTCCTCTTCTTTTCTTTAGTAACCCACTTCTTATATTTTCTCTTCCATGTCTCGCTGTGCTTCCTACGTATCTCTGCTTGTTCCTGATATGCTTTTATAGTAAACGGTTCCAATATAGGACATGGATTGTCGTCTTCTATGGTAAAAACATCAGATTCTGGTTCTTCATCTCTCATTATTCTCCTTTAAATTATGATTGCGCTACTTGATTCTTCTTCCCAAGGGTTACTTATATCCCATCTTTCACCCTCTGGATCGTCATTCAATGCTAAATGTATACTATTCCACACACTTCCAGCAACAGCTTGTGCTACGTCATCTGAACCGTGTGGTGGTTTTACTATTCTATTGGGTCCATCTTTTTCCAAACCCCTCATCTCTCTAAACCAAACATCGTGTGTAAAGTAGTTAAGTCGTTTCTCTTTAATAGTCCACACAAGATTATCGTATAATTCTTTGCTCTTGATGTCCACACTAAGAAATTCCGCATCTATCTTCCAAGTTCTAAACGTTCCCAACAATTGAGCAGATTGATGCTTATCTGCCGTTATTTTTCCTATAGGTATTCTTTTCACCTTCCACAAATATTCAACAAAATCCTGCATTAAACTAATAAGAAATTCTGATTGTGGAGATGGTTGAAATCTGTAAATCATATCTAACCAAATGTAAGGATTATTTCTCTCATCTAGGTTGTAGGGATGAGACAGCGCGAAAGTTGCACTATCCAGCTTTTCACCCAAATCAATATGTAACCCGTGCCACTTCAAATGCTTTCTTATGAACCAAGATTTAATATGTATCAGAGGATTATTAGGTTGTAATTCATCCTCCATTGAATTCTCCCGCTCTTTCTCCGCATTACGCGCATACAAACCGGGATCGGTGTAAGCAGCACCTACTGCTTCTGTGGGAATACCGGCAAGATCACGCATAGCTTCTTCAGGGGAGTCTCTGAATTGCTCATAAAATTTATCATTGGGGCCATAGGGAATTTTCAAGATTTCAGGTTTATTCCCATACTTCTCTCTGAATTGATCCGGTATTACTCTACGTTTGTTTGTATCAAAGTAGAAATGAGGATACTTATCTGAACCATCTGAATTCTTAACATTCGGGTCAAATTCTGGCATAACAGCGTCCCAATAACTTCTACGCTTAATAATGTATATATCTGGATGATCTTTTACCTTCTCTGTGTGTCTTTCTAAGAAATCATTTTTATGTTCGGGGTTTCCCATTCCTACAAATAAACCATTTGCACCAAATCTAGTAATGATCCTACTAGTAAGAGAATGATAAAGAACCTCTGCCTGATCCGTATCCGCATCTGTCAATTTTCTATCCTGTGCCGCTTGGAATTTGGTTGCTTCGTCCATGATACCAACATAAATATCCTTACCAAGAGGAGAAAACTCACTGGAGCTACCCGGTACTATGCTGATATTCTTGTAGGTCTTACTAAGGTTAATTTTTCTTCGGTTCTTGGGGAATGAGTCAAAAACTAATTTAGATGTGATATCCGCTGCGGGTAGATAATTCTCTAAAAACCATTCAGATTGCATGACGAAAGCATTTGCCTTGGAGAACACAACCTCTTTGGCGTTCTCTTCGGTTCTACTCAACATGACAATAGATATCTTAGTATTAGACCCTACTTTAGCTCCTAATTTCTGTAGTTGAAACAGAGGATTATACAAACATAATAGTTTGTAAGTCGCATACAGACATACAAAAGCCAGTTTAGTAGACTTTCCTGTTCCCACTGCTTCAGAAAAATAAGCTTCTCTCATAATGGGTGGGATTGTCTCTGGGTCCATACCAAAAATAGCTACTAAATCGTCTGCAACACATGGACGTAAACCCACACCATAAGCTTTTTTGTATTTGAAATCCATATATCGTGGGTCTTCAACAAACTGAATTACGTCAATAGGTTTGTGCTGCCAGATTCTTTCCTCTTCATGAACCCCAACTTTTTCTCCAAAAGAGGTTATGATATCAGACAGAGAACCCCGTGCAGTTTTATTCCCCGACATCTTCCCTATGCCTTCTTCGCTTACCAGATACTTCTGCATTAACCTTTTTTAATAGATCATCTCCATCTGGTATAGGTTCATACGCAACGTCTATTACTTCTGATGGTTCACCAAATAAACGTTTCATTATAGACTCTTTATCTTCTTCAAGTAATGGGTAATCTTTTTCTATTCTCTTCATCTCCTTGGCTAGTAACTTCATATCCGCATCTGTATATCCAAGTCTTCTAAGTGATATATACAGCACATCTTTGAAACAGGAAAGAACTGCCGCATGTACAGAGATTTCTATGTATTCCACTCTGGCTTTCTCTGTCTCCATCTTGAGTCCTTCTAACATCTGTTGGCCAAGTTTTCTATTGGCTTTGGTAAGTAAATCAAGTATGGAAACTCTACTACACTTAGCTTCTAATCTTTCTAACCTGTTCATGAGCTTGTTATAATCTCTAGTAGGAATCGTGGTAAATTCTTTCTTTTCGATGAGACTATAGTGAGTCGTTATTTTTTCCGCTAAATCTAGAAGTAAGTCTTCGTCCAGAGGAACCTTATCTAATTCTTCCTCTAAACGGCTAATCAACGACCACGCATGGTGAACAGATTTTTTTGCCTCATCTGTTGGAAAGTCACTATCCTCGTAATTTTTTATCTGTTGTAAGAGATTGTTACGTGCTTTTCGTAATCTATCTCTAGCAACCTGTTCTTCTGGCAAATTTTTTCGCGGCAAATTTTCTCCCTCAATAGTATATACAAATTCAACGGGACTTTGGGTAAATGTACACTAGATTCACTTGAGTTTCAATTCTATTTTCACACCGACACTAACACGCCGATTAAATCCACCTGTAAACGATACCACATTACATTCCAATTCGTCGGGTATCATTCGTATTAACGTATTCACTTCATCTCGATAAAGTCTTTTAGGTCTGGTAATATTTCTCAAATATAATTCTACTTCCCCATGTTTGGGAATGTATCCTAAATCTATTCCTGTATCTGCCAAGTCTATACGAAGCGCATTGGAGTCGTATTCGTTCTCATTGTCATACACCAACACAGCAGGAATAGGTAACTTTTTATCCTTGAGAGAACGTAATACTGCTTGTCTTCCCTCTTTACCGTTAACACAGGGAAAACTCACACCTGTTAAACTCACTCGTAGTATCGCTCCATTTTGTACAGCTTCTATTACTTTTTGATCCAACATTACTTCTTCTCCTTTTCATCCATTGGAAATTCAACCTTTAAATACTTTCCTGCTATTGTCCTCATGTCGTTGAGGTGGCGTGTAACAGCCCCTAGACTGGAATGTGCTTCCACAGTATGAGTAGGACGTAGGCCAGAACTATACAACGCGTCTATGAGCACCTGGGCCTGCTCCCTGCTCATGCTGAAGAATGGTTTACAGGCTGTACCTTCAGGCCCCTTCGGTCCCAGAGTAAGAGGTAGAGCCATATAGAACTCATGCTTGTGTTCTCCTACCCTTCTATCTGTGAACATGAAAAGGTCCACAGTGTTACGACAAGCACTGAAGTCTACCATCAGCCGCCCGTTCCTGAATAGGTCTGCGCTTTCTGAAAGCATGGGGGATTCCTGTGTAATTTTATCTTCTTTATCCATTACTTCTTCTCCTTCTTTGGATGTAGCCTACCAGCAGATAATTTATCTGTGGTGATGGCTTTACTTTTCTGTTCATCTTTGGCTTCTTTCTCTTTATCTTCTTCATCTATACGTTTCTTCTCTTCTACTTCCTCCAATTTCTTTTTCCTCTTCTTAGAAATCTGGTAACCTATAAAGTTCTTCATAGCACAACCCTTACGTGTGCATCCCACTGGATGTCTTTCGGTTTCCTTCTTTTCCTCATTCCATATGGATTTCCAGCCTGTAAAGCCTCTTCCGTAACATCCCGGTTTTGAACAACTAGGATTAGCAAAATTCCTAAAAATATTTTCCCAATCAGAGGGTACTAAATCTTTTAATAGCTTTTCTTCAGGTTCAATAACCTCTCCTATGATTTCTTCTGCTTCTTCAAAAGTTTCTTCGTCACCCATTATTTAGTCACATTCTTTTCTTAGTTCGGTTGCATTCTCTTCAAGATACTTAGATAGTTTCTTGAAATTTTCTTCCTCTGTATCTGTATCGAAACCACGGAATTTCACTCTAGCTGGGTAGCATACACTAATTGAGTCATCTGATCTTACTTCAACAACAATAGCCCATCCAAAAAGATGAAGAACTCTATTAACCCACCAGAGTAAACCAGTCGCATAGAAATCTTCCCATGTCTTTCTGTCAATCATCTGACCCATCATTCTCCCTTCTTAGGTATACGTATCTGCAAACCTGCGAACACAATAAGAATCTTTCCAATTTGTTCCTCTGTCAAATACCCAGCCATTCTTCCGAATAACGTGTTTTTATCATAAGTAGGGTTAGTTGTATCTCGTTTGTCCAATATGCTCTCCCTCACAGTTATCACAGCATTTCCAAGGATGTTTTCAGCTACTCCATACCGTAAGCCGAATCTGCTAACAATATCATTTCGTATATCTTTATAAAGATTTACTATTCCATCTGAAGCTATTACCTCTAAACAATATTTATATGCTTCCTGTTCAACACCTTCAAAACGATTATCCTCTATAGGATACATAACCAAAGTACTTTTATTAGCTAACTTATCCCAAAAATGTGAATCCTCTTTCGAATCAATCAACATGAATCTCTCTCGGTACAAACTCTCACTCTCGCACACATTCAAACAATGATTTCGAAAGCACTTACTAAAATATCCTAAAGTAGATTTCCTACCGGGAACCCATTGAGGTATATTTTTTATCAGCGCATTCTCTACCATATCTTGAACTAAATCTTTTTCTGAAACACTTTTACGATACTTCTTAGCAACTATGTGTATTTTAGGTAGTAGTATCTCCAGAATAGCATTTCTAAAGTTAATCCCATCTTTGGAATTTTTATCTACTTTATTGTATTCCTCTAGTAGTTCCAGTAAGTATTCTTCATTAATTAAATCTCTGTCATCCATCTTATTCACATGTGCTATACCCGCAATTTGTGCAATCTTTGCAACCTCCCCGATGCCAAAAAGTGTTTTCTGCACACATGGGACACACTTCTCCCTTCCTTAAAGATGTTTCCGTAGTTTCTTTTTCAATAATCTGGTTTGTTGCTTCTACAATACCTAATTTTCTATAGTGTTTTTCCATTATCATTCCTATAGCAGCGGCACGACTTTTGATGTAACGTTGCTCATACCAACCTCCACCAGAAGGACTTTCATATTTCTTAAACTCTCCTATAAGATGTTCTGCACTAATTCCTCGACGCATGAGGGAAGTTAACGAACGACTCACCATATCGAGTAGTTCTTGATGTTCAGCGTTATTAGTCTTGAAAAATATCTCATAAGGTTCCTCTTCAAAATCGTTAATAGTAACATATAAAGAAGGTCCAGTAGGATTAGGACGAATTCTATATGTGTATCCTTCAAGATCAGCAGGACGCTCTTTTGGGTGTGTGGTAAGACCTACGAATTCAATGTCGTAGTCGTCGCTGTCGCTGCTGTCGTCGCTGTCGCCAAACTGTATAGGTTGGTCCTTTCGACACCTATCTCTGTACACAGTACATCCTTTGATTCCGTTCTCCCAACAATATTTAAAGACTTTAGAAACCTCTTCCACAGTAGCACTATTTGGGAAATTAATGGTTTTGGAAACAGCAGAATCTACATGCTTTGCTACCACCTTCAACATCTCAAGATGCTCATCCAACGTTACTAAAAACTTCTCATCCACAGGCCCACCTACAAAACTGGCCCATTCTGGAAGTGGTATCTCTCCGGTATACTTCATTTTATGCATAGCCTCATTGGAGAGCATGTCTTGTCCTAATTCATGTCGTATAACCGTAGGAGCCAACATGGGCTCAATCCCATATGAACACCAAACCAACCCACTCACAGTCCCCGTAGGAGCCACTGCTAACAGGGTTGAATTTCGTCTGGGTGAGAAGTCTGCTAATTCTTTATCATAATCTGGAAAAGGTCCGGCTTCTTTAGCTAAATCCTCACTTGCTTCCCTAGCTGCTGAATACATAGTCTCCATAATAGCATCTACCAGAACCAAAGAATCCATAGACCCGTACCGCATTTTCATATAAAAAAGCATATCAGCTAACCCTGTAATTCCCAGTCCTATAGGTCGAGTATTCTTAATCATTTTCTCAGTTTCGGGAATAGGAAAAACCGCTCTATCTATGAGACTATCTAAGTACTCGACGGCAATCTTCACATTTTGAGCAAAACTTACAAAGTCAAAAGATGGAGTTCCCTTGTATACATCGTCCGACCAGCAGACATACGAAGATAAGATCATAGAACCTAAGAGACACATTCCATAAGGGGGAGATGGCAACTCTCCGCAAGGATTCGTCGTAACCACCTCATACTTATACCTGAGAGGATAGCCCCTCTGTATGGTATCTAAAAATAGTACACCGGGTTCTCCTGATGCATGAGCACAACGACACATTTCTTGCCAAATGTCAGTAGCTTCTAATGTTCTCTGTATTTCACCATTTTGGAATAATGCCCAAGAATCCTCTCTATAAAGAGCTTCCATAAAAGAATCCGTAATTCCTACAGACACATTAGTATTATTCCATCGTTTATGATCCTGCTTGGCTGTGATAAATTCCAATATGTCAGGATGGTCCACATTAAGAATAGTCATTTTTGCTGCCCGACGATTTGAAGACCCCTGCTTAATGGTGTCTGCATAATGGTCAAATGCATCTATAAAAGAACATGGCCCACTAGCATTACTCTTTGCACCTTTAACTTCTGCTCCTTTAGCTCTCAGAGGAGAGAAATTAGTTCCAACTCCTCCACCATAAGCATAAATTTCAAATGTATCAGCCTGACACTTCATAATGCCCACCCTACTGTCTTCAATAGGAACTACAAAACAATTACCGGGCATTTGATTGCCTGTACCTCCCATATTAGCAAGAATTCGTCCACCAGATATGAACTTCTTTTTGTTCAAAAGGTTTTGGATGTTTTTGTTCCCGAAAGAAATCCTCTCAAACACTTCCTCAACAGTCTCACCGGGATGTTGTGGATAACTCTTCTCAAATATCTTCTTTTGGTATTCAGTTTCTAAGTAGGCCAATATTTTCTCCTGAAAGAGCACGAGCCACTACTTTACTTAACTCCCTAGCTCTTTGAATCAAATGTTTCTCAAAATTGCAACTAAGAACATCTTCCTCAGTAAAACAATCTCCATCTATTGTATCCCAAATACACATCCCGCAAAAATCTACAATAACATCGTCACCGTTAGTTCTCAACCCAAACTGTACCAACTCCAAATCATCTATATCGCCTAAATTTTCCCAAATAATTCCATTCAATTGCTGTACAGTATTATTAATTTCTGTTAAATTTATTGATCTCATTTTGGCATCTCACTCTCTTT
>SDBU01002272.1_pt1 | contig 25886 bp, 23 predicted proteins | sample 2277071 | NCBI WGS metagenome assembly SDBU01 (sample SAMN10397929, study PRJNA504765) | marine sediment metagenome | isolation source: marine sediment core GS08_GC12, 126 cmbsf | place: Arctic Ocean: Gakkel Ridge, Loki's castle | collected 2008
AGGGCGACATCTCTAAGGACATTACCTATTGCCTCCTTCAGCCCCTTCCTCTGCTCTTTGGTCATGTTATAGCTAGTCTTAACCAGCCCCGCTAGGGTATTGGTCGCCTGCATAATCAGCCTGATATTCTCCGGCTCATGTTCCAGAACAGACTTTATCTTAACCCTCAGCAGGGCAATCTCATCGTCAATACCCTCAACGCCAGAAGCTAGCTCAAAGTCTAACTGCTCTGCCTCATTAAGAACCTTAGAATAAAAGCCGTGCTTCCTGGCGTTCTGGTTGTCCGGCTGGCCGCCTCTTTTTCTCTTTACTCTTGGCACGTGGTCTTTCTCCATTATTAAGAATCCTGGCAGTGGCGAGGACAAGGGTGTGGGCTGCCAGCTCCCATCTCTGGTTTTCTACGGCTAACCTTAATAGTCTCATCTCCCTCTCCTTTACATAACTAGAAAAACGATTCCTATCTAATTAGCTTTGATTCGTTTCCCATTAAAATAATAGCACGTATGTTCTATTCTGGCTATAAAGTTTTGTCGTATTTTAGTATTTTAATCTCCTATTTAGAGTTGCCAGGAATGGAATCTTAGGAAACTGGGGGAGAGGTTGGTTCTTTACTCTCTTCTGGTGCTAAATCCCTACTCCCAAAGCTGCCTGAGAAGCAGAGAGACGAGCTACCGGAACCCGATATGGAGAACAACTTACAGAATCCAGCCCTATTTGATGGAAGAACCTTACTGATTTGGGGTCGCCACCATGCTCACCGCAGATGCCCACCTCTAGTTGGGGATTGGCTTTCTTCCCTCTCTCAACGGCTATCTTAATCAGCTCAGCAACACCGGTCTCATCAAGGCTAACAAAGGGGTCACTGGCGAAAATTCCCTTTTCCAGATAAACAGGGAGAAAAGTCCTGCCATCATCTCGACTTATGCCGAGAGTGGTCTGAGTTAAATCATTGGTGCCAAAGGAAAAGAAGTCTACAAGCTTAGCCAGCTCACCGGCAATAAGAGCGGCTATGGGTAACTCAATCATTACCCCTAATCGGGGGATTACCTCGGCTGCTTGCTTTTCCTTTCTCACCTGCTCACAGGTATCAATCACAAGCTGCTTTAGTAATTTCACTTCCTCAACATGGGCTATCAGAGGTAGCATGATGGCAGGGAAGACGCTAATACCCTGGTCAATTAACTCGTAGGCAGCCTCCATTACAGCTCTAACCTGCATTTCGTAGATCTCAGGAGAAGTAATGCCGAGACGGCACCCCCGATGACCAAGCATAGGGTTAAATTCTCTTAATTGGAGCACCTTTTCCTCCAGCCTTCTATAAGACATACCCAGTCTCTTAGCTAGGCTCTTCAGCTGTTGTTTATCGTAAGGAAAGGGCAGAAACTCATGCAGGGGAGGGTCTAGAAGCCTGATAGTTACCGGTAAACCCTCCATTTCACTGAAAATGGCATTAAAATCTGCTTTTTGCATGGGAAGCAGCTTGGACAGAGCTGCTTCCTTTTCCTCCTTGCTTTCGGCAAGGATTGCCCGCCTGAAGTGGTCAATCCTATCCACCTGGAAGAACATGTGCTCTGTTCTGCACAGCCCAATTCCTTCAGCACCAAAAGACCTGGCAATTCTAGCATCAGCGCCACTATCAGCATTAGCCATCACCCGAAGCTTCTTGGCCAGGTCTTCCCATACCGTAAGTTCCTTGAGTTCGTCAGTCACTTGAGGTGGAATAGTAGGAATCTCCCCCACGAGCACCTCCCCGGTTGAGCCATCTAAAGTAATGGTGTCCCCCTTAGCGAAAATCCTGTTGCCGCTGATGAATTCCTCTCTTTCCCGGTCGATATGTATATCCTGACAACCGACGATGCAGCACTTTCCCATCCCCCTAGCCACCACCGCAGCATGAGAGGTTACCCCTCCTCTGGTAGTTAAAATCCCTCGGGCAGCGTTTATCCCACGAATATCATCAGCCGAGGTTTCATCCCTGACCAGAATAAAATCGCCGTCGCTTTTAGAAAGCTCCACTACTTCGTCAGAATCAAACGATATTTTGCCTGAGGCTGTTCCTGGAGAGGCAGCAAGACCCTTAGCAACAACCTCCTTGGTTGCATTAGGGTCAAGAGTAGTATGCAATACTTGCTCTATTTGCACCGGGTCTATTCTCTGTAATGCCTGTGTTCCCTGAATTAATCTTTCCCTTGTCATATCTACAGCTATCTTTATTGCTGCTTGAGCCGTTCTTTTGCCTGTTCTTGTTTGCAAAATCCACAATCTGCCCTTTTGGATAGTGAATTCAATGTCTTGCATATCTTTGAACCGCTGTTCTAGTCTCTGCGAAACACTAGTCAATTCCTGATAGCACTGAGGTAGGACCCGGGCTAGTTCCCCTATATCTTGAGGAGTCCTTATACCAGCCACTATATCTTCGCCTTGAGCGTTGACCAGGAACTCCCCAAAAAACTCCTTTCCCCCGTTGTTCGGATTCCGCGAAAAGACCACGCCGGTGCCACTATCATTACCCATATTACCAAAGACCATCGCCTGGACGGTCACTGCTGTTCCCCAATCATGAGGTATTTTGTTAATATCGCGATAAGACACCGCCCGGGGACTATTCCAAGACTCAAAAATAGCAGAAATGGACTGCCAAAGTTGTTGCCTCGGCTCTTGAGGAAATTCGCTGGAAGTGACTTCTCTTATCTTAGCCTTCAACTCCTCCACCATCTTCCTTAGGTCTTCAGCGGTCAATTCAGTATCAAGCGTAACTCCTCTTTTCGCTTTCTCTCTGCTTAAAACTTCCTCCAGAATTGCCTTATCTACCTTCATCGCCACCCGCCCATATATCTCAAGCAACGTTTTGTAACTTCTATAGGCGAACCTTTCATTGCCGGATTGTTTGGCTAAGCCACCAACAGAGGCATCATTTAAGCCTAGATTTAGAATAGTCTCCATCATACCTGGCATCGATACCCTAGCTCCTGAGCGGACGGCGATGACTAGTGGATTTTGGGCATCACCAAACTTAGCCCCAAATACTTTCTCAACCCTTTCAAGTGCCTCCTCTACCTGCTCCCTCATTTCCTCGGGATAATCCTTATCGCTGGAGCGATACACATTACATACATCAGTAGTAATAGTGAATCCTGGGGGAACTGGAATACCTATCCTTGCCATTTCGGCCAAGTTAGCCCCCTTCCCTCCTAAAAGGTCGTTCAAACTCGCTCTGCCCTCGGCTTCCTTACCACCAAAGAAATAAACGTATTTCACTGCTATTGACCACCTTTCCTTACTATGGACATCACTAGACCAATTCAGAACTAGCTAATTTAATTATAACCCCTCATTAACACGAAGTCCAAAATTATTTGGCATTAATATAAATTGATATTGAGGGTATAGCCGTTATAGAATAAGGCGACTGAAAAATGAATGTTACTAAGCAGCTTTACCAGCTACAGGAGGTTGACTTGGAAATTGAGTCCAACGAACGGACTCTGAAACAGCTTGTCAGCCGACTGGGAGAAAGCCAAACAGTAGTCAGAACCCGGACCAAACTTGCCTCGGAGCAGGAGCGGTTAAACGAGTTGAAACGGCAGCAACAATCTGCAGAATGGGAGATAGATGACTTGGTAAATAAACTCACTGCTGCTGAGGAGAAACTGTATAGTGGCAAGATGAAAAATCCAAAGGAACTGACCAACCTCCAGCATGAAGCTGACGGACTGAAAACCAGGCGTAGCCAACTAGAGGACAAAACACTAGAGACAATGAATCAGGTTGAGCTGGCCACATCAAGTGCGGATACAATAAGTAGACAGCTTAAAAAATTGGAGGTTGAGTGGCGTAGCCAGCAGCAACAGCTATCTATTGACATAGAGCAACTCAAAACTACACTATCCAATCTTAAGCAAAGACAACAGCTGTTGTCAGCCGAAATTGAGCCCCAGGTAATTGAGCTCTACCGCGAGATTAGAAAGCAAAAGGGAATAGCTGTGGCTAAGGTTGAGCAAGGGATATGCCAGGGCTGCCGAATATCATTACCCACCACCAATTTACAGCGGGCAAGAAGCGGTCGCCTGGCTCAGTGTAGTAGCTGTGGACGTATTCTATTCCTTGCCTGAGACTAGTAGCGAGAGAAAAGTAGATATATCAAAGGTAGCCTGAAGGAGACGAAATTGGTAAACAATCGTAATAAAATTAGTATTATCGGAGCGGGAAGCGTCGGCGCTGCCTGTGCCCAACGCCTGGCTGAACGAGGCTATGCCGATATAGTCCTAATGGATATTATTAAGGGTCTACCTCAGGGCAAAGTATTAGATATTCTTGAGTCAGCACCAATCCTCAACTTTGATTCTCACCTTATCGGAACCAACAACTTCCAGGAAACAGCAAACTCAGATGTGGTAATCATTACCTCAGGCTTGGCTAGGAAACCAAATATGACTCGTGATGAACTGCTGTTAACTAATATGAAGATTATTACTGAAGTCATCCATAATGTAGTGGACTACTTACCCGAGTGCATTATTGTTATGGTTACCAATCCGGTAGATGCTATGACCTATCTGGCCATTCACACCAGTTCCCTTCCTCCCAATAGAATATTTGGCTTATCTGGCGTCTTAGATAGCGCCCGATTTAGTAGCTTCATTGCTGCCGAACTTAAAGTATCAGTAGAGGATGTATCAGCTTGTATTCTAGGTCAGCACGGGGGGAATATGGTTGTTATTCCCCGGTTATCTACTGTCGCCGGCATACCAATAACCAAAATTATGTCTTCAGAAACCATTAGCAGATTGGTGGAGCGCACTGTAAACGGCGGGGCAGAGATTGTTGGCTTACTTAAAACTGGTAGCGCCTTTTATGCTCCATCAGCCGCTGTGGCTCAAATGGTAGATAGTGTAATTCTGGACAAGAAAAAAATCCTACCCTGTGCTACCTATCTGGACAGACAATACGGGATTAAAGATACCGTCATCAGCGTACCGGTAAAGCTGGGCAGGAACGGCATTGAACAGATAATAACACTAGACCTGACTGAGGAGGAACAACAAGCCCTGGCTAACTCAGCCAAAGCAGTGCAGGAACTGATAAAGACTATGAAGCTAAGGTAGATAAACCCCAAATGAGAGAGATTGAAACTAGCGCTATTACTCAGGCTGTAGCCCAGCTTTTTCAACAGGCAAACTTTGAGCTGGGTGAGGATGTGATTACGGCGCTGAAGAAGGCGCAACAGGCTGAGGAATCACTGCTGGGAAGGGAAGTTTTAAGTCAGCTACTGGAAAATGCCCGAATTGCTAAACAAGAACACCTGCCACTGTGTCAGGACTGCGGCACAGCCGTGGTCTTCCTTGAGATTGGGCAGGAAGCTCACCTTACCGGTGGCAACCTATATTCCGCAGTAACCGAGGGAGTGCGTCAGGGCTACACCCAGGGCTTTCTACGCAAATCAATAGTTAGTCAGCCATTCTCAGCTAGAGTAAATGCCAGGGATAACACTCCGCCGGTTATTCATACCGAAATAGTCCCTGGCAACCAGATTAAAATTATTGCTATGCCCAAGGGGGGCGGGGCTGAGAATATGAGCAAACTGGCTATGCTTAATCCAGGCGACGGCAGGCAAGGTGTCATTAACTTTGTGTTAACAACCGTTGATGAGGCAGGAGGAAAGCCTTGTCCTCCCCTGATTGTTGGCTTGGGTATAGGCGGCACCGCCGAAATGGCGATGTTTCTAGCTAAAAAGGCATTACTGTGCCCGGTGGCTAAACCTAATTCTGACGCTGAGATTGCTGGCCTCGAGCAAGAGATTCTAACTCGTATCAATGATTTGGGCATCGGTCCGCAGGGCTTTGGTGGTAGAATTACTGCCCTGGCGGTGCATGCTGAGGTTATGCCTACCCATATTGCCAGCCTGCCGGTAGCAGTTAATCTCCAATGTCACAGTGCCCGCCACAAGGAGAGGATACTATAAAATCGACTAAAAGCTTGTAAAATATAAGCTCCAATGAGGAGTAAAATATGCTAACATCCGAGTCCTACCGAGATCTCTTTGAATGGATTAACAAGCGATGCCTATGTAAGGGTTGCAAAAATGAGCGTTCTAAGTTTTGTACCAAGGATAAAAATAACCATGCGTGCCGTAGCAACCTCATTCCCGGTTTCTACTCGAAAAATATTGTGCGTTCTATAGATATTCTGATTGTTGCTGAAGCACATGGCGGTGGTAGGGATGAAGACTACCACGAGCCACAGTTACCAGTGGACGAAGAAGTATCTTACATTGCTAATTACTACTTAACGGACAAGGTTAGTAAGTTCCACCAATGGCAAATGAGGGAACTGCTCGAACATTTAAATAAGGCTGGTAAAAGCTGGGTATTCACTGACCTCATCAAGTGTTTCGTCTGGCATGGTAAGGACAAGAGTTTGAATTTAAAGGGTAGTGACAACAAGAAAAAAGCAATTAAACACTGTCGTAAATATCTTGATGAGCAGATAAAAGTGCTGCAGCCGAGGAAAATACTGGTTCTGGGACAGACCGTTGGTCGCGAGTACTTTCGTTTAAAGGGTTTAAAGAGTTCCAACCACGGTAGAGTCTACCCTAGCCAAATAGATAATGTTAAAACTACTTTAGTTTATTCCGTATTTCCAAGCCAGATTACTGCAGACATATGGGCAGAAAAAGGAGGTTGGGAGTTAGTCATAGAGAAGCTTACTTCTCATTAAAGCGGGTAGATTGAAGGGGTTTCGCCCCTTCAAAAGTAATCCCTCCCCCTCTCCTTTGAAGGAGAGAGGGATAAAGGGGGTGAGGTAGATAAATAACCTTTATGTTACATCTCCAATTGATACCAAAACCATAGAACAATTGAAAGTGGGCACTCAGGTCCTAATTTCCGGGGTTATTTATACTGCCCGTGATGCTGCTCACCAGAGGCTCGTTCAAGCCCTTGATAAAGACGACAGGCTTTCCTTTGACCTCAATGGGCAAACAATATACTATGTGGGGCCATCCCCAGCCAGACCGGGACAGATCATTAGCTCCGCCGGTCCCACCACTAGTGGGCGTATGGATATATATACCCCCCGCCTTATTGCTGCCGGAATTAGGGCTATGATTGGTAAGGGTAACCGTTCGCCAGCAGTAAAAGAAGCTATTAAGAAACATAAAGCCGTGTATCTTACCGCTATTGGTGGTGCTGGTGCTCTTATCGCTAAGTCCATTAAGCAGGTAGCGGTTATCGCCTACGAGGATTTGGGAACTGAGGCTATCCGACGACTCACTGTAGAAAACTTCCCGGCTATTGTTGCCAATGATATTTATGGAGGCGACCTTTTTGAACAGGGTAAAGCCAAATACCAAAGGAGGAAATAGAAGGAAATGGATTGCATTTTCTGTCAAATTATAGCTGGCAAGGTGCCCAGTGATATTCTTTATCAGGATGAAGAGTTGATTGCCTTCCGTGACATCAATCCTATGGCACCTACTCACCTACTCGTCATTCCCAAGAAACACACCTCCTCCCTGGCTCACCTGCCTGATGTCGAGACACCACTTATCGGACATATGGTGAAAGTAGCTAATCAACTGGCAAAGGAAGAAGGCATTTTTGACAGTGGCTATCGTCTGGTGATTAGCTGTGGTAAGGAGGGAGGGCAATTAGTGCCTCATATCCACATGCATCTTCTTGGTGGGCGAAAGTTGTCAAACAAACTGGGCTAATTGATAAAAGAGTAAAATATTTGCGTCCCAGCTATTAAGGGTACTACAATATACCCACGGCGGAAGCTGTAGTTGACGGTGCAAAGGAAGTGGCTGGTGTAGAGATTACCTTGAAGAAAGCTGAGAAAGTGTCCGTCGATGACCTCGTTATTGATGCTATAGCCTTTGGATTTGCTGAAACGCATGGCAGAGAATGCCAAGGCATTCAAAGAGACTGGCTTTATGCAGAAATCTTAAGAAAAAGTATTTTATCTCGTATTTTCCAGATTAAACTGGGGTACGGGAAATTCCGGTTAAATAGCCGATGAAGATTAAGGCAACGCTCAAAAAGCTAGATACAACCTCGTTGATTCTACTGGCACTGGTGTTCCTGGGTGTAGCTGCTGCCTTCTGGACAGGGGGGTGGGAGCTAGCTATCCGAGGTCTAACGCGAGCCGGCCAGCTCATCCAGATGGTATGGTTGCGTCTCCTCCTAGGTTTCACCCTAGGTGGACTAATTCAGGTATTGATTCCCCGTGCGGTAATTGCCAAGTGGTTAGGACCTACCTCAGGGCTGAAGGGTATCCTCATTGGGTCATACATAGGCATTATTATGGGTGGTGGTCCCTATGTTACCATGCCTATAATAGCCTCTATTTACAGAGCTGGAGCCGGCGCCGGTCCCATCATCGCCCTTCTGACCGGGCGAGCGCTGCTAGGGTTACAGTTGCTCATTGTGTGGCAGATCCCATTTTTGGGTGTGGGAATACCTTTAACCAAGTATGTTGTCTGTTTGTTCATAACTCCACTTGTTGGCTTAGCCGGGGCTGCTGCGTTCCGGCTAATATCCAAGTCGCCCCAGATGGCTGATAAAGATGACCAGAACACTCACAGCGTAGGGCAGCAGCGGGATGAAACAGGGAAGACTGGGGCAACGTCAGAGAAAGAAGAAGAGGCAGAAACATGGACATAGCCTTATTGATTCTGGTGGCGCTGCTGTTCACGGCAATGGTCGCTGCCTTCTGGAAGGGGGGGTGGCAGCTACTCATTTCGGGCTTCAAGCAAACCGGCCGTACCTTTAAGTTAATGTGGTTGCGTGTCTTGCTAGGTATGATGTTGGGCGGATTAATTCATGTATTAATCCCTAGTGAGTTGATTGCAGAATGGTTGGGGCCTGCCTCAGGGCTAAAGGGTATCCTCATTGGCTCATACGTAGGCATTATTATGAGTGGTGGTCCCTATATTTCCCTGCCGATAATAGCGTCTATATACGCGGCAGGGGCGGGGGTCGGCCCCATTATCGCCCTTTTGGCCGGGGGGATATTGAGAATACAAGGGCTTATTACCTATAGTATACCCTTTTTGGGGGTGAAATTAAGTTTAACCCGGTACGTCGTCTGTCTCTTTGTTCCACCACTCATCGGACTTGCCGGGGCTGCTGTATATCAGCTACTAAATCTGGCCTAGAATGAAAATGGCACCCGAATGCACAGTAAAATCAGCCGTAAATTATATGGCTATTGGGCAGTCTAATTCAAAGTTAGGCTTCAATGTCTACCGGGAGGTGGATGGTTACCTATGAGCGTTCAAATAAATCCGCCATAATCCGTTGAAATCATTAAAATTAAGGAGGGTAGTATGAACCAAGAAACAAAAAAGGCTGTTAAAGAATTTTTTTCTGCCACTAAAAAACTAAATCAACTTGATATTATTGGGTCAAGGGATTATATAGGAGATATTGGCAAGTATCTTTGCCAAGTTATGTATAATTTGGAGCTTCCAAAATCAGGACGGCAAGCTGGTTATGATGGCATGATAGGCACATCTAAAGTTCAGGTTAAGATTAACAACTGCCCAATAGGAACTCCGGTAAGACTGAGTGAACCTTTTGAATACGATGAACTTATTGTGGTATTAGCACCTAACTGTTTTTTGAGACCGGAGAATATAGAGGATGATTTCATTTTCTATAGATTTACTAAAGGCGAGGCTCTCAAAAGATTCAAAACCCCGAGCGGTAAGTATATCGGTGGCAGAAGCGTATTCTCTCAGGGACATGATAAGGTCTTAAGCCTAATCTAGAAGATTGTTTCCTGTTTATCGTGCCTTACGATACTCTAGGAAGCTTGCAAAGAGGAAAAGCGAATGAGCTATCTTGTGCAAGTTGCCCCCTGGCTTTTCTTAAATATCCCTATCTTTTTGGACTCGTTGGAAAGCTCAAGGAGCAACACGCAAACCTTCTTTAAGCAGCTTAAACCATTGACAAAGCCTCGCAATACCAATAGAATGCCTATTGATTTAGTATGTACTGTATCGGCGTAGATATAATAGAGATAGCTCGTATTGAAAAGGCTGTAGCCCGTTGGGGGCAAACTTTCCTACGCCGAATATACACTGACCCTGAGCTTGGATTGTGCCACGAAAAACCAGAATCACTGGCTGTCCATTTTGCTGGCAAGGAAGCAGTAATGAAAGCACTCGGAACAGGAAGAAGGGGTGTCAGTTGGAGAGAGATTGAGATATTATCCGAGCCCAGCGGCAAACCCTTAGTTCATCTCCAAGGCAAGGCACAAAATCGAGCCAATACCTTGGGCTTAAATAATCTGGCTATCAGCCTCTCCCATTCCAGGGCAAATGCTATTGCCTTCGTAGTTGGTGAAACAAAGTGAAAGGAGTTACTAAATGAAGTTCCTTAAGGGTTTGGCTCTCAGTCTTTTAGGCTTCCTCCTTTTTCTGTCTCTATCTGTTTCCGCTTCGGCGTTTACACTAAATAGCACTATCCTCAACCCTGATTTCCTTACCTCTGAACTGGGCGAGTTTGATGTATCCCTGCTGACGGAAGAAATCATCAGTGCGGGACCTGCTCAAGCAGAACTACCAGAAGAGATGATGGTGGCTCTGGTTGACACTATCGCTAAATTTGAGCCCATAGTGAAAGAGCAAATAAGCGCCGCCACTCATTCTATTTATGATTATCTGCTGGGGAAAAAGCAAAACCCGGAGTTAGCGATTACGTTGGGTGATACCTTCCTTAGTTCGGATTTCGTCATTAAATTATTGAATGAGCTTGATATGTCCACGCTGGCAGAAGACTTTATTAGTGAGCAAATACCTGAAGAAGAGCTCAGGGTTGCTGTGATTAATACCATTACTGAGCTTGAACCTCAGATAAAAGAACGAGTAGGTCTCGCCGCTGACCCCATCTTTGATTATCTGCTGGGAGAAAGTCAAAGTCTGGACCTGGCTCTTATACTGCATGATATCGTCCTCACTCCAGACCTGGTTACCTCTATAGTGGCTAAGCTTGATTTATCCTCCCAGGTCAGGGAATTGCTTATTCAGCAGCTTACCGAGGGAATCCCCGAAGAGATGGGAGAGCTGACTCAATATGCGGAAGATGCCATCACTGAAGAATGGGTGGAAGCACAGCTAAATAGTGCTATTCCTTCCATCCTCGATTACCTGCTGGGGCAAAGCCAAACTTTGCGTGTATCAATCTCATTGCAATCAGTGAAGGAAAACCTGAGAGAGTCGCTGAGAGAAGCTTTCTTAGAATCGCCACCACCTGAGTTTGCTGGCGTCCCCCGGGCTTTGCTTGAGCAGTACTTTGACGACTTTTTCCAGGAGTTAATTGGAAGCATACCATCAACCTTTGAACTCGACGAGAGTCTGTTAAGTGACCTTCGCACACAAATAACCGGAGCATTAGCAGAGGCTGAGGCGGGGCTTGCAGAAGCTAGACAGAATATTACCAAAGCAATAGCCGAGACTGAGGTGGGACTTGAGGAAGCAAGGCGTTACATTGGCTATTTCCAGCTTGGTTACAAGCTTCTGATTGGCTTTATTTTACTGCTAATCCTGGGCATTGTTCTCATAAATCGCCAAATAAGGGAGGCTACCCGCCGGTTAGGCTCCATCTTTTTGTCTTTTGCGATTCCTGCCTGCATTGGCCTTTTCGCTATCAGGTATTTTGCTGAGATTCAGACATGGATATTGCAGTTGCTGAAGATCGATATTGATATCCCAGCTCAATTCCAGGCGTTGATATTGCAGACCATGAACAACTTCCTAGCTCCTGTGCGGATGCTCTGCCTTGGCCTCTTGATTGTCGGCGTAGCCCTGATTGTCGTCTCCTTTGTCTATAAACCTCGCCAATCTGAACTTTGACCGCAGGCAAGCAGGATGTTAGAATTATAAAAAGGTTCTATTTACTGGCTGAAGGGAGTCAGAAATGTCAGGTCATTCTAAGTGGTCATCAATTAAGCACCAGAAAGGGGTAGCTGATGCCAGGCGAGGTCAACTATTTACTAAGTTGACCCGAGAGATTATAGTGGCAGTGCGTCAGGGGGGTGATAACCCTGAGGCTAATTTCCGGCTGCGTCTTGCAATACAGAGGGCTCGCGATAGTAGTATGCCTTCGGATAATATAGGAAAGGCTATTAAGCGGGGTAGCGGCACACTGGAAGGAGCGACTCTGGAGGAGATGGTTCTTGAAGGTTATGGGCCAGGTGGTACCGCTATTTTGGTGCAGGCGCTATCTGATAACCGTAATCGGACAATACAAGACGTGAGGAACCTGTTTAACCGCAGTGGTGGTAGCCTGGGCGAGAATGGCTGTGTTGCCTGGCTTTTTGAGTCAAAAGGTTTGATTGTGATAAAGATTGATAATCAGGATGTTGATGAATTAAGCTTATACGCTATTGACGCTGGTGCCGATGATATTAAGGTTGAGGATGATTCTGTAGAAATCTATACCAAGCCCGGGGAATTTGAGGTGGTCAGGAAAGCACTGGAGGAGAAAAATATTTCTATAGCCTCGGCCGAGTTGTCTATGGTACCTAAGACCACAGTTGAACTTGAAGAAAGGACAGCCCTGCAAACACTGAAGCTGCTAAATAAGCTGGAGGAGCTGGACGAGACGCAACACGTATCCAGCAACGCTGACTTTACCGACGCTATTCTGGAGAAGTACCAGTCGCGGACTTAATTATTTTTAGCCTCTGTTTAACACCCTGGATTACTGTAATAAAAAGAAGGAGGCGCAAGTTTTAAAGAAATGAATCCCCCTCAAGCACTTTTAGCGAATGACCCGCTGATGTTCTGCACAATTTTGATGGTGCTATGATAATTTTAGGTATTGACCCGGGTACAGTAACTATGGGCTATGGAGTTATCGAGGCTGAGGGCGATGAAGCAACCCTTATTGATTATGGCGCTCTGAGCAGTAAGCCACGCTCTCCAATCGGGGAGCGTTTGAGTTTTTTATATAATAAACTTCAAGAGATTATCTTGCGCCACCGTCCTGATGCTGTAGCGGTAGAGCAACCTTTCGTGGCTAAGAATGTAAAGTCGGCGCTGGCGATAGGTAAGGCTCAGGCGATAGCTATTCTGGCAGCCGCCAATCGGGGAATCCCAACCTATGAATATACCCCCACCCAGGTAAAGCAGCAGGTTGCTAATTACGGAGCTAGTTCCAAGGAGCAAGTTCAGGAAATGGTCAAGCTCCAGCTTGAGCTACCTGATATTCCTCAGCCCAGCGATGCCGCCGATGCTTTAGCGGTGGCTATCTGTCACCTGCGCCAGACACACCTGGATAAGTTACTGGCTGAACAATAATAAAGGAGAAAGAATGATAGCCGGTCTTCATGGAAAATTAGAGTCGTTGAGCAGTGATTGGGCGATTATTAATGTTAATGGGATAGGCTTTCAGGTGTATATGCCTACCTCCGCCTTGAGCACCTTGGGCACTGTCGGTGAGGAGGTCAATCTGCATACCCATCTTCATCTCAGGGAAGATAATGCTACCCTCTATGGCTTTGCTTCGGCTGATGAGCTAAGGCTGTTTCAGACCCTGATTAGTGTCTCAGGACTGGGTCCCAAGCTGGCGCTGGCAATGCTTTCAGCTATGAATGTAGACCAGTTGATAATGGCTATTGCCACCGGCAGTGCCGACCTGCTGACTCAGGTTCCGGGAATAGGCAAAAAGATGGCTCACCGCCTTGTCCTTGAGCTTAAAGATAAGATAGGTGCTGGCTTGATAACTGCCCCGACGGCTCAACTGGCTCAGGAAAACGCCGATGTTATAGCCGCCTTAATCTCTCTGGGCTATTCCATTTCTGAAGCCACCCGTGCCATAGCCAGCCTGCCATCGTCTTCCGAGTTGAGCCTTGAAGAAAAGATTAAGCAGACACTGGCTTATTTCACTTCTACATAAGAGGAGGGTAGCGTGGAAATTGTGTTATATGTAATTATCTTCATCTTACTTGCCGTAATCTTAGTGTTGATTTTCAGACCGGGGAAGGTAGAGGTGCCGGCTATAGAAGAATTGGAGAGCAAGCTCAGGTTTGCCTTAGCTTCGGCCGCCTCAGTTAAGGAGATTCAGGATACCCTGGCCGATTTGCCCCATGATGTTCTGGAATCGATAACCCGCAGTCTGGGCAAGCGGACAGGGAAGCTGAACGAGCTGCTGGCTACCTTTGAACTAACCCAGTATGATAGGCTGTTCTACCTGGGAGAACCCATTGACTTCGTCGGCATCAAATACGGGGAAGGCATTGACTTTATCGAGGTAAAAACGGGCAAGGCACGGCTGACTGCGGATGAAAAGGAAATAAAGGACTTGATTGAAAGTAAGCTGGTCAATTATGTCCCCCTCTCTGTGCAAAAAATAGGCATCGCCGAGCATGTGGATACTGGGGAAATCAGGGGTTAATAATCATAGTTAGGACTGCGTTATCTTGAGAAAGTAAATATTGGGAGGGAGATTATGGGACAAATTGTGAGATGCCCTCTAATTGGTGCTCCTTGCAGCAAGCCGATAACAATACAAGAGAAAACCTTTTTCTTGGCAGAAGCCGAAAAGCCAGAGGAGGATAGAAAACGGCGCATACAAGCTGTAAACCTGGCTCTAGGAGACAGATACAAAGTAAGGAGCGCCTTGGATGAAAAGCAGCCGTATGCTTTCACCTGCAAAGTTTGTGAGATGATTCAAACTTGTGCTTACGGGATGGCTGATATTTCACAGAAAAATCCCAATGTTTTACTTGAATTAGGGATGATGATAGCTTTAGGCAAGCCAACAATAATATTACTGAAACAGGCACAAGATGAAGAACTTGAATTGTTTTCTGATCTAAAAGCCATAGAGGTTATTCCTTTCACTCAATACATAGACATAATAGACCAATTGAGAGAAGTTGCGCAGAAATTACCGCCACCTGTATCACCACCCAGCCCCATCGAAGATTTAGAGAAGATAAACCCTAGCTTTGCCAAGGCATTACAAAGACAGATGGATCAGGTAATCACAGAATTTAAGCACAGCATTGAAGAGGCAAAACTAGATACAATCTCAATCGGCGAGGAAAAGAAAGAGGTGTCTACCGAACTCAGCGAAAAGATAGCAAAGCTAGAAGAGACACTGAAGGAGTTAACAGGATTAGGCTTTACTACTGACGCCAGAACCGCCTTTCTGCGAGGAAACTTCTACTCCAATCAGGGGAAACTTAATGAGGCCCTTGCTGCCTACAATTGGTCGCTAGAACTCAACCTTGATCATCCTGTTACGCTCGCTCGTCGGGGCCTTACCTATGCGAGGCTAAAAAGATATGATGATGCTCTTGCCGACTTCAATCGTGCTTTAGAACTTAGGCCTGATGCCCCCTTTGCTCTTGCTGGTCGTGGCACTACCTATATCGACCTAGAGAGATATGATGATGCCCTTGCTGACTTCAATCGTGCTTTAGAACTTGTACCTGATGCCCCTCTTATCCTTATTTGTCGGAGCGTTGCTTATGGGGATCTAGAAAGATATGACGACGCCCTTGCCGACAACAATCGTGCTTTAGAACTTAGGCCTGATGACCCCCTTGCTTTTAATAGCTTGGGCGCTACTCATGCAAAGCTAAAAAGATATGATGATGCTCTTGCCGACTTCAATCGCTCGCTAGAACTTAGGCCTGATCACCCTGCTACATTGTATGATCTAGCCTGTCTTTTTTCACTCTGGCGAAAAACGGATGATGCGTTAACCTATCTAGAAAAGGCTATTAAGGGTGATGAGAAGTACCGAGAGGATGCCAAGACAGATGAAGATTTTGATAATATCCGTGACGACCCTCGTTTCAAAAAACTGATGGAATCAGATTGACTATGCCAAAGTTTGAATTAGTTTCGGATTTTAAGATGACCGGTGACCAGCCCCAGGCGGTGGATAAGCTGGTGGAGGGGTTAGATAAGGGCTTTAAGCACCAGACACTGCTGGGGGTAACCGGCAGCGGTAAAACATTTACCATGGCTAATGTTATCGAGCGGGTAAACCGCCCCGCTCTGGTCATCTGCCATAACAAGACCTTAGCCGCCCAGCTATCCAGCGAGTTCAGGGAGTTCTTCCCCAATAGCGCCGTGGAATACTTCGTCAGCTACTACGACTACTACCAGCCCGAAGCCTATGTACCCCGCCACGACCTCTACATCGAGAAAGAAGTTGACATAAACGAGGAGATTGACAAGCTACGCCACGCCGCTACCCGTGCTCTTTTTGAGCGCCGCGATGTTGTTATTGTCGCCTCGGTATCCTGCATCTACGGTCTGGGTGAGCCTGAAGAATACCGCCGGTTTGTCTGTAGTCTCAAACGAGGGGATAGCTACCGTCGGGAGAAAGTCCTCCGCCAGTTGGTAAATATGCAGTACCAGCGCAATGACATTGATTTTACCCGCGGCAGGTTCCGTATTCGTGGCGATACCCTGGAAATCCAGCCAACTTATGAGGAAATTGCATTACGGATTGAGTTCTTCGGCGATTGTATTGAGCGGATTGTCAACATAGACTCGTTGACCGGCGAAGTGCTGACTGAACTAGAATCGGTGGATATCTATCCCGCCAAGCACTTTGTTACCTCGCAAGACAAACTGATGCTAGCCATTGAAGATATAAAAAAGGAGCTGGCAGAAAGACTAAGCGAACTAAGAGGGCAGGGGAAGTTGTTAGAAGCAGCCCGACTTGAGGCACGCACCCACTATGACCTGGAAATGCTCAACGAAGCCGGCTACTGCGCCGGGGTGGAGAACTACTCCCGCCATCTATCACGGCGTCCGACTGGCAGCCCACCGTGGACGCTGCTGGATTACTTCCCCGACGACTTTCTTTTGTTCATCGATGAATCACACATGACCCTGCCCCAGATTCGGGGTATGTATCACGGTGACCGCTCTCGTAAGGAAACTCTGGTGGAATATGGCTTTCGCCTGCCGTCGGCTCTGGATAACCGCCCGCTTAATTTCACCGAATTTCAGCAGCGATTTAGTCAGGTTATCTACACTTCAGCCACACCAGCCGAATACGAATATAACAACAGTCAGCAGGTGGTAGAGCAATTAGTCCGACCTACCGGACTCCTCGAGCCAACCATTGAAATTAAGCCCACCAAGGGACAGATTGATGACCTTCTTGACCAGATTAAGACCAGGGTTGATAAGGAGGAGCGCTGCCTGGTAACCACTTTAACCAAGAGGATGGCTGAAGAGCTGGCTGATTATCTAATAGAGCTGGAAATAAAAACCCATTATCTCCACTCTGAGATTAATACTCTGGAAAGAATAGAGATACTCCGTGACCTCCGTCTCGGTGTCTATGATGTGGTGGTAGGTATAAACCTGCTTCGGGAGGGACTTGACCTGCCCGAGGTAAGTCTGGTAGCCATCCTTGACGCTGATAAGGAAGGCTTTTTGAGGTCGAAGGGAGCATTAATCCAGACCATGGGTCGAGCTTCTCGTCATATTGACGGACATGTCATTATGTATGCTGATACCATTACCGGTTCTATGGACGCAGCTATAAAGGAGACAAAACGGCGGCGTCAGATTCAGGAAGTCTACAATAGAGAGCGCGGCATTACTCCTCAGGGAATAAGGAAGGCAATCAAGGATATTACTGAGCGGGTGCGAGTTGTTGCCGAAACTCGTACTCCGTATATGGCTGCTCCTGAGGATAAGGAGGGCATGGCTCGTTTAGTCAAAGATTTGGAATCGCAGATGAAGACCGCAGCCAGAAGCCTGGAGTTTGAGAAAGCAGCTCTATTGCGTGACCGTCTTATTGAACTGAGGAAGGAGCAGTAAGGGATAACTCCAGATTGTGCAATAAGTAAGAGGACTGTCTAGTTTTTACCAAATGGCAAACTTATAGTGAAAACTAAGATTAAAGACTAATTATGTGGGTTTAGAAATGATATTAGTAGTAACCATAGGCGATGGCTCAATGGATATCTATTCTCGCAAGCTAGCTGAGAATCTTGATGCTCCTGTGCTTTACACAGATATCTATCAGAAATTTCGCCGCTACCGCGATACCTCTTGGCTGTCGCTACAAGCAGTAAAGTCTATTTGGCATGATTGGCGTTTTGTAAGAACGCTCAATAAGCTAGGAGACATTGTTCATTTACCAAATCAACACCTTGGGCGCTATGGTAACTTCCTGAAAATGCCATATATCATAACTGTCCATGACCTAATCAGATACTTTGATTTGGAAGGAGAAGAGGGAGACAAGACTCTTATACATAGTCCTAACCGTAGAGATAGATACTACCTTAATCTTGATTATAAAGGTATTAGAAAGGCGGCGAGAATAATAGCCGTGTCCCAGTCCACCAAAAAAGATTTGATGCATTGGTTTGATATAGATGATGAGCGAATTAGCGTGGTTCATGAGGGGATTGACCATCAACTTTTCCAGCCGGTATCTCGTCGGATATATGACGACCCCTATGTCCTCTTTGTTGGCTCAGAACAGCCGAGGAAGAACTTTGCCGCGCTGCTGAAGGCGTTTAGACAGTTGAAGGACGCCCCCAGATTCAAAGAGCTAAAACTGGTGAAAGTAGGCAGTGCTGGTGGACGAGAATTTGGTTTCAGGAGTCAGACAATGGCAGTTATTGACAGCCTGAACCTGAGCAATGAAGTTATCTTCACCGACTTTGTTCCCGAGGCGGACTTACCTGCCTACTATTCGGGGGCTGGGGTTTTTGTTTTGCCCTCTCTATATGAAGGCTTTGGCTTTCCAGTGCTGGAGGCTATGGCTTGTGGCTGTCCGGTAATAACATCTAATAACTCCTCACTACCAGAGGTAGTGGATGAGGCCGGAATTATGGTCAATCCTTCTGATATTAATCGTCTGGCTCAGGTGATGAGTAGAGTCTTAACCGATGACAAATTAAAGGATGCGATGGTTAGAAGGGGATTGGAACAGTCAAAGAGGTTTTCTTGGGAAAAGGCAGCCGAGCAAACACAGGAGGTTTATAAAAAGGTAGCTAGTGAGTGGTAGATTGGGTATGGAGACAAGACAGGAGCGCCGGGAAAAGAAGCTCAAGAAGAAGCGGGAGCAAATGTCTCAGCATGGGCGGAGCTTATTTAAAATATATAAAGATGCTATTCTTAAGCGACTAAAACGCCGCCGAGTTGACAAATAGTAAAAGAAGTAAAATTTTAGGGAAAAGAGGTCAAACCTCTATGGAGAAAATGATGAAGTATCATGGCGAGCATATTAATCGGACCAACTGGATTCCTATTTGCACAGGATTGGGTACTGCATGACTTCTGTCTCTGATATGGCAAGGTTATTCACTGGTTACTTTAGTGCCGGGAATGGTATTCCTTGTTACCAGTATTGTCGGTCACATCTACATCTACTTTACCAGCCGGAAAATCGAGGTATAAGAATAAGTTATTCCCCCTTTTTCCTTGAGCTAGTTCAGAGTATTGACTGTTCGGCCAGTGGGGACTAGACTTATGCGGTAGAATTAATTTGAAATCTTAAAAAGGAGGATGCAATGTCAACAATGGACGCTGAAAAGATAGAGATTGCAAAGAGCGTGGAGTCCAGGCAGGGAAAGTTCTGGAAAATCTCGGATGCTATATGGAGTTATGCTGAGCTGGGACTAGAGGAGTATAAGTCATCGAAACTTCTGGCCGATACACTTGAGGAAGCCGGATTCAAAGTAGACCGGGGAGTTGCGGGAATGCCGACGGCTTTCGTGGCAAGCTGGAGCCATGGAACCGGCAAACCGGTGGTCGGCTTCTTGGCGGAATATGATGCCCTACCCATGCTCTCGCAGAAGGCAGGGGTCCCTACACCAGACCCTGTGGTACCAGGTGCACCCGGGCATGGGTGTGGTCATAACACCATGGGCGCAATGCAGGCCCTCACGGTTATCACGATGCAAGAGATCGTACGACAGAAGAATCTGAACTGCACTTTAAAGTATTTTGGCTCACCGGCCGAGGAGATGCTGGTAAGCCGTCCTTACATGGTTCGGGCGGGTCTGTTCAAAGATGTGGATGTCGTCATTGACTGCCACACTGCAGATAGTTTCAGCACCAGCTACGGGATATCAGGTTCAGGCATGTATTCCTTTGCCGTCACCTTTAAAGGGAAGACGGCTCATTCTGGGAGTCAGCCATGGATGGGAAGGAGCGCTGTCGATGCCGTAGAGCTTATGCATGCAGGCACAGAAAGGATGAGGGAGCATACTCCCGTGACCCAGCGGACCCATTGGGTCACGCTCGAAGGTGGGGAAGCACCGAATGTAGTTCCTGATCGAGCTAGAACCTGGTATTTCATCCGGGACATTGATGAGAATCTGGAAAGCCGCTTAAGCTGGGTCATGGATTGTGCTAAGGCAGCTGCGCTTATGACTCAGACAACATACGAAGTGAAGTTTTTGACGGCCATCCATCAACGACGTAGCAATAAGGCACTGGCTGAGCTGATCTTTAAAAACATCGAAGCTATAGGAAAACCTGAGTACACGGCGGAAGAAGAGGCTTTTGCAAGGGCCGTTCAAGAAAACACAGGGTTTACTGTAAAGGGCTTGGACTACCCTATTGAGCTGGTCGATGCGGGCGCGGCTCCTTACAGGGGGGGATCCAGCGATGTGGGTGAGGTAACATTAGTTGCACCATGTACTACTGTGCGTTTTCCCGCCCGCCTTCCTGGGGGATTCCCCGGTCATCACTGGACGGTAGTCACCGGTGGGGCTACCTCTTTTGCTCACAAGGGAATAACGGTAGGTGCTAAGGCTGCCTGCTACACGACCTATGATCTCCTGACAAAGCCGGAATTACTAGTGAAAATCAGGAATGAATTTGAGGAGTTGTCTAAAGAACATCCTTACAAGACATTTCTTCCGGATGACGCAGAACCACCAGTGGGATGGAACGCTGGCCTTATGGCGAAATACCTAGGTGAAATGGAGAAATTCTATATCAGTCCTTGATGTTAAAATGTCACCAGATTTAGCAAATACTTCTTGTCTGCAACTGATTTTCCGGAATGAGTAAATCACTCATTCTTGGTACTCTCCTCCTCAAGCTGCTCCATGATGCGGGCGGCTCGGGGATAGCCGATGCGTAACTTCCGCTGCAGGTAAGAGGTAGAGATGTGCTTGTGCTCCTTTGCCAGTTGCTTGGCTGCTTCCAGGAGGGGGTCCTCAGGGAATTCTCTTTTGGTTGGGATGGTTGGAACCAATTCCTCAACCTTTAATTGCGTAACTTCTTCTCTCTTCTGACCCCCCCAGAAATAAACAAGCCTTTCCACCTCAGCATCAGAGACAAAACACCCCTGCAACCGCTTGGGCTTAGCTGCTTCAGTAGGCATAAAGAGCATATCCCCTCTACCCAGTAGCTTCTCAGCCCCACCGCTGTCAAGGATAGTGCGTGAGTCTACCTGTGAGGTAACAGCAAAACTAATGCGAGTGGGAAAATTAGCCTTGATTAAGCCGGTAACTACATCTACTGACGGGCGCTGAGTAGCTACCACAAGATGAATGCCAGTAGCTCGGGCAAGCTGAGCTAATCGGCAAAGGATATGTTCTACCTCGTCAAAGCCAGCCATCATCAAATCAGCAAGTTCATCAATGATTAGCACCAGGTAAGGCAATATCTCGTCTCCCTGCTTATTTCTGTTGTAGCCTTCAATGTTGCGGGCTCCGGCAGCCGCCAGCTTTTGATAGCGCTTGTCCATTTCCTGGTTAAGCCAGCGTAATGTCGTCAGAGCTTTATTAGTATCAACTATGACCGGGGTAGCTAAATGGGGTATGCTATTGAACGGAGTTAACTCTACCCTCTTAGGGTCAATCATAATAAATCGGACTCTACTAGGTGGGTTATGAACTAGCAGGCAGCAGATAACAGTATTTAAGCAAACAGTCTTGCCACTCCCGGTAGCTCCAGCAATAAGCAGGTGGGGCATTCTAACCAAGTCGGCGGCTATCGCTTCGCCCCCAGCCCCTTTACCCAGCGCCAGAGACAGATTAGACTTAGCTTCTAGTTTCTGGAAAACGTTAGTCTCTATCACCCCTCTTAGGCTAACCAAGCTTGAAATTGTATTAGGCACCTCAATACCTACTACTGGCTTACCCGGCACCGGGGCTTCAATCCTGAGAGTGGGTGCCGCCAGACTAAGGGCAAGGTCATTAGTCAGTGAGGTAATTCTATCCACTTTAACTCTAGTCTTAGACACCTCCTCTACCCTTACCTTAATATTTCCATCTTTATCTCGTTCTTTTATCTCCTTCATCTTTCTATCCCAGCCTGGTTCCACACCAAACTGGGTAACTGTTGGTCCCGGGTTTATCTGCACTACACTAGCTTCAACACCATAACTGGCTAAAGCCTGCTCAATAAGCCTGGCTCTCTGCACATTATCAGACTGGCTAAATTTCATCTCAGGAGCCGTATCCAGAATATCAATAGGCGGTAACCGCCAGCCATCAACGGTAACTACTGCTGGTGATTCACCATACTTCTTCCACACCTCCTGAGCTACCTGCTTTAGTTTCTGCTTAGCTTGAGCAGGAGTAAGTCCGGTAGTAACCTCCTTTTTCTCTATGGGTTTTGGGGTTTCAATAACTTGAGGGAATGTGGATTTTTGTTGACGGGCTGGACTGGGAGCAGGCTGTCCTTTCAACTGCTTTCCCAGCCAGGAAATGAAACTTACCAGAAAGTACCAGCCAGCCTTGGGAGCTACTAGAAGGATGCCGATGACGACTAACCCCAGTATGCGGAGAATGCCAATTAAACCTTGATTAGTGATGATAGCGGAACCAAACCTTCCGCCTAGATTTAAAAAAGCTAATACCCCCCAGATAGCCAGAATGAAGGCAATACTTCCCAGCCACTTATTCCAGCGGTAGATGAGTGAAAATAACTTCCGTCGCCATATCAGTACAGCTAAGGCTGCAATAGCTGCGACCGGAAAGACCAGCCCCCAGTTGAACAGCTCCAGAGCTTTATACCCAATATTAGTATTGACCCATGCCGTCAGCGCTGGCCACCAAAGCAGCAGTGCCGCGATAGCGACCAGAAATACAATTAAGTAGAAAAGCCGAATCCGCCGCGACTTTCTTTTGGATTTACCCCTGAAATTAACTTTATGCTTAGCCATATCATCCCTTGATAGGCAAGGTGTTTTAAGCTATACCTTTACCATAAATGGGAGAATCATAGGATGGCGTTTGGTCTGCTCATAATAAAATTTGTTCAATGTATCTCTAACTTTGGTGTTGACAAAGCTCCACTCAGCAGCCCGAGTCCCACTATGGTCCAGAGTCCGAGCTACTAGGTCTCGACTCTCATCCAGCATATCCTTGGATTCTCTAGTGTCAACAAAGCCTCGGGATACAATATCAGGACGCCCTACCAGCTTACCGCTCTGCTTATTAACAGCGATAATTACTACCACCATTCCATCTCTGGATAGCATCCTTCTATTACGGAGAACAACAGTGCCGACGTCGCCCACACTCAGGCCATCTACATATACGTTACCAGAAGTGACCCTGCCGGCTATTCTGGCTGCCTGGGGGTTAAGCTCAAGAATATCACCATCCTCCAAGACAAAGATATTTTCCCGTGGGATGCCTACTGATTCAGCCAATTTAGCATGCAGGTTCAAGTGGCGATATTCGCCATGGATGGGCATAAAGAACTTGGGCTTGACTAAGTTTAGCAGCAGCTTTAACTCTTCCTGACTGCCATGCCCGTGGACATGAACCGGCGCCACCTTGCTGTAGAATACCTGAGCACCTTGCTTGAATAGGTTATCCAAGGTTCTGTTGATTAACCCTTCGTTACCTGGAATAGGTGTTGCCGATAGGACTACTGTATCCCCGGGTGAGATGTGAACCTGGCGGTGGTCTCGATTAGCTATCCGAACCAAGGCTGAGGTAGGCTCCCCTTGACTCCCGGTAGTAAGCAGAACAATCTTATTATGGGGTATACCACGGAGCTCATCAAGCCTGCCCAGAATACCGTCAGGCGCCTTAAGATAACCTAATTCCAGTGCCATGCGTGATGTATCAGTCATACTACGACCAATAATGAACACACGACGTTGATGTTTAGCTGCCGCATCAATAACCTGCTGAATACGAGAAATAAGAGAGGCAAAGGTGGTTACAATCACCCTTCCTGGGGCATTAGCCATAATATGGTCGAGGGTTTCACCAACCACTCTTTCTGACGGAGTATAGCCAGGTAACTCAGCATAGGTAGAGTCGGAGAGGAGAAGTAAAACTCCTTGTGCTCCCAGTTGAGCCAGCCGAGACAGGTCACTCGGCTTACCATTGACCGGTGTATAGTCAAGCTTAAAATCTCCGCTATGAACTATCGTACCTAATGGGGTAGATATGATTAGACCCACCGAGTCAGGTATGCTGTGGCAAACCGGGAAGAATTCAATCTTGAATTTTCCCAGCGCGAACTGACCATTAGACGCTATAATCTTGAGTTTGGCTTCTGATAGTGCCTTTTGCCGTTTAAGCTTGACTGAAATAAGACCTTGAGTAAGCTTTGTAGAATAAACGGGTACATTAAGCTGAGGCAACAAGTAAGGTAGCGCCCCAATATGGTCTTCATGACCGTGAGTGATGATTATGCCCCTTATTTTTTCCCGTTTCTCCAGCAGGTAGCTGATATCAGGGATTATCAGGTCAATGCCCAGCACTTCCTCCCCGGGGAACATAAGCCCGGCATCAATGATGATAATGTCATCTCCATACTCCATTGCCATCATATTCTTGCCGATTTCGCCTAGTCCACCGAGGGGAATTAGTTTTAATTTTGGTTTAGCCATAATTTTTAACCTAGAACATATTTAATTGTTGCGGCTGGGGGTTGGCTTCGTTTATATTTTCTGCTTGGGCTAGTAGTGATGGGATTTTAAGCATATCTGCCTCTATCGTCTGACGCAAGCTTTGCTGGTGGAGAGCCGCCGCCGGGTGATACATAGCATAGTAGATAACATTGTCCCGCTTTTGGGCAGTACCATGAATTTTGCTTATACTCTTACCGGGAAAAAACATCGCCATAGAGTAGCGTCCCAGGGTTACAATTATTTTGGGGCAAATTAGCTCAATCTGTCGTTCCAACCACTGGCGACAGTTTTGTATTTCGGTAGGCAGGGGGTCACGGTTTCCCTGCGGACGGCATTTAATCACATTGGCAATATAGACCTGCTCACGCTTTAAGTTGATAGAAGCCAGCAGTTTATCCAAAAGTTGTCCTGCTGGACCCACAAAAGGACGCCCTTGCTGGTCTTCGTGCCAGCCGGGAGCCTCACCAATAAACATAATATCGGCGTCTTCTGCCCCTTCACCGGGTACCACTTTAGTTCGGTACTTGGCTATCTCACACTGGTGACAGCGGGCAATTTCTTGGTAAAGCTCACTCAGTGCTGACATTTCCCAACCTTCAAAGCTATGATAGCATGGCTAATATGTCAAGTCAACGAGCTAAACTTGGGCTTATAGTCGATAGTAGCTGTGCCGGTTAAAGGTATAAACTTTAGTAAGCTTTTGCATTTGACTGATAAACTATGTTGCCGATTCACACTAATCAATGTAAAATGGACAACTTCTTGATAAGCAGAGAATAACCATGGAGAGAACAGCAGCACCAAAAAAGTCGCGGTTTTTCTACGATGGTGGATAGTTAGTAGTGGCTTCCTCACCCTGTTCCCTTGGGGATTAGTGAAGGGAAGGGGGTAAAGGGGGGTAGGGAGATTCCTCTTTTTTAATCCTAGATAGTGTGTTATAATATAAACTGTCTCCTGGTGGTTAGAGCGAGGTGGAACCACCCGTTCCCATCCCGAACACGGAAGTGAAACGCCCCAGCGCAGACGATACTGAGGGGGCAACCCCTTGTG
>SDBU01002273.1_pt1 | contig 25885 bp, 19 predicted proteins | sample 2277071 | NCBI WGS metagenome assembly SDBU01 (sample SAMN10397929, study PRJNA504765) | marine sediment metagenome | isolation source: marine sediment core GS08_GC12, 126 cmbsf | place: Arctic Ocean: Gakkel Ridge, Loki's castle | collected 2008
TAAATTGCCCGGCCGAGACCTGCCCAGTCCAGAAAAGCTGCTGCGTGCGTTTGGCGAGCCCGCCGTCTCAACTATGAAAGCGGGGATGGCAGAATGGATCGACTGGGTGAAGCAAACTCCACATGAAGGGTTGGCCTGGCAAGATCGGTTCCATATCGAGCAAAGATTGGCGGGATGGCTGAGTTCAGGAATGCAAACGTGGGATCTGACTCAGGTGGAACACCTTAACCCGATCAGCTCGAGCAATGCGTTCGAATTATTGTTGAAGATACCGGCCAAGCTGAGAGCTAAGGGTCAACACCACATCGATATTATACGACGAATAGCGCCGGAGTTACTCAAAGTTCCAGTCAACCCAACAGGTAATTATTTCAATCTTTTGACAAAATTGTACTGGCATTGGGCTGAGGATGCATTGTTCCCCATTAAATATGTTAGACGGAGGATGAGGAAGAAAGCTGGAGGCTAATGAAAAATGAAAGCGGATTTCAATCCATCTTTGTTGGTCGTAGAGATGATATTGTGAAACTCGAAAGTGCCTTGTGAACAGGACTATCAAAACCATTGGAAGACATGTAGAAGCGATGTTCCTTGGGTGTGCGCCTGTCAGAATAGTCCGTACCCACGTAAAGCTAATTCTCAACAGCTACAAAGGTGACCGAAAGCTGGAAATCGGCGCGAGCGGGACCAGAGTAACCGGCTTTGAAACACTTAACATTCAGTGGGGAAGAGATATTAACTATGTGCTGGATGCGTCAAAGCCTCTGCCATTTAGGGATGGTACGTTCGAAATAGTATATGCAAGCCACATACTTGAACATATACCGTGGTACACGGTCGAAGGCACACTTAAGGAGTGGACCCGAATCGTAAAACCTGGGGGGCGCTTGGAGGTTTGGGTGCCTGATGGTCTTAAAATTTGTAAAGTAGTAATTGAGGCAGAAGCAGCTTTGCGCGATACCATCCCGGATGATTGGTGTGTCAAAAATCCGGATAGGAACCCTTATCTTTGGGCAGTCGGGCGATTATTCTGGGGTGCTAATTCTATCTATCCGAGTTGGCACCGGTCCATGTTTACAGAGCGATATTTGAGACTGTTGTTTGAAAAAGCAGGGCTGAAAAACATCAGAAAGCTAAGTAATACAGAGGTGCGCGGATATGACCACGGGTGGATTAACCTGGGTATGGCAGGGACAAAGGCATGATCAATTATCGGAGCATCGCAACATTAAATAGGGACGTTTTTGCTTGGGTGCAGAAATTGCCACGAGACATAGAGCTGATTGTAGGAGTTCCTCGGAGCGGGCTTCTTGTAGCAAGTTTATTGTCACTTTATATGAACGTCCCATTAACGGATGCAGAAGGGCTCCTCGAAGGAAGAGTGATCCAAGCCGGCATCCGGTATAACGGTGACACGAAAGAGCTGTTATCCTCGGCAAAGAAAATACTCGTTGTTGATGATTCTGTACTGAACGGCACGCAGATGGTGGCAATAAAAAGAAAAATAGAGGACGCTAAAATGCGACAGGAGGTTCTTTACGCCGCAGTGTATGTTAAGCCGGGCAGCCAAAATGTGGTAGATTACTTCTATGAGGTAATCCCGTTCGGACGTGTATTTGAATGGAACGTTTTCCACCATGGAGCGCTCGCAGGCTTCTGTGTTGACATAGATGGTGTGTTATGCAGAGACCCCACGAGAGAAGAGAATGACGATGGTGAGATGTACGAAACCTTTATTCGAAATGTAGAGACTTTGATAGTACCAAGTAAGACTATTGGTTGGTTGGTAACGTGTCGTCTTGAGAAATACCGCGCTCTGACTGAGGAATGGTTGGCTAAACACGGGGTTAAGTATAAACATCTGATTATGATGGATTTTCCAGACAAGGAGTCTCGCGTTAAGTCAAAATCTCATGCTAATTACAAAGCTAAAGTATATGAGAATAGCCGGGCATTGCTCTTTATCGAGAGTTCACTCTGGCAAGCTTCGGAGATTGCGAGGTTGACGGGAAAAGATGTCTTGTGTATGGAAACGAGGGAACTTGCTACTCCGAGCTTGACCAGTAGAAATTACCATAGGTGGCAACTGTTTTTGAAGCTGTTAGTACGAGACCGAGCCGAGGCGTTGAGAAAAGTTAAGCGGCGCTTGTCTGGATGCAGGTAACCGCTCGTGTGGCGTCCTGGCGTGGGAATGGCAGGTTGCGCATTTGTTGAAGCTCATTTGATGTCGAGTCCAATGACAATAGATATAGTTTTTATCACATACAATCGGCCGGAATATACCAGGCTGTCTCTAAAGAGATTGCTGGACACCTGCGATGAAAGCATGCGCGTATGGGTCTGGCATAACGGTACTGATGAGGAAACTCTGGAAATTGTGCAATCTTTTCGAGACCACCCCAGCTTTTTTAAGTTTCATCACAGCATTGAAAACAAAAAGCTCAATGAGCCAACCAACTGGTTGTGGACTCATGCGAAAGGGGATTTTTTGAGCAAAGTAGATGACGATTGCCTGATGCCGTACGGTTGGGCCAATGTACTTCGACAAGCACATACTGATGTGCCGGAGTTTGGCGTTATCGGCTGCTGGCGTTTTCCCGAAGAAGATTTTGTTCCCGAACTTGCAAATAAGAAGACTAAGGAGTTTGCCGGTGGACACCAATTGATGCAGAACTGCTGGATTGAGGGAAGTGGTTACTTAATGAAGCGTGAATGCACGAGAAGAATGAAGCTGCTAAGTACAAAGTACTCCTTCACGGGGTATTGTATAAGACTTGCCGCTAAAGGATGGGTAAACGGCTGGTATTATCCTTTCCTTTACCAGGAACATATGGACGATCCGAGAGCATCGCATACTCTCTTGAAAACGGAAGAGGACTTTCAGTGTAAGATGCCACTGACTGCAAAGAATTTCGGTATGAGTTCTTTAGATGAGTGGGTGCAATGGCTCCGTGATGATGCGGTAAGGGCTCAAACTGCTATTATAAATCCGAAGCTGTACATAGGTTGGCGCAGCAAATTGAGACGACTGAGGAAAAAATTTGTTAGTAAAAAATAATGGTGAGAAATGCTAAATAAACACAATCACAATATTAGTCACTAAATTGCGATATTTTCTCTCCACACAGAAGCTTAGTGTAAAGCAGGTCGAGAATTATAGTTGTTTTCAACGATGTCAACAGATTCTGTGAATACTCACCATCTTTCGCCTTACTTTGAGAACTTTCGCCGCGATGTAGTTGCTGCAGTACCGTTAAACGCAAAATGTGTTTTATCTGTGGGTTGTGCGGCAGGCAGAACAGAAGCAGAACTGGTAAATCGCGGCGTGAAAGTTGTGGGGGTGGAAATTAACCACGAGGCGGCTGCAATTGCAAGGCGGCGCGGATTAATTGTTTTGGAAGGGGATGCATCTGAAGTTGACATAGGTGTTACAGGTGAGTTTTATGACTGTCTTATTTATGCCGACATTCTTGAGCACTTGCCCGATCCGGTTGCCGTACTCAAACGACATGTAAAGTACTTAAAGCCTGATGGTATTGTGTATGTTTCGGTTCCGAATTTTCGGCATTACTCGCTGTTTTGGGAATTGTTTGTGAGAGGCCATGTCCGTTATAAGGACGCCGGTATTTTGGACCGCACCCATTTCCGAATTACGACGCGCAAAATGGTTTTAGAATGGTTTGAACAAGTTGGCCTTGCACTTTTCTCCTGCACATACATTATATATCGCCGAAGGGATAAACTGCTGTCGGGCCTCTTATTAGGCTTAGTTCGAGAATTCATTGCGTCGCAAGTTTGCCTTGTTGGCAGAAAAGGTTAATAATTTACTTCACAACAACGAACGACCAAGCAAATATTAAGCAATCCTGACTATGATATATCAAACAACAATAGTGATAACTGTATTACTTGTAATTCTATTATTCATTGTTCCCAAGAAATATTTCCTGCTTCCATTTATTTTAGCTGCCTGTTTTGTCCCCGCTGACCAGCGTGTAATCATTTTTGATTTGGATTTTACGCCTTTGCGGATGTTGATCCTCGCGGGTGCGTCGCGGCTCTTACTGCTGGAAGAGGTCAGAACGATAAAATGGAACCGTTTTGATAAGTTAGTACTAGTATGGGCGATTTATGGATCGTTTATATACATAATACAGTGGGCAGATATGCGGGCATTGATTTACAAGTGTGGGGTGCTGTTTGATGTCATAGGTCTATACTGGCTTTTTCGAATAAATATAAGTTCCTGGGGTGATATAAAGTCAGTATCTAAGATTTTCGCTATTTGCTCTCTGGTATTGGCAGTTTTCGTAGGGCTGGAATGGGCAACAGGAACGAATCCTTTTGTGGTGCTGGGTAGGGTAGGAACTGTCGTTCGGGAAGGCCGCTATAGATGTCAGGCATCATTTCCGCATTCCATGATGTTGGGGCTGTTTTGGGCCACATTGGTTCCGTTGTTTATAGGTTTTGCACGACAGGACAATTCTAAATTGTTGCTCTGGTCGGCAGTGGCGGCGAGTGCTTTTATTGCTGCGGCTACAGCATCGAGCACGCCAATTTTAACATTGCTGATAGTGCTGATTATGCTATGCGGGTACAGATGGCGAGAATATACGGCTTGTGCCGGGTGGGGTCTTTTTGCCTCGCTGGTTGCCCTTCATATTGTTATGCAAGCGCCGGTTTGGCACTTGATCTCCAGGATAGGCGTTGTAGGAGGTTCGGCAGGCTGGCACCGTTTTGTTCTTATTGACAGGGCAATTAGCCACTTTGGCGAGTGGTTATTTTTAGGCTGTCGCAGCACGGCACACTGGGGCTGGGGGCTGTCAGATATTACCAACCAATATATTCTTGAAGGAGTACGAGGCGGATTTGTAACTCTTGTTCTGTTCTTAGTAATGATATATATGGCCTTGAGGACCTTTTTACGTCTGTCTCTCCAATACCAAGAACATAAACAGCAGTTCTTAGCCTGGTGTCTTTTCGTAACGATGTTGGGGCATTGCGTGGCTTTTTTGGGAGTCAGCTATTTCGGCCAAATAATGATGTGGTGGTATATGACACTGGCAATAGTTGGTTTTCTTAATGAAAGTAAAGGAAGTAGCATGCGGGTGGTTACTGTTTCGCAATTACTTGATGGTCAAAGATAGGACACAAAGATGTTAGATGTATCCGTAATTATAGTCAACTGGAATACTCGAGATATTCTTCGTAGCTGCCTGCAACCCATATACGAGCAGTGAGATGAAATAGATTTCGAGGTGATTGTCATAGATAACACCTCCACCGATGGCTCGGTAGAAATGGTCAAGAAAAACTTCCCTTAGGCAACGGTCATCAAAAATTCAGAAAATCGCGGTCTTGCAGCAGCTAATAAGCAGGGCATGGTAATTGCCCGAGCAGCATTACGTTATGCTGTTGAACGTAGCCTAGCAGAAATGTGATGGTGTTTCAGTCGCTTTGTTTATACTTCGAAAATGGCCCGGCTAACGATACCCGAGTGAAGCTCATGAGCGTACTTTTTGCTGGGTCAACGTGATTCTGATGGGCTATTGATTAGGGACTACAATATGAAATTATATGAAGTTAAAACACTGCAAATTCAAGCCATAAAAGTAATCAGATTTGCCCGCTTTTGTGACCACCGGGGGTATTTCACCGAATATTATCGCAAAAGTGATTTCGAAAATCATGCGGAAATGGCCTTTATGAAGGACGTGGAATTTGTGCAAAGTAACGAAAGTTACTCCAAAAAGGGCACAGTGCGCGGTTTACACTTTCAATGGAATCCATATATGGGGAAATTGGCCCGTACTTTAACGGGTAGAATGATCGACATGGCCTTGGATATAAGAAAGGGTTCTCCAACCTTTGGCAAAATTATCCTTTACGATATGCCAGCCGATCACAAAGCCGATTATGCCGAATGGATTTGGGTTCCGCCCGGGTTTGCGCACGGCTACTTGTTTACAGAAGATACTATGATTGAATACTTCTGCTCTGGTGAGTACAACCCTGATTGTGAGGCTGGTATATCGTCTTTAGCTGAAGACATTGACTGGACCGTCTGTGACGCGAGCTTAAAAAGGTTATTTGACAGCATAGCTCCGTCAACCAGCTTGATTTCTCATAAGGATAAAAACGGGTTGTCTGTCAATGAGTGGAATCGCGATGAGCGTTCCAATAATTTTGTTTACGGAAGATTGTGATACACAAATTTCAAGAAGGATCAACAAGTGACAAATAAGTCACAAACCATATTTACGGGAGGAAGCGGACTATTAGGCTCGGAATTTAGGAGAATTCTGCCGGATATAAACTATCCTTCTTCAAAAGAGTTCAATGTTACAAAATATAATCAGATGAAAAAGTGTTTGGAATCAAATGGTTGTGAGTTAATTATTCATGCTGCAGCTTTTACCTCACCGCCATTGATTGATAAGAACCCACTAAAGGCGCTTGAAATCAATATTGTCGGTACCGCAAACGTTATAAAATTATGTATGGAATTTGATGCTTGGTTAATTTACATCTCCACAGATTACGTCTTTAAAGGCGACAAAGGTAATTACACAGAAACTGACCCTGTTTACCCGGTTAATAAATATGCTTGGTCAAAGTTGGGTGGTGAATGTGCCGTGAGAATGTACGATAAATCTCTAATTGTAAGAACAACATTTGGGCCTGCCGTTTTTCCATATGAGAAGGCCTTTACTGACCAGTGGACGAGCAGAGAAAGTGTTTCAATTATAGCAGAAAAGATTAGCAAATTGATAGATAAAAATATGACTGGGGTTATACACGTCGGTGGCAAAAGGAGAACCGTATTCGAATATGCGAAGAGTTTGAACAAGACGAGCGACATAGGAGAGCTATCTATTAATGACGTGAATTTTGCTGTTCCGGTTGACACATCACTTAATTGTGACAGATATGATAGATTAATAGAGACTTCGCCCGAGTGATTTTCCGTTTAGTCATTAGAAACGACTCCAGCACTTTGATGCTGATGATCGAATCACTTTCGACATTATGACAATCTTCTGTCAGAGAAACAGTTTTTTCATCCCTTTTTTATAGACGAGATAGTCTCTTTGTTTTTAAAGATGTCGGTTGTGTCAAGTGAAATCAGCTTCAGAGCATAAGTGAAGTTGCGTAGCGTGATAAATCGTAGGATATAGGATTCTGCCCGAAGGCTTGGAAAGTTAAATAAAAAATTGAGAGGAACCAGAATGAAAGCTTTAGTCTTAGCCTATCATAACATAGGTTGCGCCGGTATCGAAGCGCTTTTGAAAAATGGATTCGAGATTGCCGCAGTTTTTACCCATAACGATGATCTCCAGGAAAACATTTGGTTTAGGTCTGTAGCTGAACTTGCCGCGACTGAGAATATTCCTGTCTTTGCCCCTAACGATATCAATCATCCCATATGGGTTCGGAAGATTAAAGAGATTAATCCTGATATTATCTTTTCTTTTCACTACCGCAGAAACGTCAATCAAGCCATACTGGAAATCCCACCGGCGGGATGCCTTAGTCTTCGGGCTTCACTTTTGCCTAAGTATCGAGGGAAGTGCCCCATAAACTGGGTCTTAGTGAACGGTGAGAAGGAAACCGGCGTTACGCTACACTACCTGACAACCAATTTGGATAATGGAGATATTATTTGTCAGGAGAAGATCAAAATCTCAGATGCCGATTCTGCGAAGTCCCTTCATGCAAAAGCAACAAAGACATCAGCCAATTTGCTTGACAAGATTCTTCCAAAAATAAAGGACGGTACTGCCCCTTGCACACCCCAGGATCCTTCGAAGGTGACGTGTTTCGGCCCGCGCTGTCCTGAAGACGGCGAAATTGACTGGAGCGTGAGCGCCACCGAAGTCAGGAACTTGGTCCGAGCCGTGACTCACCCATATCCCGGAGCCTTCAGTTATGTGGGTGAAAAGAAATATTACTTCTGGGCGGTTACGGAGGTGTCAAACTCCGAAGTTGGACTGGACGGATGCGAAAAACGCCCATTTCCAGGAACCATCATTTCAACAGATCCACTTGTGGTTGTCTGCGGAAAAGGGTCCGTGCGGATGGACTTTGGCCAGTTGGAGGTGGGTATATATATGAATGGCCCGCAGCTTGCCCAAGAGTTTAAGCTCATAAAAGGTACCATGTTTGGACAGCGTGAGGGCGTAAAGGTGGAGGCAGCCAGGAAGAAAAGCGTACTAATCCTGGGAGTTAATGGCTTCATTGGTAATGCACTGAGCAAAAAGCTGCTGGAAGGTGGCAGATATCAAGTGCACGGCTTGGACTTGCGGTCGAACCACATTGAGAACCTGTTGAGCAGTTCAGACTTTCATTTTGATGAGGGGGATATCTCCATCCACCGCGAATGGATCGAATATCACATCAGAAAGTGCGATATCGTTATCCCCCTGGTGGCTATAGCGACACCAATCGAATATATGCGTAATCCTCTTCGGGTGTTTGAACTTGATTTTGAAGAAAATTTGCGCGTGGTCCGGTATTGCGCTAAATACAAAAAGCGTATCATCTTCCCGTCCACTTCGGAAGTGTATGGAATGTGTGACGAAGAGACATTTGACGAAGATAATTCCAAACTGGTTCAGGGGCCCATCCGGATGCAGCGTTGGATATACTCCTGCTGCAAACAATTGCTCGACAGAGTTATCTGGGCCTACGGACAGCAGGAAGGGCTTCGGTTTACTCTGTTTCGGCCGTTCAACTGGATTGGACCCAGACTGGATAGTCTGGCATCGGCGCGGATTGGCAGTTCGCGGGTCATAACGCAGCTCGTTCTGAATCTTGTGGAGGGTAATCCTATCCAACTTATTGACGGTGGATACCAAAAACGCTGTTTTACGGATGTATCAGATGGTATTGAGTGCTTGTACAGGATCATCGAGAACAAGGGCGGAGTTTGTAATGGACAGATCATAAATATCGGCAATCCTGACAATCAAATCAGCATCAGGGAATTAGCGGAAATGCTGGTGGCGAAATTTCACCAGCATCCTCTGCATTCAAATTTTCCGCCTTTTGCTGGCTTCCGCGAGGTAGAAAGTGAAACCTACTACGGTCCCGGTTACCAGGATGTTCAACGCCGCAGCCCAAGTATCAGGAATGCGCAGAGACTTTTGGGGTGGGCACCCAAGGTTGCTCTTGAACAGGCCATAGAAGGCACGCTCGATTTCTTTTTGCGGGAAGCTGTCAATTGCAGGCTATTAATTTATGAGAATGATTAGACTGTTTTGGCCTGAAGTTTACAGGAGTAGAGCACATATCGGATATAGAACAACACGATCTTTATTGACAAATTCTATGAGCTTCTAACAGAACCGATAGATGGATGTTCCGCTCTGCGGGAACTTATTTGAATAGGCTCTTAGGTTTTGTTTCGGATAATCGTTGTAGATCTTGTAAAACTCATTCAGAAAATAAGGTTTGGTCTTTATGGATGTCTCAGTAATCATTGTTGCCTGGAATGTTCGGAATTTCTTACAGAATTGCTTAGAGTCAATCTACAAAGAAACAGAAGGCGTGGAATTTGAAGTCATATATGTCGATAACGCTTCAGAAGACAAAAGCGTTGAAATGGTTAGAGAGCATTTCCCGGAAGCCAATATAATACAGAATACGCAGAATAAGGGCTTCGTAGTAGCTAATAACCAGGGGATCGAAGCAGCCAAGGGAAGGTACGTTCTTCTCTTGAACTCAGATACAGTTATTTTAGATAATGCAATAGCAAAAACGATTGAATTTGCCGATACTCACCCTGAAGCAGCCGTGGTAGGCTGTAAGCTACTCAACCCAGATAAAACATTGCAGCCAACGTGTTTTATGTTCCCATCAATTCTGAACATGTTGTTATCGACCAGTTATCTATATAAACTGTTCCGGAAGAGCAAATTCTTTGGACGCGAGCGAATGACATGGTGGGACAGGAGTGACACCAGAGAAGTTGATGTGGCGACCGGCTGCTATATGCTGGTTCGGAGAGAGGCGATTGACCAGGTCGGCGTAATGGACGAGCGGTTCTTTATTTATGCAGACGAAACAGACTGGTGTTATCGCTTTAAGAAAAACGGCTGGAAGATCATGTTTACACCAGAGACTCAAATAATTCATTACGGTGGCCAAACTACAAAGCAGATGACCAAAGAATTTAGGTTGCAGCTACAAGGAAGCGGATTGATTTTTATGAAGTTGCACAGAAATAAGCTGGCATTTCCACTTGCTCGTCTCCTCGCCGCAATGTTCTTCTTTTTGCGGGTTCCTTATTGGCTTGTTAGGGCAATCCTCCATAAAAACGAAAGGAAAAAGTCAATCCAAACTGCAGGAACCTACTTAATAGGTGGCTTCTATTGTTTGGCGGATTGGAAAAAATTGTTAATGAACAAACAGGCAATCGAGGGGAGAATATAAGAGAGGTATGGCTCAAAGTAATACTCCGGTGATTTAACAGAGCAAGAAATGAAGGGCCGAAGAAATATATACGTACATTGCTTGGGCCATGAGGGCTGGTTGTATCATGACCGCAGGCATATCGACATGCAATTGATGTGATGGTTTTTATGTATGGATAGGAAACCGATTGGTGCTACCGGTTCAAAAAAGCGGATTGGAAGATATTGTTTACTCCATGTGCGAAGAAAAACTTGTATGTCTGCCTGGATTCACACCAGCAGCAGCACCGACCAGATAATTGCTTCCTTTGACCGCAGTGAGTACTGGCCTAAATCAGAACAATGGAGATTAAGGCGTTCATACCATTTAAGAAAACCGAGTACCCATAAAAGAATGAGAGTTTTCAAGTTAAGGTAAGAGCAATCATATTATAGAGCAAAACACGGAACAAAGGGCTCATATATGTGTAGTAACATTACCATGAGTGGAATCCAAAAACAAAGAGTAGATTTTTTTTTGGAAATGATGAAGAATTCCAAAAGAAAGAAAATTCTGGACATAGGTTGTCAAAGTGGAGATGTGTGTTATCAGCTGTACGAGAACGGGCATGAGCCTTATGGGATTGACGTAGTAGAAGAGGTAATAGATACTGCAAGAGACAAGTATCCGAAAATCGATTTTAGAGTAGGGGACTGTGAGACGCAGCTATCTTTTGAGGATAAATTCTTCGACGTTGTATGGGCTGGAGATTTGATCGAGCATATACATTTTACGGACACTTTTATAAATGAAGTTAATAGAGTACTGAAGCTCGGTGGCTTGTTCATATTAACCACTCCCATGCACAACAGACTGAAGAGCATCATCATATCCCTTTATAATTTTGAAGAGCATTTTAATCCAGAGTTTCCACATCTAAGATTTTATACGCTAAAAAGTTTGCGCAGGGTTCTGGAAACAAGAGGCTTTAGAATAGTGCGAGTCAAATATCTTGGGAGAATACAACCGTTTGCGAAGAGCATGTTTGTCATTGCAAAGAAATTGAAAGACAGGAAAATATATAGTAAGCATCGTCATTGATAGCAGGCCTTTAAGCAAGAAGAAAGTTTTTGGCAAGTCATCTAAACTCAGGCCTATATTTAAGGATATTAACTCTTGAGCGCAATAACAAAAGCAACAATATTCTAATCGCACGAACATATTTTACGGGAGCCTGCAAAGCCCTGTTAGGGGCTGAGAGTCTCTCTTAAAAAGAAATGAACAGCAATAAGAAACAAATCGATACCATATGTTTTGGTGGTCAAGACTGGTGGTATCACAACCGAGCTGGAGTAGATATGCAGCTGATGAGACGCTATGCGAAACTTGGAAATACGCTTTATATTAATTCAATCATGATGCAAAAGCCCAACCTGACCAATGGCAAAGAATTTATTCAGAAACTAATTCGCAAAGCAAAAAGTATTTTCAGAGGGTTAAAAAAAGTGGACACCGGATTCTGGGTATATAGTCCGATCTCATTGCCGGTTCAACACATCAACTGGGCAAAGCCTTTAAACGAAACGCTTTTGAGGCTTCAGATCTGGCAAGTTATACGCAAAATAGAGATGCATGACCCTATCATCTGGGTTGTCTGTCCTACTGCATGTGATATTGCTATGAAAATAAGAAAAAGCAAAATGGTTTATTTGAGAACAGATGTATATGAGTTATTTCCAAATGTCGATTCTAAAAAAATAAGAAATTATGATCGAAAATTAAAAGCCAATGCAGATTTAACAATATTCGTGAGTAGTAAATTATTTCACGAAGAATCGAACCAGTGCAAGAAGGCATTCTATTTGGACCACGGTGTAGATTATGACATGTTTGCATCAGCGGATGAAATCCCCGATCAACCGTCAGATATGGCAGATATACCTCGGCCGATTGTAGGTTTTTTTGGAGGAATTGCGAGTCATACCGTCGACATCGGTTTGCTTGAAAAGGTGGTAGAACTGTCACCGAACCTATCGTTTGTATTTGTCGGTAAGGTTTCACCGAAATGCGCTGGTTTACAGAACAGAAGAAACGTATGGATGCTGGGCCAAAGGCCGTATGAGCAGATTCCACATTACGGCAAGTGTTTTGACATGGCTATTATGCCGTGGAAGCAGAATCGCTGGATACAAGCGTGTAACCCGATCAAACTGAAAGAATACCTGGCGTTGGGCAAACCCATTGTCAGTACCCCTTTCAATGAATTGAATAAGTATCTTGATGTGGTTTATGAGGCCAAAACCCCTCAAGATTTCGCACAAGCCATAGAAAAAGCTCTGGCCGAGGACAGTCCAGAACGAATTTCAGCCAGAAGAAAAAAGGTTGAAAGCGCTTCCTGGGACAGCAAGGTGCAGCAGCTATTTGACAACCTCTAAGTGAGAAAGGAAATGCGATATGTGTACCCCCTCATGTTTTCAATTCGGGCTTCGGAATATAAAGGAAGAAAATGTCAAAGAAAAGATGGTAATCGAAGTTGGGGCGTATGATATCAATGGTTCATACAGACCCATTGTGGAAGCACTTTGCCCGGCCAGTTATACAGGGGTCGATATTCAAGAGGGTTCTGGCGTTGATGAGGTCTGTGATGCGAATTGCCTAATCGAACGCTTCGGTCCTGAAAAGTTCGACCTGCTAATTTCAACTGAAGTGATAGAGCACATCAGGGACTGGCGAAAAGCAATCAGTAATTTCAAGAATATCCTTAAACCCGGTGGTGTGCTGCTCGTCACGACCAGGTCTAAAGGATTTTGGTATCACGGCTGGCCATATGATTACTGGCGATACGAAGTAGAAGACCTTCAGACGATCTTTTCAGATTTTGACATCGAGAAAGTAGAGAAAGACACCTATTTGCCCGGTGTATTTATCAAGGCCCGCAAGCCGGAGTCATTTGAGGAAAAGCCCCTGCTTGAACATAAACTCTATTCAATCCTCAGACGGAAGCGGGTGGGAACAGTCAGGGATATCGATATTTTTGCGACCAAAATTATGTATCCTCTTCATCGATTAGCACCGCGAATACTCCCTACATTTGTTAAGCGCTTTATTAAAAACAGAACCCGGAGAAAATTTCTTGAGAATGCGTGAGTTCGATAACTGTGTCAAGGTTTAAAGCGGTGTCCACTGCTTGATTAGGTGGGGTTAAGGATATTGAAAAAAGCGTGTTCAAAACAGTTAAAGGTTTGCATTGCTTGTTCACCTGGCGGGCACATGGTGCAGGCTAGGCAATTGGCTAGGGCATACGAAAAGTATGACTACTTTTACTTTACCTTCTTAGGGGCCGTTGCGCTGGAATTAGCTAAAACGGATCATGTTCGTGCTATCCCCAATATTTTCAGGCATAATCCCGTTTCCTGGTTTATCGGTGCAGTGCTGTCCGCCTATATAGCTATCGCTGAAAAACCAGATGTAGTGATTACTACAGGCGCCGGAGTCGTAGTGTTTTTCTGTATCTTTGCTAAGCTGTTGGGTGCCAAATTGATATTCTTAGAGAGCATGGCTAAAGTTGAAAAGCCAACATTAACCGCAAGGGTCCTTTATCCATTTGCAGATTTATTTATTGTACAATGGCCCAATTTGCTGGAATTTTTCCCCCGCGCGCAATTTGAAGGGAGGTTGTTTTGATATTCTTGACCGTTGGCAATTGGCACAAAGGTTTTAACCGCCTTGTAAAAGCTGTTGACGAACTTAAAGGTTGTGGCACAATTACTGAGAAAGTAATTGCCCAGATAGGACCGAGCAATTATAAACCAGAGTACTTAACGGCTATTGTTTATTGCTCCCCGGGCGATTTTGATAATAATATTAATGCTGCTAGAGTAGTTATTGCCCATGCTGGCATTGGCACCATAAGCCATGCAATGAAGCTGAAAAAGCCTGTGATTGTGGTTCCCAGAAAAGCCTCCTTAGGTGAACATTTTGATGATCATCAATTTGCTACAGCCAAGGTACTCGAATCGGAAGGTAAGATTTTAGTTGCCTATGATACCGACGATATCGCGTCCAAATTAAGAGAGGCGGAAAGATTTATTCCCGCAAATAGAGCTGATTGCAGCAAGATTATTCAAACCGTCGAAACGTTCCTCGATAAATTGGCCGCCCAAAAAGTACAATGGATAAGATAATGAGTGATGTGATTATTTCCATTGTTAGCTACTGTCAAAAAAATCTGCTTGACAGGTGTCTGGCTCATCTAAAAAGTCTGGTTTTGCCGACTACCTGGCAGACAATCGTCGTGGATAACAATTCGTCGGATGGCTCGGCCGATATGGTAACGGCGTGTTATCCCTGGGTAAAACTTATCCGGCTCAAGAAAAACTTGGGGTTTGCCGGTGGACACAACATCGTCTATGCTCAAACAGACAGTCCTGTATTTATTGTCTTAAATCCTGACGTCAAGGTTTTACCTGGCAGCTTAGAAACACTTGTTCAGATGTTTGAAAGATTTCCTAAAGCTGCTATAGTAGGCCCCCGCTTGTTAAACTCTGACGGCTCACTTCAATTTTCTGCAAGACGATTTTACAATTGGCGCACGGTAGCTTGCAGACGACTTCCAATACCAGGAAGAAAGAAAATAAACGATTATCATCTTATGAAAGACTGTGACTTTAACCGATTGCTAAGTGTCGACTGGATATTAGGTGCCGCAATGTGTGTTCGAAGGTCTGCATTTAGTGGAGGAGAACTTTTTGATACTCGCTACAAGCTCTATTTTGAGGATGTCGACCTTTGCTACTTCGCCGAAAAAAGAGGGTGGGATGTTCTGTATTGTCCCCAGAGCAAAATGGTCCATGACCATCAAAGAACCAGCGCCAGAACAGTCTTCAACTCTTCAATAATAAACCATTTTATAAGCTGGATAAAGTTTTATCTCAAAAGTAAGAAGTACCCCAAGGTAGCAGAAAATACAGTTCCAACATCTTCCATAGGAACTGACGGGGCTTATATGAAGAGCTAAAATGGGCAAGCACTTCGGAAGTAAACAAAATATTACAGCTATTATCCTTGCCGGCAGTCGTGACTTTGGGCGCTGTCCTCTGGCATCGCGTTTACCCACAGCCTTGTGGCCGGTTGTCGGAAAATCGGCGTTAGAACATCTGCTCACTTCTTTAGCTGCCCAGGGTATAAAGCAGGCAACAATCTGTTCCAATGGTGATGGTCCATTGCTGCAGCAATCGGTTCACGCCGATAATCGTTTGGAGTTGAATTTTCTGGACGAACCGTTGCTGGTTGGCCCTGCAGGCTGTATTCGCGACGCCGCCGGGGATGAAACAAATTCACTATTTCTGGTATTTCCTGCCAGTATAATCCATCCCCCGAAAATCGATGTGCTTATAAACGCACATCACGATGGTCAGTCTGATTTGACTGTGATGTTCAATCCAGGTCGGGGAAACAGTAAATTGCCAGGCGAACCAGTAGGGATTTATGTCTGTGAAACCAGCATCCTGAAACATATCCCAGAAGAAGGCTACTTTGATATCAAGGAAGGATTAATTCCTGAAATGCTTCGTGCCGGCAAAACTATTCACGCGGCAACGTTGCCAAATCACGCCGGCAATTTCCGAGGTCGGCAAGAATATCTACACGCCATCGCCAATTATCTTGAAGGCGACCCAAAACTAAATGCGGACTTGAAACCCTCTAAGGGTGCCGATTCACAAACTGTGTGGATAGCAGCGAATGCTAAGGTTGACGCAGCAGCGCGAATTTACGGGCTGGTTGTTATTATGGATGGCGTCTGCGTTTCAAATGGCGCTGTCATCCTTGGGCCGACCGTCCTTGGAGATAATGTCGTTATCGGCAAGGATAGTGTTGTGGTAAATAGCGTGCTATGGGACGGTGCACAAGCAGGCCCAAAATGCCAAATCCAACGATGCGTACTCGACTACAACGCGGCTTTGCGAGCTAATACTGTCGTGGAAGAAAAATCCATATCATTCAAACCAAAAGGAACACTTGAACGTTCAGCCAGCCAGGTTTTGAAAGTTGTAAAAAATAACGCAAGCAGATTGCGGCGTGCATTACAACCACCGCTTCGTAAAATCAATGAAAAACTGCCAAATTGGGTACAATCTCGCAAGACAAAGATTGTTCCATGGCTTGCTGGCAGTCTTGTTCTAATTGCATTTCTTTGGTCTTACTGGCCTGGCTTTGCCGATCTTTGGAATTTATGGCAAAGAAGTGATGAATACTCTTCCGGCCTTTTAGTGCCTTTCCTGGCTGTTTATATTCTGTGGTCAAGGCGTAAGACAATCACTCAGTGCAGAATTGGACCTTCCATTTGGGGTTTGTTTGCCTTCGTGGCGGCGCAGGGCATCAGGCTGTTTGGGCTGTTCTTTATGTACAGCTCAGCAGAAAGATTATCTATTGTTCTAAGTGTTGCTGCACTGGTACTGCTTCTGTTTGGCTGGCAGCTTCTCCGAGGGGTATCTACGGTATTATTGTTCCTATGTTTAATGCTCCCCTGGCCTAACCGTGTCCAGTCGGCGGTGACGCTGCCTCTACAACAATGGGCTACTTCGTCAGCCGTATTTTGTCTGGAGATGGTGGGCTACGAGGTCGTACGAGAAGGCAATGTTATCAATATCGGCGATGCAAGTGTTGCGGTTGCTGAGGCGTGCAATGGTTTGAGAATGGTCACCGCCTTTTTTGTGATTGGCGGATTGGTTGTTCTGCTGATTAGACGAACATGGTGGGAGAAACTGATAGTCCTCGTTTCAAGCCTGCCTATTGCTTTACTGTGTAACACCGTGCGATTAGCAATAACAGCGGTATTTTTCACAGTACTTCAAGGCGATTACTGGGAAACAATATTCCACGACTTTGGTGGATATGCGATGATGCCATTGGCCCTTGCTGCGGTAATTGGTGAGCTTTGGCTTTTGACAAAACTTACGACGCTTCCAAGCAAAGAAGAAGCAATAATAATCAAACGACAAAATAGATGAGGAGTAATATAAATGAACGATTTAGAGAAATATCATGATCAGGTGATTGGACAAGAGCTTGTTAGTTTTGAAACTCCACCTGAACCTGAGGGCCAGAGCATATCCAATTTAATTAAAGGTGTACTACAATGCTGGTACATTGTGCTACTGACATTCTTTATAACGTGCGCGGTTGGACTGCCCGCAATATGGCTTTTGCTCGAACCTCTGTACACTGTAACTGGCGCAATAAGGGTCGCTCCTATTTTATCAAACATTATGACCGGCAAGGCTGACCAAAAAATATCAAATTATCAGAGCTTTGTGAATACTCAGGCAGTAATGATCACCAGCAAGCGGGTGGTGCAAAGAGTAGCAGACGATCTAATAGACAGAAACCTCTCCTTCTTTGAAAATGAACCCACCGATCCCATCTCAAAGTTAAAGCAGAAATTAAAAGGCACAAAACCTGAGCCAGCAAACATATTAAAACAAGCAATATCTGATAAAGTCATCGTAGCTGCCCCGAGTCTTCATACTGAACTAATAGATGTAACTATGAAAAGCACAAATTCAGAAGAAGCCAGGCAGATTGTGGATGCTTTCATAAGCGCTTATATGGCCGTCGAGGGTTACAACACCACCCAAAAGCAGGGCTGGGAACTGGCGCTTCTGGAAAACGAGAAAGATATACGGGCCGAAAAAATACAAAACTGGAACGACGCAATCCGCCAATTGGCACAGGAGTATGGAACTACAACCTTGGTCAGCCGCCAGGATATGATGTTGCAACGTATTACCAGCCTATTGGCCGAACTAACTAAATTAGAGGCACGCAGAGTCAACCTTGAAACACAGGTGCAATTACTTGAGCAGTTCCCGGAGCAGACTATTACACCTGAAGAAATGGTGAGCATGCGAAATGAGTATATAAATTCCAATACAACAGTCAGGGAACTAACCCGAAATATTGTCCAATTGGAGACCAACCTAATCACTTTCAAACAGATGATATTGGCAGCTAAAAATCCCATACTTGAACAAAGAAAGCAGCTTTTGGATGTATTTCAATCACACCTTGAAGAGAAACGCCAAGAAGTAGCTGAAGAGTTTGACGCTATGGTCTTAAAAGAAATCAGTAACGCCAACAAACGAAAGCTGCTTACTGCACAGACCGCGTTGGAACTAGCCAAAACGTATGAAAAGCGTCTCCAGGAGGTGGTGGCTAAGGAAGATACCCAAACCATTGAACTAGGCCGCACTCAACTGCAGATTCAGGATTTACAGTATAAATTAGACCTGGACCAAGAAACGTATGATAAAATCAACCGGCGTATAGAAGAATTGCAAGTGGAACGAAAGCGTCCTGCAAGGGTTTCTGTCGCTTACCTTGCCGACATTGTTTTTACCCAAGATAGGCGTATCAAATATACAGCGGCCCTTATATTCGGCGCAATGGCTTGTGGAATGCTGTTAGCTTTTCTAAAAGACAAAGCAGACCTTCGCTTGCACACACTCAATGATGTAACTAAATGCATCGGTATTCGAATAATCGGGACTACCACGAGTACCCACACCATCAAACCGGCTCTTCTTCCGGAACAGATAGCCGAAGACTTCCAGACCATTCGCACTAATTTAGGGTTACTGGATGGTGAAGGAATACCAAATAAACTGGTGGTTACAAGCCCAGGGATACAGGAGGGCAAAACTACCTTTGCCATTAATCTGGCAACAAGTTTGTCAAGGTCTGGGAAAAAGGTTTTGCTTATAGACGGCGACTTGAGAAAACCGGATATTGCTCGTTTGCTGAATCTCCCCAAAGCCTCAAAGGGATTGCAGGATGTACTTTTAGGGAGAGAATTTAACCAGGTTGTTTATACTATACCTTCAACCGGCCTGGATGTGCTGGCGTCGGATTCTCACGGCGGTATGGATGCTTACGAACTAATAGCTTCGCCGATAGCACGCCAGCGAATAAACGAACTAAGCGAAGAATACGATCACGTGATTATTGATACTCCTCCAGTACTGGTCTTTCCCGACGCGCTTATATGGGCTAAGTTTGGAGAGGCGGTTATTTTGACCAGCTTCGCGGGCAAAACTACTACACCAGAGCTTAGAAAAGCAAAAGAACGACTGACGCAAATAGATGCCAGGGTGCTGGGCACAGTACTAAGTAATGTCCAAGTTGAAGAGAGTTACTCCCATCGTGGATACGGTCATTTACGCGCAAAATTCCCAATCAAGGAAAAATATTAAGCGAGCCAGGAGAAAACTGCTGGACCTTGTCCAAGACATAGAAGTCAATGCCAACGATTCCAGAGCTTCCCAGTAAAATCGATCGGCTAAAGATTATTCGCGGGAGCCAAATTCTTAATCCACCAATGAATCTGATTATCATACATAAAGACGGTCCGCCGGTCGCGGACGCAAACGGCAGCGGTGATAATCTACTTCGTTTTGCACTGGCCAGCGAGCCTATTGCCGACGTCATTCTCGATGGATTGAGCAGATGCTTACGTTGGGGCCACAACAGAAAGGTTGTTTGCGCTATCCCGGAAGAATGGGGCATTGAGTCCGCCTGTAAGAAGCGGATGTATCCATCTCGAAAATCGAAGTTAAAGAAAATATCTTATGCGGAAAATGTTCCAATCCTCCCACAGTTTCTGCGGAAAGCCAAACGAAGCTCATGGTTTGTCGTTTCCAACGGGCGGTTTGCTACGCAAATTGATAGCTGGCTTCTTCAATCCGCCATAGGCGGACTGGCTAAAATCCAGGCAGACGTGGTGGCGGTTAATGTCGCACCTGTGCTGCTGGGTAAACGAGAAAAAATGCGATTAACAGCACAGGGCAAAATAGCAGGATTCCGTCGATTGTACTGTGATTCGGCCGAGCTCGCCCCCGTTTCTACCGATTGGCCTCATCATCTTTTTGTTAGAACCAACGTTATCGAGAGGGTTCTTGCCGATTGCGCTTTGCCTCAATCCTTTGCCACACTTTTAGAAAGGTGTCGGTCGAATGCAGTGAGGCTGCGAGCAATTAAGGTAGGCGGAGTCGTGTTGGATTTAGAAACACATGATGGTTTGCTAAACTTTTGCAGGGCCGGCATTTTGAAAATTCAAACCCTGCCAGCAACAAGCAGGGACGGGGCAAATACTATATCACGGGATTCAAGATTAGTCGGAAAAGTTCTGTTAGGAAAAAACGTTTATATTGGCCCGAAAGCAATCGTGGTGGGCCCAACCGTCATTGGTGATAACGTTAAAATTGAACAAGGAGCGGTAATAAACTCATCAATCATTGGCCCGGAAGTCTTAGTGCCGCAGAATCAATTTGTGCAGAACCGCATTGTAAAAGGACCACGAACGAAAAGGAAACAGTTGACTCGCTGCACTAACGTTAGTTCAAAGCAGATTTGCCGCTCGCGACTATTCGACCTGGGCCGCAAACAACGCATCGAAGACAGCTACCGCAGTTGGCCGAGGTTCTCTTACGCAGGAAGCTTTAAGCGAATTGTTGACTGTTTCACCGCAGTAATAGTACTTGTTCTATTCGCTCCCATAATGCCCTTCATTGTCCTTGCAGTAAAATTAACTTCCCCAGGCCCGATATTTTTTAAGGATAAACGACAGGGACTCTATGGAAAAACATTCAACTGTCTAAAATTCAGAACAATGCACGTCGGTGCAGATAAGATACAAGATAAATTGCGATTCGTCAGTCAAGTCGATGGTCCACAATTCAAGATGGCTGATGACCCGCGAATCAGCGCCGTCGGAAGATTCCTCCGAGAGACATATCTCGACGAGATACCTCAATTCATTAATGTTCTGCTTGGACAGATGAGTGTTGTCGGTCCAAGGCCTTCTCCTGAATCGGAGAATATGTTGTGTCCATTTTGGCGTGACGCCCGACTATCGGTTCGGCCTGGAATCACAGGGCTCTGGCAGATTTACAGAACCCGTCAGCTAATGAAAGACTTCCAGGAATGGATCTATTATGACACCAAATATGTCAGAAATCTGTCCCTAAGCATGGACCTATTGATATGTTGGCAAACAACCAAAAAGCTGGTTGATAACTTCATCAGTCAATTTTAAGTCAGAAGTCAGAAGATAGAAATCAGAAGCCGGAAATCAGATGTCAGAGTTCAGACTTCAGACCTCAGACTTCTGATATCTGTCGTCCGTTTAATTAGAAAGGGTAAGTAAATGCCTCAAAGATATTTTAACTGGAAATTGGCAATTGTTCTGGTAATCGGCTTTGTTCTTTTGGGCTCAATCGCCTTTGTGCTGCGCCAATGGCAGAAAGCTAACAGGGCCGAACAGGGACTCGTCCTGGGCAATAAAGCATATGATGAACAAAAGTGGGAAGAGGCGGCAAAGGATTTAGGCAAGTATCTCAGTGTTGAGCAGGATGATGTGCCCACATTGCTCAAATACGCTGATGCACAGCTTAAAATCAGGCCTTCTAAACGCAGCAATGTTCAACAAGCCATAGAAGCTTATCGAGCCGTTTTGAGGGCAGACAAAAACAATTACGAAGCCGCTGTGCAGCTTACCGAGATATATTTAATGATGGGTATGGCCGGCGAGGCCGAGTTAATTGCCAGCAGACAGCTCGAAACAAATGATGACCCTAAACTTCGCAGGATGTTGGCCCTGGCCCTGGCCAGACAACGAAAGTTTGATGAAGCAGCAGCGCAATTGAAGGCCATCTTACAAGAACATCCTGACCAAATATTAGCCTATGAAACATTGGGTCAGCTTATAGAGCAGCGTCCGGAAGATTTCCCGGACTCTCCCGCGAGCTGGTTTAATGGAGCGGTAAACAATAATCCGTCCTCGGCCCTGGCATATATAGTCCGTGCCGGTTTCCACCGAAGAAGCAAAGACATCGCCAAGGTGTTAACTGACTTGGAGCAGGCTGAAAAACAGGATTTATCTGACCCTAAGGTGCGGTTACGCCTTGCCGAGGAATTTATCAACGCCGACATCCTGGATAAGGCAGAGAAACATCTGGCGGCTGTTCAAACGGCCGCGCCGACAGATGCTACTCTGCGAAGTAGCTCGCTACGAAGCACGAGCCAGGGTCTCTGGCGAATATGGGCTCTGCTCGCACTGAAATCAAAGTCGCAGGAAAAGATGTTAGAGATTGCCAAGACCGGCTTAAAAGAGCTTTCTTCTCAGCCCTGGGATTTTATGCCAATAGCTACAGAGCTATTTATCCGTGGGGGCCAGCTCGACCGCGCTTCCGACTGTATCTCCGAAATGAACTTAAAGGATGTCTCGCCTATGCCGGTTGCATTCCTGGAAGGTCTTGTGGCTGCCGAGAGGGGACAACTATTTGAGGCCGTTAAATATTGGCAGCAGTCAATTGGATTGGGTAATACATCTTCACAAGTTCGATTGGTATTGGCGTCAGCTCTGTCTCGCTTAGGCAACACACAATTGGCGCTGGGGCATTTACGCGCGCTCGTTTCCGAAAGGCCCAATCTTTTCACTGAACGTCTGGCCCTGGCCATAATGTTGGCCCAGACCGGAAACTGGACCGAGGCGGCAGAGCACGCCGCAACTGCGATGCGACTTTCACCGGAAAATCTTAGGCCTGTCTTACTGTATTTACAAGCTCGAATACATCTATTGGCAGTAAGCTCAGCAGGCAGGAATGAACAAATGTGGCAGGACATAGAAAAACGATTGTCCGCATTGGAAAAGGCCGGTAACGGTGTTCTCGATATAAAACTTATGCAGCTCCAGCTCGCACGGCAAATGGGTAATTTCACTGAGGCTGAGGCATTGGTGACTCAACTGAAGAAAGACCATCCTTCCCAAGTTAGGATTGTTATGGCTGAAGTTGAGCTGCTTTCTGCTCAGGGTAAGATAGATGAAGCAGTATTGTTGTTAGGTGAGATGATAGAGGAATTTCCCGACTCCGTTGAGCTGGTAAGATACCTTGCGATTTTATTGGCTCAACAAGGCAGTCAAGAAAAATGCGAAGCAATTGTTAAAGAGGCAATGATGCGTATTGAGCAACCCATCGCCCAGCGCCAATTAGGCCTGCTGCTTGCCCAATTTTATACTCAGTGGAATCAGAAAGGTAATACTTACACACTGCTTGATGCACTTGCACAAAAACTGCCTGATGACATTCCTGTAAAACGCCGGCTTTTACTGTGCATGCAGGTTATCAAGGATTCTGAGAAAGCCCAGCAGCTCGTCAATGACATCAAGTTACTTGAGGGCGAGGACGGCTGGCAATGGCAATATGAACAATCAAGGGTCTGGTTCGCAGCAGACGATTTCAAAGCTCGTTATCCCCAAATTGTTATGCTTCTGCAGGAAAATCTGCTGGCAAATCCGAGTGACCAGGCCAGCCGAATGTTTCTGGCGGCAACCTATGAACGCGCGGGCGAGTTACAACTGGCAATTTCGACATATCGTGAAGGCCTGAGCCACTCGCCGGGTGACCTTAACATAATAATTCCTACTGTCGCTGCACTCTACAAAGCAAGGGATTATGACGAAGCCGAGCAGCTTCTGAACCGCGCTTCGGCGGCAAAGCTCTATCACCCGCAGCTTCAGCAATTTCAATTGCAAAGTCACCTCAGGCACGGCCAGTTTGGTTTAGCCTCAGACATTCTGCAGGACTTTCTCAGCAATGACCCCAATAACCAAACTGCCAGTTTGTCTCTTGCATTACTCAATATGCAGCAGGATAAATTTGACGAGGCTGAAGAATTATTAGCTAAACTAAAAATCCAAGACCCTAATTCACTGACGATAGCTGCTGCACAAGTCCAGCTCAATATTCGTCAGAACAAAACGACAGAGGCGTTGAGACTTTGTGATGAAATAGTAAATAACCTCAACAACGCATCAGCTTATATCTTTCGCGCTCGAACACACTCATCCCTCAAGCAGACTGATAAGGCAATAGAAGACCTTGAGCACGCTACTGCCATCGAACCCAACAACATTGGGGTTTGGATAGCCCGGAGCGTGTTTTACAATTCCATAGGCCGGCCGGATAAGGCGTTCGCAGATATTCAACAGGCGCTATCTTTGGCCCCGAACAATATCCGAATCCAAAAACAGGCCATCTCGTTGTTTTTAGCATCAGGCGACCCTGAAAAAGTTCTTCAGGGAGAGACCATTCTTGATGAAGCTCTCCAATCGAATCCTGATGATATTGACTTGCAACTGTTCAAAGTAGGTTCACTGCTTAGTGAAGGAACAGCTCCGGCAATCGAAAATGCCAAAAAGATTCTTCTAAAGATGACCGGAGACCAACCCGAAATCAGTAGGCCTTGGGTGCTTTTGGGAGAAATCTTGCTCAGGCAGGGACAGGCCGGAAGAGCTATGGATGCCACTTTGCGAGGCCTTGCACATAAACCCAACGATAGGACGTTACTCCTGCTAAAAGCCCGTGCTGAGGCAGTCAGGTCGCCAATCCTGGCAATTCCAACTTACAAAATGTTGCGCGAACTGGATTCGAATGATACTCAGACAGCAATACGATTAGCCGACACATATATTAAAACAGGCGAGCCGCAAAAGGCCGTGAATCTTCTCAAGGCACAATTAGTCTCTTGCGCCGGCACGCCAGAGGGGCGAAGAATAAATATTGTCCTTGCCGTAGCGTTGCATAAGAACGGCAACAAGGCAGATGCCCAAAAGGAATTTGACTCTCTGATTCAGTCTGAACCAAATGACCCAGTTCCGTTATTTGCACAAGTACGGTTACTTAAAGACGACCAATTATGGAACGAGCTTAGCCTGAAAGTCGCGGACTGGTGCCAAAAGTATCCGGATGATAGTCGTACACCTATTATTATTGCCAGGAACCTGATGGCAACTGAGGATAGCCAGGGCAAGAAAATACCCGAAGATGTACTTCGGCAGGCCAGGGAAACAGCTGAAGATATATTTGGGATGATACTGAAGAATGATCCTGATTCTACTGAGGCCATGACTGACCTCGCTATACTATTATACACCATTGGCCGTCCTGACGAATCGGTTTTGCTCTATCAAAGGGTGCTTGAGTTTGAGCCTGACAATCTAATCGTCGTCAACAATCTGGCCTGGATGATGTGCGAAGAGCAGGACAAGTTCCAGCAAGCGCTCGAGCTTGCCCAGAGGGGACTAAAGATGGCACCTGACTATATTGACCTTATCGACACCCGCGGTGTCGTGTATTACCGACTGGGTGAATTCGATAAAGCCGTCGAGGATTTCACTACGTGTATTAAACTCTATCCGAACGAAACACCAGCGTCTGTCACTTCACGTTTTCATTTAGCAAGAACTTTTGCCGGACTCGGACAAAGGAACAAAGCAGTTGAATATTTGAACCAGGTTTTGGAGCTGAACAGCCGTATCGGAGGTCTATTATCGACAGACCTGGCCGAAGCACAGCGTTTGCTCAAACAGTTACAGGAGGGCAGTTAACCATGCTCGAATTGCCAAATCCATCAACCGATAATGTCGCCGGTG
>SDBU01002274.1_pt1 | contig 25884 bp, 23 predicted proteins | sample 2277071 | NCBI WGS metagenome assembly SDBU01 (sample SAMN10397929, study PRJNA504765) | marine sediment metagenome | isolation source: marine sediment core GS08_GC12, 126 cmbsf | place: Arctic Ocean: Gakkel Ridge, Loki's castle | collected 2008
CGAGCACGCCGAAGATCAAAGACAGGAAACGGGTGGCGAACTCGGTGGAGCCGACTGCGTCCATCCAGATGTGCAGCAATTCGAAGTAGAGCGGCGGATGCACATCCATGGCGGGGAGGGTCGGGATTTCAGCTAAGGGAGCTCGCGCCACGCTGATGCTGTGGCCCTCGTCCCACCAGAGGCTCTGGAAATCCAGTCGATAGAGACGAAGGGCGGTGGCCACCAGGAGGATCGCTATGGGTGCGTGATCCGATTTTCTCTGTGGGGGAGTCATATGTCCTCCCCGGGGGAGGCATCGACCGGCAATGACAATATGCCCACGTTCTCGAAACCCTCCTCGCTGGTCGAATAGACGATGACGGTCACTCCGTCGAATGCCAGGGAAGGGAAGTTCAAAACATGCGTGTCGGCGATGGTCTCACCTTCTTCCCATGCGCTTGTGGGGTAGAGGCCGTGCACGGGGTGTCGTCTGTCCTGGTGGATCAGTTGATCTCCGGCGAAAAGGAAATTTCCCCTGTAGGTTGGCCTCACCGAGATCGAGTAATCGACGTTCATGATCCGATCGGCTTTCCAATAGAGGGTTAACTCTAGCAGCTGGGATATCTGGCCGGTCTCGGTGATTTGCTCAGCCTTGATATCATAACCGAGAAGGTGCATTCCTCCGGTGAGAATATCATCTCTGGGATGGCTTAGCTGGGGCGATGTACGATTCGCTTCCCGGCGCAGCTCGACTAGGTGGCCACCCTGGCTGGAGAGGTGAAAATCATTCAGTTGGGGGAGCACCTGGGGAGCTACGGTCAAGGTGATGTAAAGAGGCGTCGCTCCCTGGGCCAGCTCCTGTGCCACGGTATCTGGGGCGGTGACCCGGATATCAGGGCGCGATTGCCAGATGCCCACCAGGTAATCGAGTGAGAGGTTCTCCTCGTATGAACCGGCCACGCGGGCACCGGTGGCGGGGCGGCTTTCCACGATGGCCCATCCCAAATCGAGACCCTCGTCGTTCGCTCTGTTGGCTTGGTTGGTAAGAGGATAGTTAGTCCAGAGCTGAGCGACCAGGAGGGCCACCAGACCGCCGGCGATCGCCGCTCGTGGCCATCCCGACCAGCGACGCCATACTCGGTCCGCCAGGACTGCGGTGCCCAGGGTAAGGATGGCGTAGACGGGCATGACGACCTGAAACCAGTTGCCGAAGCGATCCACGTAGGCGAAGAAGGCGTAGGCGGCCACTATGCCGAACATGAGCCCAGCCCGTCGGCGACCCAGAAGGCCAACCCCGATCAGTCCCAGGACGAGTCCCACGGGTGTCAGTTCGCGCAAGGCGGTCCCGACCATGTCCCATGGAATGCTGCCTAATGTCCAGGTGAGCTCCTCGCGGCCTTGCTGGGTGGATAGGAAGGCCAGGAACCACGTCCAAAGATCCGGCCACTCGCCCTCGCCGCGCCATTCGGGATGCTGTATAGCCCTGATCAGAACGTAGGCGTAGCTCAGCAGCGGCAGGAAAGCCATCAGGAGACCCATGCCAAGAAGCTTGGGCCGTCGGAGCAGATCTGGGCGCTTTGCCAGCACGAAGGCTGCCAGCGCGGGCAAGGCCAAGAGGACCGTTACCAGATTGGCCATTGCGGTGCCAGCCACGAAGACCAGGGCGAGAAAGCAGCGATCGTCCTGGTCTTCGTCCCAACGGAGGGCCAGGTAGATCATCACCAAGGTCTGTAAAATGCCGAGAGTGTATTCCTCGGTGGTGACGCTGTAGTACCAGAAGAAGTGGGTGGCGGCGTAGGTGAGGGTCGCTAGGCTGGCTATGAGCCAGTTTCTGGAGGTGAGGCGAAGGATCAGGATGTAGAGAGCGGCTAGGGCCGCCAGCGCCCACAAGGTGGAAAACAGCGATAGGATCTGAATGGGGTTGAGGATGGGAGAGAGGACTGCGCGCCCCAGCCGAAACCAGAGCCATCCCAGCATGGTGTAGATGGGGTAGCCGGGAGCGTTGGTAAGCCGCAGCTGAACTTGGGCGTACTGGTGGGTGATCAGATCTCCACCCATCAACTCCTCGAGCCGAAGTCCATTGTCCAGGGTCAGGAAATAGAGGGCGGCCGCCATGGAGATGGTGCCCACCCCCACCCAGAATGCCACATAGTGGTAAGTGAACGGGGGAAACGATCTCGCGGCTTTTCGACTCGTCATGGGGGCCTCCGGCCCGGATCCGGGCGAGTCCGTGGACATACCCTCGCGGGAGACAAGATGACTAGTCCTTTGGGGGAGGGGTTTTGTCTGGGAACTCGCATAAGCTGCTGAGCACGCAATCGAAGCAGCGTGGCCTGGAAGCCTTGCAGGTCTTTCTTCCGTGTTCGATCAGGAGCACGTGGAATTCGTACACAATCTCGGCAGGCACCGCTGCTTGGAGCAGGCGGTGGGCTTGATCGGAGGAGACGTTTGGAGGCAGGAGGCCCAAACGGCTGCTGACCCTCTGCACATGGGTGTCGACGGGCATAGCGGGCTTCCCCAGGGAGAAGAGCATGACGCACGCGGCGGTCTTGGGCCCCACTCCTTTGAATTTCTCCAGCCAGGAAATAGCCTCCTCCAGCTCCATTGACGAGAGAAAATTGAGTCTCAGATCGCCTCGCTCGGCCGTTATAGCCCTCAAGATGCTCTGAATGCGAGGCGCTTTGATCCGGGCCAAACCGCCGGGTCGGATGGTTTCCACGATCTCGCTCTCGTCGCCATCTCGGAGCTTTTCCCATGTCGGGAAGCGATCTTGGAGCCGCCTGAAGGCCAGGTCTCTATTGTGATCGGAGGTGTTCTGGGAGAGGATGGTCCGAACCAACTCCCTGACGGGTTTTCCGTGTGGATTCCAAGTCCGCTCTCCGTAGGCGTCCACTAAGGCGCGGTGGATGCTGGGGACGGGCGAATCAACCTCCTGGGTCAGGAGCTCTTCTACGGCCTGAACGCGCGTTGGCACCAAGATGTTATTCCTTATTAGGGCGTTTCGGCATTATAGGGAAGGGGTCTTAGGGTGTCAAACCGCCGCGAGTGCGCTGAAGCTGAGATATAATTCCTCGCCGACCTGTTGGAAAAGCAGGCGGGCTACAGGAGGGGGCAAGCGGGAAGAGATACGAATGGCGGATCCGAGGGAAAGCTTCAGGTGTTGCGAGATCGCATCGCCGATCTGCGTTCGCGCCTTCCTAAACATTCCGTACCAGCCAGGATGATCCAGGAGCTGGAGGATCTGGAAGAGGAGCTGGCCAGGTTAGAATCTCTCGATGAAGAAATGGGTGGTCAATAGGCCGAGTTCGCGGTTTCGCGCCGCGATCCTATTCCAAGTCGCCCATCTCGTATAGGACCGTGGTTGCGCTCACAAGGCCCGCCGTCTCGGCCCTGAGGACCCGGGGACCCAAGGTTACTGGAATGAGGCCGTAGTTTCGAGCCTCCTCCATCTCCTGGGGGGTGAATCCTCCCTCGGGGCCTATGAAGATGTTGATCGAGAAGGGCCGGTCTCGTCCCTCGGACTCTCGCAGCAGATAGCGCAGGCTCACGGCGCGTTCCTCCTCCCAGGGGATCAATGACATCCCTCCTCGGCGGGCCTGCTCGCATGCCTGGGAGAACAGGAGAGGAGACCTTAGCTTGGGCAGATTTCCCCTCCTCGATTGCTCCGCCGCTTCCAAGATGATCCGTTGCCATCTCACCATTTTCGTCGCTCCGATCTCTCCGATGCCGCTGATGATGCAGCGACTGCAGATGATGGGCACGAAGGCCACGATCCCCAGCTCGGTTCCTTTTTGTAAAACCCAGTCGAATTGTTTCCCTTTGAGGATTCCCTGGTAGAGTGTGATCTTGGTGGAAGGCTCTCCCTTGGTGAGCGTCTTTCGAAGGATGTGGCCGATGGCTTGGTCGTGGGAAATGGTCTGGAGTTCTGTCTCGTGTTCCCAACCGGAATCATCCAGCAAGGTGATGCGATCTCCTTCCCGGAGCCGCAACACGTTTCGAATCTGGTGCGCCAGATCTCCTCGAATTATGGCCTTGTCGTCTTGAAGAGATTCCGGCGACACGAAGAATCGAGGCGCGGTCATGACCCTGGCCTCGACGAAGGCTTCTTCCCCACGAGCGCAACCCAGTCCCCTCGTCTGCGTCGATCGATGATCTTTATTCCTTCGGCTACGAGAGCCGACTCGGTCGATTCCGTCTGGTCATCGATGATGCCGGAGGCGATCAGCCATCCGCCGGGAACCAACGCCATGGTCAAGCCAGGCGCCAAACCCTTTATAACCTGGGCGAGGATGTTCACCACGATCAGGTCGTAGATCGCCCTCTGTGAGAGCCCGGTCCCTTTTCTTGGGAGGCTGCCCACCGCCGTTTCTACCTGCGCCCCTACCCCGTTCAGGGCGATGTTGGCGCGGGCCACCTCCACGGCGGTGGAGTCGGTGTCCAAGGCCAAGACGGAATTGGCGCCCAGCTTGGCTGCGAAGATGGCTAGGATCCCCGATCCGGTGCCCAGGTCCAGGACTCGCATGGATGGACGCACCCGCCTCTCCAAGTCCAACAGACACATACGCGTGGTGGGGTGCAGGCCGGTGCCGAAAGCCAGGCCTGGGTCTAGGGTGACCATGATTTCCTGCGGTTGGGGCGCGTAGTTCAGCCAGGAGGGCCTCACGATCAGACGCTCGCCTATGTGTTGGACGGAGTATCGCTCTCTCCAGGCGTTGGCCCAGTCCCGCTCGGCCAGCGTCCGGAAATTGGGCTCTGGCGAGGGGTAGATCTGGCGAAGGTGCCATATGGCTTCCTCCAGATGACGTCGCCGCTGCGCCAGGCGCCCGTCTTCTGGAAGATAGGTCTTTATGACCACGGATCGGGGCGAGGCCTCGCCTGGCGCTTCTTCCACCACAGCGCCTCCCTGGCCGTATCTGTTAAAGATCTGGCTGATGGCTTCCGCGGCTTCGCCATCGGCCTCCATGCTGATCTCTAACAGGTTCATGCTCAGGACCCTCCCGGGGCTCTGGTCTTCTTTCGGCCAGCTAATTTTGTAAGGAGGCAAGGTCTGAGGCTACACTCCAAGCGCGCCCTTCACTCGGCTGAAGAAGCCGCGATCCTCTTGAGCTATAACCTCTCCTCCCAGGGTCTCGGATAGTTTCTGGAGCAGGGCTTTCTGATCTTCGTTGAGGTCGGTAGGGGTCATCACATGAACGGTGACCAGTTGATCTCCTCGACCATTGTGCCGGAGACGAGGAACGCCCATATTGGGTAGCCGGAAGGTGGTGCCCGTCTGGGTGCCCGCAGATAAGACGAGCTCGGTTTCACTCTCCAGGGTGGGCACGGTGATCTTGTCACCCAGCGCCGCCTGCGCGATATTCACGAAGACGTTCAATAGGATATCATCGCCCTGGCGTTGGAAGTAGCGGTGCTTCTTGACCGAGAGGCGAACGTAGAGATTCCCAGAGGGGCCGCCCTGGATACCATGCTCTCCCTCCCCTGCCAGGCGGATCTGGGTGCCATCGTCGACGCCGCCGGGAATCGATACGACCAGCTTGCGGGTCTGGCGCACGCGCTTCTGCCCTCGGCATTCCTGGCAAGGAGTGGACATAACCTCTCCTTCTCCATGACACCGGCCGCAGGTCGCTACATTCACGAAGGAGCCGAAGATGGACTGATGCACCCTGCGCACCTCTCCGGTTCCGTTGCACTCTGGGCATCGGAACGGCTGAGTGCCGGGCTCGCCACCGCTGCCTTGACAGTGGGGGCAGGTCTCCATGCGGGTGACCTCAACCTCGTTCTCGCAGCCGAAGGTGGCTTCCTCGAAGGATATGCTGAGGTCCAAGTGTAGGTCATCGCCACGGCGCGGATGTTTCCGCTGCCCGGACCGCCCCATACCGAACCCGAAGAAGTCTTCGAAGATATCGGAGAAGCCGAAGCCGGAGAAGTCGGCTCCCAGCCCTCCCAATCCATCGACCTTGCCGAAGCGATCGTAGGCGGCCCTTTTCTTGGGGTCGCTGAGCACCTCGTAGGCCTCGTTTATGATTTTGAATTGCTCCTCGGCCTCTGAGCTCTTGTTGACATCCGGATGATGCTGCCTGGCGAGTCGCCTGTAGGCCTTCCGGATATCAGCGTCGGTGGCCGAACGGCTGACTTCCAAGATCTCGTAGTAGTCCTTCTGGTCTCTCATCTATCGACTGTGTCCCTCGAAGAAGTGCACTGGAGGATCGGATTGGTCCAAGGCTAGACCTCTCGAAACTCGCCGTCCACGGTTTCTTCCTCTTCGCCTTCGGGCGGAGTGGCTGAAGGCTCAGTTTGCTGGTAAGCTGCAGTTCCCACCTTGGACAGGGCCTCGCTGAGATCGCTGGTGGCCCGGCGGATTGCCTCGATGTCGGACCCCTGAAGCGCCGATCGCACCGCTGCCACTTTGCTTTCGACCTCGGTCCGGAGCTCGGGAGACACTTTGTCGCCCAGATCCTGCAAGGTGTTCTCCGCGGAGTAGGCTGTCGAGTCGGCATTGTTGCGCGTCTCGATCTCCTCCCGGCGACGCTGGTCTTCCGCCGCATGTCCCTCGGCTTGCTTAACCATCAGGTCGATCTCTTCCTTGGAAAGGCCGCTGGAAGCGGTGATAGTGATCTTCTGCTCACGGCCGGTGGCCCGATCCTGGGCTGAGACGTTCAGGATGCCGTTGGCGTCGATGTCGAAGGTCACGTCAATCTGGGGAACTCCCCTGGGCGCTGGGGGGATGCCGTCCAGGACGAAGCGCCCCAAGGCCTTGTTGTCCGAGGCCATGGTTCGCTCGCCTTGCACGACATGGATCTCGACTTGACTCTGATTGCTGGAGGCCGTTGAGAAGACCTGGCTTTTGCGGGTAGGGATGGTGGTGTTCCTCTCTATGAGAGGCGTAGCAACCCCGCCCAGCGTCTCGATTCCTAACGTCAGGGGAGTGACGTCCAGAAGGACGACGTCTTTCACCTCTCCTCCCAACACCCCTGCCTGGATCGCGGCTCCAATGGCCACCACCTCATCCGGATTGACTCCTTTGTGAGGTTCCCTGCCGAAAAGCTTCTTCACCGCGTCCTGGACCGCTGGCATCCGGGTCTGTCCGCCCACCAAGATCACCTGGTCGATATCGGAAGGTTTGTAGTTAGCGTCGTTGAGAGCCTGTTGGCAGGGGCCGAGGGTTCTCTCGATGAGATCGGCCACGAGTTGCTCCAGCTTGGCTCGGCCGAGAGTTATTGCGAGATGCTTGGGGCCGCTGGAGTCGGCGGTGATGAAAGGCAGATTGATCTCGGTCTGCATCACGGTGGAGAGCTCGGTCTTCGCCTTCTCCGCTGCCTCTTTCAGTCGCTGAAGGGCGAGCTTGTCCTCTCGCAGATCGATGCCCTGTTCCTTCTTGAATTCCTCTGCCACCCAATCGATGATCCGCTGATCGAAATCATCTCCCCCCAGATGCGTATCGCCGCTGGTGGATTGGACCGCGAAGGTTCCATCACCTAGCTCCAGGATGGAGATGTCGAAGGTTCCCCCGCCCAGGTCATACACGACGATCTGCTCGTCCTTAGCCTTGTCCAGGCCATAGGCAAGGGAAGAGGCGGTAGGTTCGTTGATTATGCGGAGAACCTCCAGTCCCGCGATCTTGCCTGCGTCTTTGGTGGCTTGGCGCTGGGAATCGTTGAAATAGGCGGGAGCGGTGATGACCGCCTGGGTCACCTTTTCTCCTAGATATGCTTCTGCGTCGGACTTCAGCTTCTGGAGGATCATGGCCGAGATCTCGGGAGGCGAGTATTCTTTGCCTTCCATCACCACTCGCACGTCCCCATTGGGGGCCTCGGCCACTTTGTACGGCACCAGCTTTATGTCCCCTTGCACTTCGGGGTCCTTGTACTTACGACCTATGAAACGCTTGATGGAGAAAATGGTGTTGTCCGGATTGGTGATTCCCTGGCGTTTAGCCACCTGTCCCACCAATCGTTCGCCCGATTTGGAGATCGCGACCACCGATGGAGTCAATCGTCCGCCCTCGGAGTTGGGGATAATATGGGGTTCTCCTCCCTCCATGATAGCCACCACCGAGTTGGTGGTACCCAGGTCTATGCCAATGATGTTGCCCATCTAAAGCCTCCTGTTTACCAATTCGAATCGGTTCTGAGACGAGACGCTGAGAAGCATGGAGCTTCTCCTCTGTGTGCCTTCGGCCGCTTATCGTGCTCGGGCTATGTGTCCGCCCACCACGTCCCCCATCAGCGCCGCCACGTAGCGAACCACTGAAACCGCGCGAGGATAGGACATCCTCATGGGGCCAAAGACTCCCAGCGTGCCCAGGGCGCCGCCACGGGATCCGTAGCTGGAGAGCACGATGCTGCATTGGCTGATCTGATCCCAGCGTCCCTCGCCTCCTATTATGATGTGCACACCCTCGGTGACGGGGATCTTCGAGAAAATGGCATCCCATAGAGAGGTTTCCTCGAAAGCCTCCACTATGCTTCGGGCCCTCTCCGACTCACGGAACTCCGGTTCGTGCAGAATATTGGCCAGGCCATCCCGGTAGATCTCCATGTGAGCCTTCTCATCTATCCTTCTCATGATATCCCGCACGCTTTCCAAGATCAGGGACTCCAGGTTCGATTGGCATGTGACTTGGCTCGGGATATCTGCCAGGCTGGCTCCTGTCAGGAGATCGTTCAGCCGGTTGGCCAGCTTTCTTAGCTCATCTTGAGGCGTGGGTTCGTCGGCGGTGAGCAACCTCTGTTTGACGATGCCTCCCTGGAGGACCAGGATCAGGAGCACGACTTGATCGCGCACGGAGACGAGCTCCATGTGGCGGATATTGCTTCGCGCGACGGTAGGAGCGCCCACCAGCGAGGCGCTCTGGGCGGTATTGGCCAAGATCGAGGCGGCCAGTCTTATATACTCGTCCAGTTCCTCGCTGACCCGGAAGAACTGATGGCGGATCCGGCGGCGTTCCGCGGTATCGAGCGCTGGTCCCTCTAGGAAGTTCTGAACGAAGTAGCAATAGCCTTTCCTGCTGGGAATCCGCCCCGCCGAAGTATGAGGCTGGGCCAGATAGTCGGCTGATTCCAAGTGAGCCATTTCATTGCGGATGGTGGCAGGGCTGAATTTCAACCCGATCCGTTCGGCAACCGCCCTAGAGCTGACAGGCGTGGCGGTGGCGACATGCTCTTGGACGATCGACCAGAGTATGGCCTCTTGACGTTCGCTGAGTTTCTCGGAATTCTTCATGGTCCCTCTCCGCTCCGCACCAGGTTCAGGTCACGTCTGATCTGATACTGGGTCACACTGATAGGCGCAGAACTTTAGCACTCTCAGAGCAAGAGTGCTAGCGGAAATAATAGCACGAGCCGTCACTACTGTCAAGATATCTGGAGGAAGCGCCGGGAGCGGAGAAGCTCATCAGTAGGCGTTTCGGCTTTGGAAGATGATCGCTATGGTTTTAATCATGATCTTGAAGTCGAACCACAGGGACCAATTCTCGATGTAGTACAAGTCATATTTGGTTCGTTCTACGATGGACGTGTCGCCCCTGAGGCCGTTGACCTGAGCCCAGCCGGTCAAGCCGGCCTTCTCCTTGTGGCGTTCCATGTATCGGGGAACCATCTCCTTGAATTGTTCCACGAAGACGGGGCGCTCCGGCCTGGGTCCTACCAGACTCATTTGCCCCAGGAGAACGTTGATTGTCTGGGGAAGCTCATCGATGGACCATCGACGGATGAAAGAGCCGATCTTGGTTCGTCGGGGGTCGGCTTCCTTGGCCCAAACCGGCCCCGTCGCCTCCTCGGCTCCTTCCTGCATCGATCGGAACTTGATCACCTGAAAGGGCTTTCCGTCCAAGCCGACCCTCTCTTGGATGTAGAAAGTGGAGCCGGAGGAGTCGAGTTTGATGAGCAGAGCGGTGATGAGCATGAATGGGGACAGGACGATGAGCGCGACAGCGCTGACGATAAGATCCACGGCTCGCTTCAAGGTCAGTCGCCAGCCTCTCAGGGAGGCGTCGCGGATGCTCAGAAGGGGAAGGCCGCTGAGGTCTCCAATGCTCACCTCGGAGGCCATGATCTGGAATAGGTCGGGGAATACCTTGATGCTGACGTTGCTTATCTCGCAGGAGGAGATAATGTTTAGCATTTCCTCGTGTGAGGCCTCAGGCAGGGCGATGATTACCTCGTCCACCTCCTGTTCTCGCAGTATCCGGGCCAGGTCCTTCCTGCGGCCCAAAGCGGGAAATCCCGCGAACTCCTCCGCCTCGAGCGTGTTGCTGACGATCCCGATAGGTGTGTAACCCAGACCAGGCGACTTCCGTATCTGGTCGAGGATCATTCCCCCTACATCTCCGGCTCCCACGATCACCACCCTTCGGCTGTCTATCCCCTGGCTGCGGAGGGCTCTTTGAAGCAGATCATGCAGAGAACGTCCGATGGTAACTAATACGATGGTGAGGATCCAGGCGTATCCGATCAGGAGACGAGGATAACTGAGCTTTGGAAACACGAGGGAGGCAACCGCCATGGCGATGATAGTGCCGACGGAGACGGCGGCGAACACGGAATAGAACTCATCGACTCGGGAGGTCCCCCGCTTCAAGTGATAGAGCTTGTAGAAGAAGAAGACCACCAGTAACGCTACCACCTGGATCATCAGGATTACCCAATAGGTGCTGAATGGAGGGGGATCCACCGGAGGAGGGTATTCGGTCATCAAGCGAAGAGCGTGTGCTAGCCGGAAGGCCAGCGTGATCATCGCGGCGTCCAAGATGGCCAGCGATATCCTGAACAGAAGCTCGGCTTTCTTCATTGCTGCACCTCTGAAGAGCGGTCGCTCCGAGCCTTAATACGTCGCTCGGAGCGAAGCATTTCCTTGAGCAGATCGACTCCTCCGCGGACGGCGATGCCCGCGATCACCATCCAGTGCAGAGGGAGTGGCGTGGATTCCGCATAGTGCTTTCGATAGAACAGATACATCGATCGATAGAACTCGTAGCGCACCCGAGTCCTGTCTCTATGGCTAGCTGCGCCCTTGTGGTGGATAACCTGGACCTTCGGATAGTAGTAGACTTTCCAGCCGGCAGCCTTGATGCGAAAGGCCCAGTCGAGATCCTCACCATACAAGAAGAATTCTTCGTCCAGCAGGCCGACTTGCTCCAGGATTCCCCCCCTCACCATCATGAAGGCTCCCACCACCGAGTCCACCTCGGTCACCACATCGGGATCAAGGTAGGTAAGATTATACCGTGCTAAGCGTGGGCTGTGTGGGAACAGCTGGCTCAACCCGAAGATCTTATAGAAAGAATTGGTGATGGTGGGGAAGCTGCGCCTGCAGGCCAGGTCCAACGAGCCGTCATCCAACACCAGCTTCGGGCCAGCCACTCCGATGTTCGGGTCGGATTCCATGAAGGCCATCATGTCGGCCAGGGCGTTGGGGGGGAGCACGGTGTCGGGGTTCAACAACAGCGCGTAGGGAGAGCGGCAGGAGCGCAGCCCCAAGTTGTTGGCGTGAGCGTAGCCTCGATTGGTCTCGTTTACGATCAACTCGACTGTGGGGAACTCTCGCCTCACCACGGCGACGCTATCATCGCGGGACCCGTTGTCAACCACGCACACCCGGATGTCGCCCACCCTTCGACTGCTGCAAATGGAACGCAAGCATTCTCGAAGGTAGGCTCTGGTGTTGTAGTTTACGATGATTATGAAAAGATCCTGGCTTGGGTCCAAAGCCCTCTCGCTCACAGCAAGGCATTATATAGGATTTCTGTCGAGCAGCCATAGCCGCGGCCGGTCATAAACCCCAGTCCCTGCGATAATGGAAGTCGTGGCCTATGGTGCGGCGGCTGAGTTTTGCGATCACCGGAGGGCGCCTCTTGAAGTGGTTTCTGCGAATCAGGTCCATGACCCGATTTACGAACTGGGGAGCGAATCCGAGGGGGAAGACATCGTCCGGCTCGTAGCGGAGGTCGATCAGGAGGTACAGAAGCTTGTCCACCTCCGAGTAGGTGAATCCCAGTTCGCCTTCATCGGTCTGCCCTTTCCATAGGTCGGCGCTGGGGGGCTTGTCGATGATCCGGGGGGGAACGCCCAGATCCCGGGCCAGTTGTCTCACTTGTGTCTTGTAGAGATCGCCCAATGGATTGACCGCCGAAGCCAAGTCGCCGAAGATGGTTCCGTAACCCAGGAGCAGTTCGGTCTTGTTGCTGGTTCCAACCACCAGGCCTTCGAAGGCCGCTGACTGATCGTAGAGTATGGTCATGCGGCATCTCGCCATGATGTTGCCCAGCCTCAGGGAGGATAAGTCGGAAAGTTGCGAGACCAGCGCATCCACCATCGAGCTGACTTCCACCTCTTTCAGGTGAACTCCGAGGCGGCTAGCTACCTCGCTGGCATCGGAGGCGCTCTCTGGATCGCTGGTTCGATGGGCCATCCATAGAGCCAGCACGTTGTCTGTCCCCAGAGCTTCGCAGGCCAGGTAGCAGGCTACGGAGGAATCCAGTCCCCCCGATAGTCCTACGACCGCTCGCTCGAAGCCGGCTTTGGTGATCTCCACCCGGAGGAAATGAACCAACATCCGGCGCACGAGGCTGGTATTGATAGAAAGTTCGCTGGCCATGTCCATTTTCTTGTCCTTCAACTGCACCTCGCCTCGCGGATGCGCCGGAGCTCCTCAAACGTCAGGTCTACCCGTTCATCGCGCAGCAGAGGCAGGTGGGTTCTGACTCGCTTCAGCTCTCCCAGATCTAGGTGGGCTACGACGAGCGCCTCATCGAAATCCGGCCCCTTGGCTAGAAACTGGCCGCTGGGGCTCACGGCCGACGCTCGTCCGAAAAAGATGGCTCCATCAACCACTCCCACCCGGTTGCAGTAGAGCACAAAGGCCGTGAAAAACTGGGCGTACATCCTGCTGAGCAAGTCCACAGCGGAGGCACTGCCCAGCTCGGTGCTGTCGGCTCTGGTCCCATAACCTGGGCCGGCGGCGACATGAATCAAGATGTCGGCCCCGTCCAGCCACAGCAGGTAGGCGGGAGAGATGTGCCAGGCCTCTTCGCAGATCAGAATACCTATGCGGCCGAATCTAGTGTCGAAAGCGTGGATAGCATCGCCGGGGGCAAAGAACCTCTTCTCATCGAACATGCGGTAGGCTGATAGATAGGTCTTGCGATGCACGTCGATTATCTCGCCTTGCGATAGATAGGCGGTGCTGATGTAGAAACGACGGCGATCGTCCATCTCGGGAAAGCCGAACAGGATGTCGATGTCGTGGCTTTCCGCCAGTAGGGCCTGGAAGGTGGGCTCGTCGGGTGAGGGGCGCACGGCCATGGTGGGGACCAGATCCTCCAAGAAGTAACCCGTGATGGAAAGCTCGGGGAAGCAGATCAGATCCACGCCTTGCGATCTCGCTTGCCGAATGAAGTTCAAGTGTTTTTCCAGATTATGTGCTGGGGCTCCGAGGCGAACGTCGATCTGGGCCAGTCCAACTTTCAAGTTCTTATCCAAGGTTATCTCCCCGGTGCTCCCAGTGGCGAGGTCAGAGACTTCGACGCGTCGGGTCTGCGCCACAAGATGACCATCCCGGCCACGCTGATGGCTAGGATAGCCCAGCTGAACGCTTGAGCCAACCGGTAGCCTCCTAGGTACAGGCTCTCGTCTCCACGGGTGAATTCCAGAAAGCCTTGAGTCAACGAGAAGAGAATAAGGAAAAGCAGGCTGCTGAAACCCACGAAGGGCTGGTTGCGGCGAGTCTTCCACAGGATGATGGCTATGGCCAGGTTGGTGGCCGAGGCCATCAGCTGCGTCGGGTAACGGAAATCCACCAGCCCGTAGACGTCGGGCAGATCGAGGCTCAAAGGCCCGGCATATGGCGCGCCGTAGCAAAAGCTGCTCAGAAGGCAGCCGATCTGGCCCGCAGCGTATCCCAGCGCGACGGCCGGGGCCGCCATGTCCGCCCACTGCCAGAAAGGGAGCCGGCTGCGATGGGCATAAAGGTAAAGCCCCAGAGCTCCCCCTATGAGGCCTCCGTACCAGAGAAGCCCTCCTCGCTCGATCTGGAGGGATGAGAAAGGGTTTCCCGTAAAATCCTGCCAGTGAAGGGCTACGTAGAGGCCGCGAGAAACTACAAGTCCTCCCGCCAACGTCCAAAGGAGGGCGCCCCAGAGAAGCGACGGCGACGCGCCTTGCTGTCGGAACTGAAGGCGGACCAGCCATAGGGCCAGGCCCACCCCCAGCAATACGAAGGCGGTGTAGGAGTGAAGCGTGGAAGATCCCAACTGGAATAGAATCGCTCGCATCCCTGGCTAGCTCTCGCTGACGTCGTGCTTTCCGACCGGGTCTTGGGGCCCTTGGCCCTCGACTGGCATGGGAGATGCTCCTTGTCCTTGCGATCGTCGCCAGAGCAGAACGGACAGGGCCGCACAGATCACAAAGACGATGGCGCTGACCACCTGCGCGGTCAGGGCGCCCGAGATGGTCAAGTTTTCGGCTCGCATGGATTCCAGTCCAAGTCGCGAGAGAGAATACAGCATTCCGTATGTGAGAATAAGGAATCCATCGAACGGCTTTCGTTTTCTGAGGGCCCATAGGATGGCGAAGATCGCCAGATCCGCCAGCCCCTGAAGGATCTGCGTTGGATAGCGGCGAGCCCAATGACCGTAGAGGTCGGGCAGATACATTCCCAGCCACGAATCGGTCTCCATACCGTAGCAGCACCCGTTCAGAAGACATCCGATGCGTGCGATGGCCTCGCCGAGCGCCAAGCTGGGAGCGCCGGCGTCCAGCAGTCGCCAAACCGGTATCCGCCGCCAGAGCATGTAAATGATGGCCACAGCCAGCCCGGCGAAAAGGCCTCCGTGGTAGACCAGGCCGCCCTCGCGGAAGTTGAGAATGCGCAGCCAGTCGCCGGCATATTCGGGCCAACGCCCTAGGACGTAGTAGATGCGCGAACCGAGGATGGCAGCCACGATCGAGTAGATGGCTACGTTGAGCAGATCCTCCGATCTGATGCCTACGCGCCTGGCTTCTCGCCAGGCGACGAACACCGCTACGAGGATGCCTATCTCCGTGAAGACGCTGTAGGCGCGGATTTCAAAGGGCCCGACGCTGAAAAGGATGGGGTACATGAGAACCCTCCCGTGTTGTGTCCTTTCGGCTCGAAGAGGCTCCGGAACAGTCAGCCTTCCGAGCCGAGCAGACTGCAAGTATTATACTGCAATTGGTGGGAGCGTCAATCGACTCAACTCTTGACTTTCGATATGTCGGTGGATATAGTTGGGTATATCCACCAAAGAGCAAGGGAGAGACGGTCGGATGGGGAGTCTGAGGCAGGTGCTGCGGGAGGGGCGAAAACGGCAAGGTCTTTCCCTGGAACAGGTGGAAGAGAGGACCAAGATCCGCAAGAAGTATCTCGAGGCCTTGGAGAGTGGGAACTACGACCAGTTGCCTGAAGAGGTGTATACGCGCGGCTTCGTACGGAACTACGCTCTGCTTCTAGGCCTGGACTTGGATGAAGTCCTGAGAGTCTACGAGTTGGAGACGGGCGCGGAGGAAGGTCAGGAAGAGGGAGGGCAGAGCCGCCCTCAGATCGTGGAGACCACCTCGCTACCCCTTGAGCGGTCCTGGCTCTCAATGGATCTCCTTGTCGCCTTGGTCATCCTGATGGGTATCGTGGGTTTTGGATACTATCTGTATGGCCGCTTCATTCTCGGGTCCGCCGGCCCTGTCGGTCTAGTTACCAACGAGACTGGCTCCTCGAGCGCGTCTGCCGTCTCTGGCCCTTCGGCGGCGGCGACCCCTTCTCTCACCATAACCGTGGAGGGAATGGTGCCTACTCCCACCATGGCGGGCACGGAGAGTTCCGCATTGCCTCCGCTCATTTTGAGCTTGACCCCGACCGTCCCCTCCTCAAGGGTGCAGGTGCGCATCGAGACCATCGAGCGAGTGTGGCTTCGCGTGCGCGTGGATGGGAAGCGGGTTTTCGAGGGCGTCTTGGATTCAGGATTCTCCCAGGTATGGGAGGGGAGACGAGAGGTCTACTTCCGGTGTGGGAACGCCGGGGGGATCCTGGCCACCGTCAACGGCCGCGAGCAGGGGCCGCTGGGAGGTCCGGGTGAGGTGGTGGATTGGACGTGGGTTACTGGAGGGGTGACTCCTACCCCCGTAGGTGTGTTCACCTCGGTCCCCATAACCGCGTCGCAGACGTTGACCAGGACCTCGGCGCCGACGCGTGCGCCCACGCCGACGTTGACCATAGCTGCCACAGCGGAAGTCACAGTCACAGTCCCCACGACACCGACGGAATAGCGATGAGTAAGAGCCGAGTGACCCCCCTTCGGATGATTGGGGAGGGGCGCCGACTCCCTCGGTCACGCCTGTGTCGGCTATCGTGTTCTCTACGGTGACTGGGAGATTAGGAATTACACCCACCCTAAATGCGAGTCCAACAATTGAGGACTTTCCTCTTTGGATCGAGATCGATTGTTCCGAGGAGGCGACCTGCCCCCGCGATGCGGCCGGAATCTTCAATGTTTAGATCCCTCCATGGGCTCACCGGACGGGATTTTCCGAAACTGATCTGTGAGGCTGTGGTTTGAACTCAGCTACTTAGCAGTACTATACCAAAAGGAGGTAGTGCGAAATGACAATGGTGACCAGAGTGGCTGCTGTGGTGGCGGCTTTAGTACTGATGTTCCTAGCAGGGATGGGAGCAGCACCGAGGTCGCTAGCGCAGGGAGGGCAAATTTCTCGAAGAGATCCGGTTTCTGCCCCTGTGAGAGAGGAGAGCGAGAGACTGCTGGCCGCGACTTCGGATCAGGAAGAACCGCGCCTGGTCAATGTCACGGGTGAAGCGGAAGTGCGAGTCGTCCCCGACGAGGTGGTGCTTGCCGTCGGCGTGGAAACTCGGGATGAGAAACTGAGCACGGCGAAGAGCGATAATGATAGGCGCATTCGTAAGGTGCTGGATTTGGTTGAGGATTACGGGATTGAGGCCAAGCATGTCCAAACCAGCTATATCAGCGTTGAACCGCGATATGACGACGACTACTTCGGCAGCGAGGTCTTGAAGGACTACTGGGTGCGGAAAACGATCGTCATCACGCTTAAAGACATCTCCAAGTTTGAAGATCTTCTAACCGACCTCCTAGAAGCCGAGGTCAATTACGTGCATGGGATTCAGTTCCGCACTTCCGAGCCACGGAAACATAGGGATCGGGCTCGCGCTCTGGCTATCAAGGCTGCGCAGGAAAAAGCAGTTGCCATGGCCGGAGAGTTGGGGCAAGAGGTGGGCAGGCCGCGGGCGATCAATGAGTATCAATCTGGCTGGTGGTCGGGGTATGGTTCTTGGTGGGGGTCGGGTTGGGGCAGTGCGATGACGCAAAACGTGATTCAGGATGTTGGCGGTGGCCCTGATTCAGGCGAAGGCACCCTGGCGCCGGAGCAGATCACGGTCAAGGCGCAGGTCAATGTGAGCTTTGAAATGGAATGATCTCGGCGCTAGGTAGGCCGCTGTTCTAGCTCGTAATGAGCGCCTCCCTGGGCTAACTGCCTGGAGAAGCAGCGCGCTGTTCAGGCGATGAAGCGTCTATTACGAATGAAATCTATGCTTTGCTGAGGCTTCGGTCATTTGCGCTCGGCAAGGTGAGGGAGACTAGGGTGTGGTTCTATCTCCTTTCTTTGGGGTGTCCCAAGAACGATGTGGATAGTGAGGCCATGCGCGTGTTGTTGCTTCAAGCCGGGCACCACGAGACAGAAGACTCCCATACGGCTGATGTCCTCATCGTAAACACCTGTGGATTCATCGAGGAGGCTACCGAGGAATCCCTCGACGCCTTGCGGCGGTTGGCCGGCGCCAAGGGGGAAGGCCAGCGCCTGGTGGCTGTGGGATGCCTGGCGCAGCGCATAGGCGGGGGGCTTCGGGATACGATGGAGGGCATCGATGCGATTCTGGGCACGCTGCGGTGGCGGGAGATCGTCAGCGTAGCGGAGAGTTTGATGTCGGATCGGCCTCTGGATCCACTGGTGGGGCCCTCGCCAGATGGCGAGGGTTCGTTCGCGGAGCGCCGGTTGGGGCCCGGTCGGAGCGCCTACGTTCGCATTTCGGAGGGATGCAGCGGCCCATGTGCCTTTTGTGTCATTCCCAGCATCAAGGGACCCTATCGCAGTCGGCCAGGCCAGGATATCTTGAGGGAAGTTCGCTCTCTCGCCCGGCAGGGTGCGCAGGAGATCGTCCTGATCGGACAGAACACGACGGCGTACGGGCTGGATCGCGGGGAGATCGATGGCCTGTCCGCTCTTCTCGAAGAGGTGGTTTCGGAGGTCCCCTGGATTCGCTTAATGTATACCTACCCAAAACAGGTTAGTCCGCGTTTGATCGAGACCATGGCCGCTCACGAGCAGATTTGTCATTATTTAGACATACCACTCCAGCATATCCATCCCCAGGTCCTGCGACGGATGGGGCGGCCGATCGATCCGGACGAGGTCATGAAGATCATCGACGGCCTGCGGGCGGCGATGCCTGACGTGTCCCTGCGGACTTCCTTCATCGTCGGGTATCCGGGAGAGACCGAGGAGGAATTCGCGACTTTGCTCAGCTTTATGGAGCAGGCGATGTTCGAGAAGGTGGGCCTTTTCAAGTATTCGCCGGAGGAGGGGACGCCAGCGGCCTCCATGCCTGATCAGGTTCCGGCGGAGATAAAGGACGAGCGCTACGAGAGAGGCATGATGTTGCAGCAGGCGATCTCGCTGGAGAAGAACAGAAACCTGGTGGGAAGCGTCCTGAGGGTCTTGGTCGAAGGGGCGCACGAGGGGCTCATCGTTGGGCGATCCTATCGGGACGCCCCCGAGGTCGATGGGCTGGTGCTGCTGGAGGGGGAATGCGCTCCCGGCGAGATGATTCCGGTCGAGATCACCTCCGCGTCGGAATATGATCTGTGGGGCACTCTCTCCAGAGAGGGGTGGAAATGCTCTTGAGGGAGCTGGCTCTAACCAACTTCCGAAACTACGTGCGGTTGAACATTGAGTTCCCTCCCGGGTTGATCTTGCTGCACGGGGGCAACGCTCAGGGTAAGTCCAATCTGCTCGAAGCTATATGCTATCTGGCGTTGGCTCGATCTCCTAGGGCTCGGTCGGATGGAGAGGTGGTCAACTGGCTGGCCAAGTCTCAGCCTCAGCCCTTCGCGAGGATGTGGGGACGAATTCAGAAAGGAGAGCAGTTTCAGGAGCTGGAAGTCAAGGTCCTGGGGGCTCCTGGGGGAATCGAGACCCCAGAGAGCTGGAGGAAGCAGATAGCGGTGGATGGGGTCATGGGTCCAGCAGCGACCCTGCTGGGCAAACTGCGCCTGGTTCTTTTTCGGCCGCAGGATTTGGAACTGGTGGATGGGGGGCCCTCGCTGCGAAGGCGGTACATGGATATGGTTCTCTGCCAGCTTGACCCTTCGTACTACCGAAGCCTGCGAGGGTACAACCGCGTCCTTTTCAGGCGAAACCACCTCCTGCGGCAACTGAGAGGTCGCCCGTCTGGTCGCGATTCGCTGGCTTTCTGGGATCAGAAGCTCACCGAGCAGGGGGCTTATCTGATGGAGCGCCGGCGCTGGGCTCTTTGCCGAATCAATGACTTGGTTGGCGGCATTCACGCGACTTTGACGGGCGATGGCGAGCAACTGCATCTTCACTACCAGCCCAGTCTCCAAGTTTTTAAAGCCGAGTCTGAAGCCGACCTCGGTCTCGAGGACGTCGTCAACTCGTTTCTGGATAAGCTGAATGAGTTGAGAGAGGAGGAGATCCGTCACGGGGTCACCTTGGTGGGACCGCATCGCGATGATTTCGGCTTCACCACGGATGGTGCCGACCTGCGCCTCTATGGCTCCCGCGGGCAGCAGAGGATGGCGGCGCTATCGCTGAAGCTGGCGGAGCTCGGTCTCGTCCAGGCCGAGACGGGGGAGAGGCCACTGCTTCTGTTGGACGATGTGATGTCGGAGCTCGACCCTCGGCGGAGATGCGATCTGGGCACGATCGTGAGAAGCCAGGAGCAAGCCATCTTGACCACCACGGACTTGACCTATTGTCCTGACGGGATGGCAAGAGACGCCACCGTCTTCCTGGTGGAGAACTCGCAGATTATTCCTCAGTAACGGAAATCACTGCCTTCAACGGGCGTTTGCTGGGAATGCCTGGTCGACGCGGATATCGAGCTGAGGTGTGCGATAGCTTCTCGATCAGAATCAGATGCCGGGGCGAATCGAGGGTGGGAAGGTTAATGGCCCGAGCTTGGAGAAGCCTCCCCCCCAGTTCCTTCAAGGCGAGTTCGCTCTCCTTAAGTTCCTGTGCGACATCCTTTCCTTTCATGGCCAGGAAGACGCCCCCTACTTGACACAGAGGGAGCGCGTACTCCATCAGGATGGGCAGTTCAGCCACCGCCCTGGCGACCACGATGTTGTACGTCTCCCTGTGTTGGGGATCCCTTCCCATGTCTTCAGCACGACCTTTGGTGCCCATGACGCCTTGGAGGCCCAATCGGCCGATCAGGTGAGCCAGGAAGGCGATTTTCTTGCCAGAGGAATCGAGCAGCGTGATATTCCAACGGGGTCGGGCGATCTTCAGCGGAAGTCCGGGGAATCCGGCTCCCGATCCGATGTCCAGCAAGCGAGGGGAAGGTTTCCACCCTCTGGAGGACACTACGGCGTCCAGGAGGGGCAAGCAGGAGAGCGAATCCAGGAAGTGCTTGATCTGCACCTGCTGGTACTCGGTCACGGTAGTCAGGTTAAGATGCTGATTCCAGTCGATCAGGCGTCTATAGTAGATCTCGAAGAGATCGGTTTGCTCCAGGGAGAGGCTGACACCCATGGTGGCAGTCTTCTCCCTCAGGGTTTTCACGGACGTTGGCCTCCTGAGCTTTCGATGACCGGGTTGGCCGTATCCTTTTGGATGGCCTCAGGTGGTCGAATAGTATCGGCCCGCGGGGATCATGTCAATGTCCAGAAGCATCCGGTTGGCTGGCGGTGCTTCTTGCTGGAACTGCGGGAGGGTTTGACTTTGCCTTTTAGCCCAAATAAACTAGCTGGGGCTGGGGAGCACTCTCCTCGTTAGCGAACCCGCCTTTTCCGAAATCATGGTGACGTCGGAGGTAGGAATGCGCATCAAGTTCATGGGGGCCGTGCGCACGGTGACTGGCTCTATGCATCTGCTGCAGGTGAATGGATCCAGGATACTGTTGGACTGTGGACTGGTCCAGGGGAGGCGACAAGAGAGTTTTCAGCGGAACCGGAATCTGCCTTTTGACCCGGCTCAGGTCGATGCTTTGATCCTTTCTCACGCTCACATCGACCACAGCGGGAGCATTCCCACTCTGGTTCGAGAGGGTTTCAGGGGAAACATCTACGCTACCTTTGCCACTCGTGACCTCTGTAGTGCGATGCTTCGCGACAGCGCTTATATACAGGAGAGCGACGCCGAGTATCTCAATAGGAAGAGGAGGGGCAGCAAGCTGCCCCTCATACGGCCTGTCTATACCATGGCCGATGCTATGGAGAGCCTGAAGTACTTTGTGGGGGTGGGGTATGAGCGATGGTTCGCGGTTGCTCCCGGGGTCAAGGCCATCTTCTACGACGCAGGACATATTTTGGGCTCGGCGATAACGATCCTCGAGGTGAGCGAAGGCAGCAGCACTCATCGCTTGGCCTATACCGGCGATCTGGGAAGGAAGAATCTACCCATCCTGAGAGACCCCCACGTGGTCCAGAACGTCGACCATCTCATCATCGAGAGCACCTATGGAGGGCGGTCGCATGAGACCCCGGAAGAGGCGGAGAATGCGCTGAGGGAGGTGGTCAACCAGACCCATCGGCGCGGAGGCAAAGTCATCATCCCGGCCTTCGCGGTGGGAAGGACGCAGGAGCTGGTCTATGGGCTGCATCGACTCCATGCGGCCGATGCCATACCCAACCTCCGTATCTTCGTCGATAGTCCTCTGGCGGTGAACGTCACCGAGATATTTCGTCTTCATCCCGAGTGCTATGACGAGGAGATAAGTGAGTTCATGATGCGGGATGACGACCATGATCCTTTCGGCTTCGGGAGGCTGCAGTACGTCCGAAATGTGGAGCAGTCCAAGGCGCTCAATTCGCTGGAGGAATCCTGCATCATCATCAGCGCCTCGGGGATGTGCGAGGCGGGACGGATCCTTCATCATCTGAAGAACAACATCTCCGACCCGCGGAATACCATCCTCATCGTGGGCTTCCAGGCGGAGCACACGCTGGGGCGGCGCATCGTGGAGAGGAGGAAGCGCGTCAGCATCCTGGGGAGCGATTACGATCTGAGAGCACGAGTGAGAGTCATCAATGGGTATAGTGCCCATGCCGACCGCGAGGAGCTGCTCGAATATGTCAGGCGGATCGGCGACTTTCCGCGAAAGGCTTTTGTGGTTCACGGGGATGAAACCGAATCGGAGGAGTTGGCATCGGGCCTGAGGGACATGGGATTTCCGGACGTCTTGGTCCCCTTTCCCATGCAGGAGATGGAGGTGGGATGAGGTTGCGCTCGGCGTCTGGCGAGCACGATGTCAAGGTGAGAGGGGAGGGATTTTTCGCGCGCGTCTACGAGCTGGTGTCCCGTATCCCGCCGGGCCGCGTGGTCACCTATGGTCGGATCGCCAGGTGGCTGGATAGCCCTAGGGGAGCCCGGGCGGTGGGCTGGGCCCTTCGCGCCCTGCCAGCGGGCTCTGAGGTTCCCTGGCATCGGGTGATCAACTTTCAGGGGGGGATAAGCGCATGGGGACGGGAGGCGGGGGCTGACCTCCAACGTCGTCTGTTGGAGATGGAAGGGGTGGCCTTCGATGGGAAGGGAGAGGTCGATCTGGATCGATTCGGCTGGGAAATCCCTTGGGACCGAGGCATGGGCGACCCTTGGGATCTGGAGAGCCATCATGGATGAGGGGAGATGTGGGATGCGAAGGCCCTTGATCGCGGGCAACTGGAAGATGAACAAGACGCCGACAGAGGCCAGGTCTCTGATCCGGGAGATGAGGGGGCCACTGGACGCTTTGACGGCGGTGGACAGGGTGCTCTGTCCTCCCTTCGTGGACCTGCTTGCCGCGGCCTCCGAGCTGGAGGGCACCACGATCGGGTTGGGAGCCCAGAACATGTACTGGGAGGATAGCGGCGCCTACACGGGCGAGGTATCGCCTCTGATGCTCAAGGAGCTCTGCCAATATGTGATCCTGGGGCATTCGGAAAGGAGACATATCTTTGGCGAGGATGACCCCATGGTCAATCGCAAGGTGAAGGCGGCGCTGCGGCATGGTCTGCTGGTCATACTCTGCATCGGGGAGAGCCTCCAGGAGCGAGAACAGGGATGCACTGAGGAGGTGCTGGTTGGCCAGTTGGAAGGGGGACTGGAGGACCTGACCGGGGAGGACGTGGACTCGTTGGTCATCGCCTACGAACCGGTCTGGGCGATTGGCACCGGAGAGGCGGCAACGGGCTCCGATGTAGATGAGGTCATCAGCCGATGCATTCGTGCCACCATCAGTCGACTGTATGATCGGGCGGCGGGAGATCGGATTCGCGTGCTGTACGGTGGCAGCGTGACCCCTTCCAACGTAGGCGAGTTCATGAGCGAACCCAATGTGGACGGTGCGCTGGTCGGCGGCGCCAGCCTGCGTGCCCCGGATTTCGTGGCGATCGTGGAAGAGGCGGCTCGTTCGTTGGGCGATTAGGCGGCGCTTGTGGGCGAGTGGGTGGTTTTATTCTGGCTGGCCCTCGCTTTTGGGGGCCTGATCCTGATCAGCAGGTGGTTGACCCGACACATTCAAGGTCTGGGCCTGCTTATCTTTGAAGATGAGAGGCCAGCTCTGGGACTCTACTATCTTGCTTTGTTCCCCGGAGTCCTCCTTCACGAATTGAGCCATCTGGTCGCAGCGAAATCGCTGTGGGTCAGAACGGGGAAGCTCTCGCTGTTTCCCAGGCGCAGGGGTGATGATGAGGTCCTCCTGGGCTCGGTGCAGATCTCGCGGACAGACCCGGTGCGCGCCAGCTTGATCGGGCTCGCCCCTCTGCTGGTGGGGTGTGTGGTGATCCTGTCCATAGCTCGCTGGGGTTTCGAGTTGGGCGACCCCGGACATCCCCTTTCGGGACGCTGGATCGAGATCCTGGTCGCGTCCCTCAAGCAGCCTGGGTTTGGGCTGTGGCTCTACCTGACGTTCGCGGTGAGCAACGCCATGCTTCCCAGCGGCTCGGATCGGCGCGAATGGTTGCCCGCATTGGCCTTCGTGGCAGCTCTGCTGGGTGGGCTATACTTGTTGGGATGGTTCCCCGGCATCTGGCTCCACTTCGGCGAGTGGGCGTTGTGGGCCGCTCAGACGCTATGCTACATACTCGGCATCAGCCTCGCTGCTAGTGCTGCCTTCGCGGTCCTGGTTTTCGTGCTGGAGCGGCTGGCTGGATGGATCAGGGGCATGCGGGTGGAGTATTAGCCTCGGCGAGGCGGCTCGTGGGGCGGTTGTTTGCGACTTGGTCGAGGGAAGTCCACGCCGCATGGGCTTGACGACGAGGCGCCTGTCGGCACCCTGTCTGTGGGTGGGAGATATTCGGGCGATTGGGGTCGGGAAGGCTTTGCAGCATTGCTTCACTTGACAGCTAGGGAGTACTGTGGTATAATTCGGTTGTAGCAATGTGGATGCTTTAGTCTCGTTGGCAAGACGAGCGAGGGATCCAGAAAAAGGTAGAGGACAGGAGGCTACAAAGCTGTATATGATCGCCTGGCAGCTGGCCGGGCAGCAGTCTTTGTACCTCCTTGACAGGGAATCGGTGGTTGGGTATAATAGCGCTGGTTTCCTGTAGGCACCTTAACAACTGAAGAGTGGTAGGAAGGATCGCACAGAGTTCGAGCCAACAAACAGTTTAGCTTCCGTTAAATTTTTATGGAGGGTTTGATCCTGGCTCAGGATGAACGCTGGCGGCGTGCTTAACACATGCAAGTCGAACGAACCTCTTTCAGTGCGATGGTGATGGATCACTGGGATTTGCCTTCGGGTGAAAAACGGAGTGAAGTCATTGTCTATCTGGAGACAGGGGTTAGTGGCGGACGGGTGAGTAACGCGTGGGTGACCTGCCCCGAAGTGAGGAATAACTCCTCGAAAGGGGAGCTAATACCGCATATGATCCAGCATTCGTTTGTTGGATGAAAGAGCGTAAGCTCGCTTTGGGATGGGCCCGCGTCCGATTAGCTAGTTGGTGAGGTAATGGCTCACCAAGGCGATGATCGGTAGCTGGTCTGAGAGGACGATCAGCCACACTGGCACTGACATACGGGCCAGACTCCTACGGGAGGCAGCAGTGAGGAATATTGCGCAATGGGCGAAAGCCTGACGCAGCAACGCCGCGTGGGCGATGAAGGTCTTCGGATCGTAAAGCCCTTTTCTGGGGGAAGAGGAAGGACGGTACCTCAGGAATAAGCCTCGGCTAACTACGTGCCAGCAGCCGCGGTAAAACGTAGGAGGCAAGCGTTATCCGGATTTATTGGGCGTAAAGCGCCAGCAGGCGGTGTCCTAAGTTGGACGTGAAATCTTCTGGCTCAACTGGAAGGGGCCGTTCAATACTGGGACACTTGAGGGCAGGAGAGGGAAGTGGAATTCCCGGTGTAGTGGTGGAATGCGCAGATATCGGGAGGAACACCAGTGGCGAAGGCGGCTTCCTGGCCTGTTTCTGACGCTCAGTGGCGAAAGCTAGGGTAGCAAACGGGATTAGATACCCCGGTAGTCCTAGCTGTAAACGATGGATACTAGGTGTTGGCGGTATTGACCCCGCCAGTGCCGAAGCTAACGCGTTAAGTATCCCGCCTGGGGACTACGGCCGCAAGGCTAAAACTCAAAGGAATTGACGGGGGCCCGCACAAGCAGCGGAGCGTGTGGTTTAATTCGATGCAACGCGAA
>SDBU01002275.1_pt1 | contig 25879 bp, 26 predicted proteins | sample 2277071 | NCBI WGS metagenome assembly SDBU01 (sample SAMN10397929, study PRJNA504765) | marine sediment metagenome | isolation source: marine sediment core GS08_GC12, 126 cmbsf | place: Arctic Ocean: Gakkel Ridge, Loki's castle | collected 2008
TTCCAGTACCGACCAGACATACAGACCGCTACCACCTGCCAATACGGGTAATTTATGGCGTTTCTGAATATCGCCAATGGCCCAGCAGGCCAGTTGCTGATATTGAGCCAGACTAAAAGCCTCGTCGGGATTAACTATATCTATCAGGTGGTGAGGCACCAGACATAGCTCTTCCGGAGAGGGTTTAGCGGTACCAATATCCATATGCCGGTAGACCTGCCGGCTATCCGCACTGACTATCTCGCCGGCGAATAGCCGCGCCAGCCGAAGAGCCAGCCGACTCTTACCGGTGGCTGTGGGACCAACTACCGCTACCAGGCAATTCATTCCCTAAAATATCACTACTCATATATTTTGTCTTCGGCAAAACCATCCATTAACCCTAGCTCATCGGCCTCTTCCGGCGAGCGTTTGACCAGCTTCTCGTTCTCACTCAGTGGCTCAATTACACTTATATTCGTCCGGGAGAAAAGCCGCCTCACTGCAGCCCCACACTTTGGGCACTTTCCTAATGGCGGCTCGCTCATGCTCTGCCTCACCTCAAACCGCCGCCGACAGTACTCGCACCCGCCGCTGACTGCCCTATATTCATAAACTGGCATCTCTTGCCCCTCAACCCCCTTTGACTTCGGCAGTCTGTTTCACAATGCTGAGAAACTGGTTTGCTTTGAGACTGGCCCCACCGACCAGAGCCCCATCTATCTCAGGTTGCCGCATGAATTCGGTGGTATTGTCGGCGGTAACGCTGCCGCCGTAGATAATACGCAAATCCCGGGCAATACTAATGCCATATTGCCGGGCAATGTGGTGGCGGATAAGCCCGATTATCTCGTTGGCCCGCTCACCGGTAGCCGCCCGGCCCGTGCCGATAGCCCAAATCGGCTCATAGGCAATAATCAGTCGGCTGAGGTCTTCTATACCAGCCAGGGAAGACCCCAGTTGCCCGGTTACAACGGCTTCGGTTTGCCCGGTCTCATTTTCCTCCAGTTTTTCGCCGATACACAGAATCGGCTTCAGGTTAACTTTAAGCGCTGCCAGAATCTTCTTATTCACTATCTCACCGGTCTCACCGAAGTACTGTCTTCGTTCTGAGTGTCCGATGATAACGTACCGGCACAGCTCAGCCAGCATCAGTGGGGAAACCTCCCCGGTGTAGGCGCCCTTTTCCTCAAAGTACATATTCTGTGCCCCCAACTTTACCGGACTCCCTTTGAGTAGCTCCTTGACCGCCGGCAACGAGACAAAAGGCGGACAGATTACCCGGTCAACGTTAGCTATCGGCTCAAGTCCCGGGAGCATTTCCCTGACCAGTTTAACGGCTTCACTGAGGGTGGTGTTCATCTTCCAGTTACCGGCAATCATCGGCACGCGCATTTTCAGTCTCCTAAGCACCGAACTTGGTCAGCTTCAAAGCGTTAGCCATAGCCAGAGGCATAATCTGGGTAGCCGGCAACCGTCCCAGGCCCCCAGACAGACAGGCTGACTCACCAAACTGGCTCACCGAATCCGGGCGGCACCACCTGGAATATAGCAGAACGGGCACGGGATGCCAGCTATGCCCCTTGAGTCGGGCCGGCGTGGAATGGTCGCCACTGACCACGATAACGTCAGGCTCAAGACTTAGTAGCTCAGACACGGCCCGGTCCACCTGCTCTATCACCCTGACCTTCCGGTCAAAGTCACCGTCCTCGCCAGCGGAATCAGTTTGCTTGACATGCAAGAAGAAAAAATCATATTTAGCGTAGTTCTCACGCAGCACGGATACTTCATTCTCAATATTCGAATCGGTCTCCAGAATATCCATACCCACCAGCCGGGCCAGTCCCCGGTACATGGGATAACCGGCAATGGCCGCTGGCTTCAGCTTGTAGACCTCGTTCATGGTTGGCCAGTGGGGCCGCCGGGCAAAGCCGCGCAGAAGTATCATATTGGCTGGATGGTGTTCCGCCAGCACCTTCCCGGCTCGCTCGATAAACTGGCGGGCCACGCCGGCCAGACGCTCCGCCTCCGGAGTGAGTGCATTAACTGGCCTGGGGGCTACCCCTAACTGCTGAGGGTCAGTATCGCCAATGTCAGGAGCCAGGCCTTCGCCACGAAATACCACCACGAAACGGTGCTCCCTGACCGGGGAGACGAAAAGCTTGACCCCGTCTATCACCACGCCATCAAGCAGCTGGCAAACCTCAACACACTTTTCCGTAGGGATACGCCCCGCCCGGCGGTCGGTAATCAGCCCCTTTTCATCTACGGTACAAAAGTTCCCGCGAGCGGCGACGTCTTCCGGCTCAAGCTCAAAACCAATACCGATGGCTTCTAACGCACCACGACCAATAGTAAACCGTACCGGGTCGTAACCAAACAACGCCAGGTGACCCGGGGCACTACCCGGTATTATTCCCGGGCCCACGGGGTCAGCAAGGCCACATATGCCGTTGGTGGCTAATCGGTCTAGATTTGGCGTCCTGGCCGTCTCCAGCTCCGTCTTTCCCGTCTGTGGATTGGGCAGTCCACCCAGACCATCAACTACCAGTAACAAAATCTTGCTCGGTGAAGGGAGAGAAATTGACTTTATGATTTCTAAACTAATCATATGAACTAGCCGTCCTTTTTATTTAGCAATACATCCATACCCGGCAATGCCCTGCCCCCTAAAAACCGGAGCGAAGCCCCACCGCCGGTAGAGACAAAAGACATTTTATCGGCCAGTTTCATCTCAATTACCGCTTCCGCCGTTGAACCGCCGCCAATAATGGTGGTAGCCTCAAGGTTGGCCAAAAGCTTAGCCATACTCTTCGTGCCCTGAGCGAATTGAGGCACTTCATACATCCCCATTGGCCCATTCCAGAAGACTGTCCGGCTCTTTCTTAGCTCTTCAAAGAAGTTCTCAATAGTCTCGGGGCCAATGTCCAGAATCTTCATATAGGGTGGTATCTTTTCTATTGACACTACCTCTACTGCAGCCTCAGCACTAATTTCACCGGCCACCACTACATCAACCGGTAACACCAATCGTACCCCAGTGGCATCGGCTTTTTCCATTAAATCAAAGGCAGTACCCAGGCTACCGACCTCCACCAGCGACTGACCCGTCTCATATGACTTGGCCTTGAGAAAAACGCCTGCCATGCCACCACCGATTAGCAGGCAGTCCACCTTGCCCATAATATTCTCCAGCATATCGACCTTATCACTCACCTTGGCACCCCCCATCAGGGTAACGAAGGGATGGGTCGGGTTTTTCAGAATACCACCCAGGGTAGTTATTTCCTTCTCCATCAAAAAGCCAGCTACGGCGGGAAGAAAATCGGTAACGCCGGTTATTGAAGCATGACTGCGGTGAACCGTGGCAAAAGCGTCATCGACATATACCTCGGCCAGCCGAGCCAGGGCTTGAGCAAAGGTGGCATCATTATTCTCCTCCTCAGGATGAAAACGAAGGTTCTCCAGGAGCAAAACGTCACCAGCCCTCAACTCCCCTGCTGCCCGCTCCACATCAGGGCCAATACAGTTCTCAGTAAGCTGAACTTGTTTCCGCAGAAGTTGTGATAGACGCTCGGCAACAACCGTCATTCTTAGTTTCTCAACCACCTTACCTTCCGGTCGCCCCAGGTGAGAACACAGAATGACCTTTGCCTTCCGGTCAATGAGATACTTAATGGTCGGTAGTGCCGCCTGGATACGGCTATCATCGGCGATAGCACCTGTTTCCTCATCTAAAGGGACATTAAAGTCAACCCTGACCAGAACCCTTTTGTCCTTAGTCTCTATATCTTTGACGGTCATCTTGTTCATCAGTCTCTCCTGCCTACAGGGTTAAGTACAAAACGACCCGCCCCAGGTTGTGAGGATGCTACGTTACCCCGGCTTCCATCCCCTGCCGATAAAAATGCACCCGCTTACCAGCCGGTAAATTTAACCCATTGCCTCACTAAAACCGCCCGGGCGCGAAGAAACAGAAGTATGGTTAGGCAGCATGTCCAGCACTTGCTGCACTATCCCTTGGGCATCAAGCCCGCATTCGGCACGAAGGGTCTCCTGGGAGCCTTGCTCCACGAACTTATCAGGGATAGCAATGCTTCTTACCTGGATATCACTTATCCCTGATTTCTGAAGAAGGCTGGTCACGCTACTACCAAAACCACCACTGAGAACGTTCTCTTCAACGGTAACTACACGCTTAATACTATTGGCCAGCTCTATCATAAGCTCCGAGTCTAGCGGCTTGGCGAAGCGCGCATTGACCACCGTAGCCTCAATGCCAGTTGAAGCTAGCTCCCGGGCCGCTTCAACTGCCGGAGCCACCATGGAACCTATGGCTATTATGGCTACGTCCTCTCCATGCCTCAGTATTTCACCCTTGCCTATGGGAATGTTATGTAATTCCTCGTCCAGTTCCACTCCCAGCCCGGCACTACGCGGGTAACGTATCGCCATCGGGTGCTCAGACATTACGGCAGTGTACAGCAAATGCTGAAGCTCATTTTCATCTTTGGGTGCTGACACAATCAGGTTAGGGATTAGCGTTAAATAAGAAAGGTCAAAGGTACCTTGGTGCGTCTTACCGTCATCACCAACAATACCGCTTCGGTCAAGGGCAAAAACGACTGGCAAATCTTGCAGGCAGACATCATGGATAATCTGGTCAAAGCCGCGCTGCAAAAAGGTAGAGTATATCGCTACAACCGGGATAAAACCCTGGGTAACCAGCCCGGCAGCAAAGGTAACCGCATGCTGCTCACAGATTCCAACATCAAAAACTCGCCGGGGAAACTCAGCCTTCACAATGCTCAGGTAATTTCCCTCGGGCATAGCCGGTGTGATTGCCACCAGCCGCGGGCATTCACGTGCCAGGCGAAGCACGGTCCGGGCAAATACTTCGCTGTAAGTTGGTATTTCCTTGGCGGTCGAATTCTTGGGGGGTACGCCATGAAAGTAAACAGCGTCACCTTCAGCGGGAAGATAGCCTTTACCCTTGGTAGTCACCACATGGACCAGGGTTGGCTTGCGATGATAGTCTCTTGCCTGGGCAAGGGCTATCTCAAGGTCATGGATATTATGTCCATCAAAAGGCCCCATATAGGTGAAGCCAAGCTCTTCCCAGAGCATAGTGGGCATAACAAACCCTTTGACTTTACTCTGGACCTGCTGGATTATCTGCCACAACCTTTTGCCCAACGGTAATCGGGTAATTACCCGCTTACTCATTTCTTTGGCGAGAGAATAACGCGGGTCAAGTCGCACCCGGTTCAGCAACTTGGCCAGGGCACCAACCGTGGGTGATATTGACATCCCGTTATCATTTAAAACCACGACAAGCCTGGAGCCCAGATGCCCCGCCTGGTTAAGGGCTTCAAGAGCCATTCCCCCGGTTATGGCCCCATCACCAATTACCGCCACTACCTCGTAGTCATCGCCAGACAGGTCACGGGCGACAGCCATTCCAAGTCCAGCCGAAATTGAAGTGCTGGCATGTCCCGCGCCAAACGGGTCATGCTCGCTCTCGCCACGGGAGGTAAAACCGGACAGCCCCCCGTACTGGCGCAATGAGTCAAAACGGCCCCTCCGTCCAGTGAGTAGCTTATGAACATAGCTTTGGTGCCCTACATCCCAGATAATCTTGTCTCTCGGGCTATCAAACACGCGGTGCAGCGCTATAGCCAGTTCCACCACGCCAAGATTTGACGCCAGGTGGCCGCCGTTAGCTGAGACCACCGCCACCAGTTCCCGCCTTATCTCAACCGCCAGTTGCTTCAGCTCCGGCAGCGTCAATTGTTTCAAATTATTGGGGCTGTCTATCCTGTCCAGTAATGACGACATAATTAACCTGCTATATATTTACATCCAAAAGCCGACATCATACTAACAATGTGGACGAACCGTTGTCAAGGTTACCGGATGGCTTGACCCTGGCGTGTCTATTTGCTACACTATCGAAGTGCATTCTCAAACCGTGAAGGAAAGATATGTCCCCGCAAGAGCTCCTCAGTTTAGGTTTTTCCAAAGAGCTAGTAGTGCTTATTATTGCTACTCTACCTATATTCGAGCTCCGTGGCGCAATACCAGTGGCGATAAACGTGTTTCATTTCCCATGGTATTATGCCCTTTCGTTAGCTATCATTGGTAATTTGTTACCGGTGCTTTTTATTCTATTGTTTTTTAACACCACTTCCAGACTCCTAAGCAAAATAGGTATTTTTAGCCGTATGCTATCCTGGTTTTCCGAACGTACTAGGAAGCGGGGTAGGACTGTGGAAAGGTATGAGCGAATAGGTTTAGCATTATTTGTTGCCATTCCTCTCCCGTTCACTGGTGCTTGGACAGGTTCGATGGCGGCTGTTCTTTTCGGCTTAAAATTCAAGTATGCCTTTTTATCTATCCTTATTGGAATATTTATTGCCGGTGTAATTGTTACTTGCTTGAGTCTCCTTGGTTGGGGTGGAGCGGTAATTGCTGGTATTGGGCTGAGCGGCTTAGCTATCTCAGGTCTATGGCGAGCTTCAAGATAGTTTAGTAGATAAGCGTACCGTGTCTGGTTTAGGCCGCCACGCCTTGACCTCCACTTCCTCATCGTGCTAAATTTGATGGTGAACAGCCTGTCCCTGTAGCTCAGCTGGATAGAGCGGCTGCCTTCTAAGCAGCGGGTCGTGGGTTCGAATCCCGCCAGGGACGCCAGAAAACAGGCAACTGGCTACCTCCCGGCAAAGAACAAGGCTGTGGCAAAATTGAAATTCCTTTATTTCTCTGGCCACACCAATGTAAAGAAAAGCTCTAACCTAAGATTAAAGCTTTAACAGTCATATTAACCACGTAAAGTGTGATTGCTTCTGATTATATCTCCACAATGACTATCCCCTTGCGGATGGCGTATTTGATGAGTTCAGCACGATTATGTATACCCAGTTTTTCCATTATTTTGGCCCGGTGCCCCAGAACTGTCTTAAAACTAATATAGAGAATGTCGGCAATTTCCCGGCTGGTGTGGCCATCGGCGATTAGCTTGAGTATTTCTCTCTCTCTTGCCGTCAGGCGGCCATACGGCTCTTCTTCAGCCCTCTTCAGATAATCCTGAATTACCGCTGTAGCCACGGAGGGATACAGGTAGGAGTCTCCACCGTGTACGGCACGTATGGCTGATATCAGTTCTGAACCAAGCGCCCTCTTAGGGACGTAACCAGCCGCCCCGGCTTTGATAGCCGAGAGTACGTACTCTTTGTTATCATGCTGACTTAAGACCAAGACTTTCACCTTTGGGTTTTTCTTCTTTATCCGGCGTGTAGCTTCCATACCATCCATACCAGGCATAGCTATGTCCATAATTACCACATCGGGTTCAAACTCCTGTGTTTTCATGATAGCTTCTTTGCCCTCAGATGCTTCCTCTATCATCTCAATATCATCTGAAATATCAAGCAGAGCACGAATACCGTCCCGCATTATCGCGTGGTCATCTACGACCAATACTCTTATCTTGTCCATTGAAAACCTCCCTGTTTAACGAAATCTTGACATCGATCTCAGTACCTCCGCCATCAGGGTGCGACCGGATGCTCAAGGTACCGTTGGCCAGCTCTACCCTTTCCTTCATACCAAGTAACCCCAACCCTCGTGGCCTGTCTTTTGAACTTATGGCCTCCTCAACGTCAAAGCCTCTGCCATCGTCTCCGATGCGAACTTCAACCGCTTTCTTCATGAAACGAAGACTTATACTAGCATGCTTGGCTTGAGCGTGTCTCGCGATGTTGTTAACGGCTTCCTGGATAACTCGGAAAAGGGTCGCCTCCAGTTGCGGCTGTAATCTCCTCTCCCGACCTACGGTCTTAAAATTTACTTCGACCCCGGCTGCTCCCAATCTATTGTCTGCCAGCCACTTTACCGCCGCCATCAGTCCCCAATCATCGAGTAATGCGGGGCGGAGTTCGTAGATCAACCGGTTTATTTCATCAAGAATGTCCACAGATAAAGCCTGTGCTTTCTTTACTAAAGCCTTGGACTTATCTACATTGCCGGGTAACATACCTGCCGCCGCTTCGAGGCTGGCGGTTAGGCTAGCCAGTACCTGGCTTGTCTCATCGTGTAGCTCGCGGGCGATTCTTTTCCGTTCTTCTTCCTGTATTGAGAGTAACTCTTGCAGTAGTTCACCACGAATCTTCTCTTTGCGCTGCACTTCTTGGTGCAGTTGGGCGTTTTCAATGGCAGTAGCGATTTGAGCCGCTATGCCCTCCAAAAGTCGCACATCGGCAGGAGAGAATTTGCGTGTCTCGCTACTGGCAATATTAAGCACTCCCAAAACCCTCTCTTTTGAACGCAGGGGAACACTAGCAAAGGCACGAAGCCCTTCTGTACTTATTAGCTGAGGGCGAGCCGCCCGTGAGTCAGTTGAGATGTCTTCTAACAGGATAGACTCCCCAGTCTGGGCTACTTTCCCCGCTATGCCCTCGCCTAAGCCAATGGACATTTCGCCAACATATCTGTCGGAGAGGCCACGATGGACTCGATAATACAGCCTTTTCTTCTCTTCGTCCAGCAGAAGTATGCCGCCAATGCTGCCTTTCATTATCTCCAGTGTCTTATCCAGGGCACCACCGAGCGCGGCATCCAGATTAGATAAATCGGTGAGGGAAGTTAGGGTCTCAGACACAGAAAGCAATGAGGAGAGTTCCTTTGTCCTTTGCTCCAGTTCACCATAGGAGGTCTTAAGTTTGGTCCTCATTTCATCGAAGGTCTGGGCCAACATACCAAGCTCGTCCTTTCGTGATACGGTAATGGAACTAATCAAATCCCCCGCCGCTATCCTTTGAGAGGCAGTAGTAAGTATCCGGATGCGGCTTATGACATCTCGAGTGGTAATTGCCACGAACAGAAGGGCAACTGAGACTAATCCCACACCAAAGAGAAGCAGGCTCTGGCGCAGCTCACCAATAGGCGCCAGTGCTTCCTCCTCTGACTGCCGAATGATAACCCCCCAACGAGCCTTGGTGAGAGGAACAAAGGCTAACACGTCCTTCCTTTCCACCTTTGCTACCGGCTCATGGCAAGTATGACATTTCCCACGGACTGGCTCTCCAGCGTCAATCAGTGCCGCAAAGCGACCAGTGTGGTCGCTCTTCTCAAAAGGAGCAAGCTTAGGGCCGGGCTCAGTTCTGGCAACGACAATTCCATTCTGGTCTATAATCTCCACATATCCCGTCTGCCCCAATGTTATGGGCTGGACGAAGCCGCCAATACTTGATTGAGCCACGTCAATAGCCACAACAAGCACACCTTTTCTCCCCTGTCGTCTCTCTTCAGTGGGACTGGTAAGAAAAATCACCGGGGTATCAGTCACTGGTGCCGAAACAAGCCCGGAGATACTGGCCTCACCGTTTCTTAGAGCTCGGGCGACGCTGGGATGAAAGGAGATATCGACACCCTCTACCGCCGGAGCCTCTGGTTTGCTCCATATAATCTGTCCTTGTTCATTGAGAAGGTAGATACCGTGAGTATGAATTGACAATCGGGAATATGCATCCTCGAGTGCTTCTATCTGAGCTTCAAGGTTGCTACTTGCCCCGTCAATTTCTATCGCCTGAGCAGTCTTTTCTAGCTCGGTGAGAGAACGTCCCAGCGCTTCATCCAGGTAGTCTGCCACCAGGCGGGCAGTAACCAGTCGGTCTTCAAGCATTGCTTCCGTTGCCTGGTTCACGGCTCGCATGCCCAGAAAGTAAAATACCACGACCGATAAGACCAGTCCCAGCGTAGTCAGTAGAGCTATCTTCTTCCCCAGGGTCAGGTTAGTCAGGAGTTTCATCAGCTAATTTCCTCTCGGAGAATGTCTTCCCACCGTGCAGAACAAGAAATCACCACCCTCACGCCTCATTAAGTCAATCTTTGCCCCGCTTCTTATTGAATATAGAGGGGGCTTTCGGTTGTCCTCCTTACCAATGACTTTAAAAAACCTCACCTTTATTGTTCAGGGTACTCCTTGAATAAAGACCCTGTCTTTCTGTTACTCGGCGCCTTTTTCCTTAAGCGCCTCTTTAAGTGAGTCGATTTCCCGTTGCAGCCGTTTTTGCTTATTATACAGGAGAAGTATATAGCCAAAGACAAATGCCCAGGCTATAATGAAAGCCGCCAATAGATAACCCGCATTCTCCATATTACCTATCTCCTAAATTGTTTACTCACCGGCACAGTTCCTGCAATCTCTTTATTTCGGTTTCGGTATTTTTTATGGCAGTTCGTTGAATCAAGATAACAAAATATAAGGCAGTGAAAGCGGCTATGCTGACCAGAAGGGTCAAAAGCATTGGCGGGGCTAGCCCACCCTGGAAGATTATTGGTCCGGGATGCATCCCCCGCCGCCACAGGGTAGTTGCCAGAGCGACAATGGGTATGTCAACGAAGCCGACGATGCCCACTACCGCGGCAAATCTGGCACCCCGGGATTCCTCGGTGGCAAAGGAGCGCACCGCGAAATAGGCGCAGTAAATCAGCCAGAGAACAAGGGTAGCCGTCAGGCGTGGCTCCCAGGTCCACCACACCCCCCAGATAGGCTTAGCCCAGATAGCACCGGTAATCAGCGCCAGGGTGGTAAAGACAATGCCCACCTCAGCCGAGGCATAGGCGAGGATGTCCCACTTGCTTTCCCTTTTTACCAGATAGAAGATACTAGCAATAAAGACAACAAGGAAGGACAGCAAAGCCAACCATCCCACCGGAACCATTAGGTAGAATATCCTCTGCACAATACCCATCGTTTCCTCGGTAGGGACATAGATGAATATCAAATATAGAGCTCCTGCCAGAAGAATGAAGCTCAATCCCGTTAGCCATCTAGTAAACAAAACGAACCCCCTTCATTTTGCCTCGCTATTCTTCAATGACGAAGGCAAAGACCAGGAACGACACCACTAAAAAAATAGCGTCAAAAGCCACTATTATCTGAAGCCATGAAGATAGGCTGCTCCAGGGTCCACCGGAGAGTGCCAGCCCTGAAGCCTTGACGGCGCTAACAATGACCGGAACAACAATGGGCAGGAAAAGAATAGGCAGTACCATCTCCCGCGCCTTGGTATTGACCGCCAGAGCGGAAAACAGTGTGCCGACGGCAACAAATCCTACCGTGGCCAAAACTGTGATAACTATGAGCTGGAGTGAGATAACCAGATTAAAAAGGAAGGCGAAGATAGGCAGGGCTATTCCTTCGACAATCAACATAAAAACCAGACTTCCCAGCATCTTGCCAACATAGATAGCCTCTCGGTCTATCGGGCATACCATTAATCCTTCGAGGCAACCCTCCTCCTTTTCCAGGATAAAGGAGCGGTTGAGGCTCAACACACCGGCAAAAGCGAAGGTGACCCACAGCATGCCAGGAGCTACCAGCTTCACCGTCTCCTGAGTAGTTTCAAAGGCGAAATTGAAGGTCACTATCACCAGGAGAGTAAAAACCAGCACGGAAAAGATGACCTCTTTGGTTCGCATCTCAGACAGGACGTCCTTCCGCGTGATGGTTAAGGCATTACGCCAGAATTTCATGCCCCTACCCTCGTGGTATCCTGGTAGACCCGCTTCAAGTCCGTCAGGTCAAGCGCTTTGGCAGACTCCTGGTAAACAATCTTGCCTTTGTTTAGAATCAGCAGCCTATCGCACAGTTCCAGCCCGCGCTCCAGATTATGGGTGGTGAGGGCAGTAGTGCGTTTTCTCCCGCCTTCCGTTTGTAGCGCCTTCCACAGTATAGAGGTAGCTTGCTGGTCTAATCCGGTTTCCGGCTCATCCAGCAGCATGATGGCCGGTTTGTGGAGCAGGGCACGAGCAATGGATAGCCGTTGCTGCATACCCCGGGAAAGAGTACCAACCCGGTCATGAAGTCGGGAGGTCATCCCCACTAAAGCTAACACTTCGTGAACTCTGTCTCTGGTGCCGGGTATGTCATACATACGGCTGTAAAATTGCAGGTTTTCATAGGCGGTGAGATTGCTGTAAAGGAAAGTCTGGTGAGTAACGACGCCAATCTGGCGGCGGACCTCTTCTGCATTATTCTTAAGATCCAAGCCATCAATGAGGACTTTTCCCGAGGTAGGATTCATGATGGTAGCCAGCACCTTGATTAAGGTAGTCTTCCCCGCCCCATTGGGGCCAAAGATGGCAACAGTCTCGCCCGGCGGCACCTGAAGGTCTATTCCTCTTAAAGCCAGGTGATGGCCAAAGGACTTGGTAAGCCCTTGAGCCTCAATGGCCCAGTCTCGAGGAGCCGAACCGGTTCCCGCCATTATCTATTGCCACTCTCCTCTTTTGACCCTGGCATTAACTCCACCAGCTGCGCCTTCCTTGTCGCACGCAGCCTGCGATAGACCTCCTCAGCAATTTTCCCTGCCGCAAAGTCATCATCCATCTGGGCAAGCTCAATAAGTAATCTCTTTCTCCTCTGGTCAAGACTACCCTCAGCGCTGACCGTCTGAACCCGCTTCTTTCTCATCAGGCGAGTAAAGAAAAAACCGCCAACGAGCACTGTCACCCCAATGACTACCCATCTGACCGTTCCCTGATTATTGGTTTCAGGTAGACCGGAAAGCCGGGCCACCAAGATTTCACCGGCCACCAAATCCTGTCCCGAAAAATGCTGGTATCGGATGCCATTGATTTCCGCCGGCTCTTTCGCTGATAGCTGGCTACTATTAACCGCAATACCTTCACCCTGAATCAGCAGGTCGTACCTGAGTGTTGGATATTCCACGTTCCAAGAAAATGTGTATTTCCCCGAACTGTGGTCAATTTTATAGGAGTAGGCTATCTCCCTGGCTCCGGGCAGGACGGGCATTGTGTCAACAAACCCATCTTGATTGTCAATAATACAACACCCCATCAGCCCAAGCAAATATTCTGCTTCGAATTCCTCCTTGGGCAGGGAAAACCTCAGTGTCTCCTTTTTGCCGTCAGTGCTGATTTCCTTTGCACCAATATAAGTACGGTCAGCCTCGTTAATGAACAGGTAATACTCCTCTACCTGTAAGCTATCTGGCCCGATATATATGACGGTGTGCGCCGTGGCTATCTTGATTGTCTCATCACTGGTGGTCGAGTCATAGACGGTAACCTCGATGAACTTAGTGGTCTCTCCGTCATTGAAATCGAGCCAGTCACTGAAATACTCTGCCTCCTCAAAGAAGGCAGTTATTTGGTAGCTATAGCCCGACTCGGTTGCTAGACTATCAAAGACAAACCTGCCTTCAGCATCGGTTTTGTCACTAGCTGAGCCCACCTCATCGTTGTTCAGATAGGTCTTCAGGGTAACTTCTACATCAGCCACGCTGCCGCCACCTTCAGTTCCATTGACCAGTTGACCTTGCACTATTCCCTGGCCCGGCTCAGCCGCCGAAGCTGATATCGTCAGGCCCAGCAGGAGTATCGTAACCAGCAGCGTAATACGCTTAATCAACCTGCCCTCCCCGGCTCAGGCTGGCACCACAGTGGGGACAAAAGCGGTCGTCCTCCTGCGTCTTCGTCCCGCATTGAGAGCAGAACCGGCCCCGGGTCTGGCGTAGCACCAGAACTCGTCTTTCTATTTCCTCGTCTACATCGGTTCCCGTTTCCAAATCGTCAAGACCTTTCAGAATGGAAATCGCCTTCCCTTTATACCTTGCCTCAAGGTCACGGTAGTCTTCCTCAGTCAACACGCCTGATTGGAAGTCAAATTCAAGTTCCTTAAGCATGGAGTAAGTGGTATCCCGCTCGGAGCGTAATTCCTGCATTTTATCATCCTCAAACGGCTCAACCGAACGCGGCCTCTGCTTAAGGAATGGGTAGACGACGAAGGCAAAGGTAAGCACGGTCAATACCAGGGCAACAAAGGTAATCATCGGAAACCCCTCTCGGTAAACTCCTCCAGTTCCTGCTCCAGACGGTGCCGGTATTCCTCATCACTTTCCTCAGCCCCAGGTCTGGCTGTTACTGGACTTTCCCTGCCTCGCCTCAGCCATTCCCTTAGCGCCACGTATATTACTCCCCCGCCAAAAAGCAGCGCCGCAAAAGGCAGGAGCCAGGCGGTAAGGTTGAAACCCCGTTTGGGGGGTGACGACAGCACCTGCTCACCATACTGGGCGACAAAGTACTGGATAATCTGCCCCCGTGATTCACCCTGGTCCAGCTTTTGCCCAATCAAAGCCGTCATTGCAGACCGGGAAGCGCATTCAGCGTGACTGCAATTGCTCAGGACCATAGTGCAGCCACACTGGCAGATAAGCTCCTTAGATATACCGGTCACCGTGCCTGACTCAGCCACAACCGGTGAGACGGAATGTATAGTCAGGTAAAATACAATGACAAGGGTAATGCCAAGATTCCTCTTCAGCTTCATCTCTACCCCCCTTTCTTAGCCCGTGCCGGTGTTAGTTGCTTCTGCCGCTCAGGCCAGAAAGCGATTACCCCTCCAAGAAGAAAGACTATGCCACCAATCCATATCCAGATAACCAGCGGATTGACCAGAACTTTAAAAGACGTGGTGCCGCTCTCATCCCAGCCAACCAGGATAACGTACAGGTCTTCACGGAGTGTAGTACGGATGGCGACCTCCGTCACCGGCTGATCCTGGCTCCGGTGAAAATACTTCTCCGGGATTAATTTGCCAATTAATTTGCCCTCATTATAAAGCGAGAGCGTCGATGACACCACCAGTTTGCTCTGGGTCTCATACCGGTCCGTGTTCTCGTAAGTGAGGGTGTAATTCTTGATAGTCATTGACTCACCGGGCCTAAGCGCGGCTTCCTTTTCTACATTGTAAAACGAAGAGCCAACGATGCCTATAGTGATAAGGAGGATAGAGATGTGAACAATATAGCCACCATAACGAGGTTTATTAGTCCAGAGCAATCCCCAGAAAGCCTTGAAATAATTCTCGGCTCTTGCCCGGTGGCGGGCTCTTGTCTCCCGGAGCCACTGATAGAATATGCTTAAAAGGACGAGACCAGAGAGCAAGAAGGCGGTAAGAGCGTACCACTCCCTTACTCCAAAAAGGAAAAGACCAATTCCAAGAACTACCGCCCCCACCAGTGGCCAGAGGAAACCGCGTATCAGGTTCCTGATTGATGCCCGCCGCCAGCCAATAAGGACACAGACCCCGGTAAGCAGAATAATCGCCAGGAAAATAGGACCATTCACCTGGTTAAAGAACGGGGGTCCAACACTAATCTTGACACCACGTACCGCCTCAGATATCACCGGAAAGACTGTCCCCAGGAAGATGGCAAAGGCACTACCAACGAAAAGCAGGTTGTTCAGCAGGAAAGTGCTTTCCCTGGACACGAGAGACTCTATCTCTGCCTCGCTCTTCAGTTCTCGGCTGCGATAGTACAGTAAGCCAAATGAGCCGAGGAGGGTGAGACCAATGAATCCCAAGAAGAAGGGGCCCAGTCCAGACTCGGCAAAAGTATGAACCGAGGATAGAATACCACTTCGAGTCAGAAAAGTGCCAAATATCGCCAGGCTGAAGGTCAGTATTATCAGCACCATATTCCAGACCTTGAGCATCCCCCTTCTTCTTTGCATCATAATAGAGTGAAGGAAGGCGGTGGCTACCAGCCAGGGCATCAAACCGGCGTTCTCTACCGGGTCCCACGCCCAATAGCCTCCCCAGCCAAGCTCTACGTATGCCCACCAGGCACCGATAAGATTACCGACTCCCAGGAGCAGCCAGGTAAGCAGTGTCCACCTTCTTACCGCCACTATCCACTCATCACTTAGCCTCCGGGTAAGCAGGGCAGCCACCGCGAAGGCAAAGGGGATGGTAAAGCCAACATAGCCCGCCAGTATAACCGGCGGATGAATAATCATCCCCGGATTCTCAAGCATGGGATTAAGACCCATCCCGTCAGCGGGAACAAAAGGAAGTCTATGGAAAGGATTTGATATAAAGAGTACTAAAATGAGGAAGAAAGCCTCGGTAACCATGATAACCATCGAGGCATAGGGCACAAGCTCCTGCCCCCTGCTTCTCTTTTGGAGTGCTACCACGACGGCAAACAGGGAGAGAAGCCACGCCCAGAACAGGAGTGACCCGGCATTGCCCGCCCACAGGCCACTTAAGAGGTAAATCAGGGAAGTATCACGGCTACTGTATGAGGCAACATATTCTATCCGGAAATCATGGGTAACCAGAGCATAGAGTAGAATTGCAACCGATATGGAAACCAGCCCGGAGACAGCAATAAGGCTGTTTCTAGCACTATCTGTAAGGGCGGTGTGTCTTCCCCTCACCCCAAACACGAAGGCAACAGCCGAGTAAATTGCCGCCATCAGCGCCAGGAGTAAAGCGATATAACCTACATCTGCCATACATTATTTTCCCCGGTAAAGTCTCACTCCTCAGGCACATACTTGGATGGGCACTTTGCCATAATAGTCGTCGCCCGGAAAATACCTTCTTGATTAAGAGAGCCTTCGACGACAACTTCATTACCAACCTTGAAGGTATCTGGGGCTACCCCCTGATAGACCACCGGCAAGCTCTCTCCCCCTTCGGTAATTGTAAACTTCAATGTGAAGCTTCCCGGCTCCTGTTCCAAAGAGCCGGGAGCGACCAAGCCATTCACCCGGACACGTTCACCGTAGATTGAACTGCCCTGCTCCGCCACTTCACTAACCGTATAGTAATAGGTGGCCGCAGACTGAAAACCCGTATAGGCGAGATAGCTTATGGCAATAAATACAATAATCCCACCAATAAGAAACTTCTTCTTCCTTAGCACCATTCACTCCCGTCTGGCAACCATGAGAATAAAGGAAAGGTATACTACTGAATATTGTAGCCTATAAGAGGTTTGTTTTCAAACCCGTTCACTTACGCGGTGGGCTTATGGCATGAGGCACAGAGGTCATTAGGGCGTCCAGCATGGTCTGAAGGAATCGCAGTTGCCCCACCGATCCCGGTTTCGTGGCACATCAGACAGTCATCACGTCCCTCCAGCGGGTGCGGTGTGGCTGGTGGTCCCTCTGCTGGTGCCGGTGCTGGTGCCGGTGCGGGTGCCGGTGTTGGTGCCGGTGCCGGTGCGGGTGCCGGTGTTGGTGCCGGTGCTGGCGCTGGCGCTGGTGCTGGCGCCGATGCGGGTTCACCACCGCACGCTGCGAGTAGCGGTACTAAGATTAGTAGCGCTACCATTAGCAGCCAAACGTACTTCTTCATCACTTCCCAACCTCCATATCCATCATATTTGATGTACAGGACTCATTATTTCCAGTGAATTATTCATGACTTTTATACATAATATTACCTACTCCTAACCTGCTATTTTATCACATTATTACAATCTTCACTCTATCCGCCCTAAGAATAAATACTTGTTTTTAAGGAGAATATGCCCTATTTATTCTAGTTCAAAGTAATGACATGACTCGCAGGTAGCGTCAATTACCTTACCCTTTTACTCCCCGCTTGCTGTCACCAGCTTACCATGAAAAGCCCGGCGGATTCTCAGAGAAACCCGCCGGGTCTTTCGTAGTCTTTGAACCTTATTATACCGGCTACTTCAGAGCCTCCAGTGATGCGTCCAGTACGTCATTGGTAAAGGCAGGATTATGAATGCCCTCGCTACCATCACCATGAATCAGGAAGTAGTTCCAGCCAACTCTTACCAGAGCATCACCGACCGGAATCACCTGCGTATTCCCGTCGGTTGTAATGTCGCGCAGTTGGACTTCTGCCTCGCTGAGCTCTACTGTGTGAGCCTGTTCACCTTCAGGACTATAGGTAAATGTTACCGGGCTCTTGAATTTGATGATAAATCCCTGCTGCCCATGCGGTTCCGTGGGCTCAGCCGAGGCAATATTAGCTTCGGACACCACCACTGCGTCACTCGCCATGTCGTATGATTTGCCCGCGTAAACATGTGGTGTGTAGTCCTTAAGGGTTACTTCGGCTCCTATCTTAGCTGCCAGTGTGTCGAGCAAGTACTTGCCCATTTGACCCCCCAGCTTGTGAAGTTTTTCTTCATAATTGGTCTGGAGCGCTTTGCCGTCAAGGGCATCGCTGTGGCAGCTAGCGCAGATTTTTAGACTTGCTTCAAAAGCATGGTTCGTGCCCGAGAGATTGTAGCTCAGTTCCGCCGGCGGTGGTGTCACCTCCATGTGGCAGTGAGCGCAGCTATCCTTGATGAAGGAATGTGGTGAACGCTGTCCCTCGGCAACAAAGTAGGCATTCTCGCCCATCAGCACGTCCGCCTGAGCCGCGACGTGAGGCGCCGAATGGCTGGTCGGTGGTTTGGCATCGTTATGCAAGCCATTTCTGGTGTTGTGGCAGGTCATGCAGAGGGCACCGTGGCCCACGTTGCTCGCCTGGAATCCGGCGGGTAACATTTCTGTGTTACCTTCAATGCGGACGGTAGCCGTGTTCGGCTCGCCGGAAGTTGTGCCCTGCTCATGCGGGTCGTGGCAGACCACGCAGGTCTGAGGATGTACGCTGTCCTCGGTAAGCCCCAGAGCTTTTAATTCGTCAACTGTCGCGTTACCATCTGCGCCCTGAATCCACTTGGTGAGGTCGCCCTGCTCTATCCAGGCAAGGAAGCCCTGCCCGGAGTGGCAGCGTCCGCAGTGGCCGGCGAGAGGTCCGCGGTTTTCCACCGCTGACTCCAGGATTGCAAACTCATAATTGCCATGGCCGCTCTCTTCCCACTGCTGGTAGCGTGCGTGGCGTGGCGGCTCACCATGACATGCCCCGCAGACATCTGAGGAGAGGCTGACGCGCGCGGCATCAATATTGCCATTTGCATGGAGAGTGCTCTTGTTATTTGGGCCGTGGCAGTTCTCGCACTGGATGTTGGCAAATCTGGCTGACTTGGGATTATCGGCCAGCATTTTTTTCCAGTTACCCACCGCGCCATGCGGTGCCTCCCATCCCTCGTCCGCTAGGGCTTTATCGAAACCGCCGTTATCAGGGTTGCCATCATAACCGACCGAATGGCAGCCGGCACATGCCAGACTCCAATGGCCAGCCGGGTTGTCGATGTTCTCTGTCAGGATTTCAGCATGACCGGATTCTTTCCAGGCGGCGAATTGGTCAGCGGCAATTTTGCCATTATGGCAACTGGTGCAGTCGGCAGACAGGGGGCGTCCATTTTTATCCTGTCCAGTAATAGCCCCGGCCCAGGTACCGGCATATACATTAATAGTAGCGCCGCTACTGTTCTCGGTCAACGTGTATTTCCCGGCAACGTCAGGGGTAAATGACGGGTTCTGGGTTGAGGCATCGCTCAGGACTACTTTGGAACCGCTGGGAGCGGCTATCGCCCAGTTATAGTCACTCTGTTCTTTACCGTTCAGGAGTACCGGCAGCCCGGTTGGTACATTGGCGATACCCAGGCTGACCGCGTAAGGAAGGTGCGCCGTTACATTCACCATGTCGCTGTAAGTGTCACTGGTGGTAGTTACCGTCACCTTGAAGCTGGCTATCTCGGCACCTTCCAAAGCATGTGGGTTGATGCCCTGTACAGTGAACCGGTCCAGAGTATCAAGCCCCGCGATAAGCTTGGCCTTGTAGACCGCTGCCTTAGCAAGAGTTACCTTTACCGTATCACTGTTTGTACCATCCATGGTTACCCTTACACCTGAAACCTGTACCCATTTGTAACCCGTTACCTTAGAACCGTCCGTGATTTTAGCCGTTGCTTTTAGAGTAACGGTAGCACCGGGCTCAACCGCCTGGTCTTTCCCGGCGTCTACGGTTACTGGCACTGCCGGTTTAGGAGTTCCCTCCGTGACGCCAGGCGGGCCAGCGGGGCCGGCAGGACCGGGAGGGCCAGGGGAGCCAGCGGAACCGGCCGGGCCGGGAGAACCGGCAGGACCCTGACAGCCAATTGTCAGAAGTGTCAGGGATAGTACCGCCACCAAAATAATCGCACCACACCACCTCACGGTTTTGTTCAAGCTCTTATGCATGTCTACCCTCCTTCACATATCAGTTATGGGGCTATACACAGTACCTATCCAGCAGATATACCCTATTTTAGTAGTAATATTTACTTACTTGGCGCAGAATTACGCTGGGAAGATAAGAGCTTTTATTCTCACTTTATTCCAAATTTATATTGACCAGTAAACTTCGTTTATATAAAGTCTATCATAAGTTCCATAGTATTGGCCTTATTCAATGTATGTAATAATACCTATTTTTAGGGGTAAAAGTACCCTGTTTATTGTAATTCGAAGTAATGGCATGACTCGCAGTTAGCGTCAATGACCGTGCCCCTTTGCTCCCCGGTTGTTGTCACCAGCTTACCGTGACAGCGGAAGCACCCCGGCGATTCCTGATGAGCTATATTATCAATATAGGTTTCCCAGCTTACATTCATATCAGGAAAGGTAGTTAGCCGGGCAATTTCCTTGAGCTCTGTTATTGCGGTATCAATCACCGGCTCTTTCTCCTGATAAACCTGTGGGTAGGAAATGCGGTAGAATTCTTTGATAGCTTCTACCTTAGCCACGGCTTGAGCCAAGCTTGGACTGGGTGGGTCTAAAGCCTTGAGCCCTTCCCTTTTAATGAAAGGAAGGCTACTATCTATCTTGCCCTGGGCAAGCGCTGTGTCAATTAGTTCATCAGGCGAGCGAAATATATGGGTTGCCCGGTTATGGCAATCGATACAATCCATGAGACGTTTCTCATTCTCGATGCGCTGGGGACTGATTTCAGCCGTCCTTTCAGGATCGATATATTCCCTGAGTTTACCATTGTTATCCTCAATGCCAACCCAGCCAATTTCCTGTCGTTTCTCATCCAGTGCCAGATACCAGACCCTGGCACTGATATGCCAGTGGATGTCACGGGCTACCTCAAACTCTCCGCCGCCAACCCGGAGTGCCCTGGTATCCACCTTTTTGGTATTTTGTTCATCCGGCAAGTAGCTGGTGTGGACACGAACCAGGTCACCGGCAAATCTCTCTGGTCGGTGGCACTGCTCACAGGTCTCACGAGCGGGGCGGAGGTTTTCCACCGGGGTAGAAATAGGGCGGTCATAGGTCCCGGTGAGGGTAACGAAAATAAGGGGTATACCGCTGAGCTTTGACTTCACCAGGTAGTCAGCCCCGGAACCAACATGGCATTCCGAGCAAAACACTCGAGAATGCGGGGACGCCTGATAAGCGGTATACTCCGGGTACATTACCTCATGGCACAACCGCCCACAGAATGCGTCTGAATCCATAAATTCCACCAGTTGATAGCCGCCGATGACCAGTAATACTATGCTTATGGCTCCACCAAACATAAGGAAAAGCAGTTTTGCGCGACGCTGACTATGATAATCCATCTTCTCTCACTCGCCTATTTTCAGGATTGCCATGATGAAAACCACTCCCCCGGCAATAAACAGAACTGGCACCATGGAAAAGTTAAAAACGCCAAACAAGGGATATTGCTCGGGGAGGTCCGAATACATATTGAAGACAACCAGCGCCATAATGAGCACCAGGATTATACCGGCGGCTCTGGTCAGCCAATCGTCAAATATCTCACGCAGGTACTTCATCTTTCCTCCTTACTCTCATCAGTTCCCAGCAACCTTTCGTATTCCAAAGAGTGCTCCCGGCGATAGCGCTCTTTGGGTACTTTCCCGGTAAAGATAGACGTGTTAATGGGGAACACACCGGGAGTAAAATGGCTGAAAAAGATGTGCACCACGAAAATCCATGTTAATGCCAGCATTGCCTCATCACTGTGAGCGACCAGAGCTGCTGGAACCACCCAGCCGGGTAGAAGCTTGGTGACCAAGACCGGGTACATCAGAATAAAACCCGAGCCGGCCATTACCGGCATTCCCCAGAAAATAGCCCAGTAGTCAAACTTCTCCCTCCAGTTAAAACGGTCATACTGGGGCCTCTCCTCTCTCAGTCCGAGAAAGTAACCCAGTTCCTGAATGAATTTTACGAAGTCCTGACCAGTGGGTATCATCTTTACCGGGAAAGGTCTTTTAAGAATGAGGGTTGAATGGATAATGTAAACCAGGTGATAAAGGCAAACAATGACCATTACCCAGGCAGCAAAATGGTGAACTGAGCGGGTGGCCTCAATGCCCCCCCAGACTCCGGCCCACCACTGGCTGACTACCGAGTTGTGAAATTTCAACGGCAAGCCGGTAACCACCAGCAGGACAAAGCTTATCATCAGCACGGCGTGCTGAACTATCTGATGGATATCAAAACGACTTATCCTTTCGCCCAGGTCTTTTTTCAGGATAACGGTTTCAGTCACTGCTACCATTCTTATTCCCTCCACCTATTAGCGGCAAAGCGTATGATTGCGGCTAGCACTATCAAAGCACCAACAGCAAGCACGGATGTCAATATAACATTGAAAACTATTTCCGTATAGTGTGCCGCCGCGATATTTTCCGGTGATGTCTCCTTATGCCCCGGGAAGCCACTGGCAAACTCTACGCCGGCACCGGGATGACACTGCTCGCAGGTTTTCGCCAGATTATCCAAGCCGGCTACCGGGGAGGTGGGGTCACCTAAACTTTTTATATCGTGGGCACCGTGACAATTAGCGCAGGTTGCCTTATCCAGTTGCGTTATTTCATAGGTGCCCAGCTGCATTGCCTTGCCATGAAAGCTGCGCATATACGACTCATAGACCTTTTCCACAATGCCATAGTTTGCCATTAACTCCTCATTGCCATGGCACTTGGCGCAGGTTTGGGCAATATTCTTTTTATAAGCCGGAGCATTGTATTCCAGTACTCGAATTACGCTATGGGGATTAGCCTCAGGGCTGTGACAATCAACACAGGTAGCCACATCAGGGTTGCCTTGAAGTAACTGCTCCCCATGGACGCTCTCCAGATGTAATTTGTGTTGATACTGGTGGCAGGTGCCGCACTTCTCGGCTAAAGACAGCTTGTTTAGCGGGGTGGGAACCCCGTGCGGCTCCGTAGTGTGGCAGGTGGTGCAATCTATAAACCGGTGAGCCGCCGTATTCACGCCTTTTTCGCTAACGTACAGAGAAACCTCGCCTTTGGGGGTAGTTTTAGTCAATTCCGCGTTACCATGACACGATAGACAGTTATTCTCATCAAGGGCATAAGTTTTATTAGAGGCACTACCCAGAAACAGAGCCACTACCACCAAGCCCATAGCTAGAAGCAGGAACAGTCTTAACATTTACGTTACTCCTGGATGGTAAGCTTTTGCGTCCTGAAGTGAACAAATAGAGCATGCCCATTCCAGGGTAATAACCGGATAAGGCTTCCTCCTGGTAGAAAACTGGTCAAGAACGGTTATGGCAAAGACGAGGCTGACAATAGCGGGCACGAGTGGCACTAGCACAATATCCATAATAACTAATTGTTATTTTACGCTATACTTGGTTAGTTTTGAATAGAAAAAGTATTAGTTTTATAGTATTATTACCCTATTTCTTGACAAAAACTACCCTGTATATTATAATATTATCGGTGCGGGGTGGTACAAATGAGAACTGGCAAAGGTCTCATAGCGGGGTTTGACATTAGTCACTGGAATGTCCCATCTCCCATTCAGGCTACAGTAGGGCCACTCCTGGGGTTGGCATATATTGTATTACTCCCCTTTGTAGGGCTGGTTAGCTTTATCTTTCTCGGCGCTTATCGTGTGAAACAGAGCGTAGCCACTATGTGGCGCCGGGCAACTAAAGTAACCGCTGACACGCCGGAAAGAGCCAGAGCCGGAGCGATAGGTTCGAGTGAATTTTTACAACCTCTCATCGACGGGCTTGAGTGTGAATTTGTGGTTGTTGGTCCAGAGTTCCGTATCATTCAATATCTTACGCCTCTCGGGCACCAGAATAAACTGCTGGAGCAGACAGTAATCGGGCAATACTGCTTTGAGGTATCGCACGGGAGGAATAAACCCTGTGAATTACAGGAGCAAGAATGCCCGGTAAGAAGCGTCTTTGCGACAAACCACAGGGTAACACTAACCCACTATCACAAAAACTCGCTTGCAGGTAAGGGCCGGCAAAGACTGGTTAAGGTGTTAGCATTACCGGTTACAGACAGTCAAGGCAGGGTCAGGCAGGTCGCCGAACTTATCTGGGATGCAGATACTATTAACCAGACTGAGATTGGCGTCGCAAAACTGTAGTAATGCTGCCGCTTCAGATTCCCTCTCCCTGACTGAACTCCTTCTCAATTTTAACTCTTTTTTGTTTCAATTTATCCCTCGCGACCACTATTCCTGCCGAGCTCTCCAGCCTCTTCAAGCGCTCCTTCAAGTTTTTCTGCTCGGCTAAAACCAGTCTGACCGCCTCGGCCACCGGGTCAGGCAATTTGCCGTGTTCCAGGTCTATAACCGTTTTATGTCGGTCCTCTACTATCCTTCCTGGAATCCCCACTACCGTGGTTCCGGGTGGTACTGACTTCACCACCACTGAGCCGGAGCCAACCCTGGCACCATCGCCTATCGTAATAGCTCCCAGGGCTATCGCCCCGGAACCAATAACTACATTGTTACCCACGGTGGGGTGACGTTTTTTCTTTTCCAGCGTCGTTCCGCCCAGAACCACCCCCTGATAAATCAACACGTCATTCCCAATCTCAGCCGTCTCACCAATGACCACGCCAGACCCATGGTCAATAAAGAACCGCCCGCCGATATTAGCTCCGGGATGGATTTCAATACCGGTCAAGAAGCGGCCGGTATGAGACAGTAAGCGAGCCAGAAATCGGATCTTTCGGCACCAGAGAAAATGCGATATACGGTGAAGCCACAAGGCATGCAGCCCGGGATAGCAGGAGATTACCTCCAGCCAGCTTCTAGCCGCCGGGTCCCGGTCAAACACCGTTTGAATATCCTCCCTAAGGGTCCTGAACAAAATACTAACCTCTCGTGTGCTTATATAAAGGGGGGTGTTATGTAAAGTAGTGGCAAAGTTACCCCTCTTATGGGGCAGTACCTATCTCATCCCCCACCAATGGCCCGGAGTATGTAAAGCTCGTCCCCATCCTGCACTGGTTTAGCTAATTCCTCAGGGTAAGAACTCTTCCCATTTACGTAAATATCAATGTAGTTGAGCACCTTCCCGTCCGCATCAAATAACTCTTTTTTCATATCCGGGAATTGCTCCACCATCTGGTCAAGGCATTCCCCAACCGTCTTTCCGTTTACTTCAACTACGTCCCGGTTATTGGCCAGATGCTGCATTCCCGGACGAACGTTTATCTTTACGCTCATCAGCTACTTCACTCCCAGGTGACCACAATGTTCACAATTTGGGTCTTTCTTGACCAGCAGTTCGGTAAACGTCATACTCAGCCCATCATAGACCAGCAGTCTGTCAGCCAGCAGCTTGCCAAGCCCCATAATATACTTTATTACTTCCGTCGCCTGGATGCAACCGATGATAGCGGGAGTAACCCCAATCACCGGGAGCCTCTCCTCAGGGATAACACCGCGATACACACATCTCAGGCAGGCGCTTTTACCCGGAATGATAGTCATCGCCCTTCCCTCAAAGCCATAAACTGCCCCGTGAAAGAACGGGATGTTGTTCTCTATGGCCACTTTGTTTAACAGATACCTGGTGGGTAGATTATCGGTGCCGTCAACTATTAAATCAAAACCGGCCACCAGTTGAGTAATATTGGCTTCAGTCATCAGCTCTTCTACGGCTTCCAGGTTTATCTGCGGATTTAGCCGCTTAAGCTTTTCGGTAGCGGAATCAACCTTTTTCCTGTCTATGTCCTCATCCCAGTGCAGGACCTGCCGATTCAGATTGCTGAGTATCACCCGGTCATGGTCAATTATGCGTATCGTCCCAACACCAGCCGCCGCCAGATATATGGATGCGGGAGCGCCAAGCCCCCCGCCACCAGCAATAACCACCTTCGCCTGTTTCAGCTTTTCCTGCCCCGCCTCACCAATCCCCTCTATGATTATTTGACGG
>SDBU01002276.1_pt1 | contig 25873 bp, 27 predicted proteins | sample 2277071 | NCBI WGS metagenome assembly SDBU01 (sample SAMN10397929, study PRJNA504765) | marine sediment metagenome | isolation source: marine sediment core GS08_GC12, 126 cmbsf | place: Arctic Ocean: Gakkel Ridge, Loki's castle | collected 2008
ATGCTTACCGCATTTCTGGCAGGTAAAATTATCCCTTATCAAGCAAGCAAGCCTTAAATTCTCATCCAACCGATTAGATTGCTGATATTCACTCCCTTTTACATCAGGATTACTTAATCTCCTTACATCTACAGCAACATCTTCAACGGTAATAATCGAGATTGGCAAGGGAATTTTTCTTACAACTCTGACAACCTCCATTACATTCATTCTAATCGTCGGTGGCAATCTACCAGTTTTTTTTGCTGATGCTCTATTATTGAATCTTGGCTTTCTGTGCCAGCAATGACGGTTTCTGCGTGCTCTACGCCTTTCGGCTCGTACTTGCACAAATGTCTTGCAACCATCCTTCTGTTGCAATGCCACTGGATTTCTATGTTTGATATTAGCAGAAAATAGAACTTCACCATTACCTACACAAGCAATGCCTGTTACTTTATAACCCTTGTCAATACCACAATGAACTTCTTGAACGCTTTCCTCACAATCCCAAAGCAACTGAATTGTGAATGGTTTTCGATTGACAATTTTCGCCTTGCAATCCCGTAAAAGATGTCTTGCTTTTGCAGGTTTGCAGGGCATTAGTGGATTGCCGTTTTTGTTTATAACATACACACGCATAATGTTTTTTATAACCTCCTACGTGTAAAGAGTGAATTCCTCCTCGTCCTTGTTATCCTGCGTTTCACGCTTATCCGACTGTTCTTACCCCGCGGAACTGTTTACGAATAAGCCAAAGAGCTTCAGGCTGGAAGAACACCCAAAGGTTTGATGCAACAGGTAACTTCTGTCCGAATATCGGACGGACTGGTCTAACCCGAGGCTTACAGATTACCTCTGCAAGCCCCTTCTGATTCTACCTGTCTGCATTCTGCACAGGCAGATGAATCAGGAGGGGTGGTTGACCCATCGTAGTATTATGCGAAAAACAAGCTATAATCTTAACCTATTTTTTTTGCATTATCGGAATGGAGTTTCAGGTTTGTAGTTAGCTACGAAACAAAGTGGAGTAGCGTGGAATATCAAACGGCACTCCACTTTGTTCCGAAAGGCCACGAAAGTTTATGCCTAACTACAAACGCGGTACGCCTACACTTATATCAAATCCATACAATAAGCCCAATATTCTATCGCGTACTTTTTGACAGCTTCATCTTGTTCTGCGTGTTCGGGGTCACTATCGCGGCTCTCAAAATAGCGTCGAATCCATTCAAGTAAAAAATCCCGCGTCTCTGGATTTACGTCTTTTTCTTCATCACAGCAGATATTTTTAAAACTTTCATAATCTTCAGGTGACGCACGAAATTCAACCTGACGATACAGCGCAAGATTTATCATCAACGCTTGTGTAATCACACGCACGGGGTCATCATCTTCATCGAATATATATTCTGCCGCGAATATGTGTTCCTTAGGTAAAGCGCGTATGTATGAGGCTTTGAGCTTAAGATTATTAAGCATTTCTTCAGCTTTCGTAAGGTCAGCCAATGTAGCAATAGGTCTGTACGAGGGAGGTATTTCTAATCCTATGTTTGCACTGACCGCGCCGGTATGGTCTGTGAGTGTCTGTTCAACTATCATTCTGTCCTCGGGCAGGGCTGTTAAAAATTGCCGTTCCACCGTGTTGTAAATGTTGATTTCCTCATGCGGTTGAATACTATGTTGAAGGGAACTTTGGCGCGGCGGCTTCAAAATCCCCTGCTCCTGAACTTTGGTCGCCGTGTGTAATAGTTTGTTGAACAGCGTATTACCAATCTTAAAGAATTTGAGCATTGCGTTCTGCGTCAGTAAACTCGCTGCTTTGTTGATATTTCCTATACTGCCATATTCTAAACCAATACTACTAAAGCAAAATGCTTCTGAGACAGCTTTTGCAACTTCACTCCGGGATGAATAATCGCGCACTTTTCTCCTCACCAATACGTGAGCAAGTTCGGCAACCTGCTCATTGATGCCGTCAATTTGTAAATCCGATAGTGTTCCTTTTTCCACCCCAGATGCGAAGACCCGCGTGAGGAATATCCGCGGGTCATAGTGCGTTAAGTATTCCGTAATTTCATTCGAGGCTTTCTTGGTTGATTTATTCTTCGTTGGTTCTTTCATCATCTGTCAATTCTAAGTTCTCCAGGTCGACTGTCTCAAACATCTCCTCTTCATCAATGGATATGCCTGCTTCCTCATCGCGAGCACGGATTCGTTTCTCACGCTCTTCTTGCATCCTCAGAAATGCCAATCCATCCTGTTCTTCCTGATATGGGTCCTCCTGTGCAAATATCTCGTATAAGAGACGCATAGAATAATCCTGGTCTGCGTTCCAGATAGTTTCCATGATTAACTGCACCTGTTCATTTTCATATTCGAGGGCTTCCAGTCCGAGTATGCCTTCTTCGGCAAACAGCCCCTTGTATGTTTGAGGATTTAACTCCCCCATAGGTTCATTGCGGAGTTCAACTTTGCCGCGCAGCAAGTCGGCTAAGATGGCTATATCAATCTGAGGCAATAAACGAGCGAGGTCTTCGTCATCACACCCGCCCAATTCTCCAATCCACATATTAAGAGATTCTTCATCCAGTTTTCCATCATGCCAGATGGTGATATCGACTATCTCTTCAAATTGTTCCGCCGAAATTGCAGACAAAATACCACAAGCCAAACCTGAACCCAACATCGTATGCAGAATTTGTAGAACGTCCTCTGTTTTGCTATTCTGAATGAGTTCCGTGCAATCGGGTACAAGATAGTATAATTCCTCCCGTTTGTGTGGTTCACGGGTTGCTTCAATGATGGAAAGTTTTTGTTCTAAAGAATAGGATTGAAATAACTTCATAGCGGATTTATAGTCCATTACAAGCAGTTTTTCGCCTTCTGATGCGGGGTCTACTAACTGAATCTCTTTCAATCCAAATCCCTCCGTTTCAAGACAGTAATTGAGTAATTGGGAAAAGCGGAAATTATGATAAGGGGAAAATTATCCAATTTCCGTTTTTCCTAATCTTCGTTACGTAGACGATAAATTCCTTGTAGGGTTGAAATTCTTGAAATTTTTGTTACCCTATCATCTCTTTCGTAAAGGCAAGATTTTTCGCCGCCGCGGCGGAAGCATCATCGCCTGAAGGTGTTTCGAGGACAAGGTATCGGTCATATTTAATCTCTTGAATCGCCGCGCTGACAGCGGGGAAATCAACGTCACCTTCACCTAAATTCCCACCGGTATCTTTCGCATGAATCTGGATAATTTCATCGCCCAATTGTTTAATCTCCTCGGCAGCGTTGTATCCGAACCCTGTTGCGTTGCCAGTGTCGTAATATACTTTGACATAGGGTGATTTGACCTGCTCTAAGATTCTTAGGTGGTCTGCCGCGCTGAGTGTTGATTCCAACGCCAGATAGACCTCGTGTTTTTCCGCTGCCTCTGCTACTTCTTTGATGCCGTCGATGAAAATCGGTTCGGTAATATCTTCAGGCTTAATGCTCCCGCCTCCGAAGAAGGGCACTAAAATTACATCCGCGCCAATTTTCGGACAGGTTTCAATCAGGTGTTTCAGCATCGCTTTGCCTTCTTCTCTGTTGCTTTCATCGGGATGTGCAAAGGTACATGAAGTAAAACCACCAGGCGATAACGCCGGAGCTTCGATATCCGCATCAGCAAGGAGCTTCTGAATCTCTGCAACTCCGCTTGCACTCCATAATTTATGCTCTTGATAATTGCCGCCAATACAAATTTCAACCCCATCGAACCCCAAGCGTTTCGCCTCTGCGAAAGTTTGCTCAAAGGGTAAACGCAACATACCATCTCTAATTCCATATTTCATTATGTGTAACTCCTTTTTTATCTGGGTACTGCAAAACGCGAAATCGTGAAAAATTTGCCCTCTTGCAAAAATACACTTCGTTGATTTCGACAAGCTCAATCCAAGGTTTTTTGCACTCCTTAGCCCTCTTGCCCTCTTGCCTCCTTGCCCTCTTACCCCTTACCCCTTTTAGTTTCCACAATGTGGATATATCTGGTCAATGTGACTTTGGGCGACGGAATGACTTGCACAGTGTGATATCCACATTCGGAGAGGATGTCCGTAATATCACGCGCAGTAATCAGCGCGCCGACAGTAGCGAGGGATTTGATATTTCGTAAAATATCCACATATAGCGTTTCGCTCTCTGGACTGTTGACACCGTAGGGTAGGTCTGTTGCAAAGGCATCGAAGCTGCCTTTGATGACGCGCGCGTCGCCTAAATGAATTTCACCTTCCAAAGAAAGATGGGCGAGATTTTTTTTCGATGCACCGACCATCTTCGGGTTAATATCATATCCTACCACGTTTATCCCCATCTGCGCGGCTTCTATTAGAATCGTTCCCGCGCCACAGCATGGGTCCACCAAACGCTCGCCAACATTCGCGACCATATTCACCACGGCGCGGCACAAGCGCGCTGGTAATGAACTGGATGTGTTATACGGTTTAGAGACATGCGCAACCCATGCTTTATCTGTTTCTGATGTGACGATACCAAACCATAATTGTTCCGTCGTCGCAACGAGGAGGAAAACTTTCCGGGGATTATTTAGATTAGGTTTGCCTTTGATGCGCGCGCCGATTTCACGCATAAGCGTCATTGAATCGAGCGGCAGGCGCGAGGGGATTTTTGTCACCGATACTCGAAAATCATCGGCGGAGAGGTTAGCTGTATCAAGATACTGATAAAGCTGTTCTATGCTAGTGGTCTGAAACAGGATTTCCATGCAGGTTTTGATGTATGCGCTACGTGTCACGTCCACACAATTTTCAGAGAGCAAAATACCATTTTCGTCTGGCGGTGTGCCTATCAATGCGCGGCACTCTGCGGTAATTACATCTGCCTCTAAAACTGAACGCGCCGCGATGTAAAGGTAATGCTTGAAGTTTCTCATGAGCCACCATTCCTCCTCCGGATGTCCGTTTTCCGTTCTCCGTTTTCCGTTACTGCTTCTCCCGGCTTGCGGTTATATAAAAGCTTTTGGATTCCATTGTAAATTTACGGTGATTTTTAGCGGAGAGAAAAGCGGTAACAACCCGAAAGGTCGCGCGTGAGATGGATGATTCGTCTGTTTTATCCGAATCCCCTTTTAACCATTGTTGCAAATCCCGAATGTCTCCGGCGGTTAATGTGGAAATGTCAGCGGTAATTGTGTAATAGTATTTTCCCTCAAGGTCAACTTGCTTGCGTGGTAAAATTGCGATAGGCTCAACTTGTGTGACCCATACGATAGCTTGTTCCAACTGCGCGCTTTTTTTTACATCTATTTTATCTTTATCGCTCCAGTTGATAATACAATGATAATTGTTATTGAGAATGTCATAATTTAGCTCATATTGAATATGTTCTTGCGATTTGAGCTTATCGAACCAAAACCGCCGCGATTTCCACAATTCAATCTTGTAATCAATCTGAATAGTAAAACCCCGTTGCAAAAAGGTATGTGTTTGTGTGGTGAATATCTTCTCGACGTTGACATCAAATGCGATGACCAGAGAATCCGAGGACAGGTAATTCTGAACAATGGTTATGGGAGCATCTGCCGCCTGAGTTGTTGCGGTACAGACACAGAAGCCGATAAGATGTATCAGAAAATATATAAATATTATCTGGGATGTACGCTGCCATGTCTGCATTTTTATAAACCCTTCCCCGTTAGTGTCTCTACTCTAATCTAAAAGGGCAAAATGGCAAGAGGGCTAGAGGGCTTTTTGGGGTGAGTGGGTGATTGAATGATAGCGCAAAAACATGATTGGAAGGTTGGAAGGATGGATAATATACATTTCTTCCATCCCTCCATCCCAGACCACCACTCACTCAGGCATGTCCCTTAACCCCCTTGCCCTCTTGCCCTTTAGCCATTTAGCCCCTTCACCCTTTAACTTCAACGTTAGCCAATTTTTCCAATGCTGTTACAAGCGCCTGAGTACCCTTTTCCTCATTTCCATCTGCTTCGACCGAGTGGAAAAGTTGATGCACTAAGCTGGCTCCGGGCAGTGATATGCCCAAATCCTGTGCGGCTCCCATCACCAGACGCAAATCCTTCTGCTGGTGTTTGACCATAAATCCGGGCTCAAAATCACGTTCCATAATCTTCGGCGCTAAATTAGTCATCATCCAGGAACCTGCCGCACCCGCGCTTACTGCCTGATGCATCTTTTGAACATCGACCCCTGATTTCGCGGCTAGAGTGAGAGATTCAGATACAGCGAGAATATTCAGGACGCAGGCTACCTGGTTACAGAGCTTCACTGTTTGTCCTGCGCCGTTGTTACCAATATGAATAACATTTTTGCCCAATACTTCAAAAATGGGTTTGCATGCTGTGAATGCTTCTTCTGGACCTCCGACCATAATAGAGAGTGTCCCAGCTTTCGCTCCGGTATCGCCGCCGCTGACCGGAGAATCTAACATCTGCACATCTTTTTTCGCTAATTCTGCCGCAATCTCGCGTGTTACTTTCGGAGAAATTGTGCTCATGTCGATGATAATCATCCCCGGTCTAACGCCTTCGATGACGCCATTTTGCCCAAGTATAACCTGCTGCACGTCGGGCGAATCGACGACCATCGTAATAACAATATCCGATTGCTCCGCAACCTCTCTGGCAGAGCCGGCAGCCTTTGCCCCATAGCCGGCAACGATATCAATACTCGGTTGACTGCGATTCCACACCGTTAGCGGATATCCCGCATTAATCAAATTTTGACACATCGGTCGTCCCATAATGCCCAATCCGATAAATCCAATACGCTTCTTCATCGAAAACCCCCTATTGTCTTCGTCGTTACTAACTCTAATTTGTGGTAATTATAGCATGCTGAATATGGATTTGCAACCAAAAAAGCTGGATAAAAGAAAGGAGGAATGGATGGGAAGGAGGATTTGCCTTTTTTATTTTTCCATTGACAAGCCACAAGGGATATGCTAGAATAATTTAACTTCCAACTTGAGTGTGGAAAGCGGTTCACGAAGTAACCGTCCCCTACGTGAGGTTCGAACTTTTTAGATAGGTACTAAGCACGTAATATGAGGAGAGGGTATTTATGACATCCACTGAAATTTTGAGAGTGTTACGTCAATTGACTAACGATGAACGACTAATGGTTATTGAAGTTGCTATCCATCTAATCCGGGAAGACTCACCCGTCGCGAATCAGGCAAAGAAAAAAAAGAATAAAGTTCAACTGGCAGGAGCCGCTGAAGCGTTACTACCTGATTATGCACCCGGTGGAGAATTGACCGCTTTTACGGCGCTGGACGGGGAGGATTTTTATCATGAATAGAGGCGAAATCTGGCTTATCAATATTCGGAATTAAAGCCAAAATATTTTCCAACGGAACATCATGCTGCAATGTGATGCCCGGTCCAAGAATATAGCCCCCGCCTTTTGCCGTCTGCTGAATAGTTGTTCGGACTTCTCTCTTGACTTCTTCAGCGGAGCTATGAATCAATGTCCTTTGCGTACTTATCCCGCCATAGAACGTCAACTGTTGACCATATTGTTTTTTGAGCCACGCGATATCCATCGCTTCGGGCTGGATGGGATGGAGGACATCCAAACCAATTTCGATTAAATCTGGAACAATTTCCGTCACGTTCCCACAGGAATGCAAAAAAACATATAATCCCTTACCTTTGACTTTTTGAATAAGCGTGTGCAGGCGTGGTTTGATGAATTCTCGCCACTGAATAGGGGACATTAACAAACCTTGCTGATGTCCGTAATCATCGCTCAGAAAAATGCCGTCGAGAGAAAATTGCGACAGTTGCTCAATATTGCTGAGATTAAATGCAAGAATGCCGTCAAGCAAATCGTGGACAAACTGGGGATGTTCATACAGGTCAACTAAAATGTTGTCCAAACCTCGCAAAAAATGCGCGCGCTCAAAAAAGTCACCGCACCATGCTACTACAAAGTGATTACGATAGCGTTGAATCTTTTCTGCAGCTCCAGCGAATCGGCCGGGCGCATACGAGTCCGGAAATTGATAGTTAGATAAATCCGCTTTTTTCAATGGATGAAATACAGGATAACCGCGATTTTCGGGTATAAGTAGCCACACAACGCCGTACTCGTCCTCTATCATCCCATCTCGGTGCCGCTTGCCCAGAAAATCCAGCGATGGATGCCACGATACCCAGCGCAGATAATTGCCGAGAGCGTCATCGACATCCTCAACGCGAAAATACTGCTGAAGCATTGCCTTTACAGGCGGCGTAAAATCAAGGTGATACGGCGTCTGCGGTGTTTCCGTATGTTTAAGAGCCGCTATGATAATGTCTTTGGGAATCATCTGCTCGGAATTCGCCTTTCATGTTTCACGTTTTACGTTTCACGTTTCACATTTTCTCTTCCGTTAAAGCGCATCCTAATCGAAAAAGTCTTATCATTTATTTAATTCCTCGGGCGCATCAATAACCTCAATGATATATCGCTCACCTGTAAACTTGACATACGCTATTTTTTGTCCATCAGGTGACCAAAGAGGCTCTCTGCCTTCGGCGATTTTGATTTCCGACCCGGTTCCGTCTGCGCGTTGGGTCATGATAAAATCGCCCGCCTGATAGATAAGGAATAAATTGTCTGGTGACCAGTCGTATGAACTTACCTCTTCCGAGGCGTTTATTTGAATCTCGCTCTCGCCGCCCATGACATCCTGCACCCAAATACTGCTATTCCGGCTGCTGCTGCGATAAGAAATTGCGCTTCCATCCGGCGACCATTTAATCTCTTCTTCGAATCCAAACGTGTTAGTAATTTGGCGCGGCGGCGTTGTGCCATCAATGGATTTCACCCAAATATCATAACTCCCGCTACGGTTGGAGAGAAAAGCAATTTCATCCCCCTTGGGCGACCATACAGGATTTTTATCATTGGCGGAGTGCGACGTAAATTGGATAGCGAGGCCGCTGCCATCAGATTGTTTCACCCAGATGTCCCAATTATCCATCCGGATGGATTGAAAGGCTATCATCGTGCCATCGGGCGACCAGGATGGCGATAAATCATTCAATTTATTAGAAGTGATAAGTATTGGCATTTTGTCTTGATGAACTGCTTTGACCCAAATATCAGACGTAAAATAGGACGGCTTATGCACATAAGCAATCCACTGTCCATCAGGAGACCAAACTGGATTGGTATATCCGCCCGTTCCAGAAATTGGCGTAATATCGCGCCTGTCATCGGCTTTCATTAACTGCATCGCGCCGTATTCTAAAAATACAATCCATTCACCATCAGGTGACCAATTGAGTGCGATAGGGGGAGCTACCATCCCTTTCGGAGATACAGATTCATTATCTTCAAAATCTGATGAATCTGAGAATTCAGAGCAACTGATAATGGCAAAACTCAGCAATAATAATATACACAAGAAACGCATGTTTAATCATCCTTTTATATTCGGCGCATATGAAAAATGCGAGAAATGTCATACATAAAACGTGAAACGTGATGCGTGATGCGTGAAACGTAATAAGCAGATCGGGCGTCACCAGCCATTTCGTTCTTGGTGACCCACTACTACGGATAAGCATAAGGGCACTACTCCTACATTTGCGTCATCCAAGTTCTATTTCTGGCTTTCCGGCTTTCCGACTTTCCGGTTTTCCGTTCTTTCTGACCATACCTCCAAAAGCGTATTGCGCGGTAGAAACGTGGTTAATTCGTTTATTTGAGGGTAACCTGGCTCGTTAAATACAAGCAACTGGTCGATGTGTGCAAGTAGGACAAAGTCTGGAACAAACGTGCCATAGAGCCTCGGTGAGACGCATACGACTAAATCCGGGTATTTTTGATGTAAAAAATCTGCGATTTCCAAAAGACGCTCATATATTTTTTTTATAGATTCAGGACGGCTGTAGTGTTCATGTCCATACGCGCCACAACCATAGATGGATTGTTCTGCGGAGCCAATCGCCGGCATATCTAAAATGAGATAATCGACGACAACGGGATGATATTCCCCCCTGTATCCTGTCGCGTTATCGAGTTGTATGATAAGGTCTGCTATTGCTTGGGCGAGGTACATGCCATAATCACTCGCCAAGCAGAATATCTTCGCCGGTTCGCCATTCACGTCCATCGTCCAATATGTATCGCTAGGCGGCTTAAATGCCCATTCTAATCGTTCAGCTATAGGATTTCCCTGCTTCACAGCGGACAGATTGATACGCAGACCAAATTTCATGTTCGCTGCATGGAGGCTCCTACTGAGTTCCAGGAGAATCTCGACATTATCGTCAGCGGTGGCAGTGGATGATTTAACCTCACCTTCGCCAGTCTCTGAATGGTTAAGGTCATCGCTACTATTATTGAGAACTTCTGGCGGTGTTTGTTGCCAATCGTAATCGACGCAAACTAGTTTTACCTCTTCCCCAGGAGTTTCCTCCGGCGTTTGGGATTCCGGGCTTATATCCATCAGATAGACAGATTGTTCTGTTTCTCTCATATTTGCGGATAGGTTGGCATGCTTCTTCATAAAACGATTTAATTCGTTATGAAGCGTTTGCTGTACATCGCTATCGGTAAATACTAAAAGAAATGTTTGGGGGCTAGCAATAGTTTCGCCGGCGGGCACGCGTATCTCTGTTGCCCACGGTTGTCCATTGGGCGTTAGTCCCACTGAAACGGTATCGCCGGAGGTATATAGCTCAAAATATTTACATACTCCTGATGCTTCGTTGCCAAGGATAAACCCTTCACGACGTTCTGGTTGAAAACCTACGATGATTGGGTCATCCACGCCACCAGAATATGGGATAGAAATATTGCGATTCAAAAGATGTCCAGAAAATTTCACCGTATCTTTTGCACGCCCAAGCCACTCGAGCCGTTCTATCTGCAAATTTTCGACGACGATAGCGGCATCGCTTAGGTTCTCAAATTCTAACCATTTTCTAATAACTGCTTGGTTAGGATAGATTTCATATTTGACATGCGTATTGAACAATGCGCGTCCTTCACTATCTTTATACTGGAGCACAATGTTCAACTGCCGAATCCCGCCGGGTAATTTCGTGATGTCGTGTGAAAAATATTTGAGTTGTCCGTTGTGTCCAGAAAAACGCACACTGCCTATATCAAACTGAAACTCGTCGCTAGGCGCGGTAATGTAATTGGATTGCGCGCGCTTGTTAATAAAGGCAACGGTAGAGATGCCTTCATTATCAGTATCAAATAGAATATGCCGTTCCACCAATTCGTTGCCAATGTAATATATACCTGTTTTAGCGTTGAATCCCGCATACACTCCGACCAGTTTGAATGCGCGAAGTTTTCGGTATTCCTCCGGTGTGAGGGATGTTTTGGTTTTAGTAGAGCCGCCGCATCCTACCAATAAAATTATCAATATTATCCATGCCCGACGATTTGCGTTCATAATATCACATCCCTATTTCCAAAGACATTCGCCACTCGACTATGAAAATTCTTGACAAGCATCTCAAATTATAGTATCTTATCATGATAAAGTCAAACAATTTATTACTAGCACATCGAAAATTAATAGCGTGTCTTACGATTCATGAACGAACGGTTCAAAGCTGACGGAGGTACAAATGGCACGTAAAGATGCCTATCATGATATACTGAAAAGTGCATTGGAAAAAGATGGCTGGACCATCACTTTTGAACCATTGCGTTTAGTCGTAGATGACGTGGGGGTTCAGATTGACTTAGGAGCGGAACAACAGCCAATAGCCGCAGAAAAAGATGAGGAGAAAATCGCAATTGAGATTAAAAGTTTTGTAGGACCTTCTACCATCAATGAACTTGAAAAAGCTATCGGTCAATATCTGTTGTATGGTGCTATATTGATGGAAAAACAACCAGAAAGAGCGTTATATCTTGCAGTTCCAGAAACTGCTTATGATGGAATTTTCTCCAGACCAGTTGTGAATCGGCTTGTCAAAAGTTTGAAGATTCGATTTATTCTTTTTAACGAAGTTGAAGGGAGGGTTACACAATGGATAGACAAGAAAAATACAAAGAAATCATCAGAGAACTGATTCTTGATTATGCAAAAGTTAAACCTGCTCATGGCGATATCGAGAATGAAGTTGTTTTTGACGAGGGAAGGCAACATTACGAGTTGCTGAATATTGGGTGGGACGGAAGAAAACGGGTTCACTTCACCGCTTTCCATCTTGATATAAAAGATGGAAAGGTTTGGCTACAAAAGAATGCGACAGATTTGGATATTGGCGAAGAATTGGTTGAGGCAGGGATTCCGAGGAAGCAGATTGTGCTAGGTCTCGTATTACCGCAGAGCAGAAAATTGACGAAATATGGACATTAGTTATTCAATTACTGCCCACAACACGGAATTGACATTTTATACAAAAGCGTAATATATAAGGAGGCTTTTAGATTATGGAAGTATGAGATGGAAAATTTCGTCGATAGCATTCTCGAAGACAAACAACCCGTATGTCCATTGTCTGAAGGCATCAAAACAGTGGAAACCTGTCTTGCCGTCGATGAAGCAATGACGTATGGCATGAAGGTGCGAGTGCGACATTAAAAATCACATAGGAACCGAGTTTTTCGGAAAAGCTCGGTTCCTAAAAAGAAGGAACAAAGAATGCTTTATATCAACTCTACATCGAATCAAAAAGCAAGCAAAGGCAGAAAATTTGCCTTATGTCACGAAGCAGTACCGGGCATGCCGAATGTGATAGAATTGACGCCTGAACGCGAACTGCTGGAGCGTTATCAATCAGGCCAGATAACTTTTGAAGAGTTTGCCAACCTATTTAAACAGCAAATGCGCGCAGAGTATAAAAACCCCGACAATAGGTTAGAAGGTTTGGCAGAATACAGTGTGGAGAATGATGTGACGTTGCATTCTCCAGAGGATAGCAGTAAAAATAATTATCGCGGCGTTTTTGTGGAGATTATTGAGGGCATCTGGCGTAGAAAAGGCGTAAATCAAACGGTCATCGACCTAAGCGCGCCGTTCGTGGTGGAAGAACCTGAAGAAGAAATAGAAGCGGCGGATGAAATCGAAGCGCCTCAAACGGATGCCTTGCCATTTGCGGATATTGCACAGGCTTGTGAATTTTTTTCTCCAGATGACACTCAAGACGCTCGCGTCAGTTGCGTATTGTGTAAATATTATGACGACAACATCTACGTCTGCACGGAAAAAGGCGAGGTGTTAAGAGAATACCACTGGGAAGAACCAGAAAGCGAAGGTGAAAATGCGTGAACTTCTAAACAGAAAATTCTTATTGCTATGGGTTATTTCATTGTTCAGCGGTTTAATAGCGGCACCCCTCTCACAATTGCCGGTCTACGTTGACAACGTGTTAGAATATCCGCCTATTTTCACTGCTATTTTGCAGGCAATGATGCTCAGTCTCGGTGGTGTGTTTGCCCTTCTAGGCGGCGCGTTGAGCGATAGCCTGGGACGGAAAAAAACTTTTCTCCTTGGATTGACTGGCGCGCTGACATCGGGATTGATATTCATATTCCATAGTCCCTTGATATTACTGCTTATTTCTATCTATGCGGGATTCGCTTTCGGTATGCGGACACCGGCAGGGCAATCGTATTTGATGGATTCGGTACCCCAGCCGAGCCTCGGCTTAGGCACAGCGATTTATTTTCAAGGACTTACCTTGGGAAGTTCTGTTGGTAATTTCATCGGCGGTCCGCTATTGGAAATACATGGATTTCGTATTGTTGGCATCGGTATAACAGGATTGATGGTCATCATCGTGATTTTTGCTGTGCTGGTACTGCCCGAACTCTCGCGGCAATCGCTAATGCAACGCGAATCCATTGTGTCGGTATTAGCCGGATATGCGCAAATGGTCCGACGGAGGGAAATGAAAATTTTGCTCGGTTTGCGGTATCTACCCACCTACTATTGGGGCACCGTGACACTGCTAATTCCGCTACTTATATACCGCTATACAGATACCAAAATATGGCCATCTTACTATTCCGGATTGAGTTTGCTCATTGCTTCTCTCTTCCAAATTATGACCGGTAAACTATGTGATATTGCTGGCAGAAAGAAACCTGTGATTATCGCGACTATATTCATCACACTCAGTTCCGCGATGACAGGAATTTTTGCACATTCTGTTTTGGGGTTGTTCATCTTCGGCATCATGGGTGCGGCTTCCGCTTGGTCGCTTTCTACGACGATGCCCAGCTTGATTAATGACCTGACCGGTGAAAAAGATAAAGGCCGCGGTGTGGGTGTAACACACTTAGCGTGGAGCGCGGGTATGCTATCGGGTAATTTGGTCGCCGGCAAAATTGTGGATTTCAATGTTAGATTGCCTTTTTTTATAGCAACAGCAGGTTGTATTATCGCTGTTGTGCTGGCATTCGCGCTCTTTAAAGAGACTAAAGTTTGGACAAGCAAGTGTTAAGTCTACTTTTGTGTACGGACATTTAAGGGGCAATCAATTGCATCTATTGCAAGAAAACTGCGTTCTAGAAAAATATCACCAGACCAATTGCCAATTGAATTTATTATGCGTGATGGCGAGAGGATAGCTTTAAATAATCGTTCATTAACTGCTTTACGTAGGGCCGGATTGGAGCCAACTAAATTAATTAATCGGACAGGTATTCCGAAATACGAAAGACTTTTAGACAGGCACCTTGCAGGTGGACAACCCAGTGATTTTATACGGATTAGGGGTGGACCTCCCGGCACATCTTTAATTGAACCATGAGGTGAATACTGATGAAGATAATTGAATTAAATACACCAGTTTCCGGAACTTGGCATAGAGATAGTGAATTGCTTTCTATTAATGGAAAATTGCCAGACTTAGAATTAGTTATTGAAAAGGATAGCGATAGTAGTATATGGAATATTAGGTTTACAGATTCCACTGCTTATAAAGTTACATCTGAGGGATTCTCAACTACTGGTTTTTTAGAATTTTTGCCAGTAAAAGGGGTTTTTTTTGAAGTTATAGAATCCCCTTGGATAGCCGAGCTTAGTAATGGTAGTGGTTCTGGAGAATTAACTGGTAGCCGGCACTTTGTTTATTGCTGCTATGATGAGGTAGTAGAAATAATAGCTAAAGACTTTAGATATACCTCTCAATAATGGGCAAAGTAACAATCCTTATGCTATTTCTCAAAAAGAATGATACAAAAAGGTTCGTTCAGCAAAACGATTTTTTAACAGCCCGCGGATTTTTATATTGACATAGGAGTCTACAATGGAATCTAACAAAATCAAGCTAGTAATTACCGAAGCAATTGAAAAACATCAAGCGGGGAATCTCCTGCGTCGAAATTCCATGAAAACTTTCACCATAGTTACCCTAACAATCTTTACGCTAATATTCACATCATCGGCTTTTGCCCAATGGCTGCTGATTCCGATGGACCAAAAGCAGACAAACCATCTAAAAGCATACGGATTGACTTATTGGACATTGCAGACGCCCCGCGAATATCGCGCATGGTGGCTGCTGAATTACCGATACGGTTCATTTTTATTGGTGGACAATCAGCAGGTGCGTCAGAAAGCTTTGGCGATGGGGGTGTATTTTGAACCGAAATCTGACGCGGATTGGACCGCCATTCAACAGGAGATAGACAAAAACAATATGGATGCTATCTTATTGGAAAAAGCCCCGAAGGTCGGCGTTTATGCGCCGCCGGAGGATACCCCATACCGCGACCCATGGGATGACGCGGTCAATCTGGCGTTAGAATACGCGGAGATTCCTTATACAAATTTATGGGATAAACAAGTGTTGGCGGGCGTGCTGGAGACCGGCGGATATGATTGGCTGCATCTCCATCACGAGGATTTTACAGGACAGCATGGCAAATTCTACGGCGTATATAAAAACGCTGTATGGTATCAACAACGCGCGCGGCTGTTTGAAGCGGCCGCGCACGAAGCAGGATTTAAGACTGTACCCAAACATAAAGCCGCGGTCTCGCAGGCTATCCAGGATTACGTGGTCAAAGGAGGTTTTGTGTTTGCGATGTGCTCTGCGCCGGATACGTTGGATATTGCGCTATCGACGAGTGGTGGAAAGGTTGACATCGTCGCTCCAGAATTGGATGGCACGCCCATCGACCAAAATTATCAATCAAAATTGGATTTTGAACGCACCTTTGCCTTCGAAAATTTCGTCCTCAAGACCAATCCCAATGTATATGAATATTCCAACATCGACAATCCTGACCCCAGCCTGAACCCACTGACGGGGGAAGAAGATTTCTTGTTATTTGAATTTGCCGCGAAACATGACCCAATTCCCACGATGCTAACGCAAAATCACGTCAGCAAAGTAAGAGGATTCTTGGGGCAGACAACCTCCTTCAACAAGAAAACTGTGCGAGATACGGTCACCATTTTGGGCGATATCGAAGGCAGCAACTACAGCAAGTACATCCACGGCAAGCTAGGCAAAGGCACTTTTACGTTTCTCGGAGGACATGACCCGGAGGATTATCGACATACTGTCGGCGAAGGCGATATGCCGACGAATCTCGACCTGCATAAAAGCTCGCCCGGTTATCGGCTGCTTTTGAATAATGTCCTCTTCCCAGCAGCAAGGAAAAAACCGCAGAAGACTTAAAAACGGAAAACGGAAAACGGAAAACAGAAAACGGAAAAACCGAAGGCAAGCTTCGCGCCTCGCGAGCGTCTAAAGAACCTTCCTTTTCAGATGCTTGCGAGGAATCGAAGCAGATTGCCGCGCTACGCTCGCAACGGCGTCTGAGCAAATCGAAGCAAACAGGACCTCTGCGACGAAAAGAGTTAAATGGAAATTTGGGACCTAGCATATTCAACACCGTTCCGAAAGATTGATAGTCCATCACCCTCTTCAGGCAATTCTTCCCGCGTCCAGCGCGGATGATTGTATCGGCTTATATATCTTTCCGGATGCGGCATCATGCCGAAAATCCTGCCAGTTGCATCGCAGATACCCGCGATATTTCTGTCTGACCCATTTGGGTTCCACGGATAGCCGGGAGATTCGCGATTAACTTCAACTAAATAATCGGAGCTTCGAGGTTTATCATAGTGAAAGACGACCTGTCGGTTGGCTTCCAGTGCATTTAACATTTTCTCATCCGCGGTAAATTTACCCTCTGCATGCGCGACAGGTAAATATAGATGAATTTTCAGATTTTTCGTGAATATACACGAACTATCCTGAGTTTGCAGATGAACCCATCGGCACTCGAATTTTGCGGAATCGTTTAGGTATAGCGTTGTCTCTTGTGTATCGCTTATCCCATTAAATCCTGGCAACAATCCTGCTTTCACCAACACTTGAAAACCGTTGCAGATACCGATTATCAATTTCCCCGCCGCGACGAATTCTTCAACTTGGTCTCTAATTTTATATTTCAGTTCATTTGCTAATAGTATCCCCGCTGCAATATCATCGCCGTATGAAAATCCACCGGGAAGCGCAAGAATATGATAATCAGCGAGGAACTTCTTCCGATGAATTAACTGGTTGATATGAACTAAGTCTGTCTCAGCACCAGCCAACTGGAAAGCATGCGCTGTTTCATAATCACAATTGGTGCCTGCAGTTCTTAATACAATAACATTTACTTTTCTCACCATTCCAACCTACCTTATCTCAAAATTAAGCCTAATATCAGGCAAAATCTTAACACGAAAGTTATGCTTTCGTCAAGCGGAATTTACAGCGACTTTTCCCTTTACAATTTGGTATATAAAATGTATACTTTTATAGTCAAATGGAGGAGGAATTATGCTAAGTTTTCTCACAGCAGGCGAATCTCATGGACAATGCCTAACTGCTATTCTCGTTGGTGTGCCTTCTGGCCTACCGCTACAAGCAGAGGATATCGACTGCGAACTCGCGCGGCGTCAATCGGGGTATGGACGCGGCGGACGGATGAAAATTGAGAGCGACCGCGTTGAAATTACTGCTGGTGTGCGCAACGGCGTCACGCTGGGTAATCCTATTGCATTGACTATTAAGAACCGGGATTGGGCAAATTGGCAGCATATCATGTCGCCTGAACCTGGCGCTGTGACCAACGATAGAACCGTTACCCGTCCACGTCCAGGACACGCTGACCTAGCAGGAGGCATCAAATACAATCATACAGATTTACGCAATGTGTTAGAACGAGCAAGCGCGCGGGAAACCGCCGCGCGAGTGGCTATCGGCGCGGTGGCAAAGCGGTTGCTAAAGGAATTTGGAATTGTCGTCACCAGTTTTGTTGTCGAACTTGGCGGCATACGCGCAACGGTTGAAGGTATTCCGATAACTGGTGAAAATCCCTGCGACGATTCGCCGCTCCGCTGTCCTCATTTTGAAGCTGAAAACAAAATGATAGAGGCTATTGACGAAGCAAGAAAAAACGGCGATACGCTCGGTGGAGTCGTGCAAGTGGTTGCCGCGGGCGTGCCTGTGGGATTGGGTACTTATGCGCAATGGGATAGGCGGCTCGATACGCGTCTGGGAGGCGCGCTCATGAGTATTCCCGCAATAAAAGGCGTGGAAATTGGTTTGGGTTTTGAAGCAACACGCAGACCGGGTTCACAGGTTCACGATGAAATTAAATACGATAAGACGGACAAACGTTTCTATCGCGCGACGAACAACGCCGGTGGCATTGAGGGCGGTGTTAGCAACGGCGAACCCATTCTCTTGCGCGCCGCGATGAAACCTATTCCCAGTTTACGCCGCCCGCTACAGTCGGTTGATTTCATCTCCAAAGAACCGTTTGAAGCCACCAAAGAACGGGCAGATGTATGCGCAGTTCCAGCGGCAGGTGTTGTTGCCGAAGCTGTTGTGGCAATTGAATTGGCAAATGCGATGATTGAAAAATTCGGTGGAGATAGCCTTGGTGAGATGCGCAGAAATTATGAGACATACGTGGATTATGTTCGGAATTTGTGAAAGTGAGGTAACGGAGCAATAATGCCAAACATTATACTTGTCGGATTCATGGGGACGGGAAAAACTGTCGTCGGTCAGGAATTATCGCGAATGTTAGATATGCCGTTGATTGATACAGATGATGTAATTGAAGAAGACAGCGGCATGATAATCTCCGACATTTTTGCGCAGTGTGGCGAGCCGCACTTTCGTAATTTAGAAAGTGCGGCGGTGAGGAAAGTATCGCGTCTTGATGGACTTATAATCTCTGCGGGCGGAGGTGTCGTCATTAGAGAAGAAAATGTTCAGGAGCTAAAAACCAATGGAATCATATTTTGTCTGAGCGCAACGCCGGAGGTCATCTGGGAACGGGCTTCATCTGAAACCCATCGTCCGTTGCTACAGACGGAAAATCCGATGCAGCGTATACGTGAATTACTAGCCGCCCGCGCGCCATATTATGCCCGCGCCAATTATACCATTGATACATCTGGGAAAACCGTTCCTGACATCGCAACAGAGATTGCAACCATTTTCCATAGCGTTACAAAAGGGTGAGAGAGCAAAGAGGCAAAAATTCCGAATTCCAAAAGGTGGAGGTATAAATTATGGATGTGAATATAAGACGTAGTAACGACATTACAATTTTTGATATTGGAGGACGGGTTATTGGTCCAGACAGCTTTAAATTAAAACAGATTATTGATGAGGCTATCGCATCAGCGCCGGGTGAAACGGCGAAAATCTTGCTTAATTTGGCGGATGTGCATATGATGGATAGTTCAGCATTAGGTGTTATTATCGCAACATATACACTCCTGCAACGCCAAAAAGGATGCCTAGCATTATCACAACCGAGCAAAAACGTCCAGCAATTACTTGCGATGGCAAAATTGAATACTGTCTTTGACATTTATGACACTGAGGATGAAGCGCTCGCGAGCCTTGCATAGCCACTGCGGATGCAATATTCCAATGATTGGCAACGTTGCTTACGCAACGGCATTATCCGTGTTGTTTGTGAACTCTCAAATTTTTTGTTTTTTCTAAAAGACAGTAAACCAAAAAAAGTCAATTAAATCACGAGAGGAATATAATCGTTCATGGCGTGTGCTATCGCACGCGCTTGCTGAAGTCACAAAAATAGCATTATAGAAAGGAGATAAGTGTGCCTATCAATATTTTAATTATTCATGGTCCCAATTTGAATTTGTTGGGGAAGCGCGAACCAGAAATCTACGGACAGCAAACGTTGGATGACATTAATAACCAATTGACTGCTATTGCCGAAGAGAACGGTGTATGCTTGAAAATTCTGCAATCCAACCATGAAGGTGAGATAGTCTCCTTCATTGGCGAGAATATGAACTGGGCTGATGGTATTATCATTAACCCCGCAGCCTATACTCACACCAGTGTTGCGATTAGAGATGCTCTGGGGGCAGTGGATTTGCCGGTCATCGAAGTACATCTCTCCAATATTTATCAGCGTGAATCGTTCCGACATTTTTCATACGTATCTCCAATCGCAGTAGGTGTCATCGGTGGATTTGGCGCGCGTAGTTATAAATTAGCGCTGGAGTGCATGATAGAAATGCTTGAAGAAAAGGATTAATAGGGAAGGATGGATGGTTGGATAGAAGTCCTTAATTCCGCATTCCGAATTCCGAAAAGGAGGAAAAAAATGGCAACAACAAGTGATTTCCGCAATGGATTTGTTTTCAAGCTCAATAATGAAATATATACTATTGTCGAATTTCTGCACGTCAAGCCTGGCAAGGGTGGCGCATTTGTGCGGACGAAACTCAAAAAGATTTTGGATGGAAGCGTTATTGACCGCACTTTCCGCGCTGGAGAACGTGTTGAGGAAGTCCGCTTGGAAGAGCGGGAGATGGAATTTTTATATAAAGATAACAATCTGTATTATTTTATGGATAGTGAAACGTATGAACAGCAAGCATTGACAGAAGCGCAATTGGGCGATATACTCTATTTTCTCAAAGACAACACATTAGTAACAGTTCAGTTTCATGAGGGCAAACCATTAACCGTGGAACTGCCTATCTTTGTCGATCTGCAGATTGTTGAAACTGACCCAGGTGTTCGGGGTGATACCGCGTCAGGTGGTTCGAAACCGGCGAAATTAGAAACGGGCGCGGTCATTCAAGTTCCGTTATTTGTGAAAAATAATATAACAGTACGAATAGATACCCGCACAGGCGAATACGTTGAAAGGGTGTAAAAAATGTCCGAAACACAGGATGAACAAAAACATACCTCTGCCCTCGAATTGCTGCGAGAGCTTGTGGATATCATGGAGCAGGAAGACCTGTCCGAGGTGAGCGTGGAAGAAGGCGACATAAAAGTACATGTGAAACGTGGGGTTGCCGCACCGCCACCGCAGATGACGCCTCAATTAATGTTGTCCCAAGCTGAGAGCGCCACGCATATCGACGCCACAGATATAGAAATTATTCATGCAACTATGCCCGGTATGTTTTATCGCGCAGCAGCGCCCGAGGAACCACCTTTTGTAGAGGTCGGCGATAAGGTGCGTACCGGCGACACGATATGCGTTATTATGGCGATGAAATTGTTGAATTCTATCGAAGCAGAATTCGATTGTGAAATTGTGGAAATATTGGCGGAAAATAACCGACCGGTAGAATTTGACCAACCGTTATTCCGGATAAGACGGGTATAAAAATGTTCAATAAAATCTTAATCGCAAACAGAGGTGAGATAGCTCTTCGTATCATTCGCGCGTGTAAAGAGTTAGGCATTAAAACCGTTGCCGTTCATTCTACTGCCGATAAAAATTCTTTGCATGTTATGTATGCAGACGAGTCTGTATGTATTGGCCCACCGAACCTCGCGGAGAGTTATCTTAACGATGCGCGTATAATTGCCGCAGCAGAGATTACGGATGCCGATGCCATCCACCCAGGGGTAGGTTTCCTTGCGGAAGTTCCACAATTCGCCGAAGCATGCGAGGATAGCCGGATTACGTACATTGGCCCATCAGTAGACAATATTGCACTCATGGGGGATAAAATCCGAGCGCGAGACGCTATGGATAAAGTTGGTTTGAAGCTAATTCCTGGTAGTCGCAAAAAACGCAGAAAGCGAGGGATTGTAGAAACGTCAGATGAGGCACTGGAGATTGCACACAAGGTGGGTTATCCTGTTATTGTTAAAGCTGTTTTCGGTGGCGGAGGGCGCGGTATACGTGAAGCACATAATGACATCAGCCTCCGCAATGTCTTTGAAACTGCGAAAGCGGAAGCCGAAGCAGCTTTTGGCAATCCCGATGTCTATATCGAAAAATTGCTGACGAACGCACGGCATATTGAAGTTCAGGTCTTAGGAGATAAACATGGCAATATCATACACCTCGGCGAACGGGAATGCTCTATTCAGCGAAAGAAGCAGAAACTGCTTGAGGAAGCACCTGCTGCATCTATCAGCCGTGAGTTGCGTGAAAATATCTGTAAAGACGCAGTGAAAGCGGCAGAAAAAATCAAATATACCAACGCCGGCACGATTGAATTTTTAGTGGATGAAGAGGGCAATTATTATTTTCTGGAGATGAACACCCGCATTCAGGTGGAACATCCCATCACGGAAATGATTACAGGGATTGACATCATCAAAGAACAGATTCGCCTTGCCGCAGGCGAGAAATTAGATATTGAACAGAAAGCTATCACGTTTACCGGGCATGCCATCGAATGCCGTATCAATGCCGAAGACCCTGAGAATGGCTTCGCCCCTTCGCCGGGAACAATTAATATTTACCACCCACCAGGTGGACCGGGTATCCGCGTCGATAGCCATGTATACAGCAAATACAGGGTGCCGCCAGACTATGATTCGCTTCTAGCAAAACTCATCGCCCACGGTAAAGACCGCCATGAAGCCATCGCGCGTATGCGCCGCGCGTTGGATGAATGTGTCATAGAGGGTGTAAAAACTACCATTCCCTTCCATCAAAAAGTCATAGACGATGAACGTTTCCTCAATAAAAATGTCTTTACGAATTTTCTGGAATCTTTCGAGGGTTGAACGGAAGACGGAAGATGGATGTTGGAAAATGGAGGATGGAGAACGGAGAACGGGGAACGGAGAACTACAACGACTGTTTACTACAAGGAGAAAATCAGCAGATACTAAAGCTTCGCAAGCCATTGCGGGCGAAATTGTGTTAGATAAACTGCTGACAAGGTTGATGAAAATTGTCATTGAGAATGCGGGGGCGCAAAGGGGCTATCTCCTGTTGGAGAAACAAGGGCAGTGGGTGATTGAGGCGGAAGGGGAAGTGGATAAGGCGGATGTGACGACCATGTTGCAATCCATTCCGATAGCTGAGCAGCTTTTACTAGCTGAGCAGCTTTTACCACGGTCCATTATCAACTATGTAGCCCGTACCAAAGAAGACATCGTTTTAAATGACGCCACCAAAGAGGGGCCATTCGCCCGTGACCCGTACATTGTTGCCGAACAACCCAAATCGGTTTTGTGCGCGCCGCTCATCAATCAAGGTAGGCTGACGGGGATACTCTACCTGGAAAATAACCTGACCACGGCCGCATTCACAGAGGATAGATTGACCGTTTTAAACCTTCTCTCTTCCCAGGCCGCCATCTCTATTGAGAATGCCAGGCTTTACACCAATCTAGAAGTTAGTGAGAAGAAATACCGCACGCTCTTTGAAGACTCCAAAGACACCATCTTTATCACCACCCCAGAGGGCAAAATCATTGACGTCAACCAAGCCGGCTTGAATCTCTTGGGTTATACCCGAACTGAGATGATGCAGATGAATGCCCAAGACTTGTATGTGAATCCTGCTGATAGGCTAAAGTTTCGACGGGAGATAGAGCTTCAGGGCTCGGTAAGAGACTTTGAGGTAAAGCTCCGTGGAAAAAACGGAATAGAAATAGAATGCTTAATTACAGCAACGGTACGGCAAGCGGGTGATGACACAATTTTGGGCTATCAAGGGATTATACACGACATCACCGAACGCAAACGGGCAGAGCAAGAGCGCCTCCAACTCTCAGCCATTCAGCGAGAATTAGCGATTGCACAGGAAATTCAGCAAAGCCTGTTACCCCCTAACAAACCCGACTGGCCCAGCGTTGATGTGATTTGCCACAGCGTCCCTGCTCGCGAAGTAGGTGGCGATTTCTACACCTACCACGCCTTTGAACTCGACGGAAGTTCAAAACTTCCGGAAAGGTACGCCATTGCCGTTGGCGATACTTCCGGAAAGGGGATGCCTGCCGCCTTGCTGATGGCGGTTAGTTTGGCTTCGTTTCAATCGGTCATCGGTCAGGCTCTTGCGCCGGGTAAACTGCTGGCCCACCTGGATAACGCCATCGTTCCCTACACGCGAATGGGCCGTCGGAATTGTGCATTGGTTTATGCGGAAATCACGCCCTCCACAGGGGATAAGGGTGGGATACTGCGCGTTGCCAACGCCGGCTGTATTACGCCAATCATCCGACGGGTCGACGGAACGGCGGAGTGGGTGGAAGTCGGGGGGCTACCGCTCGGCAAGGAATTGGGAGCACGGTATGGTTATCAGGAAGTCAGCCTGAATCTATCAAAGGGAGATTTGGTTATCTTGACCAGCGATGGGGTAGTCGAAGCGATGACGGAGGCAGAGGAGATGTTTGGCTTTGAGCGGTTAGAGCAAGCTGTCGCCAGTGGCCCCCAAGGCGACACCGAAGCGATGTTGGCTCATTTGTGTGCAACGGTGGAAGCGTTTGTCGGGGATGCAGAACCGTACGATGATTTGACGATGGTGGTGGTGCAGGTATGATATACTGAGCGCATCTCGGTTGGGTGAAATTGTGGGAGAGACTTCCTGGTCTCGATTGTCGCGTGAAAGGCTGTTTCGCCCCTTCGCTATTCGCTAGCGTGGGGGAGCCTGCTGGGAGAGTTCCGGCAAGCACTGGCAGCCAATTGGAATCCTTACGAAAGATTCAATGGTGTGGACATTGACTTCGAGTAGATGAGCCTGCCCAAAAACCTCGGACGCAATACCCAGAGAGTTTACGTTTGATAAATCCTACTTACAAGGAGGAGAATAAAAATGGCGCGACCCAAACAACTTCATCACAAATTGATTTTTTTTATTTCTGTTTTAGTCATCTTACTAGTTTTCCCGCTTATAGGAAGCCTTATTAAGTGGGGCGGTTTGCCACCTGGCTTTGGTATATTTCCATCGTACCAGCAGGGGGCTCCAGATGAACCTGGTTTTAGCCTAATTTGCTTTATTTTGGGCATAGGCGTTGCTGTGGTAATAATGGCCTTTCTACTGTTCCCAAAATGGTTTGGATTTAAAGGAGGACCTTCCCCTGAAGAAGACCTGGACTTGAAAGATGAAGATGGTGATGGTATTCCCAACGAATTTGATGAACCGATGGAAACAGAGTCTGAGTTTAAAATAGAAACAACTGAGGAGGACTTGGACCTGGAAGATGAAGATAATAATGCTCTTCCAGACAAACTTGAGGAACCTATAATAGATGACAGTGTTCAGAGAATCCGGATGAAATTGCCAATATGGTTCTGGGTGGGGGCATTCCTTAATGTCGTTTCCTGGATAGCAATGTGGGGCCAGTTTTCGTGGTTGGGTTCTGCGGTTCAGTACACGTTCGTGCCTTTGTGGTGGGGTTTCATCCTCGTAATCGATGGATTGGTGTATCGGCGGACGGGCGGCGATTCGCTTCTATCAACTTATCCCCGGTTCATGCTAGCATTGGTGTTAATGTCCGTTGTTGGCTGGTTCTTATTTGAGTATTATAACTACTTTATCATGCAGAACTGGTACTATCCGGACTCTCATAGTATAATGCCCTCAGTTCCTGTTAGGATATTTTGGTTCGCCCTGTCCTACACTGTAGTTTGGCCAGCCATCTTCGAATGGTATTGGCTTCTCGGCACGTTCAAATTTATGAAAAGACGATATAC